>Ga0315550_1002801_pt1 | contig 10596 bp, 12 predicted proteins | sample SalMarSW160190MG_2_FD_203100 | JGI IMG/M metagenome (GOLD analysis project Ga0315550, IMG submission 203100) | Salt marsh sediment microbial communities from the Plum Island Ecosystem LTER, Massachusetts, United States - Salt Marsh Sediment SW1601-90 ... | reverse complement strand
GCCGGGATGAGCAAACCGCCAGAACTCAGGATGATTATTTCGAGAAGAAAGAAGCCGCCCATTTAATACCGGAGCATGTCCGCATTAAGCCAATACTGCACTTTACCGAAAGGGACATCTGGGACAATATTATGGTAAACAAAATCCCTTACTGCGTCCTTTATGAACAGGGATATCGCTCATTGGGAGCCAAGACAACCAGTCAGATTGCGGTGGCGGGAGTCCCTGCCTGGGAGCAGGACCTGGAACACACCGTGGAAAGGGCGGGGAGAAGGCAGGACAAGGAACAGATGATGGAAAGACTGCGCAAGCTGGGCTACATGTAACCTTAAAAGCCTGTCAGCTAAGATAAATAATGATGGAGGAGGCTATAACTTGGGGAAGAAAAGAAAGGCGGCCATCTCCGTGGCGGCTCTTTCTATCGTCTGTGGGTTGATAATCTGGCATGCCGTACAGTGGCATATCAACGGGATGTACCTGGAGATGTTTGGCTGGTTAGAGACGGGCAGAAGCTACATTACCGTGCTTTATAACCTGGGATTGATGCTGGCGCTGGGCATTAGCTTAGGCTTTCTGATGGATAGGATAACCGACCTGATAGGTTATGGGACTGGCGGGGAGCAATGATAACCTTCCCACTGCTACCGGGCAGTGAGATTAACCTGTTCCTGCTCATCTTAACCGGCCTTGGTGCTGGAATCTTGAGCGGCTTTACCGGTGTTGGCGGCGCCTTCGTCATAACGCCGGCGCTGATTGTGCTTGGCTTCCCGGCTAACTTTGCCGTTGGCACCAGTCTGGCTTGGGTGCTGGGCAACTCCCTTATAGGCACCATCAGACACGGGAAAATGGGCAATGTCGATGTGAAACTGGGACTGTTGCTCCTGGTGGCTGCCATTGGCGGGGTGGAAGTGGGGGTAAGAATCCTCAACCGGGCCAGAGATATCGGTCTGGCTGATGAAGCCGTACTGTCTATTTCTATATGTATGCTGCTTATAGTGGGTATCTACACGCTGTCGGAAAGCATCATTAGAAAAAGGAAGCTCGATAAGATGCTTGCCCGAAAAGAAAAACTACCATCGGCTATGAGAGCAACATTTTTATCGCAGAAGTTCCAAAGTATTAATATGCCCCCAAGGCTACATTTCGCCAGATCTGGGGTGACTATGTCCCTCTGGATTATATTGGCTATTGGCTTCTTCGTCGGCGTGCTATCAGGTGTTATCGGTGTCGGCGGTGGGTTTATTATGGTGCCGGCTCTGGTCTACCTGGTCGGGCTACCGTCCTTCCTGGCAGTAGGTACCTCTTTATTCCAGATTATCTTCTCGGCTGCTTACGGTTCTATCCAACATACCATCAGCGGTAACGTTATTATCTTTGCTGCCTTCATTATGCTGGTGGCATCCAGCATCGGAGTACGATTTGGAGCATCGGTTACCCGTTATGTCCGGGGCGTATCGATGAGAATAATATTAGGCATTTCAGCTCTTTTGTTTGCCGTAGGTGCTATCCTGAAGTTATCAAATCTTCTGCTGGAGAGGGCAGCTAGTTGGCTCGAGGCAGGGTCACTTGCGGTTACCTTCGGCAGCTTTGGGGTAATATTGATGATGATTCTAGCCCTGTTTATTACCGCTCTTCGTTATCACCGCGGTCAGCACATACCAACCTGGATAGAATCGTTAGTGGCTAAAGAGGATTAGAGGAGGAATGCTTTCTGCTTATGCAATTATAAATAGAACAGGCGGGCTCTGCCAGGGGAAACTGAGGTACCAGGGGTTTTAGTCCTTACCCACTGGTTTAAATACGGTACCTCCCCCTCCCGTGTGGGTAGCCTCAGCCGTAATCGGGCAAGTGGCATCCCGCCTTTTTGACTCAGTGCTGAACCTGTCCGACTTTGGATTAAGAATACCCACAGTGCGGGGGAAAGCAGAATCGCTAAATGTAGCGGCCTGCGGCGCAATCTGCATGTATTTGAGCTATCATAAATAGCAAGTAAAAAAGGGGGAGCCTTCCGGCCCCCCCTCTCTATAACCTTAAATTACTGCCCCACCCCCTTATTATATCTATTCCCGCCCGCCGCCCTTGTGGTAGGGCTTTAAGCCCTTTTCCCCCCAAAAAAAGCCCCCCCCTTGACAGGGGGAGAGGTTTGGTTTAGTTTTCAAAAAAGGGGGGGCATCTCTGCCCCCCCTCTCTGTTCAGTTAAAATTTATTACCACTGCACGAACATCGGGATGTCTGCCAAGATGCGTACTGCTGTTTAAGTCAGCATCTAAAAAATCTGCTGGCAGGTACTTAGCAAATGTTTATCATTCTTATGCAGATGACTCTAAGACTCACCCTCCTCAACTTTCCAACTGTATTCTACGTTGCCTTTCGAGTTGCCTGAGGAGTCACATTCTGTATAAGTAACTTTAATTTCTTCGAAGCTTAACGACACTTCCTCCAGGGGAGCATCTACAGCCTGCACTATGAATGGTCCTGTTGACGGCATCGTGATATCCGGAGCCAGAGCTACCAGAGCATACGCCAATGGATTGCTCCCACTTACCGTGTAGTTTGTTATCACAACGCTCTTCAATTCATAGGCGTAAAATGTACCATGGCAGGTACTACCCTCGGAAGGACCGGTGAGATGGATTTCTACCTTAGGAAAAACCTTACCCTTACAAATGGCTTCAGCGAGTTTAGGTGATGCCTTGTCTACTTGTTTAATAAGCACTATGTCATCTAAAGTCACACCACCCGTGCGGCGAGAAGTCCCGGAAGAACCACCACCAGGCTTATGTATTTCATGGTTGAAAGACACTATCTCACTCCAGTCTTCGTGACCTTCCTCCTCTGACTCCCCATCTATACCCTCGAATTTGACATAGGCGCTGCTGTGAGTAGGCAGCTTTGTAGTTTCTTCTGGTTCATCCTGAGAAGCGTCAGGTTCTGGAGGCGGCGTTGTCGTTTCCGGCGCTGTTGTTTCGGGTGCTGGTTCTGGTGCCGCCTGTGGCTGACAACCAGCTACCAACACGAGTGATAGCAAGACGACCAAGCCGATTGTAAATAGAATAACTAATTTTTTCATCTAGCAAACCTCCTTTATTTGTTTGGCTATTCCACCTCTAATCACGACATAACATTATTGTTAGTCTAGGTGATTATAGCAGAAGGCGCCTGGCTTTTTAACCAGACGCCCTTAATTATATAATTTCCGAACGTAAACTTATTACCACTGGACAAACATTGGCATCACCACGTGCAGGTAGTTCTCCGACCCCACCGGGCGGATAACCCCCGGGCTGGACGGGCTGGCCGTCTCCAGCGCCACCTGCGTCTCGTGCAGCACCCCCAGCACATCGGTCAGGTACTTGCCGTTAAAGGCAATCTTGGACTCCTCCCCCTCCACCACGGCATCGATTTCACCGACATCGTCGCCAATCTCCTCGGACCGCGCCGAAACGACAACCTTGCCCGGGGCCATTTCGCCGCCGGGGGTGACCACCAGCCGGATAATACCGCTGCCGTCGCGGGCAAAGATAGAAGCCGTCTTGGTCGCCCTCAGGAAATCGGCCACGCCGATGGTCGCCTTGGTGGTATGGCTCTGGGGGATGAGCTGGGAGTAGTTGGGGAAGGTGCCCTGAATCAACTGGGAGACCAGCTCGATATTCTTCAGCTTAAATAGGGCCTGCCCCTTATCGGGGTTGACCATAATCTCCACCGGCTCTTCCTGCTCGGCGATGAGCCGGTTAAGCTCAGCCAGGGTGCGGGCGGGGATGACGACCTCGGTGGCTTTACTGACCGCCTCGGCCAGGGGCATTGTATAGACCGCCAGCCTGAAGCCGTCGGCCGCCGCCAGCGTCACCTTGCTGCCCTCAAACTTGGCGTTGACGCCGGTCAGCACCGGCCGGGACTCTTCAGTAGCCGCGGCGAAGACCACGTGGCTGATACCCTGGCGCAGCGCCTCCACATCCACTTTAGTGGTAATTCCCCCCTCCACCTTGGGCACCGGGGGAAAATCTTTAGCGTCCACCCCGCTGATGCGAGCCTCGAAACGGGCGCACTTCATGCCCAGGGTCTTGGTCTGCTGGGACAGATTGATATTCACCTTCTCGTTGGGCAGTGAGCCGATAAAATCGGAGAGAAGCCGGGCGGGCACGGTGATTGACCCCTCCTCCTCCACTTTAGCCCCAATCCAGCAGCTGATGGCCATTTCCAGGTTGGTCGCCGCCAGCTTCAGCCTTGAGCTCTCCGTAGCCAGGAGGACGTTATTAGTTATGGGCAGGGTGGTTCTAGCAGCAACGGCTCGGCCCACCACCGCCAAACCCCAGTCCAGATTCTCTTGCAGACACGATAATTTCATAGTTCACCCCCAAAAAACATGTTGCTGGTGATGGGTAGTATATACCAATAATTGTTTTTACTCAAGGGTAATTTTACCGCTTTTGCCACCACTTTTTTCAACCAAGCGGATATTGGCTATTTTCATGCCCCGGTCGACCGCCTTGCACATGTCGTAGATGGTCAGTGCGGCCACGGCGGCAGCGGTCAGCGCCTCCATCTCAACCCCCGTCTTCCCCGTGCTCCTGGCGGTTGAGGTAATTTCGATAGCGCTGTTCTTCTCGTCCAGCTTAAACTCGACCTTGACCTCGTCGATAAGAATCGGGTGGCAGAGGGGTATAAGCTCGGGCGTCTTTTTGGCGGCCATGATACCGGCCAACTGGGCTGTGGTCAGAACCTCCCCCTTTTTGGTCTTGCCCTGCTTTATCAGGGCGAGGGTGGCGGGCTTCATGCTGACCGTGCCTTTGGCTATTGCCTGGCGCCTGGTATCGGGCTTTGACGATACATCCACCATTTTAGGACGGCCTTGTTTATCTATATGGGTTAGTTCTTTCATATTACCCCCCCACGTGGGAGAACGGGCGGCCGTTGGGCACCTGGCCCTGGGCCAGCCCGTGCTGCAGCGGCTTTTCGGCCACCGCCTTCTTAAACAGCTTTTTCAGCCCGGCTTTAGATACCCCGTCGCGCAGGGGCTGCTTTAAATCTATCTCGTAGTCGCTTAAAAGGCAGGGGCGGAGCTTGCCGTCGGCGGTTAAGCGCATCCGGTTGCAGTTAAAGCAGAAGTGCTCGCTAATGGGGGTGATAAAGCCGATGGTGCCTTTGGCTTTAGCCAAACGGAAATACTTGGCCGGCCCGTTGCCGACTCCGGGCAGGCAGGGCTCCAACTCCCCCAGCGGCTCAAGCCGCTTTCTCATCTCGGTGGCGGATACAAAGCGCGGGGCGTTATCGCCGTTGCCGGCGACGGGCATCAGCTCGATAAATCTTACATGCCAGTCCTCATCTATGGTCCTGGCGGCAAAATCGAGCAGTTCGTCGTCGTTGATGCCGGACATGACCACCATGTTAAGCTTTACCGGCTCCAGCCCCACCCCCCGGGCCGCCTCGATGCCCTCAAGCACCTGCTTTAACTCGCTCTGGCCGCGGGTGATGCGCCTGAATCTGTCGGGTTTAAGGGTGTCCAGACTGACATTAACCCGCTTCAGCCCGGCTTGCTTTAACTCGGCGGCATATTCGGCCAGCAAAACGCCGTTGGTGGTCAGGGCAATATCGTCTATCGCCTTGATACCAGCCAGCATCTCAATAAGCCGGGGCAGCCCCGTCCTGACCAGCGGCTCGCCGCCGGTGATTCTCAGCTTGTTTATCCCCAGCTCGGCGGCGGCCTGGGCTATAGTATAAATTTCCTCGTAGCTCAGGATGTCGCTGTGCGGCCTCAGCTCGACGCCCTCGGTAGGCATGCAGTAGATACAGCGCAGGTTACAGCGGTCGGTGACCGATATGCGCAGATAATTTATGGGACGCTGGAAGGAATCGGAAAGTCCGGTCATAGGTTATATTTTCTCCTTAAATATTCAACCGCCTCCCGGGCCGCCGCCCCCCGGTGGCTCACCTTATTCTTAACCTCTAAAGGCAGCTCGGCCATGGTCTTGTCCAGCCCGGGGAAGTAGAACAGCGGGTCGTAGCCGAAGCCCTTCTCCCCCCTGGGCCCAAAGATAATCAAGCCCTGGCACTCCCCGGAACAGAGCTCCACCTTACCCTCCGGCGTGGCGATAGCGATGACACACCGGAAACGGGCGGTGCGCTTTTCCCGGGGCACCCCTTTTAATTTAGCCAGTAAATAGTCTACCCGGTCTTTATCGGAAGCGCCCTCGCCGGCATAGCGCGCCGAAAGCGGCCCCGGCTCACCCCCCAGGGCATCCACCTCCAGCCCGGAATCATCGGCCAGGGCCAACAGCCGGCTCTCTTTAGCCAGGACGGTCGCCTTCAAGGCAGCGTTTTCTTCCAGGCTCCTCCCCGTCTCATCAACTTCGGCGGTAATGCCCAGCTCACCGGGCAGGACCAGCTCAAAAGGCAGTTCCCGGAGCAGCTCTTTAAGTTCCCGCGCCTTGCCCTGGTTATTAGTAGCTAAGAGCAGCTTATCAGGCAATGGAACTCCCCAAAAAGCAACTTAAACCGTCGCTAAAACCCCTAATAAAATGATAGCCCTTTCCCTAGTCGAGGTCAACAAAGCGGTCTTCCAGCTTCTGGGAGACCTCGGGCATGGTGGTGTACTCCATCTCCTCCAGGGGCAGGCGGTGCGGCTCGAAGGGCCCGTGGCGGCGCATGTACTCGGCGACCTCGTTGGCCTGCTGGCGGGCGGAGTCGAAGGACTTGTCGGCAAACATATCCCGCGGTCCCACCAGCTTGCCTTCGGCCAGCTGGAAGCCGAGGGCGACCACTCTGGGCGGCCCGTCGAAGCGGGTGGGAGTGCTGTCCTCGACCGCTACCGGCATAAAGGGCCCGTGGTGCGAGCCCCGCATCCACCCCTCCACCAGGAAGGGCAGGGTAAACGGTTCCAGCACCTCGCCTACGGCGGGAAAGTTGCCCTGGGAGCGCACGATGCACACCGGGTCGTCCTTGCCCACGTAGCGCCCGGCAATCAGGGACAGCTTCTGGGTGGATGACGCGGCGGCTATCTCGCCGGTTATGCGGTGGTAGACCGACTTGACCATGTAGCGTGACGGCGCCCCGATAAAGACCAGCAAATCGTAAATTTCCTCGGGGGCGTTAAAGGTTATCTTGCGGCTCTTTTTAACATCCTGCACCTCGAAGGCAAAACCGGAGTGCATATTGGAGGCGATGACCAGCCCGATGGTGTTAAAGGGGTCAGCGAACATCTTGTAAAGCGGCAGGTTCCAGGCCCCCGAAGAGGTCTTATCGGCCATAAAGATAATGACCGTCTCGGCGCCACGCTCCTCAAACTCCATTTCCGCCACCCCCGGCCCCAACCCCCGGACGTTGCCGGAGCAGGCATCAGCCAGCAGGTCCTGGCCGGCCCCGTGCAGCTTGAGGCTCTTGGCCAGCTCGGTGCAGTCAACAAAAACGTCCCAGGCAAAATTATGGATTTTCTCGTCATCCTCGCCGCGCTGGTGGGTCATAATCAACTGCAGGTCATCCCCGCACTTGGCCACCCGGCAGTCAATGAGCAGCCCCTCCTTCTTGACTCTAGCCAGGTGCTCCGCCGCCAGCGCCAGTATATCAGGATGAGATTCGGAATGCCCCACAAACCCCCCGATGTCGGCCTTAATCACGCTCAGCGTAACCTTCATAATTCCCCCTTTATCTTGCTAATATTCAGGCTAATATTCAAAGCCTTCTCGCCCCTCCACCCCACTATCATAAGGGTGCTTAATCTTCAGACATTCGGTAACCAGGTCGGCCACCCGGACCAGCTCGGTATCGGCCCGACGGCCGGTAAGGATGAGCTCCACCCCCTCCGGTTTAGCCTCGATAAGCCCCAGCACCTCCTCCACCCCCAGCAGGTTAAAGGCCACCGCCAGGTTCACCTCATCCAGCACCACCAGGTCGTATTCCCCACCCAGCATAGCCTCCCGGGCCGCCGCCAGCGCCTTCCTGGCCTGCTCTATTTCTTCCGGCTTGATATTCTCCGGGTCGATAAACTGGCTGGAGCCAAAGCTCTCCAGGGTAACGCCGGGCAGCCCGGACAGGATTTTACGCTCGCCGTATAGATAATCGCCCTTCATAAAAAGGGCGATGTAGACCCTGAGACCATGCCCCAGGGCGCGGATGACAGCGCCGATAGCCGCCGAAGTTTTCCCCTTGCCATCGCCGGTGAAAATCTGCACCAGACCTTTACGCACTGGTGGTGACAGGGGATTAAATGATGATGCTTTCTCGCCCAATAATACACCTGAGCTAAAGCTAAATAATGGCGATTTAGTTTAACAACCCCACCCCCCAATGTCAAGGAATAGAGATATATTTGGGGTGGTGCCCCTTTAGACCGGGTTGGTCCTGCCGCAGTGGGGGCACCTGACCGCTGGCTCTTTAAACCCGGGTGGTACTCTTAATTTGGTGCCGCAGTCACAGGTGATAGTCTTATAGTTGCCCAGTTGCCACATCAGGTTTGAGGTCTCGCGCACCCGTTCTGTCTTATCCGGTTCCTGTGGCGCCGCCCCGGCTTCGGCGGCTCGCAGGCTGGTAGGGTGGCTGAGAGCCAGTGCGGAAGCCGGGATAACCCCCTTCCCCACCCCGTGAACCTGCTGGTAAACCCGCTCATAGTCGGCAAAGGAAGCCCCACCCATGGAGCGCAGGATGCGGACTCTCTCCGATATGGGCGGGTGGGTGCTGGTGAGATTGCTGGCTGGCCGCTTCTCCTTGCGGAAGGGGTTCATAATGTACATCGGCGCGGTGGCCTGATTGGCCGATTTCAACTGGCTGGTTGAGGCCGCGATTTTTTCCAGTGCCGAAGCCAGCCCCTCCGGGTAGCGGGTATAGAGGGCGGAGGAGGCATCGGCCATATATTCCCGCTTGCGGGAGATGGCAAAGTAAATAAGCTGGGCCATAATCGGGGCCAGTATCATCAGGGCGATGGCGGCCACCAGGACTATTATCTGGGCGCCGCCGCCCCCACCACCCGATGAAGAGCTGCTCCGGCTCCGGCCCATGCCGCCGAAGAGCATGAAGCGGCTGGCGTACCAGGCCAGGATGACGATGGTGCCGAGCATGACGCTGGCAATCGCCATCAGCAACACGTCGCGGTTCTTGATGTGGGCTATCTCGTGGCCGATAACGCCCTGCAGCTCGTCGCGGTTAAGTTTCTGCAGTAAGCCGGTGGTGATGGCCACAGCTGCCTTGTCCGGGTTGCGGCCGACGGCGAAGGCGTTGGGCGCCGGGTCGTCAATGATATAGATATCGGGAACTCTTTCCAGCCCGGAGGCAATCTTCATCTCCTCGACGATGTTATAGAGGCGGGGGTGGTCGTCATGGCTGATTTTTCTGGCCCGGGCCAGCCCCAGCAGGATACTGTCCCCCTGGAAGTAGGCCAGCAGGCTCATTACCCACCAGACGATAAAGGCGATAACCAGCCCGCCGATGGCGTTATCAAAGAAGATGATGCCCAGGAGGTAGCCGATAAGCAGCAGCAGTAGCCCCATACCGATGACGAGCACCATTGACCTGGTCTGGTTTGACCTTATCTGTTCCCACATGCTTTAAGTCCCGCCGTTTCTAGGTAAAGCTTACCTTCGGCGCCTTTCTCTCCTCTTCGGCGGTAACCTCGAAGAACTCACCGGCCTTGAAACCGGTCATGCCGGCGACCATGTTGGAGGGGAACATCTGAATCTGGTTATTGTATTTCAGAACGGAATCGTTATAGTACTGGCGGGAAAAGCTTATCTTGTTCTCGGTCGAGGTAAGCTCTTCCTGGAGGGCCAGGAAGTTCTGGTTGGCCTTGAGGTCCGGGTAATTTTCGACTACCGCCAGCAGCCGGGCTAGAGCCGAACTCAGTTCGCCTTCCGCCTTGCCCCGTTCGCCGGCTCCGGCCGAGGCCGCCTGCTGGGCCAAGTTGCGGGCCTTGGTTACCGCTTCCATTGTCTCCCGCTCATGTTTCATGTAGCCCTTGACCGTTTCCATCAGGTTGGGGATGAGGTCATACCGCCTCTTTAGCTGGACATCGATCTGCGCCCAGGCGTTCTTTACCTGGTTGCGCCAGCCCACCAGCCGGTTGTAGATGACAATAAATATGACAAGAAGGATAACGACGATACCTACAATAACCCATACGGCTGCCATGATATTGTACCTCCTTTTTTATTCCGGAATAATCTATTCCCCGGTCTTAAATACATCTTGCAGGAAGGTGAAAATCTCCTGCCGGGGGGTCGTCTTTTCACCCGCTTTACCGGCCAGCTGTCCCACCAGCAGGTTTAGCTCGCCGCCGTCAAACCAGAGCCCGTCTCCCTGCCGGCAGACGTCGAGGAGTATCTCGGGCTCCTGGCCGACTGATATCTTCTTCATTTTCTTAAGGCATATCGGGCATTTGCGCTTCTTTTCCCCCGACCCGGCTTCGGTTGAGCTGGCCAGACTAGCCAGCAGCGGTTCCAGGCCCTCAAGCCCCGCCGACTCTAGCAAAAGCTCAAGCTCCCCGGAGTCGAACCAGGCCCCGCGGCAGCCGGGGCAGTAGTCGAGCTCAATCTTGTGGTGCTCAACCACTATCATGTCGCTCTTACAGGCCGGGCATATCATTTCCGATAGTCCTCACCGTGAAATAGCTTT
>Ga0315550_1002800_pt1 | contig 10597 bp, 21 predicted proteins | sample SalMarSW160190MG_2_FD_203100 | JGI IMG/M metagenome (GOLD analysis project Ga0315550, IMG submission 203100) | Salt marsh sediment microbial communities from the Plum Island Ecosystem LTER, Massachusetts, United States - Salt Marsh Sediment SW1601-90 ... | reverse complement strand
TCACAAACCTTATCGCTGCTTGTATCTCTAAAAGTTTCTCGATTTTCCAAAGCTCATCTGGCGTTGATATTGAGACTCCAAGCCCCATGTTATCACAAGGAAAAACCACAGAATGTCCTTTGCGTTCAAATCTACACAAATATTTTTCCTCAACAGTTACATTGCCTCCATTCACATTAGGTTCTCTGCTCTTAAAATACTTTAGCATTATCTCTGGTCGTTTTGTTAATATCAGAAATATATGTTGTGGACAAAGAGAAATAATAGCCATGACATTATCAATAAACTCAAATGGCACTTTCTCATGGAATAAGTCGCTCATCGAACAAACGAAAATCTTGCAGGGTTTTCGCCAGTGCAAGGGTTCATCGAGTTTGGTTTCCCTACATATAACATTTTCTCCCCATTTGCCGTTAATAACAACTCGGCTATAAACCGGTTTGAATGGCTTTTTTGATTCTTCTATTGATGCAATTCGGCAAGCCATTCGTTCTGCATAACAATTCTGACACCCCGGACTGCATTTAGTACATCCAATTACGGGGTTCCAGCTTTTATCGCACCATTCTATTTTAGTATCAGCCATAAACCTTATTCCATATTCTCTTAAGCCATGCCTCTTGTTTATCGGTAAAGCGACCTTCCCAGTTAGTAAGGGAGTCGAGAAACTCAATCTCTTTTTCCGTGAGACCGGATTCAACCTCTAATAATTCTTGAAGCATTTGGCGCTGGTCTTTGATGTTCATTTTAAGCCTCTTTTTCCCCTTCGGGGGTAGAATCCCCTTAGCTCATCTTCTTTTCTCGCAGCCAGCACGCTATGCGCAACTGCTACACCCCTTGTGGAGTCTGTTTTAGAAGTTTTGCAATCTGTTCTCGCCGGCGTTTTTCAAACTCAACCTTTGACATTGGCCCTGCCGTTTGTTTCATAGGTTGTGAAATTGAAATTTCTTTATCTATGATATTAGTATCATCTTTGTATGATAGATGTATCATTGTGTCGGATTTCCCTACAGGTGGCGCCGGATTTTTCGACAACTGGTCGTGTTTTCCGACCACTTTTTTTACAAGTGGTCGTGTTTTCCGACCACTTTTTTCTTCAAACAAGGGGCCAAGCCCTTTTTTATCATCTGTTACATAAAGAACTCGTTGCTGTTTTTTCATATAACATATAGCAATCCATTCCTTTTTTATGCAGTTTCGGATCGTCTCGATTATTGTGCTGCGATGAACGCCGAATACTTTTGCAAGCCTTGTATTGCTCTCAAAGCATCCTGCCTCACCAAATCTTAAAACCCGACATATTAAACATTTTTCAAGTGTAGTTAATTCGGTCCGGCAAGCAATCCAGTCATATAACGGCGTAAATGTCGGCAGCATTTTTTACCCATAGTATTACTCAAAATTCATTTGCTTTTCTTCTTCGGTCATAGGGCGTTCTTCAACGATTTCTTCTGTATCGAGCCGGACTAAAGTCGCTGTCAACTTCGTATAGTTTAATTGTAATTCGCAATCGACCGATCGTTGCTCGACGCCATCTTTGACCTGCTGTGTCAACTTGTGAATCTTCTCGATAAGAGCTTCTTTGCGACTGCCGAGGTCTTTCAGTGTGGTTTTGCGCTCGAGCTCTAAACTGTCCGCTTCCTGAATTGCAGTTGCTAATTGGTCGGCGGCTTCGGCCTTCTGCTCTTTACTAATTTTGCAGGGCAATCTGTGCGATTCTTTACTTTTATGGGTTACGTCTGAGGTTTTTTTCTTTCCCATTTTTATAGTCCTTTCTTCGATTAAGTTCTTCTTCAAAATATTGTTTCCATAATTTATCATCTTTGGAGCGGCCAGTTGATTTACGGTAATGTTCTTCAAGGTCCTTGTCCGTCATAGTAAAAGCAAAGCGCCTGCGATAATATTCTATTTGTGTCGAGATTTCTTTAGGTGATGGTCCAAAAAGTTTTTTATATCGCCTATCCAGTTCAGTAAATATGCGCACATGCTCTGGATTTTCACCCCTTGGGCCTTCCAGATTTTTCTTGTTCTGCTCTCTTAATTCTGTGTCTGATAAACTTATCAATTAGAGTCCTTTCTTAGATTGTTGCAGGGTCAAATATCTGTTCTATATGAATATCAGCACCAGGAGTTGTTCGCCATTCCCAGGCTACATTATTACAAACTACTTGTTTATCATCTTTATAAGCAAACCCGCTTAGAGCATCTTTTGTGGAGCGTGTAGCTTTGTCCAAATCGGGGGCACTTCTTTTGTCAGGGTAAGGGTGGCGCTGTCCTTCTTTACTTAGTTTGCCATCTTTTTTGAAATGACCTTTTGGACGGGGTACGTAGAAAACCGCCTGAAACATTACCGCCCCGCGAAAAGGCATAAAGTGACGCCCGTAAGCTTGAATAAAAGCCCATCGAACCGAATCCATCCAAGGCTTTTGAAATTTTGAGGCCGGAGCGATGGCAATTCTTGTGCTGCCGTTTTTTCTTTTAACAGGATAAGCACTCTTACTCCCTGAACCACCTACCCTGCCAATAACTTTTAACTCGATAACATCCATGTTATTTCAAAATGTTGGTGCAGGTAATTCGCTTGGATAAGTATATTGTCTTTCTTTGCCTGCTTGCTCAAGCCATTTTGTGTATCCGTGCTTGTGGATATAAGCAAGATGGTTAATTACGGCTTGGTGCATAGCTCCTGTATAATCACTTACTGCTGTATGTAAAACTTCATCGAGTTTTTTTGCATGTTCAGAATCCGAAAAACACACACCATAGATATTTTTATACTGCTTGTGGTCAAACACAAAGTTCGGCTTATTAGCGAGATATTCAATTCCAGCCCTGAGCATCTTTTGGCAAACTCTTTCATAACCGCCGCCCATCCCTGAAATATCAACGGTAACAAAAGAATCTTCATCTTTGATTTTTGCCATTAAGACTTCATAATTTTTCTTGTGCTTTGCGCGAGTTTTATCAACCCATTTTTGATGTTCCTTATCAGCCTGCTCTTTGGTTTTCCAAAAAGCGATTTTGCCTTCAATTTCAATGCCGTGTATCTGATTGCCCCAATGAAACATCAATTTTATCTCATCGCCTTCGTGCGGCACTACTCCATACTTTCTATCAAGCCAAAACATCCAACCATCTTCTTTAGTAATTTCGTATCCATCGGCAAAAACTTTTACCTTTTTAACTTTGTTGACTTCAATTTGCATTTTTACTTTCTTTCATATTGGCGCTCCTCTGGAGTTATCAATGTCCTTGTTCATCCAGTACGAAGATTCTAACTCTTTGAATTTTAGTTGAAGTTTTCCAGCTATTTCAGCATAGCATGGTTTCTCAGTTAGAACCTCTTTGGGTTCGTTTAGAAACTTAATTATCTTTGCGGCGCGGTCGGGGCTATCTTGTTTAATTCGCGGCAAAATCTTCTCTAAAAATTTCTCATTATCAACATGCGGGGCATATTCTCTTTCAAGATGACACCAGCGACATAAACTTGTTCCAAAGTCTATATCAAATAGAACCTTCCAGTTACCAGCACTTTGAAACCAGATATGATGTGCGTTAAGCTGGCCTAATTCCGGCGGCGTCCAGCCGCATATGACACAAAAGCGGTCCCGGAGCTTCACGCACTGTCGCCATAATTCCCTGCACTTTTTTTCTGCATTGGTCATAAATATTGGCTGTTTAACCATCCCACAGCCAAAGGTTCTATGGAGAGAGACTACGCATTAATTTATTTTTGCGAACTTGATTTTGATTTTTCTTCAAACGTGGCTAATTCATCACAGAAATACATGAGCTTAACTATAGGGTTGTGGTACCACGCATTTGCCAAAGATTTGCCTCGGCGTTCTTCTTTGCTCTTTGTCTCATCGCCTCGGAGAGAATATTCACCTTGTTGCCAATCATTTTCTTTGTAAAATTCATTCAGACCATAGACGCCCATGTGGTACTTAATCATTAACTCCTCAAGGTCTGTTAGAGTGATATGCTTTTTAATTCGCTCAATAGACAATAAGGCGTGACCTTTGGGTTGATTACGATTCCATTTATAGGGTTTCTCGTCGCCGAGGTAAGCCCCGATTTTGCATACATCATGTAACAATCCAGCAATGATGATATTATCTTCGTTGATAGGAAGTGGTTCTTGGCCCGGACTCAAAGATATATCGAGAATGAACTGACTACTATACGAATACAATATTTCCCAAACTCTAAACGAATGTTCTGCAAGTCCCCCTTTATAGGAATTGTGAAATTTCGTCGAGGCAGGTGCTTCAAAAAACCCCTCATCTATCAAATATTTAATTAACGATTCAATTCCTACGCGGTTAGTAGAAGTCAGTAACTCGATAATTTTATCTTTTATACTCATTGTCAGATTCCTTTCGTGAAGAGAGACTACGCATCAATATAGCTATTTTTCTTATATTGTTCCGGCAGAGCGCCGTTATCATAGATTTCAAATTTCCATTCGGCATAGATTCTCACGCCTGCGATCTGCAAAGGACATTCAATTTTCATGTCTTTGGTGGCTTTATCAATGGCGGTCTGAATGGCCGCTCTGTCCGGTATTCGCCGGACGGTATCTGTAGAGCGAGCCTTTAATTGGTCAACAGGCTTTTCGACAGGCTTAATACTTGAACCATCACCGCCTTTGGCAACACTAATTTTCTGCCGGCGTGCTTCCTCAGCGTGGGCTTTAGCTTCTTCTTCTGCCTGTTTTGCGGCTTCTTTCCTGCGGAAATTGTCTCTTTCTCTGTCAAGATGCTCGAGCGCAGGCGTTCCCATATCTGTTACGACTTTAAAAAGCTCATTGATTCTCCTTGTGAACGCTTTGGTCGGTTCAAGAATCTTTTTGCGTAAGGCGTCCCAAGCCTTCATACCGGTATTGATTCTCTTGGCAAGAATATTGGCTTGGTCTGAGGTTTGATAATCAGTCACCTTAAAAGCTAATGCTTCATTGGTGATTGCCTCAGCGTCCTTGTAAATCCGTAGAATCGTATCTGGCTCAACGATTTGTGATACTTCTACTTTTTGAATTGCTTCTGTTTGCATCTTATGGTTTCCTTAACTCTTTGAGTTCTTTTCTTATAGCTCGCTGACGATTTATTATTTCAGAACGCTCAACCAAATCTTCGCTTTCAATGTTCTTCTTCTTTTTGAGGCGATTGTTCTCCTTTTTTAATCTGACCGATAAGTCTTTAAGCTCACTGCCTAATTCCTCTATCCGCTTTTTCTTCTGCTCTGCCGTTAAAGGTTTTCCGGTCCCAAAATGCCTAAAGAAATCACTGATTGTCTGTGCCGCCTGAGCGGGAGTCATATCGTGAATATCAATTACTTTGTCCCTCATTTCTTCTGGCAAAGTTTCAAGGGCTTTTATTTGTGCCTGGTAAAACTGATTAGCGGCAAGAGCTTCAAGATAATCACATACTACGTCCGGATCGGCATAGCGGGGACAATCGGCGGCAAATTCAAATGATAACCGTTTGTTCTCATACGAACCTGTTCTTATTACCCCGCCATATTTAACGACAATTTCTTTTACTCGGACGGCTTTGATTATTGGTATTCGCCGCCTTTTAGTAGTCTTTTTGCCCTTTTTCTTAGCCATGATTTCCCTCAATAACTTTTTCATAAGTTTGTTCAAATATATCTGGCTTACAGGGATAAAATTCACCTTTGACACCACGAACAATAAAGTCTCCGATATTTGCTCGCATTTCTCCTTCAAGTGTATCAATAATTAATTCAGTATCTTCATACGCCGCCCACATTCTGGGCCCTTCATCTTTGTCATGCCATTGACTAACCCAATTAAAAACTTCTTGATAATTTCCAGTGAATTTAATGGCATTTATAATCACTGGTTTTTTACGATACTTAGCCATATATCTTCTCCGCAATTATGTCCAATATCATAAATAGTTCTTCCTCTTTGAAAAAAATGTGCTCTGTTCAAGATTGACTAATTTGTAATAATTGACACCACCTTCTCCCTTTTTGACTAAATCAATGCATAGACCTTTAGATATAAGTGCTCTCCGCACTTCATACAATCTGGCTTGATATTGATCACCAATCGCATCTAAATCATTTGTTGAAACTAATAAGCCCATACGGTCTCTTGCCAAAAATAATTCATACATCTCCATCGCCTGCCTTGATAAGCGCAGCTCATCCTTCTCCTTCACCGAAGGATTAAGAGTTAGTGATAATTGTTGTTGAGTCATTCTGTTTCCCAAAATCCATACTCATCGGGCCTACCCAAAAAGTTTATAATTGCTAAACAGGCTGACCAAATTGCTCTTAAGATTCGCTTAAACATCGCGGCAATCTCCTAAGCGTGTTTAACGCTCTTTGTTTTATTTGCTCACCAGTTAGAAAAGGTGTTGTAAATTCATCTTCATACACTCCGGTTTGATAAGCCTTTGTTAGCCGCTCCGATTGCTCAATACCTTTTACGCCAAATATTCTTTCTTCAATTCGCTGAGTCATTTTGATTACCTCTCTACTCTTACTCGCAAATCCCTGATTCTCTCTTGCTCCTGTAAAGTTTTTCTGAAAGTATTCCTTTTCCCCTTTAACTCATCGCGGTTTCAATTAGGTCTGCAACGAGATAATTCTTCCAATATTCCAAAGCCACTTTCTTAAATTCTTCCTCTTTGCCCTCAGGACAAGCATTACGAATTACTTCAATTAACTCATCTTCAAAATTAACATCTGAAAAATCCATAATTCACCTTTCAATCATGGGCCTGCCAGCAATAAGTCGACAGGCCCATTGGCTAAATAGAATTTGAGTTGCGGGTATGAGAATCGGACTCATCTATGCAGCTTATGAAACTGCCAAGTTCACCAGAACTTTAACCCGCGATATTTAGTTTTCAAAAATTGGGGTTCGGTTTAGCTGACGTCAGTGCAAATCGGCTGAGTCATATAACGATTCACACACCCAGATTCACCATGCTCAGCACATGGGGCCAGCAACCCTCTCGTCAAAAAAGTGTTTTCATTAAGCCGGCCAGTTCCAACCGTAATCGTGCTGTCCATAGCTAATCATCCTTGATACCATTACCATCCCTGTACTCGGCTCCTGCCGAGACTCGGTTCTTTGCTGGCCGGATAAAGTCAAAACCAGCTTGCTATTGTGTCGGGTTTTTTGTTTTGGGCTTTCAGTCTTGGCTTCGGTTTACGCCCTTAGTCCCAAATACCATTTAAACCGTTTAACAAACCTATAACTTTGACACTCTTAAAAAGTAACCTTGTTTAGCATTTCTGCTAATAGCAAGCTGGATAATGTGCGACGGACAGGATAAATCGGGTCGGGCTTATTTCGGACTCATTCTGTTTTTTATACCGTTGCCTTAAAATTTATCCTCAACACAACAGAACATGCTGCCGCCGCACGTTATTTTCAGGCCGGAGACTATATTGTCAGGGGTACACAGCCTACTGTGAGATACAACAAAGCGAGATTTTATAGGCGTGAAATCTCCGGCCTTCGGAAGGAGGGTTAATTTGCAGCTTAAAAACTACTGGTGGACAGGATTGGCTTTACCCGCTACCTGCTGAATAGGATAGGCGTTCATTGTGACGCCTTGTTTTTATAGTCGGCGGCTCGGAGTCGAACCGTTCTACTGACACCACCGTCAGCGTGCTACCGTTACACTAACCGCCGTTAATGAGTGCCAGTTCTCCTATTCTGGATATTAGCGTTTCACACACGCCGCCACCAGTAGATAAGTTTGTTGCAGCGTGTCGTACTTGCGTCAGAATGTATTAGCTGCAAAATTATCCTCATATTTAGTTGTAAGAGAGCTATTTCTTAGGCTTTTTCAGCCTTTTGTTAATCGTATAATTAGATAATTTATATCTTCCGCTTTTTCTTTTACGAGGAAACAGATTCCATCATCTATGTCGATTCTTGTTCTTTGCTTGTATTTTTCTGTTGCTTGCAAGGAACTAATTGCTTTTATTGCATTTATGCGAATATAAACAATATTATTGGAATCATAATCATGGAGTTCTAACAGTGGATAATCATTTTTTTTCTTAGCCATTTTCAGTCTCGCTTATCGGTTAGGGAATTATTCCATGCTTGAGCAATAGCTTTTCCCAACTTTATCGCATCATCAAAACAAACTTCTGCCTCTTTATATAAATCCGTATCGTAAAGTTTTATTTCGGCAAAAGGTACAATCATGCTTCCTTTATGACTCACGCCAAGCGATACACTTTTATATTTATCTTTGGAGATACAGTGCATTTTTGCTTCTGATAAGGGTAATTCGCCTGAAATCCCTTGCATCCTGAACTTAATTGTTTGTTGCTTTACCTTCTCAGCCATTGTCAGTTTCACACCAAATATTTAATAGTTTTACCTTTTGTAGGGTGATGAGTTACAGCGCTGGTTATTGTGTTGCGGACTTTTGTATTCAAGTCGTCAAAAAACTGCTTTGATACTCTCTCCGGCAACCAACCTAAACGCATGTCACTTGCTATCCTTAATGCAAAATCCTTACAATGTTTACGATTTATTAAGTCTGAATTAGCCATTTTTAATTTTCTTTGATAAAAGCTATGGCTTCCTCTTGAGCTTCTTTGCGGAGTTGCTCAACCTCGGCAGCAGATATTCCAATCACCTTATTGATGAACTCTTGACTTATCTCTTTGGTGATAAGACGTTGAATGATACTATTGCCTGTACAAGGACACCATATTGGGCCAGCACCTTTATAATATTTTAGGCAGATAGTATTATTGTTGCTGAATCCTTCCACAGTTGCATTATTAAACCAATCAATTAATCCTTCATGTTCTTTTTTTGCTGATTTGTAATCATTTATTTTACTCATAAGTCACCTTAAAAAAGCAAGGCAGGCAGGGACGAAGCCTGCCCGCCTTTAACCATGTGGGGTACACACGGATTTGGGCTATTATTATTTTGTTGTTATAATCAAGAATCGCTTTGACGATGTGTTCCCAAATCCGCATCTTACTTTGTCCCCTATTTTTGAGAATTTCCTTGACTTTGTAATCTCTTTTCGGTATATTCAACAATGGCGTGACGGAGCGCTTCAGACGGTTTGTCAAATTGGCCTTTTATGGCCTTCAAAAATCGCCGCCACATCCGCGAGGATATTCGAAATTGTATTCTTAGGTCTTTGTTCATATTTATATTGTCGTACATTTGAGGTATTTCTGTCAAGGAAAAATCCTGTAAATTTTTAGTATTTATACAGTCTATTTTAAGGAAATTTTCACAATTGCCTATTACAAAAAGACTTATATAATGCAAGAAAATGAAAAAAAATCCTGAAAAAATTAAGCCTGGATGGTGGTTGCCAGTAAAAGTCAAAGAATCATTTGCAGATTTTTGTTCTGATGTTGGTCATCATATTCAAGAAGATTTCGCAGGGGCACTTTTTATTTGGCCTTATTTACCTGCTCAGCTTCGAGAGTGGGCTACGCTGGATGCGAAAGACAATCCTGTTGTGAAACCTGAATTTTGGGAAGGTCTAAAGAAAGCCGGATTGCTTTCAACAGATTTAACCCCATCTGAAAACCTGCTGCGTAAGAAGGACGCTGGTCATTAAATTTTTCTCGCTCTTTTTGAAAATCTATAATATTGTTAGAGCTCCGCTTTCTGGTTTGCATGGTAGAATCCTTTCCCCAATATATGCTATCAAAGCGATAGGCGTCACCCCATTATTATAGTGAAGGCGATGGATAAATAGAAAATGTTGACTGAAAACTCATTAAAAAAATCTTTGGAATTAAAATTTTTTTTAGCGCTTTTATGTATAAATATCGTTGTGGGTTTGGTTATAGTTTTTTATCCTTCTAAAGAATTTACGGCTGCCAAGCCTATATATTCACAAGAAACTCCTTCTAAGCCAAATATACCAATTCTGCCTGAACCAAATATACCAATTCTTAGCCGATATATCGCTGGCACAAATAAAAAGTTCTTTCACCGCATGGATTGTAAAATGGTTGAAGAACTGACCTCCGCCATAATTTTTGAAACCAGGGAGGAAGCTATTGAAGCAGGAAAATATCCTTGTCCTCTTTGTGAACCATAAAAAGCCAGCCCCTTAGAAAGAGACTGGCCGGAGGAAAATGTGTAAGAATTTTCAAAAAAGCGGTGGCCGCTGCGCCGCTTTATTTTCTTAATAACCTCGGCCCCTGCCGGTTTTCCGTGTGGTTCGACAGCCACCACGACCGCGATTGGCTCTGATGCCACGACCGGAACCATTTCTTTTAGGTGTTCCTTTTGCCATTACTTATCCTTTCTTTTGTAGAACCAATGCGCACCCAGCCCAATTAAACAAGCTATGATAATATAACCGAAAAGAGGTTGGTCTTGCCAACGGGAAGTCACATACTGTGAAATCGTGGGATAGCGTGAATCGCAGGCAAGCCAAATGTCAATGCCTACTACCAATAAGACAAGAGATATACATATCCAGCCTGTAATAGTGAATTTTTTAGTTTTCCACTTAGAATCGCTCATTTTTTTAGCACCTTATCAATATCCTCAATCAGTTCGCCAAGGTATTCCGCTACCCGACTGCATCTATAAGGTCTGATAATAAGA
>Ga0315550_1002799_pt1 | contig 10599 bp, 12 predicted proteins | sample SalMarSW160190MG_2_FD_203100 | JGI IMG/M metagenome (GOLD analysis project Ga0315550, IMG submission 203100) | Salt marsh sediment microbial communities from the Plum Island Ecosystem LTER, Massachusetts, United States - Salt Marsh Sediment SW1601-90 ... | reverse complement strand
TACCGATCGCCCAGCTCTCGCGTCAGGTTCAGGTAAAAGTCACCATACGTCACGCTGGGCTCGATCTGTGTGCCCTCCAGCCACTCGTTGAAACTGGTAATGATGACCATGTCCGCCCCGCTCTGGATGGCGCCCTCCCAGCAGCGACGGTAATAATCGCCGATGGCACGCTCACGGACAAAGGCGTCGGCGCGACCGGTGACCAGATCGTCGTAACCGGGCATCACCGTGGCGACCCAGTACCTGTCGACGCCATGCTCGGCACTCCAGTCCCGAATCCAGCGCGACCACTTCAAGAGCTGTTGCTCTGGTTGGGCGTCCCAGGCCACGCTGTACAGGTGGTGGCCGTCAAAGTGGGCCATGTGGGATAGCGTCACGCCTTCCTCGATCCAGATGGTGTTGCGATCGGGGTCCACCTGATTGCGAATGCCGGCCCACGATTCCACCGGAAAACGCCCTTGTCGCCAGAAGAAAACGACGGGTTTGCCCCCGATGCGCAGGTAGGCCGGGTGATTGGCGTGGACGGTGAGCAGATGTTGCAGAGCTGCCAGCACGTCCGCTTCGGAGTGGAAAAAGGGACTGGTGACCTCAAAGTACACCGCCGCCTTGAAGCCGTGCTTGGCGGCGACGTCGAGCAGGGTGGCAAAGTTGGGTTCGGTTTGATTGTACTCTACTTGAGGGCCGTACCATCCCTGGATGAACGCGTCAATGCCCGCTTGCTGTGCCCACAGGACGTGCCGCTCCATGGCTGCAGGATCGGTGGACGTATAGGTCTGCACGGGTTGGTCGGAGAGGGATTTCTGCCAAAAGCTCTGGTCGTACCAGGCATAGTAAAAGGCCAGCACCAGCCGTTCGTCTCCAGCGTCGGCAGGGCAGGGGGGCAGATACGCGACGAGAATAAGCAGTGCCAGTAACAGAGCGGTTTTTGAGTTCATTAACGACTGATTGTACCACGTCTGCTCTGTTGAGTGAAGTGAGGTAAATGCAAAGGCCTGTGTCCCAATCCAGCCAGGACAGCCAATGCTCGGTGCGATGCGTTCAGTCGCTCGCTGTCACCGCCCGGGGCCGCCGAGCGCGTGACGACGGTCACCAATATAGATGCTGAACAACGATGGCTGGGAAAAAGCCTGCAAGCCCTCGTTGTGGTTGGGGAGCTTTACTCCGTTTTGCCCTCGTTCGGGAGGCGGTCCTGTGCCGTGCCTTGATCAAGGTTAGGTTTTTGGACGCGGCGCAGCATGCCCAGCCACACGAATGCCGCCAGCGAAGCTGCACCGCCCATGAGCGCCAAGTAGATCATCGGCGAGGCGTCTGCCGGTTGGGCGTCTCCAGTGGGGCGGGGCATCGCCCCGCTGGCACGGGCCGACCCAGCGAGGATCGCAAGCAGGAACATTAGGGCGATGAGGATTCCCGTAATGGTCATAAAGTGGCGCATCTGTGCCTCCTTCTGCAAGCACAATCTATCAAGAGTTTATTTGCTTCGTGTTACATTCGAGTTTAGACAAAAGCCAAGAAACCGGGTTTTTCGCTACTGAATCGCCTTTTCTGGCACGTTTTGCCAGGTTTTCGAGCGTGCTTTTCGCAAGATGAAATCAAAAAACCCGGTTTCTTTCGCGCTTTTTGATTTTGTCTAAACTCCAGGTTACAAGTGTGTGATAAAAGTATTGCCGCTTTGAAAAACCGCGTTACAATTGGGCAATCTCCGCATTCGTCAGCCTAGAAACTGGAAGCGGTTGCGGCGTACCATAGCGTGCATAGACAGCCTGGAATGGCGCTCAAGATCAGCGCGATGAGCGCGCGATGGGATGCCTCTAGGTCTCGTTCGTGGCTGTGGGCCAGGGTGACGATGCCGGCGCCGCTGGCGACCGCACCCAAGCCGAGCGGAATCCAAAAGAGCAGAAGGTTGGCTAGTGCACGGCGGCCCTGGGGTGACTGTTGCCATGCCACCGTCCGTTGGAGTGACGCGGGTTCGTCAGTTGGGACCGCGGAAGCCTGTGGAAGCGAGGAGTGTGTGTGCAAGAGGTTGATGCCGCCCCACAGGACCAGGCAAGCGGACATTGCTGCCAACAAGCTGAGGTTTCCACCCAGTCGGACAACGCGCGTTGTTCGTGTTACGCCTTCCATTCCTCTCCTTTCCCTCTGGTTTGCTTATGCGCTGCGTGTAGATTCCGGTAGCCCGGGCGTTGGATTCAGGGTGGCGTATGGCGCCGTTGCTCCCCCTGGATCGTTTCCCCAAGCGGCTTGCCGAGCCATCCTGCGCCCGGGCTATTTGACCCCGCCTGTGGCAGGATCTGGCGCTGGCTTGTGCCTGGGGGCCGGCTCGTGCCGACGAGTGTAGGATATCACAGGGTGGGGGGCATTGCTGGACGGTGGCACGTCGCTTGGGCGTCGCCGGACAGGCGGGAACCCGTCGCCAGCCTGACGGACGCCCTACGCGCGTCCGTGCCGGGTGAGGAGTTGGAAGGCGCGCCCGGTCAGAACAGGGCGCAGGATCGCGTTTGGGGGAGGTCGATCGTTGAGCGTGGCCGTCAGGCCGGGGAGCGCGCGTGCCTCCTCCAGCGGCCACGTGTCGCGGCCAAAGAACTCGACCAGGATGTCGTTTTCGATGCGCAGCAGGCCAAATAGATCGTGGAGGATAGGCTCGCCGCGCAGGTGCGTACGGAAGGTGAGGATGGCCAGGTGATCGGGAGTATTGGGGCCGCCCAGGCGTGGCGGAGTCAGGATGACCATCAGGGGCGTGGGGCGCTTCCTGCTCGGCTTCAGGCTGAGCGTGCCGGCGATCTGCCACTCGTGGAACAGGGTAGTCTCTCGAACCGGTTCCAGCCTCACCTGCGTGCCGATCTCTTCCTGCACCTCGCGGTGCAGGCAGGCCATGACTGTCTCTCCTTGCTTGATGCCCCCGCCGATGCCCCCCACGCCGACGGCGGTGGTGCCGTCCTCGCACTGCCGCCAGTACTTGGGCTTGCTGATCTCAAAGTAGTGTGCCTCATCGTCGCACACGATGGCCGAGACGCCGACAAGGGCGATTCGTTTGCCTTTCATCAGCGGGTGATGGCGCAGGGCGGGCAGGGCTTGGAATAGGTCCATTGGGTTACCGATCCTCGTAGTAGGAAACTGGGCCGTCGGGGCCGGTTTTGGCATAGTATTCAACCAGCCGCCGGGTGGTATCGGCCAAAGGCAGGCTCAAGGCCTCTTCGAGCGACGTCCACTGCCCATCGTACAGTTCCACGCCGTCCAACTGGAGTGTGCCCTCCCAATTCTGCACCAGAAAGTCCAGATAGACCAGATGATGGTGTCCATCCTTATAGTTTGGCGGGCAGATGCGCTCGTGCACCAGCAGCAGGCGGAACTCGGTCGGCGTCAGCCCGGTCTCCTCCTGCATCTCGCGCACCAGTGCCTGAGCCGCCGTCTCGCCATAGTCGACGTGACCACCGGGGACGACGTAGTGCCCCTGCCGCTTGGTGAAGCGGGCGAGGAATATCTGATCCTGTGAGTTGACCAGCAGCGCACCGACGACAATTTCGGGGGCTCGTGCTTCGCTCATTCGGCTACTCCTATCAGGTACGGCTCACAGCGCAGGAGCGCTAGAGCGCTGTGGCCATCGGTCATCTCGCCACTGCGGGCTATCTCCAGTGCGCGCTCGATGGGCACCAGGTGTACCTCGATGATCTCGGCCGGCTCGCGGCGTGGCTGGCGATCCAGGCGCACGCCGCGGGCCAGCACGATGTGGGCCAGTTCCTCGAAGGTGCTGGCGCCGGTATTGAAGGAGCCGACGTAGAGCCAGTTGTCGCTAGAGCCTCCGACCTCTTCCTCCAGCTCGTGCTTGGCCAGCTCGACCGGGTCGCCGGTGAAATCGTGAAAGCCGCCGGCGGGCACCTCCCACTGCCAATCGTCCAGCATGTAGCGGAACTGGCGGATGAGGACCACCTGTCCATCGGCGGTCGCCGGCACTACCCAGACTGCACCGGCGGTCTCGACGTAGGAAAAGGTGCGCACCCGGCCATCGGGCCAGCGGGCCTGATCCCGCCGCACGCGGAACATGCGAAAGGTGTAGGGATAGTCGGTGGCCAGCCGCTGCCAGCCGTGGGCCTGTGAGTTGGTCTTGTCGTCGATGAGATTCATTTGCGTTTCCCGAGTGTAAGTTTCTGCAACGCCTCGACTTCTTTCCCGGTCAGGTGCCGCCACTGTCCCGGCTCGAGGTCCCCCAGGTGTACCGGCCCGATGCGGGTGCGGATCAGTTCGTGCACGGGATGGCCCAGCATCGCGCCCACGCGGCGGATCTGGCGCTTGCGACCTTCGCGCAGCACCACTCGCAACCAGGCGCGGCCTTTTTCGCGGCGCACGATGGAAACCTCGGCCGGCGCCGTCTTGCTGCAGTCCAAAAAGACGCCGCTGCGCCATTGCTGGAGCGTTTTCTCGTCCGGGTGGCCCTCCACGTAGACCCGGTATTCTTTCTCGTGCTCGTAACGGGGATGGGTGAGCCGATGGGTCAGCTTTCCATCGTCGGTCAGGAGGAGCAACCCCTCGCTGCGCAGGTCCAGCCGCCCAATGGGGTACAAGCGACCCGGTAGGTCCACCAAGTCGCGCGCGGTCTGGACGCGCCCGGTGCCATCCCCCTCGTCGGAGAGCACACCGCGCGGCTTGTGCAGGGCCACGTAGGTGTACGTGTGCTTGTCCTGCACCCGCTTTCCGTCCAGGGTGATGCGGTCGCGTTCGGGGTCGGCCTTCTGGCCGATGCGGGCCACCTGGCCGTTTACGGCCACGTGTCCCTGGCGGATCAGTTCCTCGCAGGCCCGGCGGGAGCCAAAGCCCGCACGGGCCAGGATCTTTTGCAGGCGTTCTTCCATAGTCGGCGGTATTATAATGCAAAAGACCCGCTGCGGCAAAACGATCTTCCCGAAAGCTCGAGTGACGCCACTCCACGACAATCAGTTGTAGATCGGGTTTGCTACCTGGCCTGTAGGCGGCGGGGCGGATAGCAAATCCGCCCTGAACTTTGCCGCAGGCAACCGGCGTGGTATACTACCCTCCGACTGAGAACGGGTGATCAAAACGAAGAATGGGGTGGTCAACGATGGTTGAATTCATGAAGGATGATAGGTTGATGGTACTATTAGAGGGCAATATCGGGGCGGGGAAAACCACGGTGGGCAAGGCCTTGGCGTCGTCCGATGCGTTCGACTTTATCGAGGAGCCGACGGCGGCCTGGCGCGAGGGCTTTGCCGCCAACATGCTGGAGCTTTTCTATAGTGACACCGAGCGCTGGGCGTTCACGTTCCAGATCTGTGCCTTTGTCACTCGCGCCAAGACGTGGAAGGAGGTGCTGGCTTACACCGACCACACCCGAGTCGTGTTGGAGCGGTCCATTTTCTGCGACCGGTACATCTTTGCCGAGAACTGCTTCCGCACGGGCTTGATGTCGCCCCCCGAGTTCCAGCTCTACTGCGGTTTGTGGGAGTTTCTTGTTTCCAACTATTGCGTCGAGCCCGACCTGATCCTGTATCTGCGCACGCCTGCCGAGATCTGTCTGGAGCGCATCAAGGTGCGTGATCGGGCGGAGGAGGTCGGCATCCCGCTCGAGTATCTGCTGCAACTCGAGTACCTGCACGACGAGTGGCTGCTCAACAACCCGCGCACCGTCCTGCTCGATGGCGAGCAGCGCTGGAGTGCCGAGGCGGTCCGCGGAAAAGTGGAAGCTGCGCTGTCGAAGGAGTTGGATTGAACGTGTCTACCATCGCTATCGATGGCCCGGCCGCCTCGGGCAAGAGCACCATCGGTGAGTTGCTTGCCCGGCGGTTGGGCTATCTGTATTTCGATACAGGAGTGATGTATCGCGCCGTGACCTGGGCCGCTTTGGATCGCGGCATCTCCATCGAGGACGAGGCGGCGGTGACGGCGCTGGCCGAGGAGCTGCGCATCGACGTCGTTCCGCCGACGGGCGACGATGGGCGCCAGTACACCGTCCTGGCCGACGGCGTGGATGTCACGTGGGAGATTCGTTCGCCGGCGGTGAACGCCAACGTCTCGCCCGTCTCGGCCTATCCGGGCGTGCGGCGCGAGATGGTGCGCCAGCAGCGGCGCGTGGCCGAGTGTGGACGAGTAGTGATGGTCGGGCGTGACATCGGCACCGTCGTCCTGCCCGACGCCGATCTCAAGGTGTACCTGGACGCCAGCGTGGAAGAGCGGGCGCGCCGCCGCTGGAAGGAGGAGCGTGCGCGCGGCGAGGATAGCGAGTACGAAACCGTGCTGGCCTCGATGCGCCGCCGCGACGAGATCGATGGCAACCGGGAGGCCTCACCGTTGCGCACGGCCGAGGATGCAGTCGTTCTGGATACGACCGACCTGGATATCGAAGGGGTGATGGCTGCCGTGGAGCGATTGATCGAGGAGCGAGGGTGGCCGGGGGAGTGATTGCTGCCGTCGCCCCCGGCAGTCTGGCTGCGCGCGTGGACCTGCGGCCGGGGGATGTACTGCTCGCTGTCAACGGCCACCCGCTGCACGACGTCATCGACGTGCGATTCTACGCGGCCGAGGAGCGGCCGGCGTTCCAAGTGCAGCGGGAGGGGCAGGCGCTCACCGTTGAGACCGAGCGGCGCTACGACGAGCCACTGGGGCTCGACTTTGCTGATCTGACGTTTGACGGGATCCGCCGCTGCAACAACCGCTGCGAGTTCTGCTTTGTCGACCAGATGCCAACGGCTGCAAAGCAGACGCCGCCTGCTTCGCAGTCGTTAGATCTGCGCCCGTCCCTCTACGTCAAGGACGACGACTACCGGCTCTCCTTCCTCACCGGCAGCTATGTCACGCTGACCAACCTGACCGAAACCGACTGGGCGCGTATCGAGGAGCAGCACCTCAGTCCGCTCTACGTCTCGGTGCACGCCATCGATCTCGACCTACGCCGCCGCGTGCTGCGCAACCCCAATGCCCCCGACGTGATGGAACAATTGCGCCGGTTGGCCGGTCTCGATGTCGAGGTGCACGCGCAGATCGTCGTCACGCCCGGCCTCAACGATGGCTCGCACCTGGACCGCTCCATCGGCGACCTGGCCGAGTTGTACCCGGCGGTACTTTCCGTCAGCGTTGTGCCGGTCGGGCTGACCATGTTCCACCGTGGTGGGTGCCGCGTGCATACCGAGGCCGAGATGCGCCTGGCCTTCAAACAGGTCGCGGTCTGGCAGGCACGGCTGCGGGAGCGGCTGGGCGTCAATTTCGCCTACCTCTCCGACGAGTGGTACCTGCGGCTTGGGGAGCCTGTGCCGGAGGCCGCCGCGTACGACGGGCTGGATTTGACGGAGAATGGGGTTGGGCTGGTGCGGCGATTCTTAGAGATTGGGGATTGGAGATTAAAGCAGGCAATCTCTAATCTCCAATCTCCAATTCTAGTGACAGGTGCACTCTTTGCCCCGGTCCTGTGCTCTGTGACGGAAGCCAAAGTCATCCCGATTACGAATCATTTCTTTGGCCAGACGGTGACGGTGGCGGGTCTGCTGACGGGGCAGGACGTGGTGGCGCAGTTGCAGGGACGGAGGAGGCTGGGTGACGTGGTGGTACTGCCCGGGGCGATGTTCGGCGGACCGGAGGGACAGTCGCTGGATGGGATGTGGCCGCAGGAGATCGAAGAGGCGTTAGGGCGAAGAGTCGAGGTAATCGAGGAATAAGGACCATGTTCTCAAGACGGATACCCAATATTTCGATCCGGTACGTGATTCCGATGCTCTTTGTGGTGCTGATCACGGTGACCGTCAGCCTGATCGGCTGGCTGGCGTTCTGCAGCGGGAAGCGGGCCGTCGATGGCCTGGCGAACCAATTGAGTCAGGAAACCGCGGCCCGCATCGGGGAGCACGTTATGGGCCACATCCGCACGCCCCACATGTTCCACCAGATCAACCTTTCGGCCATCCGCACGGGGAACCTGGACGTGGACGATTTCGCGGAGCTGGAGGATTATTTCTGGGAGCAGACCCAACTCACGGAATCGGTGCCCTTTATCTACCTGGACACCGAGGCAGGCGAGTTCCTGGGCATCCAGCGGGAGGGTGACGGCACGATGGTGCTGTGGACCCTGGAGGAGGAGGCCACTCCCATGATGGATATCTACCGTCTGGATGACGAGCGGCAACCGGTCGAACTCCTCGACAGCGTCGAATTTGACCCGCGCGTGCGGCCCTGGTACCGCGCAGCGGCAGAGCGGGGAGAGCCCACGTGGAGCGTCATCTATCCCGATATCGCTCGCCCCATCCTGATCATCACCTCCGTAGCTCCGGTCTATGACGAGGCCGGCGATCTCCTCGGCGTCCTGGGGATCGAGTTCTCCCTGGAGCAGTTGAGCGATTTCCTGCGTGGCCTCGAGATCGGCCAGACCGGGCGCGCCTTTGTCGTCGAGCGTTCCGGCGAGATCGTGACCAGCTCGGCCGCCGAGGCTCCGTTCTTTAGCACCGACGAGGGAGAGCAGCGGCTGTTTGCCAACGACAGCAGCGAGCCCCAGATTAGGTCGGCGACCCAGCAGTCGCTAGTGCAGTTCGGGAGCCTGGCGCGGATCGACGAGAGCCGCCAGTTCATGTACAGTCTTGACGGCGTACGCCACTTTGTCCAGGTAGCCCCACTGCAGGATGGTCACGGGCTTGAATGGCTCATCTTTGTCGTCATCCCCGAGACCGACTTCATAGGGCCAGTCTATGGCAACGTGCGAACGACCGTCCTGCTGGGGGTGTTGATCCTGTGCGTGGCGCTCCTCATGGGCGTCGTCATGGCGCAATACATCATGCGGCCCGTGTTGGCCGTCACCGACGCGGCTCGCGCGGTGGAGGCGGAAGAGTTCACGCCGGGGTCGCTGGATGCGATTGCCAGGCGGACGGACGAGTTGGGCTATCTCACACGCGTCTTTCAGCAGATGGCGCGCGAGGTACAGGCCCGCGAGTACAAGCTCAGGGAGCAGTTGCAGTAGTTGCGCATCGAGGTCGACGAGGTCAAGCGGCGGCAGCAGGTGGACAGCGTCGTAGAGACCGAGTTCTTCCAGGACTTGCGGGCCAAGGCCCGCGATATGCGCCGCAAGGATAGGAGCGAGGAAGACGAATCTGAGTGATGGCGGAAGGCGCCGCCATACCGAAGTGTGCGGCAGGAGGGCATGCGGCCGGGTGTCGGCCTACGCCGATGCGTCGATCCGACCGCGCAGGCAGTCGGCCGGCACGCCAGCGCCCCTGGGCCGCGATTTCAATCGACGGCCTTATGCCGGCGCAGGAAAGGAGGCTTTATGCGACGGAACAAGCTGGCATTGTATCTGCATTTGGTTTGGGCGACGTGGGATCGGCTGCCCTTGATCACATCCGGTATTGAGCGTCGCTTGTACCGAAACATCGAAAGCCAAGTGCGGGGAGCGAGTGCTACTGTGTTAGCCCTGAACGGAGTGGCTGACCACGTGCATCTCGTGACATCGTTTCCCACGACGGTCACTGTTGCTTATCTGGTGAAACAGATCAAAGGAGTTTCGTCCCATTTTGTCAACGAGACGCTGAGGCTTGAGACGCAGTTCAAGTGGCAAGGGGGATATGCGGCCTTTACCGTCAGTCGGTGGGATTTACCCAGAGTTGTCGGCTATGTGAAACGTCAGAAGGAACACCATGCTGTGGACGACCTGTGGGCGGCGCTTGAGGAGACGTTCGAGTTGGTGGAGCCGAACACGACGGTGCCGCCACACTGAAGTGTGCGGCAGGAGGGCCTGCGGCCGGGCGTCGGCGTAGGCCGACGCATCGATCGACCGCGTAGGCGGTCGGCTGGCGCGCAGCGCCCCCTAGCCGCGATTTCAATCGGCGGCATCAGTGCGTAGGCGGAGCCACCACACGGAGGTGTGACCATGTTCTGGAGCGCATTGATCCTTTCGGCCTGTTTCATCGCCTGGGCCGGGATACACAGCCTCCTGGCCAGCCCGCGTGTGAAGGGGTGGGCGCGGCGAGTTTTCGGCACCGGTGTCGACCGTTGGTATCGCATTGTCTACGTTCTCTTTGCCCTCGTATCTTTCTCGCCGATTCTGCTATTTTTTGTCATTCTTCCCGATCGCATTCTCTACCTTGTGCCGGTGCCCTGGCGCTGGCTGATGGTGCTGGGTCAGGCGGGTGGGGCGGTCGGGGCGGCGGCTGCGATCCTGCAGACAGACGCTTTGCGCTTCGTCGGGCTGATACAGGCGCTGGATGGGCAGCAGGAAGAGAAAGATAGCTCGCTGCGGGTGCGCGGGCTCTACTGCTACGTGCGGCATCCCGGTTACTTTTTCAGCCTGATCGTCATCTGGCTGACGCCGGTGATGACGCTGAATTTACTGGTGCTGTACATGCTGTTTACGCTTTACTTCTACGTCGGTTCGATACATGAGGAGAGCCGGATGGTGGCCGAGTTTGGCGCGGCGTACGAGGAGTACCAGCGGCACGTGCCTCGACTTGTCCCCCGGCTGCGCTGGCGTTATCCGGATCGTTCGGATATGCACTAGTGGGTCACTTGACATGAGGATCGCCACTCCTCGATCTTGGTACGGCGAGGGCGCCGTACGGGGCGACGCGAACAAGCGCCCGAGCCACCGAGCGCGTGGCGCCGCTGGCGGCTCCGCGCTCG
>Ga0315550_1002798_pt1 | contig 10606 bp, 30 predicted proteins | sample SalMarSW160190MG_2_FD_203100 | JGI IMG/M metagenome (GOLD analysis project Ga0315550, IMG submission 203100) | Salt marsh sediment microbial communities from the Plum Island Ecosystem LTER, Massachusetts, United States - Salt Marsh Sediment SW1601-90 ... | reverse complement strand
ACATATTCACACGTGGGTTTTGAAGGCCCAACATATTATGGTAAAGAGGATCAACAATGTCTTTATTAGAATCGTTAGATAAATTAATTACACTGGGACCATGTATATTCAGTGTAACTTCTTGTACACATTATTCGGCCATTCATTTAAATTAACTAACCTTTATAATAGTAGAGTGTTTTTACCTCTATAATATATATATATTGTTATTTTTAAGGTACATGTAGACAAAAAAATGAAAAAGATTAATAATATTAAAAAAATTGTATCTGTTATAACAATTTTATTTTGTTTTACATTTATGCAGCCTATTTTTAGTAATGCTGCTGATGTCACTGTAGCTTGGGATGCAAATACTGAGTCTGATCTTGCTGGTTACTACATTCATTATAAGATAGATTTTCCTGGGCTGCCATATAATGGCACTGGAGTTGTTGAAGGTAATACACCTATACAAGTGAAATTGGCAGATTTAAATGATCCCGAAAATCCTGAATTCACACTACATGGTGTAAGTGACAATGCAACCACCTACATAGTACTGACGGCCTATGATACTGATAGTAATGAAAGTGGTTATTCAAACGAGGTGTTTTACAAAGCACCTTCTGTTATAACAAATATATGCCTTTCAGATGTAATAGATGATAATTTTGATGGATGTGTATATAGAAAAGCTACTGATCAAGAATTTACAGTTCATTGGGATACATGTATAGGTGCTATAAAATATGAATTAAAACTAGTTCATTATTTTTATGATGGTTTGGAAACAGATCCAGTGGAAGTATCTGATAATTTTTATACTTTTACTAGTTTACCAAAATCTTCCAGACATTTTGCTGTTAAAGTTAGAGCTATATATGAGGGTGGTGGATATAGTGAATGGGGTTATTCATCAGTTAATGGGAGCCCTAAAAACTGGTTGATATATTCTAAACCACCAGCGCCTGTTTGGTAGTTATTAAAAAAATAAAAAGGAGAGTTATAATGGCTAATGTTAGAAAATATCAAATTTCATGGACAAAAGCAACAGCTAGTGATATAATTGGATATAAAATTTATTATGTGCCAGATGGAGAGGAATTAAATTACGGTTCGCCTAATGTATCTGTGGGTGATGTGGATAGTGTAATTATTCCTGATGATGTTCCGGAATTTCCATTTATAGATGGAAATTATCAAATTGGTATAACAGCAGTAGATGATGTAGGTAACGAAAGTGATTTTCTTATGAAAACAGTCCCTTTCGACCTTGTTGCTCCAGATGCCCCAACAAATCTGGAAGTAACACCCTTATAAGAAGATTTTTATGTATATTATATAAGATTTTAGGTATTTGTAATTTATAATTACATGTTGGGAAACGTATGTATAAAAAATTAAAAAAAATATTTTTTTTCGGGCGGAGTCGAAAAAAATTCGATTTTCTGCCTTTTTTATGTAAATTTTACTTGACAAATAAAATTTAATGCTTATATTATGGTAAAGGAGATGTAAGATGGTAGAAGTTATTATAATAGTAATAATAATATCACTATTACTGTATGCATATAGTGTTTAAGTGGATTAAATATGATTAATTTAAAATATTGTTTATTTATATTATTAAGTTTTATTTTATTAAGTTGTTCATCATTTCCGGATGATGGCTTGCGCAGGAATAAGTTTTATACTAATGATGGAAAATATAATGGTTATTCCATGTGTAGTGAAGATGGTTGTCAGTTCTATGACAAATATAATAATTATCAAGGATATCATGAATTTAAAAAATAAGGAGATAAAAGATGAGTAATATAGATGATTTATTAGAAAGTATAGCTGAAAAAGGATTTAGAATAGTTGATAAGTTTTTGGACAAGGCAGAGAAGAAAATAGATGATGAAGAATTCATAGAGAGAATATCTAAATATATTAATAGTAATGTTACTATCACTATAAATAAAAATGAATAATATAATAACATTATTAGAAGTAATATTTTTATTTATTTCAATTTGTTTTGTAGGTATAATTTTAGGATTATTTTTACAAAAATTAGAAGATAGCTTTGTTGGTAGAACTAATAAAATATTTAAAAGAGAAATTAACTAACCGCTCTAATTAATAGGGGGTATTGTAAAATGGATCTAAAAATTGCTAATATTATTGTAGACCATTCTAAACCTGGATATATTATAATTTCTGAAAAAGATTGGAAAGAAATATTAAATATTTTAGTTGCCGGCGGAGCTGAAATAGACCATTATACTCAATATGGTATGATGGATTATTTCAAAAATATTAATGAAGAATAATGGAGAAATTATATTGTAAAAATTTAAATTGAAAATAGGAGAAAGCAGTGGTGGAAACATACGAAGATGCTTTAGATGCTGCTTTAAAAAGTATTATGAAATTATATAAATGTGATAATCCACTAGAAGCTTTAGTTATGTACTGTAAAGATTATGAATGGAACGAATGGTTTAAATTTTATGAGGCTGGCGGTACAAAAGAAGAATTTGATAATTATATGAAAAAAGAATATAGAGCAATAGAATCAGAAAAAATGAAAGACCCAGAAAAAGCAATGATTTCCAACAAGGTAAATATTCTAATTAAAGAATATTTTAAGGATTATTAAAAGGGGGGTTTGTAGGTATGGCAAACCCATTAAACAAAATAAAAAAAGATACCCATCATAAACAACCCCCCTTAAAACAATGGAGATTAAAAATGAATATAGAAAAGGGCAATAAAACTAGAGACATACCAGGTTTTAAACCTTTTTAATTAAAAAGTTTTCGCGCGTTAAATAAAAAGGCTTGTTTATAGTTTTTATGTTTTGATTTTAAGGTTATCTCAACGGAGATTTAAACATGGATGATGATAAAAAAGAAATATTGAAAAATAAAGGTTATGAGGTAGAAAATATAACAAAGTGTTTAGGATTATCACCTGAAGAAGCAGAAAGAATAGAGGAGATAATATTAAAGGCAAGATTAGAGTGGATAATGGATAATAGTTAATATTACTATTTATTATATTACTAAAGAGGATAAAAACATGGTTGATAATAAAATAGAGCTAGAAATTGAACTTTCTGAAGATGCCTGGGCTGTTTTGGAAGATTGTCGAATTGAAGGTGGTTTTAAAACTATTGATGATCTAATAGGACATATACTAGAGAAGGAATTGGAAAGATATAATTTAGATGAGATTGATGAGGATGCAGTTAATTTATAATAATCATAGTGGTCGTTAACAGATATTATTTTTCCGGCGGAAAACGTATGGGAGAATAAAACAGGTAAAGGGGTTTTTTTAAAAAAAGGAGACGGGAAATGGAAAAAGTTATTTTAGAATCACCTTATGCAGGTGATTATAATGTTAATGAGAGTAAGGGTACTGTAAAGATAAATGAAATTTATGGTGCATTGGCAATGTATGATTGTATGATTAATTATGATGAAGCACCATTTGCTTCACATTTGTTATACACTAGGAAATATGTATTAAGAGATAATATACCAAGTGAAAGAGAGATAGGTATTAAAGCAGGTTTTGAATGGCGCAATACAGCAGAAAAAACTGTTTTCTATGTAGATCTTGGTATGACTAGAGGGATGGTTTTAGGAAAGAAAGATTGTGAGGAAAAGGAAATACCTTATGAGATTAGGGAATTACCAACTGATTTATGGGAAAAATTTTTAAATTCCATGGAGAAAGAAGGTATTGAGGTTATAAGAGTTAAAAAGAAAGGATAAGGAAAAAATGAATCAAACAATTTATTTAATAGGGCAAATATCTTCAGCTGCCCCAGAAAGTTATAAATGGAGAGCACGTGTGAGAGAATACTTTAATAATAGTAATTCTTGGAGAATTATAGATCCGTGCCACAATGCATTTAATAGAAGTGTACAAACAGAATTTACAACCCGCGAAAAAGTCTATGAAACCGCAGGAGTGGATTTAATTGTCCCTAAAGATAGGATGGCAGTTAAAAGAAGCTCTATTTGTTTTGCAAACTTCCACAGATATGATCCCAAAAAAGCACTTATAGGAACTATGTTCGAATTGGCGTGGTACGCTGATTCACCAGATAAAGCTGTTATTGGCATCTTTGATGGTGATTATACATCTGATGAATATTGTAGGCATCCATTTGTAAGAAATGCTGTACATACATGGGTTAGAGATGAATTAGAGGCTTGTAAATTATCAGAAAGATATTTTACAGATTAAAGTATAATGTCAGGTCCGTATTAGAGGAGACTTAAAATGAAATACAGACTTTTAAAAGATAAAGATAAATTTTATCCTCAAAGAAGAAAAAAATTTGGACTTAAATGGAATTATTACGGTAATAAAATTTATGCTAAAAATGTTAATGAAGCTGTAGATATAATAGAATTGTATAAAAAAGAAGAGAGATATATTAAACATCCTTCATTATACGTTGTTTTAATTCTTTTATTTATATTTATCGTTATAGGTGGTCTTTATTTATTTCTAAGTAAAACAGGAATGATTTAGTGAATAAAGAATTTTTAAAAGGTTTCATTTGGGCTTTTTTGATTATTATATTGGTTCATATAGGAGTGGTATATGCAATGTTATTTATTTAATAAAATTAGATTAATATTTAATATAATAAAATATTCAATCATTAAACCAAGAGAGATGACAGTGTTGAATAAACACACAGGAGAGGTGTGGGAAAACTGTAGTCATAAAAATAAGGTGGTAGGGAGAAATAAAATGAAAGATGTAATTTGGGTTGTTGGTAAATTTATAGAAAATACTGATAAGGGTGTAGTTTGGGAACTATCTGGTATTTTTGATAAAGAAGAAAATGCTATAAAAGCGTGTACAGAAAGGACTTATTTTGTAGGACCTGTGGAGAGAAATATTAAGTTTCCTGACATAACCGAGCAATGGCCTGGGTGTTATTACCCTTTTATAGAGTCAGCAGGATAATAAAATGAGTGAGGAATTTAACAAAGCTTGGTCAAATTTTACCAACGTTATGGCTACAGAATTGGGGATATATAAATTTTTAGATTTTACTGTTAAAGTATTAAACAATTTTAAGAGGAGAAAGTATTTTATGTCTACGATTAAAAATAATTTTTTATCAAAATTAGAAAAAGATCTGTTTGATTTAAAAAAAGAAATATTAAAAAATAATAATAAAATAAAAGATATAAACACTCTGATATGGATGCTTGATAGAATGAGAAATTTAATTGGAGAGGAAATGTTAAAGAAATTATCTACAGTTCCTGAAACACCTTGGGATGAAATTTATGAAAAAACGGAGTACATTTGGACGTATTGTTATAGTTGTGGTTGGCATGGTTTTGTTGAAAAACCAAAAAGAGACGAACCTTGTCCAAAATGCAATGTTTTTGATTTAAAACAACGTTTTGTAATTGTAAAAATACATTGTAATAAATGTGGAAACATACATTATGCTGCTCAAGGAAAATTAAAATGCATAGAATGTGGTAGTGAGTATGTAAGTATAATACAAAAAATGGAAGTTTTAAGAACTGTGACTGGAAGATTTGATTTTGATGAAAAAATAAAACCAGCTGGATTTAAACCATGGCCTAAAGATGAGAAAGGAAACTTAGTATTTTGAAAGATATTTTATTTGAAAAGAAAAACTTTATATTGCATTCTGGTGAAGAAAGTAATTTTAAAATAGAATGTGATGCTTTAACAGATGGGGATTTAGAAACATTGGCTTATATAGTTTCTAAAAAATTTAATTTTAATGGAGTATATGGAATTCCAACTGGTGGTAAAAGATTTGCTAAAACTTTAAAAAAATATGTAAATAAAAAAGCCATGGATTATTTAATAGTTGATGATGTTTTAACTACTGGAACAAGTATGATAGAAGCCGCTGAAAAATTTAGAGGTGAAGCACCATTAATTGGTGTAGTTATATTTTCTAGAAGTAAATATACAATACCAAGATGGATACACCCCATTTTTAATATGTATGAATGGTGGAATAGATAAAATGAAAAAACCAAATTTCGAAAAAGAAATACAAGTATTGAGCCATAAAATGGAAGATAATAATTACGCCGTAGCATTTTATCGTGCCTTGTGTAATATGCGGTGGAAAAAGTTAGGAACCGATTATATTTATAGTTGTTCCTGGATAGATGCTGGCGGATTGGTAGCTAGTATGAGATATAAGGGAGAAGATTATTTACATTTCTATTGTTCTGGTGGTGAGGGTAAAATAAGAAAAGACATAGAGGAGGATTTGAATAATTTAGAATATATACCTGTTCCATATGATGAAATAATTGAAAATAATAAGGAGGACCTAGTTATGCCATACATAGAAGAGAAAGACAGAAAAAAGTTTGATGCTGCTTTAGAACATGCAGCTAAAAACGTTTTTAAAAAAGGAGAATTAACTTATTGTATATATAAACTAGGCGTAGAGGTTATGAAAGATCTAAATGTTAATTACGAGAATTTGACATTAATTAGATCAGCAATGATGGATGCGGCCGATGAGTGGTGGGACGAAAAGGTAAAACCGTATGAAAGAAAAAAGAAAAGAGAAAATGGAGATGTAGTTTAAATGATTTGTCCTAATTGCGGAAATAAAATGGAAATGTTTGGTATCCTCGAAAGTGGGATGTATAAATATTATTGTACTAAATGTTATAGAATAGAATTTAAAGATAGGAAAAAAGTGCGTAGGAGGAAAAATGTGGTATAAAACTAAATCAGCAGTTATAGGGTGGTTTGGAGACATCAAAATTTATAAATACCCCTTTTTTATTTTATTTGGTCATACAGCTTATCAAATTAAAGGACACCACCAACGGCAAATTTTAGATACTTTGAAGCCTGGAGATGTGTTTTTAAGAAGATACAACAATTATTTGAGCGGGCTGATGATACCAGGTTATTTTACTCACGCAGCTATTTATGTGGGTGATAATCAAATTATACATTTATTAGGAGATGGTATTTGTAAGGAAGATATACTTACTTTTATGAGATGTGATAATATTGTAGTGTTAAGGTATAAAGACCAATCTGTAATAGATAACGTAATTAAAAAAGCTTATGAACAATTAAATAAGCAAGTGGAATATGATTATGATTTTAACACAGATAGTCCTGACAAATTATATTGTACTGAATTTGTAGATTTTTGTTTTGGTTATCCAGTTAAACCATTTATCATTCATAATTATATAATACCAGACGATTTTTTAGCTTCGGTTAATTTTGATATTGTGTGGACTAAAGGAAAATAAATTTAAATATTGGAATATTATAAAGATAGGAGAAAAAATGAATGTAGTAGATTTAACTAACCCCGGCTAATCTCGCGGTTATAGAAATGCTTAAACAATACATGGCAGCTGAGATAGGAGTAAAAAGTGGAGAAATAATTGCTGCTTCTAAAGGATTACATTTATATGATTATGAATTTGATCTGGCAAAATGTTTAAGAATGAGAGATGATATAAAATTGAAAGGAGAATAAAATACATAATCAGAAAGGATAATATATGCATCTTTGTAAAACTTGTATTTTTTTAGAAGTAGACAGGGATAAGGAATGTTATTGGTGTATTTTAAAGGATATTGAATTAACTAACTATAGTAATATAGAAACATGTAACGACTGTATAAGTAAAATTGGAGAGCAAAGCTATGATAAAGAATATAAAGTTCGAAGTAATAGATCAGCCGAGGACGCCAGAAGGCGGGTTCGGCGAAATAATTTGCGAAAAATGTGGTGCCAACTCAACCGTTTTTCTAAAAGTAACTCCAGGAAACATAGTGATGTGCAAAGGGTGTTTTGTGGATGGAGCAGAGTTAATTTCAGATGCTATAATTAAACAAGCGTTGAGAGGTAGATACTATTAAATTATATTCTTGGGGTGAGATCCATGTTGGTCATACAGAAGGATATCTTTCTTATTACTTTGATACGAGATGTGTCTAAATGGTATGATAAGTGGTATAAAGGTAATTTAATTGCTATGAAAGAATTACATATTAGGACTTTATTATCTTATTATGATAAAGATAGATTCAGAAAATGTAATAGTCTTTATGATGAAAGAATTTTTTTTCTTACAGAAGTACAAGAAATAGTAGATTTACGTATAAGTTTTGGAGGACATAGTTTATGGACAAATTAAAAAAGTATCATTTATATGATGTAGAATTTACATCAGTTCAAGGTTATTCAGGAAGGGCTATTGCTAGTGCAATTTGTAGAGAAGACGCAGAAGGTCTTACCAAGAAAACTTTGGAAAATGCTGGTTTTGTTACTACATCAGCAGATGTATATGATGTTATGATTTTGAATATGGAGGAAAGTCCTAGTTCTTTATTAGTGGGAGTTATAAACATTCAAAATGTATAAAAAAGATACTAGTATAACAGAATACAGAAAATATATGTTAATAAGAGATGCCATAGCTGAATTATTTAGAACATATATTGAAGAATATGGATTATCAAAAAAATTAAATGGTGTGGAAATAGAGAAATTTATAGATAGATTTGAAAAAGAATATAAACGATATGTAACGGATACTTTTGTAGAATTAGATATACAAACAATAGAAGTGGATGGGATTAATACTATTATGGTAAATGAATTGATGACTAAAATAGCTGGAATAGTATCTTCTAAGCTTGCTATTGAATTATTAATGTTTGAAATAGTTAATAAATTTATACATAATTAAAAACTAATTCAAGGTTCTTGAATATGGAAGACTATGGAATTTATTCTATAGATGGTAAAAAACTATCTAATTCTATTGAAATACTACAAAATAAAGACAGATTTTGGGGTAATATAACTAAAAAAGTATTTGATAGTATTCCTAATAATGCTTTTGGTATTTTACTTCATCCGTTATGGATAGGTGGTAAATTATATTGGATAGTAAGAGAATCTAAAAAACGGCGTTTAGATATAGCAGAATGGTGGTGTAAAAAATTATTTGTTAACGGATATGAATAATGAAATGGGCATGTAGTGAATTTATTTATTTAGAAAACAAAAGTAAAAAACTTAGTAAGAGTTTAGAGAGGTTAAATAATATAAAGAGGAAGGTTAATAATAATGGACATTGTAAATACATATTTGGACAATCTAATAGCAAGGATAGATTTAATAGGATTAGTATGCCACTTAAATCATGGCCCTGGAGTTGAACCTCCTCCGGCAGTAAATTATTTATGCCAGTATATAGGGAGGACGGATGACCCAGACGTATTACCAGATTTATATAGAATACCCATATGTGAAGAATGCACTGCTGCTTTATATGATGAAGACTGGTTATTATTTTATTGTTTAACATGTAATTCTTCACAGTGGCTTCTAAAAAGTAAGGCAAGAAAGCTTTATCCTAAATGGGAAAGTATAAGATTTTTACATACCTGTCCAATGTGTTCTGAATGTCCTATACATGCGATAAATTAACTATATAGGTTATATAAAGTTTTTATATCCTATAAATGCTTATTTTGGAGGTGTTATCATGGATAGACCGGATGATTTTTTACAAAAACAAAAGTCTGCTTTATTAACAAGTATTAATGAAACAATGGAAAAAGGTACGGTTGACAAAGAAGTTTTAGAAATTATGAAAGAATTGGTTGATAAAATTAAAATTAAAAAAAGTATGGAAGAATATTTTGACGATTTAGAATAGGAGGAATAATGGGAATTGACTATATAACAATATCAACTGGACCAACTTGTATTGATTTTGGAGATTTAATTACTAGTATAAGTGAGTTTGCAGCAACATCCAATGGAACAAATGAACGTGGTATTTTTGCCGGTGGTTATGAGGATAATAATGTAATTAATTATATAACAATTTCAACGCCAAGTAACACTACTGATTTTGGTGATTTAACAGAAGAAAAAATTGGATTAGCAGCATGTTCAAATGCTTAAAAAGTTTTAAGGAGGTGTTTAAAAATGGCAAGGAGGAGAACTTGGACTTACACAGAAAAACAAATTCTTATAGAAAACTATGAAATAAAAACTATAAAAGAACTTATAAGTTTGCTGCCGGGAAGAAATGCTGATATGATAAATGCTCAAATAAAAAGATTACGTGCTGCTAAAAAAATAGAGGGTTATAAAGAAGAAGAAGTTGTACAAAGAGCTTATGAACAAAGAGATATCTAAGGAGAAAATACAAAATAAGTGGAACTAAAAACACTACAGCAAGAATCATAGTAATAAAAGAATTAGATTGGTCAGAAGAATATACATCTGGTGGGTGATAGGGGTGTTTTTGGTGGAGGAAAAAATAATGGTGAAAATACTATAGATTATATTAGTATTTCTACCACAGGAGATGCTGCTTATTTTGGAGATTTAACTGTGGCTAGAGAAGGATTATCTGCAACATCTAATGCTTAAGGATTAAAATGGTAATACTTAAAACTAAAAAAGAACTTGACAAAATGCGATATAGTGGTTATATTGCTGGTAATGTTTTGAATGAAATAAAATTAAGTGCCAAGCCAGGGATTACCACAAAATATTTAAATGACAAAGCTGAAAAAATTATAAGACAGCATAAAG
>Ga0315550_1002797_pt1 | contig 10607 bp, 5 predicted proteins | sample SalMarSW160190MG_2_FD_203100 | JGI IMG/M metagenome (GOLD analysis project Ga0315550, IMG submission 203100) | Salt marsh sediment microbial communities from the Plum Island Ecosystem LTER, Massachusetts, United States - Salt Marsh Sediment SW1601-90 ... | reverse complement strand
GTGATTGGGCGGTTGTCTACCCCGACCTGGCGGCCATGGAAGCCGCCGGCATCATCATTGGCCTGAACCACCCCTGGACCTGGGATAATCACGACGGCCAGGCCGAGCTGAGGATACCCTTATCCGTACTGGGATACGCCGGCGCCGATGACTATATCCGCATCGGCAGCGGACAGTACTGGCAGTACGACTTTAGCGCCAATTTCTTCGTCGGCCCGGAGCCGTCAACGGTCTACGTTGATAGCAGCTGGACGGGTACCACGCCCGGCGACGACCCGGACGGTGCCGGCGGCCCGGCCATTGCTTATGGCCTGGATGCCTTCGACAGCATTCAAGACGGTATTAGTGCCGTCGTTGAAGGCGGCACGGTCAACGTGGCGGCGGGGACGTATACGGAAAATATCGTTATTGACAACCGGTTGACCCTGGACGGCGCCGGCAGCGGCGATAACCCGGCGGTGGATACCATCATCACCTCCGCGGCGGGTAATACCGATGTTATCGGTTTGAACACCGGCGGTACTTCCGCTTCAGACCGCATGGTCATACGTGACCTGCGGGTCACCGGCGCTACCGGCGGCGGCAACGCCGGCAACGGCATCGAGATAAGGGCCGGCAGCTACCTCACCTTCGACAATCTCTCCGTCGTGGGCAATGGCGGTAACGGCATCGCCACCGACCCCGGCGGGGTCATGTTCGATGTCGCGCTCAATAACTGCACCGTTTCCAATAACGGCGGCGTGGGTTTCAGATTGGCATCGGGTACCACCCTTGACGGGCTTACGATTACCGGCTGCAATATTGACAACAACAGCATCGCCGGTAGCGAAATGTACGGCCCGGTAACGGGTATCAACATCAACGGCGGGACCTTCACCGGCAATGGCAGCGGTAACTGGGACCAAAGTGGCATCTATGCCAATCAGATAAACGTAGGTTTTGCATCACCCAAACCAAATGTCATTCAGAATGTTGATCTCAGTAACCAGCCCCGGGGTATCTTTTTCTGGTACAAGGGTGATTCAAAGCTTACCATAGATGGCGTAACCGCAGATAATAATGGCCTTACTGATGAATACGGTGGGATAAGTATCTTGGTTCAGGATACTACCCTTTCCGAAATCGAAATAAGCGACACAACGGTGACCAACGGTGCCGACGTTTATTGCGGCGCCATACTCATACAGGCTTTTGGAGCTGCGGCCACTATCAACAACGTAATTATTGACAATGTTGAAGTTAGGGGGAACGGCTCTGCCGGTATTTACCTGAGGGCTACCACTGGCTCCATAACTGGCGGCTCGATAACCAATAGTCATATAGAAAATAACAATACCGGAATCTACCTGTACTATAACGTATCCAACGTGTTCATCAGTGGTAACGATATTCTTAATAACGTTACTGCCGGCATCGTTATCGCTGACGGAGCGGCCGCCGGTAACGAGGCACACAATAATAACATCGTCGGCAACGGCATTGGCGTTGAAAACCAGGATACGGTCGATGACTTCGATGCCACCCTTAACTGGTGGGGCGATGCCACCGGGCCGTACCATGCTACTGCCAACGCCGGTGGCACCGGCAATCCTGTCAGCGACAACGTCCTGTTCGACCCCTGGGTCGGCGACCCGGGTGAGAGCGACTCCGACTACTTCGGCCCCGGCGAGAGCGGCACGCTCAACGTCGATAGCACCAGTGTCGACGTGCAAATGGACGGCGCTGGCGGCAGCTTCGGCGTGACCGAGCTGCCCGGTACGCCCGGCGGTGGCTTCACCGGCATGGGCGGCGGCCAGGGCATTGGCAAGACCATCGTCATCAACACCACCGCTACCGACGGCACCTACGTCGCCGTTATCCAGATGTACTACGGTGACGTCGACCTCACCGTCCCCGACCCGGATATCATCGAGGACGACCTGAGGCTCTACTACTACAACACCGCCACCCCAACCTGGGAGCTGGCCGTGGACGGCAACACCACCGGCACGCCCCAGTGGATGGGCGATATGCCGGCACCGGCGGCCATCCCCGCCAACCTGGGCCAGTACGGCATCGATACAACGGCCAAGGTCATCTGGGCCGTGGTCGACCACAATACCGACTACAGCGGCGGCGTCGGCCCGCTGGTGGTCTGGGTGGACGACGACTATACCACCCTTACCCCCGGCTGGCACCTCACCCACTTCGATAACATCCAGGACGCCATCGATAGCTGCGCTTCCGGGGCGGTAATTCACGTTGCCGAAGGCATGTATGCCGAGAACCCGGATATAAATAAGGCTAACCTCACCATCACGGCCGACGGCGCGGTGGCGAACACCGTCATCCAGCCCGGCGCCGGTGTCGGCATCGGCATCCAGACCGGCGGCGACGGCCTTACCCTGGACGGTTTCAAGATCATTAGCGGCGCGGGCACGACCTTCCTCGTCGAGCTGACCCACCACACCACCGGCGTGACCATCACCGGCAATACCATCAATACCACCGGCACCGCCACGATGGGCATATCCGTGGGCGCCGCCGGGGCCACCGGCCTGAGCGTCACCGGTAACGAATTCACCGGCGACGCCGGCGACGGCCTCGTCTGGGGGCCCAACATCGTAGATGTCACCGTGACCGGCAACACCTTCACCGGCGCCAGCGCGGTCGCCTACGGCGTGCAGTTTGCCGGTGTGACCGGCACGTCGGAAATCAGCGGCAATACCTTCACCGATATCGTCGGCTCCGGCGCTATAGTGATTAGCAACGGCAAAGGAACCGCCGGCCTGACTATAACCGGCAACGAAATCACCGGCTGCGCCAACGGCATCCGCTTCGCCGAGTACGCCCCTTACGCCCCCGCCGGCGACATGGACGACGTTGACATCACCGATAACACCCTGACGGGCAACGGCGTGGCCATCCGCGTCGGCAACGGCGTGCACGTCATAGCACACGAATTCTTCATCGAGTACAACTACATCAGCGGCTCGACCACCTACGGCCTGCAGAACGAGCACGCCACCGAGATTGTTACCGCCATGAAGAACTGGTGGGGCCACAATACCGGCCCCACGCACGAGTCCAACCCGCTGGGCCTGGGCGACGCCATCACCGATAAGGTCATCTACCAGCCCTGGCTGGACAATGCCGACCAGCCGGATGATTCGGACGACGGCTACATCGACGCCTACAACGACGCCAGGACCAGGGTCTGGATACACGATACCACCGGCCTTGACTACGTGGTCAGCGCCGGGCGCTGGTCGCATAATCCCGACCACGCCTACCCCGACTTCATGGTGGTCGGCGGGTACTTCATCGACGTCGTCGTCGAAGACCATACCGACTTCGATGCCGATACCTGGATAGAGATACGCTTCTACTACGACGACGAGGATGTCGACGCCGGGCTCATCGAGCAGACCTTCCGCATGAAGTGGTGGGACGGGTCTGACTGGCTCGACTGCTCCGAGACCGGCGTGAACATGGCCGGGAACTATGTCTGGGTCATCGTGCGAGCCAGCGGCACCTCGCCCACCCTAGCCGATATGTACGGCACGCCGTTCGCCGCCAGCGGACAGCGGGTCGTCATCCCCGGGCTTACCTTCTGGGGCAGCCTGGCCCTGGCCGGACTCTTCCTGGGCGCCATCGTCTGGATGGCGCGTCGGAAAAGGGCCGCCGTCAGCTGCCGGGACTAATCGACATATGCTAGCCCAGTAACGGAGGAGGCCCTGGCTTAACCGTCAGGGCCATCCTCGTTGGTATGGATAAGGAGAATTCATGGCAGGTAATACCCGCCGCAAGGTAATGACTTTTCTACGGCGACACAAGGTGGCCATAAAATCCGGGGCTATCTTCGTGGCCGGTATTTTGCTTTCGGCGCTGGTATACTCCAAGCTGGTAACGACCGGCCTCTTCGCCGCCGATGCGGCCTTTACGGCCCGGGCCACCGGCTTTTTCCTCAACCTGCTGGGCGGGGCCGTCCAGGTCACCGGGCACACCATTTCCTCGGCCGGTTTCAGCGTGGACGTGGGCACCGGCTGTACCGCCACCATCCCCATCATGCTCTTTATCTGCGCCGTGCTGGCCTACCCCGGCCGGTGGAAGCTCAAGGTCCTGGGGATTGTCATCGGCGGCGCCTGCCTCTACGCCCTCAACCTGGTGCGCACCGTCAGCCTGTTTTTCATCGGCACCCACTTCCACAGCTTCTTCGAGACGGCCCACCTGCTCTTATGGCAGCCGCTGATAATACTGGCGGCCGTTATCCTCTGGCTATTCTGGGTAAGGAGGACAGCTCGTGTTGCGGTCTCATAGCCTTACGTCGTTCGCCATCAAGGCCGTGGGCGCCGTCATCGGGCTGGCGCTGGTCTGGTCTTTCATCGCGCCCTATTACAACCGCCTGCTCGTCGCCGCCAGCAACGGCCTGGGTCTCGCCCCCTTCCATCTCAGCAGCCAGGGCGGCGATATTTATTTCTCGACCGCCGGCGGGCAGCCCGTCACCGGCATCCACGGGGCCGCCCTCAACTTCGGCCTCATCCTCCTGCTGGCCCTGCTCATCGCCACGCCGGGCCTGAGGCTGGTCCACCGCCTGCGCAATATCGGCATCGGGCTGGCGGTTATCTTCGCCGTGCAGCTGGCCACCCTGGCCGCGCTGGGGGGCCTGGTACAGGCGGGGGCGGGCGCCTCGTCCGCCTCCCTGCTCAGCGTGCCGGTCGTCCTGCTCTGCACCATCGGCTTCAACCTCTTCCCGGCCCTTATCTGGCTGGGGCTCTGCCGGCGGCAGGCCCGCCGTCCCGAGCCCGCCGGACACCTTTATTGACAATACCCGCGTTTTTCTATAGGCTAATCTATACACACAGGGCACCGGGGTATCGGGCAGACCAGAGAATACGTCCCCGGTGGGGTGGCCTATGGCGGGGGTAAAAGGGGCAAAGGCCAGGGCCGACGGGCAGCGCTCCGAGGTTCTGGTATTGAGCCGTATTTCGGCGGCGCTCAGCGGCCTGTGGGACCTGGACGCCATCCTCGGCGTCGGCCTGGACAGCACCCTGGACATCATGAACGGCAGCATCGGGGAAATCCTCCTCATCGACGAAGACACCCAGGAGCTTTCTCACCCTGTCCACCGCGGCCTGAGCCGCGAGTTTGTCGAGAGCGTGCGCATCAGCCTGGGCGAGGGGATTACCGGCAGTGTCGCCCAGAGCGGCAAGGCGATGCTCCTCGAAGACATCTCCTCCGACCCCCGCGCCGCCCACCGCGAGATGATTATGGCCGAGGGGCTCAAGGCCTTCATCTGCGTGCCCCTCCGCGCCCGGGATAAGGTGCTGGGCGTCCTCAACGTGGCCAGCCGCCTGCCCCGCAAGTTCACCACCAACGATGTGCACCTGCTCTACGCCATCGGCGACCAGCTGGGCATCGCCATCGAGCACGCCCGCCTCTACGACCGCCTGCGCAAGGCCCGCGAGAGGCTGCGGCGGCTGGCCCGCCAGAACCTGGTGGCCGAGGAGGAGGAGCGCCGCCGCATCGCCCGCGAGCTGCACGACGAGACCAGCCAGTCTTTATCCGGGATAGCCCTGCAGCTGCAGGCGTTGATTGAGATATCGGCCATTTCCGATAAGCTGGACGCCGATTTCGTGGCCGGGCTGAAAAAGGTGCAGGCGCTGACGGTGCAGGTGCACAACGAGGTCAGCCGGCTGATTTCCAACCTCCACCCCGCCCTCCTGGATACCCTGGGTCTGGTGCCCGCCGTGCGCCAGCACGCCGAGACGCAGCTCAAGCCGCTGGAAATCAACGTATCGCTGGAAATCAAGGGCAAAGAGATGCGGTTCCCGCCGGATGTCGAGGCCGCCCTCTTCCGCTTCATCCAGGGGGCCGTCGGCAACATCACCCAGCACTCGCGGGCCCGTAACGCCACCATCGTGCTGGAGTACCGCCCGGACGAGTTCGCCCTCACCGTCAGCGACGACGGGCAGGGCTTCGACGTCTCCGAGATTACCGACGTGGAGGAGAGCGGGCGCGGGCGCGGCCTGTTCAGCATGCGGGAGAGGATAGGCTTTCTCGGCGGCACCAGCGGCATCGAGTCCGAGATTGATAAGGGGACTACCGTCTGGGCCAGGCTGCCGGTGGGTCAGGAAATAGGCTATGCAGAAGATAAAAGTCCTGGTGGTTGACGACCATACCATCGTGCGGGACGGCATCTCCGCCCTGCTCTCGCTGGCGGGGGATATCGTCGTGGTGGGCGAGGCCACCAACGGCAGCGAGGCCGTCAAGATGGTCGAGCAGCTCGCCCCGGACGTGGTGCTCATGGACATCGCCATGCCCCTCATGGGGGGGCTGGAGGCCACCCGGCGCATCAGCCGCGAGTTCCCCGCCACCAAGGTGCTGGTGCTCACCCAGTACGACGACAAGGAGTATTTCTTCCCGGTGCTCGAGTCCGGGGCATCCGGCTTCATCAGCAAGGCCGCCGCCTCCTCGGAGATGGTCACCGGGATACGCTCGGTGTACCGGGGCGATTCATATCTCTCTCCCTCGGTCGCCAAGCTCCTGGTGGACAACTACCGGCACACCGCCAGCGAGCGGGTGAGCAACGACCCCTACGGCAAGCTAACGGAGCGGGAGCGGGAGATACTCAAGCTCCTGGCGGAGGGTTTCAGCGCCGCGGAGATTGCCGAGATGCTGGTGATTACCCCCAAGACGGTAGAGGGGCACAAGACCAACCTCATGGCCAAGCTGGGGATTCATAACCGCATCGAGCTCGTCAAGTACGCCCTGCGCAAGGGCATCATCAACATCTGATTGAGAGAGTCTTGCTCCCGCGCCCCCCAACCTCTTTTCGGTGTTATCTATTCCCACCCAGGCCGCCCCCGGTGCATCCGCGTCTTAGCCCGTAGATACCACCCCTTTACCCCCCACCAGAACGAGGAAAGCGTACCCTCATCCACCAAGGGGTGCTTATGAGGGGCTTTGCCCCTCTTTTTCTAATATTCCCCCTCTCCTGTGATACCTCGTCAGGAGAGGGGGACTAAGGGGGTGAGGTAGATAATAAATGCGGGGCGGCAGCGGGAAAAAAGAACACCGGGGGAGGCTCAGGGGTGATTCGGGGGTTTTCCCAAGCTACCATTAGGGTAAACCCCCCGTTTCCCTTCCCCCGCCGATGGCTTATAGTGAAACACATAAGCGCTTCTGGTGAGAGGAGGTGCGCTGTGGAAAAGAGCCCCAAAATACTCATTGTAGATGACGAGCCCGATTTTATCGCGGCACTGAAAGAGACCCTGGAAAAGGAGAGGTATCTCGTTTTTTCCGCCTCCGACCGTGAAGAGGCCGAAAAAATGGTACGCGCCGAAGAGCCGGACATGATTGTGCTGGGCATCATCATGCCCCGCGGCGATGCCTTCCTCTTCCACAAGTGGCTCAAGCAGACCCTGGGATTCTCTAACCTGCCCATCATGGTCATCAACGCCCCCCCGGAGAAGCAACTGCTCAAGGGGTGGAAGATGTACGAGGGGATGCAGTGCGACGCCGAGGACTTCCTGGCCAAGCCGGTAGCGCCGTTGGCCCTGGTGCCCCGCATCCAGAAGCTCCTCGACAGGGCCACCAAGAAGATACGGGTACTCATCGTGGACGACCACGCCGTGGTCAGGGACGGCATCCGCTCGGTGCTGGCCCTGCAGCGCGATATGCAGGTCATCGGCGAGGCGGTCAACGGCCAGGAGGCCGTGGACAAGACCGTGGAACTCATCCCGGACGTCGTCGTCATGGATATCGTCATGCCGGTGATGAACGGGCTGGACGCCGCCCGGTCTATCTGCCAGAAATGCAAATCGGCCAAGGTGCTGGTGCTCACCCAGTACGACGACGAGGAAAACGTGCTGGCCAGCCGTCAGGTGGGGGCGGTGGGGTTCATCCCCAAGGCCGCCGCCAGCTCGCGGCTGCTCACCGGCATACGGTCGGTGGCCCGGGGCGACCAGTCCTGGATTGAATCGCTCAGCGGCCAGGCCAGCCGGGCGGGAGAGGAGCCGGCCTGAGTGGAAGCCGTCACCATTACCCTGAACGGCGTTGAGGTTTCCGGCTATACCGGCACCACCATCCTTGAACTGGCCAGGGAGTCCGGCGTCTATATCCCCACCCTCTGCGACGACCCCAACCTGGCCCCCACCGGGGCCTGCCGCCTGTGCCTGGTGGAAGACGAGCGCTCCGGCGCCCTGCACGCCTCCTGCGTCACCCCCATCGCCCCCGGCATGACCATCAACACCAACTCCACACGCGTGGTGGAACATCGGAAACAAATCCTCAAGCTCATGCTGGCCAGCCACCCGGACTCCTGCCTCATCTGCGATAAGGGCAACCGCTGCCAGCTACACAAGCTGGCCGCGGAGATGGGCATCGGCTTCATCGAGTTCCAGCGCATCCCCGTCTCGGACGTCATCGAGGAGGTCAACCCCTTCATCGAGCGCGACCTCTCCAAGTGCATCCTCTGCGGCAAGTGCCTGCGCGCCGACCAGGAGATGGTCGTCGAGGGGGCCATCGACTACATCCACCGCGGCCCCCAGGCAAAGGTGGCCACCTTCAACGATACGCCGCTGGAGAAGTCCGAGTGCACCTTCTGCGGCACCTGCGTGGCCGTCTGCCCCACCGGCGCCCTCATGGACAAGGAGCGGGCCTACAGCGGCACGGCGACCAAAGAAGTCACCACGGTGTGCCCCTACTGCGGCTGCGGCTGCGAGCTGAACCTGGGCATCAAGGACGGGCGGGTGGTGGAGACGAGGCCGGCCGCGGCGGGTAAGGTGAACCGGGGTACGCTGTGCGTCCGCGGCAGCTACGGGCTGGACTTCATCCACAGCCCGGAGCGTCTGCGCGCCCCGCTGATTAAGGTGGATGGTGATTTTGAGGAAACGACCTGGGAGGATGCCCTGACGCGGGTAGCCGCCGCCTTCCGGGACATTAAAGAGGCGCACGGCCCCGGCGCCCTGGCCTGCTTCGGCTCGGCCCGGGGCACCAACGAGGAAAACTACCTGCTGCAGCGGCTGGCGCGGGGCGTCCTGGGGACGAACAACATCGATAACGGCAGCCGCCTCTACAGCGCCGCCAGCCGGATAGGGCTGGGAGCCTCCATCGGCTATGCCGGCACCACCGGCTCGCTGGAGGCCCTGGAGCGGGCGCAGGTCATCGTGGTCATCGGCGCCGACCCGGAGATATCGGCCCCGGCGGTGGCCTACGCCATAAAGCGGGCGGCCCGGTTCAAAGGGGCGCAGCTCATCTGCATCGACCCGCGCCGCACGGCGCTGGCCCGCTTCGCCCGCCTCTGGCTCCGCCCCGGGGTAGGGACGGATATCGCCCTGCTCAACGGGCTGGCCAGGGTGGTTATCGACGAAAAGAAATTTGACATTGAGTTCGTCACCCGGATGACGGACAATTTCAACCCGTGGACGAAGAGCCTGGAGGCCTTCGCCCCCGCCCGCGTCGAGGCCCTGACCGGCGTCCCCCGCAAGGACTTGCAGCTGGCCGCCCGCCTCCTCGGCGGGGCGGAAGAGGCCGCTATCGTCTACGGCAACGGCATCACCCAGCACGCCGGCGGCACCGGCGCCGTTATCGCCATCGCCAACCTGGCCATGCTCACCGGCAACACCGGCCGCCACGGCGGCATCTTCGCCCTGTCGCGGGACTCGAACGCCAGCGGGGCCTCCGACATGGGCACCCTGCCCGGTTTCCTGCCCGGCTACCAGAGCGTCGATGAGGCCCAAAACCGGCAGAAATTCGAGGCACGCTGGGGCGGCCCGCTGCCCGCCGCCGGGGGCCTGGCCGCGCCGGAGATGCTGACGGCAGTAAAAGAAGGCAAGGTCAAGGGGATGTTCATCATGGGCGAGAACCCATTAACGACCTTTCCCCAACCGCAGCTGACAAAAGAAGCCCTGACCGCCCTCGACTTCCTGGTGGTGGCCGATATCTTCCCCACCGAGACGGCCCGGCTGGCCGACGTCATCCTGCCCTCCGCCAGCTTCGCCGAGAAGGACGGCACCTTCACCAACTTCGAGGGGAGGGTGCAGCGGCTGCACAAGGCCATCGAGCCTTACGGCCAGAGCCTGCCCGACGGCGAGATTATCCTGCGGCTGGCGGCGGCGCTGGGCGCCGCGATGCCCTACGCCTCCCCCGCGGCGGTGATGGAGGAAATCGAGGAGACGGTGCCCTTTTACGGTCACGATGACGACAGCGAGACCGAGGCCCTGGGCAAGGAGTCGGACAGTTCCGGCGGCAACCCGCCGGGGACGCGCCGACTCTATAAAGGCCTCTTCCCCAGCGGTTTCGGGCGTTTCTCACCGGTAGAGTATAACCCCCCGCCGGACGGGGCAAAATCGGACTACCCCTTCACCCTCCTGACCGGCTCCAGCCGCTTCCGCTTCGGGGGCGGGGCGCGCAGCTCGCGCTCGGCCCGCCTGCGCCGGTTCTGCCCCGAGGCCCGGCTGGATATCAATCCCGCCGACGCCGAGGCCCTCGGCATCGCTAACGATGACCAGGTTAAAATTACCTCGGCTCAAGGGGAGCTGGCGGCGAAGGCGCAGGTCAGCCTGGCGCTGCCGCCCGGCCACCTCTTCATGCCGATTGCCTTCCCGGAGAGCCCCGTTTACGGG
>Ga0315550_1002795_pt1 | contig 10610 bp, 10 predicted proteins | sample SalMarSW160190MG_2_FD_203100 | JGI IMG/M metagenome (GOLD analysis project Ga0315550, IMG submission 203100) | Salt marsh sediment microbial communities from the Plum Island Ecosystem LTER, Massachusetts, United States - Salt Marsh Sediment SW1601-90 ... | reverse complement strand
GAGGATAGACCCCAGCGCCACCGAGTTTCTGTCGTACTCCAACCGACGAGCCCACACATACCCGACCGAAACGACCGCCGCTGCCGCAAACAGAGCCGACTGATACAACACCGACTGATACAGCGGATGCGCCGCCTGCGGGATGTAAACGCTGACCGACTTGTGAATCGTGCCCACCGTCCCCGGCAGCAGAAACGCCAACAGCAGTACGACATCGCCCTTCAGCGATAGCGGGCGACGTGCCTTGGCGTGAGGCCGCATCAGCACCACCGCCGCCGGCAACATCGCAACCGCCACCCATCGTGCGACGGTCATCGGCTCGGCCCATGCGTACCACGACACCAGCACCGGTATGACAACGCCCATCCCCGCCAGCGCCGACGTGATGCCCACCCCCACCTGCCGATACGCCACCAGCATCACCAGAAGGTTCAAGAAGTACAGCACGCCCGTGGTCGTCCCCAGCGCGGCACCCAGCCACCGACCCGACGTCGGCACCTGCCCCCACAGCCCTGCCAGCAGCGCCGCCGCAAGCAGAGCAGCCGCCACGTAGTTCACCGCCGACACCGCGAACACACCGCTGCCTCGTATCAGCGCATAGCGCAGCAGTTGCGTGAAAACGAGTATGAACAACACGTAAAGAAGGCAATACTGCATGAGGTCTCACGAATCGCGTCGCACCCGAAGCCCTTGCACCGCTCGCAAGGCCGCTGAGTATCCCGCCGTGCCACCGCAAACGCAATCGCGGCCGTGGTCTTCACGATGTACGAACCTGTAGGGCGTGTCCCGGCACGCCGGGATTTGCACGCGTCTTGCTGATGCTCAATCCCAGCGACGTACGAAGGCTTCCATCCCTGACTTGTCGTTCTGGGTGGCATGCCTAAGCCCGCCGCAGCGGGCGCAGGCATGTCTTATATCAATGAATACGCCGCCGTCTCGCCGCGCCGAAGCGGACACTGGACGCAAGTCCCGGGACCCCAACGCGTCGCAATTGCTCTGGACCCGGGCTGGTCGATTTCTTACAATGCCGGCATGCGAATGGCACACTGAGAATCATTCGCAGTCCCGACCATGACGCTTGTCCACTTGCAGAGGGACTCGATGTGACGCCACGTAAGAAGCGAATCCTGTGGGCGCTGGCAGTCTTGCTGGCCATGGCAGTAGCCGTGCTGGCGGCGGACGTCGGCTGCCAGACGTGGCACTTCAGCGCCATGTGCCCCAAGTGCCTGCAACGCGCAAGAATCCGCGAAAAGCAGCTCTACGGCCTGTGCCTCTGGCGATCGATCGAACTGCGGCGACACGCGGGCGGCATCATGAGGCCGGACGCATTCGGTTCTCCTCGCCCGACCGCATCCCCCGACACCTACCAGGCCATCTTCGACGTGCCATGCGACCACGAGTTCGTCAAAGGTGGCTTCGAGCGCGACCCCGGCTTCATCGGCCTTATCGCACCCGACATCCACGCCCACGGAGGCTCGGCCGTGCCGGGCTTCTACCTGCCGAGAACTGAAGCCGTCGCAACCCTCTATGAACGTTTCGACAAGATGCCAAACGTACCGCTTGCCCGACGCACCTACGCGGTCATCGACGCCCTGTCGCCTGTCGACGCCCCCGTCGTACTTGATAAGCGTTGGCGACAACTGATCGAGCCGACAGCAAGCGAACCCGAATTCCAGCTCGCCGTCGCGGGACTTCGACGAGACGACCCGAAGCGGGCGGACGGACTCATCAGGTTACGCAGGCTCCGCGCCCTGACCGACGCGCTCGGCAAGGTGCAATCTGAGCAGGCCTGGTCCGATCTCATCGAGCAGTTCGAACACGAGACGTCAAGCCATGCGAAATGACAGAAGTGCGTAGGGCGTGTCCCGGCGCGCCGGGATTTGCACGCTTCTTGACTACCTTCGGCGCCGCAGTAACGCGACGGCACCAAACAACATCAGCGCCACCGACGCCGGCTCGGGCAGATGCGGGCCGTCCAGGCTCGTGCCATACTGCCATCTGACAGCCGAGATCTGCATCGACGGGTCGAACCCGTCGGGCAGCCCGCTCAGCGTAAACATCACCTCGTTCTGGATCAACGCGTTCTTGCCCGTGACCGGGGTGTTGCCCGTCGTCGGGTCGTCGCCCATCGACGTCAGGCCATAGTCCAAGCCGGCCACCGACCGCGGCCCTTCAAGATTGATGCCCCCGAATCGATCAGCTGGGCTGAACAAACCAAAACCTCCTGCCCCGATGCCGTAGCCGAAAGGCCAACCGCCCCCTGACAGATCGTCCACATACGCCCACTCGCCGCCGACCGATCCGCCCGGCTCGGAGACACCGAACAGCACGCTCGATCCAAGTCCCAGCACGGCGCTGACGGGTGTCAGCATCAGCGGATCGACCGCATCCACCTCGAAGAAGACAGCCGTCAACACGTCTGTCGGCACGAGAACATCCGACGTCGACGTGTTCGCCAGCGTCACCAAAAGCTGATCGCCCATGGTGTCGAAAGTGACAGCCGCCGCCCGGTCACCAGCCGACGACTCAAATGTCACCGGGGCGCCTACCGCGCAGACGGACGCAGCGACTACGACACAGATGGCCACGGCGGCCACGAAAACGCAAGACTTCGCACGCATTTTCCTTCTCTCTCCTCCGCTGCGAGCGCTATGGCTCGGCAGCGCTGGCCCTTGCCCTCACAGACCCAACCTAAGCCCGTTGAAGCTGTCCTGCCGAAAAAACCTGCAAGAACCCCCGACCCCACCAGCTCGGGACGTGACTGCTCTCTCTCCTGCCAGCCAATGCTAGGAACGCTGCGCGCCCAGAGTCAACGACCGTAGTCGGCGCGACTCCCTTTTTCCAAGATGCTTAGTCCCATAAACGGCGCGTGGAGTGTGCCATCACTCTTGGAGGCGGGTGGCATCGCGGCGCGTCGGGACGCAGCAGGGCCGTGATCTTCGCGCTGTGCGACGCCCCCTTGCCCGATGCGTTGACCCCCTCACGGACTCGCCGCGGCGGGAGGCTCGGCTATCGGCTGTAACGCCGTGGATACCGACGGCAAGAACGTCACCTGTCGGTCTTCCTGGTCGTGGCATTCGAACTCGACGTAATCCAGCCCCACGTCGGCCTTGGGCTCGATGACGATGCGCTTACCGACCCCCTGCTCGAGATGATCGAGCGCGTGTCGCTTGCGATTCTGCAACTCATGCGCCACTGCCTCCGACAGCCGCACGGTGACGGTCTGGATGTTTTCGCGATTGACGGCCAATTGAAGCATGCGCAGCACGTCGAGGGTCATCGACTGCGGCGTCTTGGCCAGACCCGAGCCGCTGCAATACGGGCAGTCCTGGTACACGCTGCGCGACAGCGCGGGCCCGCGCCGCTGACGGGTCAGCTCGATAATGCCGAATCGCGACATGCGAAGCACCTGGGCACGTTCCTTGTGCTTCTTCAGCGCCTCGCGCAGCGACCGTTCGACCGACCGGCAGTGCTTGTCGGCCCGCATGTCGATAAAGTCGCAGATGATCACGCCGCCCAGATCACGCAGGCGCAGTTGCCTCGCGATCTCCTCAGCCGCCTCCAGGTTCACCCGCAGGGCCGATTCCTCGGCGTCGCGGTACTGACGGCTCTTGCCGCTGTTGACGTCGATGGCCACCAGCGCCTCCGTCGAGTCGATCACCAGCGAGCCCCCACAAGGCAGCGGCACGTGACGCGAGTAGATCTTCTCGAGTTCCGTCTCCACGCCATACTTGTGGAACAGCGGCTCCTTACCGTCGTAGAGCTCCACACGCTCGCGGCTGCGCGGCATGATCAACGCGAGAAACTCGCGCGCCCGCTCGGTTGTGTCGGCGTCGTCCACAATCGCCCGCGTGATGCTCTGGTCGAAAATGTCGCGGATCGTCCGGATCACCAGATCCGATTCGCGGTACAGCTCGGTCGGCGCCTTCTCGGTCTTGATGCGCTTGTTGACCGCCTTCCAAAGCCGCAGCAGGTAATTCAGATCTCGCTGAATGTCGCGCCGGGTACGGTCGAGACCGGCCGTCCGAAGGATAAACCCCATGTCCTTCGGCAGGTCCAACTGGGCGAGGATGTCGCGCATGCGGTGGCGGGCCTCGTCGTCCTCGATCTTCCGCGACACGCCCAGACGGCTCATGCCAGGCATCATCACCAGGTAGCGACCGGGCAGCGAAATGTAGCTCGACAGCGTCGGGCCCTTCGTGCCGATCCCCTCCTTGGTGATCTGGCAGATCAGCTCGTCACCCCGCCGCAGGCATCGCTGGATGGGCGGCCGATCGCGCCGGGGAATCTTCCTCCCCACGTTCTCGGTCGATTGCCGCTTGTCGCTCGAGAAATACTGCGGATGCAGGTCCGAAATGTGCAGGAAGCCGTTCTTGCCCATCCCGAAGTCGACGAACGCCGCCTGAATGCTCGGCTCGACGTTAGTGACGCGACCCTTGTAAATGTTGCCCACGTGCGAGGCCGATGAGGCCCGCTCCATGTACAACTCTTCCAGCTTCTCCTTCTCATCCAGTACCGCAATGCGGCATTCCTCGCCGGTCATCACGTTGATGAGCATCATGCGGCCGGGCGGCCGGCTCTTGATCTTGCTGTCCTTGGTCTGCGTAGTGGTCTTGGTTTTCTTCTTGCGCGTGGTGCGACGTGTCATGAGTTGGTTCCTGTCTTGTTGGGCTCGCGGCGCCGGTTCAGTCAAGGCGCGGTTGCCATACGATGCGGCGTTGCAGGTCGGCCAGCAGGGCGGCAGGCAGCTTCAGCGCCAGCAATACGTCGGCGGGTCGCACGCCCGGCCCCTCGCCCTGTCGCGCCGTAAACGCCAATACCCCCTCGTGGTATCGGATCGTCGACAGGGCCGGACGAATGTCCACCGTCTTGGCCGCACGCTTGCCCGCTCGGGGACGCAGAACCGGACAGCTCTCACTGCCCGCCAGTTGCTCGACCGCCTCGCGAACGTCCACCGCCAACTCAGGCGGGATCGCCAACTGGTAGCCGATTTCGACCACGCGAGGCAGCACGTCCAGCGCAACGGGCTGGACCCGTTTCAGCGCGATCCCCTCCGGCAACTGCGCCCCCAGTCGGTCTTGCACGTCCTGCGCCGACACGTCTTCGCTCAGCTCGACGATCAGCAATTCCTCGTCCCCTGCGACGCCCACCGGTCGCGCCGCCAGCAGCCAGATACGCGGCAGAGGATTGAACCCCTGCGTGTAGCGCACCGGCAGGCCCGCTCGGGCCAGAGCCCGCCCGAACAGACGTACGCTGTCGTTGTGCGATATAAATCGCACATCACCGTCAATGGCAAGCCAAATTGCCATGCGGTACCGCAACGCCCAACACTTTCTGTATCAATTCCGTTTGTCTTGCCTGTGGCGGCCCGGTTGCCCTCAGCCACGCCGCCTACCTCAAATTCGTTATCGGCGGGCACATGCCTATGCGCACCGCCGCCTTTCGTCTACAACGCCTCGGGCAGCACTTTCCGCGCCTCGTCTCGCAGATAGTTTACCACTTCCCGGTCCGACTCAAAGCTCAACACCTTCCGGGCTGCCCACCGGGCGTGGCGAATCGTCACGCTACGGATCATCTTCTTGATCTCAGGCACATCCGGCGGCGTCATGCTGAACCGCCGTAGACCCAGACCCAACAGCAGCAGCGTGAACATCGGATCGCCCGCCATCTCCCCGCACAGGCTGACCGAAATGTTCGCCCGGCCGGCTGTCCTGATGATGTCGCGCACCTTCCGGATCACCGCCGGATTGGCCGGCGAGTAGAGCGAGGCAATCCGCTCGTTGGTTCGATCCACAGCCAGCATGTACTGCACCAGGTCGTTCGTCCCGATGCTGATAAAGTCCACCTCGCGAGCGAACGCCCGGCAGGTGTCAGCCGCCGCCGGCGTCTCGATCATCATCCCCACCGGCAGATCGCGCCGGAACGCGATGCCCTGCTCCTCCAAATCCTCCATCGCGTCGCGAAGAACCGCCTTGGCCTGCCGCAGCTCCAACAGCGTCGTGATCAGCGGAAACATGATGCGCACGTCACCCAACGGCGAAACCCGAAGGATCGCACGCAGTTGCGGCTTGAACAAATCCAGGTTCCGCAGACACAGCCGGATCGATCGGCACCCCAGAAACGGATTGCGCTCGGGTTCGGCCTGGCGCGACTGCGTGTATTTGTCGGCCCCCAAATCCAGCGTGCGGATGACCACCGGACGGCCCTCCATGGCCTCGACCACCTGCCGGTAAGCCTGATAGTGCTCTTCCTCGGTCGGTTCGCTGTTGCCACGCAGGTAGAGAAACTCGGTGCGGTACAGGCCGATACCCGCCGCCCCGCGATCCAGGCTCATGGCCGCCTCATGCGGAAACTCGATGTTCGCCATCAGCGTGACCGTCTCGCCGTCGACCGTCTCGGCCGGCAGCCTCCTCAACTCACGAAGCGACTGTCCCAAAGCGACCAGCCGTTTTCGTTGCTGGCGGTACTGCTCGATCGTCGCCTCATCCGGATTGCAAATCACCACCCCGTGCGTTCCGTCGATGATGACCGTATCGCCGCCGTTGACCCGCGCGGTGATGTCACCCAACCCGACCACCGCCGGCACGCCCCACGACCGCGCAACAATCGCCGTGTGTGACGTCCGGCCGCCCAGATCCGTGGCAATCGCCAGCACCTTGCCCGACTTCTCCAGTTCGGCCGTCTGCGCGGGCGTCAGATCGTGCGCCACCACCGCCACCCGGGCCTCCAGGTTGGCGATGTGCTCCCGCTTGCGCCCCAGGAGGTGTTGAAGCAGCCTTCGCTCCATGTCGTACACGTCCTGCACGCGCTCGGAAATGTATCGATCCTTCAACTGAAGGAATTTCTGTTTATACTCCCGCATCGTCAGGCTGACCGCGTAGGCCGCCCCAAGCTGCTTCTGTTCGACGCGATCGATGAAGCGCTGCTTCCACTTCTCGTCGCCGAGCACGCGGATGGGCCACCCCAGAACCGCCGAGGCCTCTTCCCCCAGACTCCGAGCGACGTTGGCTTGGAGGTCCACATAATTCTGCCGCGTGGAATCGAACGCGACATGGAGCGACGCGACCTCGGCCGGCACTTCACTGGCGGTCACCGTGCGACGCGGAATGCGCACGTCTTCCGTATCCAGCAGGAAGGCGTGAGAAATCTCCACGCCCGACGAAACCGCTATGCCTCGGAGTATTTCCATCGCATTCACGCCGCGCCGCACACCTTCGGTGTCGGACACGCCGCGCCGATCAGTCCTCGTCAAAGCCCCGTTCGATCAGCCCCGTTAGCGCCTCGACCGCCTCGGTGGCGTCGAGTCCCTCTGCTTCCAGACGGAGAGACGTGCCCTGCGTAGCCTCCAACAGCATCATCTCCATGGGGCTCTTGCCGTCTACCGTCTGATCGCCCTTGCGGACGCTGATGGCCGCCTCGTATTCGTTGGCGATGTCGACAAACTGCATCACCGGTCGGGCGTGCAGTCCCTGACGGTTCTTGATCACCACGTCTCGACAGCATACGTGCAACTGCCTATCCATAAACGAATCGAACGTTCGCGGAGGCCCGGGCCTCCCACGCCTCGCCGGCAGATCGGTAGAGGTTACGCCGCGGGCATCTCGTCGGCCTCTTCAATCAGATCGACGATCTGCTCGACGGTCTCGCTCTGTCGGAGGAACCTCCGGAAGTTGTCGCGCTGGAGATGGCGGAAGACGTTCTCCATCGCTTCCAGGTGACGGTCCGGGTCCTCTGAGGGTGACAGAAGCAACACAACCGTGTACACCGGTGCCCGATCCAAGGCCGCAAAGTCCACGCCCCTCGACGAGCGACCGATCGTGCCCACCATCGTCTTGACTCGATCCTGCTTCACATGCGGGACCGCCACCCCCTTGCCGAACCCCGTGCTGCCCTGATTCTCGCGCTGAATCACAGCCCGCGCCAGCGCATCCGCGTCACCCGGATCAACGGCGCCCGCCCGGGCCAGCGACTCGATCAACTCCCGGATCGCCCCGTTGCGGTCTGAAGCCTGAAGCTCCGAAATAATCGCTTCCTTGATTATAAAATCAGACAGTTTCATCCCTACCTCCGCCGGCGAGCCGCCGGAGCACCCGTCCCAACCGCGCCGACCGTACCCGGTCAGTCTTCGGTCGTCTTCTTGACGCCCTTGGCAAGGTGCTTGCGGTTGCGATGGCGCTCCTTGTGCTTGGTGAGTTGACGCTCAAGCTTGTCAATCACCAAATCGATGGCCGCGTACATGTCCTCGCTCGATTCATGGGCCACGAACGTGTTGCGGTGCTCGGCCTCGACGATGACCTCCACCTTGTGCTGCGTCGCCTCATGATCGAGCACGATTTCTATCGACTGGATCCGGTCATAGTACTTCAGCAGCTTCGACGCCTTCTGCTCACCATAGCTCCTGATTGCATCGGTTACCTCCACGCGCCGTCCCGTCACCGAGATTTGCACCGCTGAACCTCCTTGCTTTCGTCCGTCAGTCGGCCTCGCCCAGTAACTTGGAGCCCGATTCGCTCCCGTCCGCCTTCGCGCCGGGCGCCCCGTCGGCAAATTCGCCAGGCGCCCACGTCTCGCTTCGGGGTCGGATCACACCTCCGGTCACGACAAACCGAAACGCTTCGTCGATCGTGATGGGTACTTCGATCACGTCCTCCGCTGGCACGGTGATGACATACCCGGTTACCGGCGTCGGACTGGAAGGTATGAAAATCGAAACCATTGCAGTCCCGGACCGCTCACGGATCGCACGCAGACTCTCCCCGGTCTGCAGCCCGAGCGACCAAATCCCTTTACTCGGATACTGTACCGCCACCACGCCCCGAAAGCGAACCGTCCGCTCCTGCTGGTTCAGAATCAAATCCGTTACCTGCTTGATGTGCGGGTAAATGGCCTTGACCAGCGGCACCCGGGCCAGCCACGATTCGGCCGCACGCCACGTCGTGCGACCCATCAGGCTGGCCAGGTAGAATCCCACGAAGTACACCATCAGGATGGCCAGCAGAAACCCCATCAACCCCAAGTGGTATTTGCGAAACGTTACCTCCCACAGTGCCCGCCGCCTGTCCTTGATCGGGGCATGCGGGTTCGTTGCGATCTTGTACTCCAACGTCATCTGCCGGCGCAGTTGGGGGTGATACTCACCAGCTATGGGCGTGCCGTACTTCAGCAGGTCGTCCTGCCATTTCCCCAAATCGATCGGCCCATCCGGGCCCTTCGAGGCCGCCAGAGCGATCCAGCCGCGAGTGATGTGCCGGCTTATATTCCGCTGCACAAAGTTGTACGCCCACATCAGAATCGCAATGGTCAAAAGCGTGGGCAGCAGCGCAGCCAGACCCCGTAAAAAAAACCGTCTGAAGCTTGCCCAGATCCCGACTGGGTCGGCGTTTGCCTCACCCTTCACGGATTTCCCTCGGATGCCTAGAGCGTCGTGTATGGATCATAACGCCCTTTTTCTTAAGCGCTTACAGCAAACCCGCCCCCACAGGCGCCCAATGAGTCTAGTTGCCCGCCCCCCTTCGCGTCAATACCACGCCCTTTTTTGATTCCCATTACATCAGCGAAGGGCGGTCGCCCGGTATCGTCGCTTTGGCCACGACCGCCACGAAAACCCGATCCAATCCGGCTCGGGCGAGCGTCGCCGCTGCTTCCTGCACGGTCGCGCCCGTGGTGGTCACGTCGTCGACAAGACACACGCTGCCCTCCCACGCGCGGACCCAGCCAGCCACACGAAACGCGCCCCGCACGTTGGCAAACCGCGCGTCACGGCTGAGCCCCACCTGTGGACGAACACGCTTGGCGGCCTTCAGGGCTCGCGCCACCGGCTTGCCCGACAGCTCAGCAACCTGCCGCGCCAGCATGTCCACGTGGTCGTAACCGCGGGCCAGTCGCCGGCTCCAATGCGACGGCACCGGCACGACTAGATCGACTGCCTCAAACCAGCCTCGTCCCTGCAACGCCGCCCACAACAGGTTGGCCAAAATACGATCTAAACTCTTTTTTCGTCGATACTTAAAGCTGACGACGGCGGCTCGTAACGGGCCTGCATAGGCCCCCACACGAACCAGCTCGGCGTGCCGCAGACCAAGCTTCCGGCAGTTTGGGCATCGGCCATCGCCAATCAGCAATTCGCTGGCGTCGCCGCCGCAGGCGGGGCAATACGTTCGACCCGCCAGCGCTGCAAGCTCAGCGGCGCACGACTGGCACCAATCCGCACCCGGCAGCGCCGCAGACGCGCCGCAGGCTGGACACCTGCACGGCCACAGCGTCTCTGAAACCCAGTGTCCAGCCAGCGACCAAGTCATCTATTGCCTCGCCCCCGTGCGCAGCGGCAGCAGGCGGTCGCCGCCCACGTCGAAGTAGACGTTCTCGATACGGTCGACCATGGTGCGGTAATCGAACTGCTGGAGGCACAACTGCCGACCGGCCCGGCCCATCGTCGTTCGCTGACGGGCGTCGGCCGCAAGATCACAAATCGCTTTGGATAAAAGAGTTACGTCACCCATGGGCACCAGTCGGCCCGTCTGCCGATCGACGACCACCTCACGTGACCCATCCGTGTCGAAACAGGCGACCGGCCGACCCATCAGCAGCGCCTGGACCGCCGCACGGGGCAG
>Ga0315550_1002794_pt1 | contig 10611 bp, 11 predicted proteins | sample SalMarSW160190MG_2_FD_203100 | JGI IMG/M metagenome (GOLD analysis project Ga0315550, IMG submission 203100) | Salt marsh sediment microbial communities from the Plum Island Ecosystem LTER, Massachusetts, United States - Salt Marsh Sediment SW1601-90 ... | reverse complement strand
ACAGCGGGTTGCTGTGGATACGGGTAAAGGTGAGCATGGACAGGTAGGTGCCGGCGATGGAAGCCGGCGCGTCGAGCCGGTCGAGGGCATAGACGACGTAAAAGGGCGAGCCGACGCGGATCATGCTGATCAGTGCGCGCATGATCACGTAGCGCCGGTAGCGGCGGTCCTTGCCCAGTAGGGTCCGCGCATAGGCCAACTGCCGTCCCAGGTTGCGCTGCCAGGCGCGCGGCTGGGCACGCGGCTCGCGCGCAACGCTGATCGTCGCGGTGGCGATGAGAAAGCAGAGCGTAGAGCCGACAAAGAGCAGGCCGAAATTGCCGGGAAAGGCGAGCCCTCGTGCGGCAAGGACGAACTGGACGATCAACCCGCCGGCAAAGGCGGCCAACCCGCCGAAAAAGGCCTTGTGCGCGATAAAGTGCGCGCGCCGCTGGCGGGGGACAAACGCGGCATAGAGGTCGAGGCGGGGTACCGCACCCGCGCCCGCAGAGACGCGGGTGAGGGTAAAGAGAACGAGAAGAGCAGCCAGGGCGAAGGCCGGCGCCGGCCCGCCGAACGCGAACAGGATGGCGGCGATGATGCCATAGACGACGATGCGGATGGCGTCGATGGCGACGATGATCGGGATCTTTTTCGGGCGCGACTGGACCCAGCCGCCGACGACGAACTGGGGCAGGAACCAGCCACCAAAGCGCAGGGTGGGCAGCAGGCCGACCAGGGCGTTGGAGCCACCCAGTTCTCGGACGAGGACGGTGAGGACCATGCCGGGGTTGGTGAGCGCCATCGCCAGCTCGATGAACGTGCCGTTGAGCACGCCGAGCCAGTGGTTGCGGCGCACCTCGTCGCGTTCGAGGGGAAAAGCGGGTCTGGCTTGTGTCCCTACCTCCAGGTTGGCCTGGGCCTCGTCCATCGTCCTCCCGATCCATGCTCACACAGCAGGGGCTGATTGTAGCACAAAGCGGGAGGGAGGACAATGTCATCGTGGGCCGATGACGATAAAGCGGCTCTCGTACGGCTCTAGTTTCAGCGGCACGCGTACGGCTGCGTCTTGTGTGACGGCATCTAGCACCGATATGATCTCTCCTGAGGCCGCGTCCCATACCTGAGCGGAACCGTGACCAACCAGCGTCGCCTGGCAGGCCTGTGCCTGGTCGCTCTCATTGAAGAAGAAGCAGAGGTCGGCGTCTCGTCCTCTGGCGGGGATCTGCGACCAGCGGCGGTGCAGGGCCTTGACGGCTGGACAGGGGCGATCCAGGGCGACATTGGGGTGGGGGAGGGCGTCCAGGACACGATCGGTGAGGGCGCCATTAGCTTCGTGTAGCGAACAGCTACTATCCATCGGGCCGGCAGCGTGCAAGAAGGTCCGGTCCACGACGAGCGAGGGGGCGCGCCCCAGGAAGACGACGTGCCCACCCGATGCGGCAAAGGCGCGCAGGCGATCCAGGGCCCCTCGCGAGAGGACGCTCAGCGAGGCAGGATCACGGTACGATAGTCCTGGCTACTGGCAAGGATAGTTGCGTGCTTTGCCATTCATACTACCTGTCCGGCCAAAAACCCAGCAGAACCGACAGCACAAGCAGTTCTCCAAAGTCGGCTAGTGGGAGCAACTCCACGTTGTATGCACGGGAGCCAAGGCCAGGTAAGTCCCCTCGGCGATCGGCCCGACGAGCGGCCCCTCCTCCCACCGGAAGGCATAGATTCGATCCGGTTCTTCCGTGCCCACCTGGGCACGGAAGAGGACCCACGCACCATCGGAAGACCATACCGGCTCGGCAAACGTGGCGCCAGGCAGCCAGGGCAAGAGACGCTCCTCGAGTGCATTGTCGTCATACGGAAGTGGTGGCGCGTCGAGGGGGCGTTTGTCGACGACCTCACCATCGGCGATCTGGGCTGTCCACCAGGCCCATTCAGCTTCCTTCCCTTCACGGCTCAGGTTGAGCTGCATATACGCGAGTTCGTCTTTGGACAGCCAGGCTTTCGCGCTATAGAGCACCTCGGCGGTGCCGGTCAAGACAACCGTTGGCGAGATCACGTATGGGCGTACGAGGGCAATGCTGGAAGAATCGCCGGAGCCGACGGGTATCAACTTGCCCACGGACTGGGGGACGGACAGGGTCAGCACGTCCTCGTCTGGACCCCAGAACATGCCGAGTACACCGCGATGGCCGGCCAGGACAGAAGCCTTCAAGTCCCAGATGTAGCCCGGCGCCAGGGGACAGCATCCCTGCGAAAAGGCCATGTACTGCCCGCTGGGCGACCACGCAAGCCCGTGGATGGGCAGCGGGTGCTGCTTCTCAGGGTCCGGGTCCGTCCAGGCTGTGATCTGCTCCCCGGTTTGCAGGTCGTGGATGCGCAGCTCGGCTGCTGCTCGGTCATCGGCCTGGTAGGAGAAGGCCAACTGCATGCCGTCCGGGCTCCAGGCCGGGCTGCCAGCAAGGCCGCTGCCGCTGATCGCACAGATCGCGCCTGCCGGATCTCGAACCAAGAGCTGCCGGTCCGGGCTGACAAAGGCGAGAACTCCGATGGGGAGTTCGACCTTCGGAAAAGGCGCCGGTGTGGGCGTCCGCGTGGCCGTAGGCAGGGCAGACGGCGTGGACGTGGGCGCGAACGTTGTCGGCGTAGGTGATCGTCTTGGTTCCTGGGTTTGCGTTGGCGTGGGTGTGGAAGATGGTAAGAGTGTGAGAGGGAGTGGCGCTGAAGTGAATGTCGGAGGCACCGGCGTGAGAGTGAGCCCTTGGGAGCCGGCTCCGGGAGCGACACTTACATTACAGCCACCTACGAGGAGCACGAATGCTGTAATCCAGTAAAGTGGTTTGGTGAACTTGGCCACGGTAGGTCCTTTCCATGCCGGTTATGACCTTGGCGCCTGAAGTCGGCGACCGATATGAAGCGAGAGTCGCATCCCTACCCTCCCGTTCAGCCAAGAAGGGATGCGACTCTCATCGCAGGACAATGCACCTCCACCAACACAATTGGGACTGCTACACAAGCTGTGGCTGAGAAGGGTGTCAGCGTGGTGTGTAGGTCGCAATTACGCGCATCTGCCACCCAAGGTTGATCCAGTAGTCTAATGTCCGGGTTGTGCCACCGGTGGGGTCGATAGCTGTGAAATCGTCTGCTTCCGTCCCGCCAGACACCGCCTTGACGACTACCCAGTGCTCGTCATCTTCGCCCTTTACCCACTGCAGCGTCGGCGGGTAACCCTCGTTCAGACTTAGTGTGATCGCAGCATAGCTGGCCCATATAAAGTCGTCCCAATATGCTGTGCTGTCACTGCAATCTTCCCCATCGGCGAACACCCAGGGGCAAGCGCTGTTCCCCATGCAGGTGTTCACTTCGCCCGGATCATCCGACGAGCCATAGTAACCGAACACCATAGTGGCCGAGGTTAGGCAGCATCCTTTGACGTCTATTCTCTGGTCACATGTCTCCATGTTGTCGTCATTCCATGGAGAGGCCTGCATGTTGTAAGCAGGCACATTCAAGGAGATGGTTACGCGACTCTGTTGCAACTGATGTGCTTTATCAAGCTCCTCCTCTGTGAGGGAGCGTGGCTTGAGGCATTCTGCGACCTTACTACAGAATCCCTCATCTCTTGAAGTCGGCCCTTGCCCCATCACGCCCGATGGACCGGCGCTGAGCAGAAACACCAACAATACAAACAGGGAGAGCATCTTGATCTTCCTCATTTGGACCTCCTCATAGGTTCATTCAGAGCTTCTACGTGGTGTTGGTGCATACCTGACCAGACGGGCATAGTAGGACTTCACTAATGTGCACGGAACAATTCAGCGCTCTGGGAAGCCTGCCCCAGGTTTTGTGTAATCAGAGGCCAAACTGTGCATTTGACGCTCTTCATGATCGGCCAACCGGACCTGCGCCATCTCCTTCAGCTTAAAAGCTTCGAAGCGCTCGACCAGCGCATCCAGGTCCGCTAGCACCTTCAGCCTTTCGACCTGACCGACTGCGCGGCCTACATCAAACACCATCCACGCTTGCCGGAAAATCTGCCAGCACAAAAGCTGCGAGCACAACCGCAGCAGCCAAGATACTAGCCAGTGCCCACTCCCTTCATTGCTAACTCCTGTTTTTGCCCCACTTACCAGTCCTCATAGTGAAGACACCATAAGCATACAATGCCGATGCTACCCAGATATTAGCCGTGTATAGCCAATCGCTCTATACTTCTGACCCAAGTGTAGGGTGGCTAGCACCAATGCGTCTGTTTCTCACAGTCAACTGGCGCCTATGGGAAGGAATCTACCTTTTGCCTTTCCCAAAAGCCGCTGCCCCCATCCCACCGAGCAGAGTGGTCAGTGTCTACTTTCCAGTCTGTGTTATTGGGAGCCGTCCAGTAAGAAGTCTGCGCCTCTCCAGAGTCCTGGACACAGACCCCTGTGCTCTCTGCATCGTCCTCGTCCACGTACTCCCAGTTGCCTTGATGAAATTCATCCTTCGAGAGGACAACCCACGCAAACAGCCTGGTACAGCAAAAGTCTGCCTGCGTTCGAGCATATCCCCTTACGGCTACGGCCGTTGAACTGAATTGATACCAGTAGAAGCCATAGGAGAGGGTGATCGTGTCGGGGTTGCGGACAGTCTCCGAACCAAGCAATTCTTTGGCCCTCACGTCGGTCATGGGAAGCGTTATAACTTCCCTGAACTCTACCTTGTTTACCTTTTGGGGTACTTGATCAGCAGGAACCCGCTGGGATACAAATCCTTCGCCGTCTCCACCGTTTGCTTGTAGACCGACCGATATGCCTTCGTCGATACCCACCTTGTAGACCTTTTGCGGTACCTGGTTGTCCGGGACGCGCGAAGGGATGGTTTCGGATGACGGTCCCTGCCCCATTATTCTGTCTGGTGCAATACTCAGCAGTAGCACTAGTGTGATGAGCAGGCCGAAAATCCTGCGTGCTTGCATTCTTTACCTCCTTGCTTTACCTTTCGCTTATCCTTCTGCGGGCTTCCAGGAATCTCCTGCTCCTACGCTTCTGCGCAGGGGCAGGAAACTCGACACTTGCATTTGAGGTTTGCTATTCTACAGCCTCACTCGCGGCGCTTATCCGGGCCAGAAATCGGGGAGTTCAAACACTGTACGGTAGTCTGTAACGACACGGCTCTCCTTGCAGTCCGCTGTAGCCGTGACTTTGTCCACGCACAAGGCACTCACATACATATGCGGCGCGGCATACGTCTTGTCGCCAGTAGCGCGTCTATGGAAGGAGGCGCCCAGATACAACGACAGCCAGAGAGAGCACCAGAGTTAGCTCAAACGAAAGGTAACTATTTTCCCGGTTTTCGTGAACTTGGCCACCTCCACTCCGAGTCAGCTTTTAGGGTGCGACGGAAGAGTCAACCGCTATCGATGATGCGCGGTCATTCCATCCATAGTCTCTCAAGTCGGATATGTACACCCCTGTCTCTGCCCAGAGCTGGTTGCCCCCCCCCATAGACGTTTTGGTAGAGGATAGCCCAGTCTGGGACATTCCCTACCTGAAGCGACGAGATGACGTCGTTCCATCCCGATGGGGTGTACCTTAAGTCTTCCCAATAAACGTAGGGTGCCGACCCAAACTCGCCGCCGCCTTGGTTAATGTCCTTCCAAAACTTGGTCCAATCGATCAGAACACTGGCCTCCTGCTCACCATCCTTCAGTACGTAGTAATCTCCGGGGCCGCCCTTGCGGGCCTTAGGTTCGCAGTTGGGTGGCGCAGGCCGTCCTTGTTCGGAGAGGAACTTGAGCAGTCCCTCACAGGTAGTGAAAGCGTACATGATACCCTGTTGGACCGCATCTGCGGTGACAAGGGAATACAACTGGATTCCCTCAAAACGTGCCGCTTCTTCGGGTTGATACAGCACGCCATCCACGACGACCGGGACCCTGAAAGCTCCATCCGTCTCAGGTGGATCATCACGGCCCTGAGACATCACGGCTCTGGTGCCGAGCACAGTCAATGCCAGAATCAGGCTCAGACTCACTACGAAAAGTCTCTGCGCACGCATAGTTCCCTCCTATGGTTTGTAGCAAATGCGGATGCCCTTGTCCGGCGTCACCTCTTGGACCACTGCCAACATGATACCAGATCGGGTGTTAATCCTCTGTTAAGTTTGACTGACAGAGCCGACAGAATGGCCACGGATCCGCAATGCAGATTCCACGGTGTGGGATTGGGGAAAGCAGTTCGGCTATTCGCTGTCGTCAGGAGCGGTTCTTTGCCAGTGGGGAGATGCAAGTGGCAATCGCACCACGAAAGTACTCCCCTCACCAGGAACACTTTTGACCTGAACAGAACCTCTGTGCAGCTGCACAACATGATGGGCAATGGAGAGCCCCAGGCCGGCCCCGCCTTTGTGGCGCGAGCGCGAGCGGTCTACTCGATAGAAGCGCTCAAAGATGCGTTCCTGTTCTTCGGCCGGAATGCCCATGCCCGTGTCAGAGATATCGATCGCTGCCCACTCGTTCTCGCGTCGGACGGTTACGTTCACCTTGCCGTCAGGGCAGTTGTACCGAACGCCATTTTCGATCAGGTTGGCGAAAGCGCGACTCAGCAATGAAGGATCGCCTTTCACCAACACCTCAAGCTCTCCGCGCAGTTGCATGGATACGCCATGCTCCCGTGCCAGAAATGATAGCCCTGACAGCACGTCCTCTAGAAGTGCTCCCAGGACGATGTCGTTTCGTCTGACGTCGTGTTCTCCCTGGGCCAAAAGCAATAGCCCGGACACCAAATCCTCCAGACGTGCCAGTGTTCTCTCCAGCACGTCCATCGTCTCCCGGTAGTCTTGTTCGGTTGCGTCCGGGTCACTACGTACCACCTCCAGATTCGCTCGCAGCGTGGCCAACGGAGTACGCAACTCGTGAGCCGCGTCGGATACGAAGCATCCCTGCTGTTCAAACGCACCCTGCAAGCGATCCAGCATCAGATCGAAAGCCTTCGCTAATTCCTTGAGCTCATCGTCAGGTCCTTCATGATCCAGTCGCCGATCCAGGGTGGTCGCGTCGATGCTCCGCACTGCACGGCTCAACTGGCTCACAGGTGAGAGCGCGCGCCCGGTCAGCCAGTAAGCCCCGGCTCCGCCTGTTAAAGCTACCAGCCCCAGCCCCAGGAGCGAACTGAGCCGTACCTGGCGTAACAGATGTCCTTCAATGCTCCACGTTTCCTGGTTCCCGGCATCGGGCGAGGGTGGGGGGGTAACGATGACGACGTAAGCAGCGAGCGGCCTTGGAGTCTCCAACGGGCCGCCTTCACCGGAGGGAACGGAATAACCTACGGGTCTCACTGTGTGAGCTACGATGGTTGTCGTCGTCATGACGTTAATAAAGAGAACTAGCCCTGCACTGAACGTTAGCAGCAAGCCGGTGATCCAGAGAGCAACTCGCACTCTTAACGTCACTCGCGGGTTCTTTCTCCACGGTGTTTGTTTCATGGATGGCCTTCCGGGTCGTTGGGACAGAGCAGGCGGTAACCTGCGCCAACCACCGTCTCGATATAACGTGGTGTTTCCGAATCATCGCCCAGCTTGCGGCGCAACGAGGCCAGGTGGACACGTACCGTGCCGGAGAAGGGATTGGCTTCGGCATCCCAAACGTGTTCCAATAGGTCTTCTTGACTGGCAATCTCCCCTGGTCGGCGCATGAAGTATTCCAGGACACTATACTCCTTGCGCGTCAGTTCCAGGGCATTTCTGCCTTGCCACGCTCGCTGGCTGGCTGGGTCGAGCCTCAGATCGCCTACCTGGAGGATCGGTTCTCGCACGCGCATATCGCGGCGCAAGAGCGCCCGCACACGCGCAGCCAGCTCCTCGAAATGGAACGGCTTGGTAAGGTAATCATCGGCTCCCAGGTCCAGTCCGGAGACCTTGTCTGCGAGTCGGCTCCGGGCTGTCAATATCAGGATGAGCAACTGCGGCTGCGCAGCTCTCAAGCGGCAGCAAACGTCTAGGCCATCCATCCCGGGCAGGTTGAGATCGAGCAGTACCAGATCGTACTGGTTGGTCTCCGCTAGTTCCCAGCCCTGTTCGCCATCCAGGACAATGTCCACTGCATACCCTTTCCGGCGCAACCCGCGCGCTAAGGCATTGGCCAGATCGGGCTCATCTTCGACCACCAGTAACCTCATTGTACCCTCGTCTGTGATTCGTCTGCGATCAGATAGCAGCTCAAGGATGTATTCTATCACGCTTCGCATGGACTGTCCACGCCTTCTGGTCGCAATCAAGGCTCCCCCGCCAGCACCGGGTGGATTGGGTGAATCGTCACTCAGTGAGTTCGTTGGGTGTATTATACCAGGTTGGCTGCAAAGCCCTTGTTAAGATTCGAGACCTGCGCCATAGCGAGCGTGCCGATGGCGTCCCATCGAGTTCCGGACAAGTGGCAGGATGTGGGAGGTGAGGCGGATGCCGGCTGTACCCAGCCGGCATCCGGTGCCAACGGGCATCCGAACGGGAGGTGGTGGCGACGGCTGCAATGTGTGGTATGCGGGCGGTAGTTCCGGGAGTCTGTGGTACACCTTCCCGAAAGCTTGGACCGTGCGACAGATTCGGCCGATCCACCTGAACTATGACGGCTGTCCCGGCAATGTGCCTGTCAGAGGTTTCGGGAAGGTCTGACTTATCCCTCCGCGGACTCCTCAGGCAGCCGCAGGCCGGCCCCTACCAGGAACCCACCGAAGACCAGGCTCCCTGCAGCGAGCACCTTCAAGATCACCGCCTGGAGCACAGCCAAGTTGGCATTCACTCGATCATGTGCCCCCACGTATCGGGCGACGACCGCGCCGCTTGCGCCACTGAGGCCCATCAGCACGCTGATCATCGTGACCCGCACCGAGGTCGCCAGCCCGGCAGCGGCCTATGCGCCGGAACCAAGCCGGCCCAGCCAGACCGCATCGTACAGGCCCGGGGCCATGGACACCAACTGGCTCAGGAGGATGGGCCACGCCAGGCGCCAGACATCCTCTCCCGGTCCACCTTGGGTGACGTCGTACCGCTCGGCGGGCCTGGTTCTCGGCGGGACCGCGGGCTCGCGTACTGCGGCCTGCCCCTGGCCGTGCGGGTCCGGGCGGGAACGATCGATGCCACTCAATAGGTCAGCCCATACCCGAACGGGTAGAGCGGCTCCTTGGAATCGTAGGGCACGTCCTCTTTTTGGCGCTCCACCGCCTCCATCGACGAGGGCAGCTCGAAGGGCAGCTTGCCCGAGGGGCTGAAACGCCCAAAGATCACGTCGAGCACGGCGCCATCGCTGGCGCCAAAGTCGGCCAGCAGCGCCGCGCTGCGGGCGGCGATCTCGGGGATCACCGCCGGCCGGTCGAGGTGGATGTCGACGATGGTCGGCACCTGGGCCATGAGCGCCAGGATCCGCGCTCGCTCCTCACCCGGGAAGGAGAGGTCGCCGCGGTGGAACATGCGCTCGAACCCCTCGCCGCGCGTCTCGAAGGGCGTGTCCAGGCGCAGGATCGCTACGTCGGCCTGGTCGACCGCGTCGACGACCTCTCCGTACTCTCGCGCCGCCTCGGGGGCCACGTTCTCGACGTACAGGCGCAGCCCTCCCGGCAGCGGCAGCGTCGTGTCGTCCGGTGCCGGCCCGTTTTTCAGCAGGACGATCGAGCGGCGCTGGGCGCGGGCGCCCGCCTCCCGGAAGGAGGGATGGCCGACGATGCGCTCGGCTGCCTCCGGGTCGAGGTAGGGATCGTCGAACAGGCCGAGGACGAACTTAACCCGGAGCAGGCGGCGTGCAGAGACGTCGATCCGCTCTTCGGATACGAGGCCGTCGCGGACCAGGCCGACGATCACCTCGGGGCAGGCCTCGCCGCCGAACTGATCGACGCCTGCTTCGAGCGCCTTCTGTGCGCGCTGGGCGACGCTTAGCTCCTCGACGCCCCAGGCGCGTGCGTCCATGACCGTGCGCCCCTCGATCACGAGCGGCGTGAGCAGCCCCCAATCGGTGCAGACGATGCCGTCAAAGCCGTACTTTTCCCTCAAGAGGCCGGTGATGATTCCGCGGTTAAAGCCAAAGCCGACCTCCTCGTACTGGGTCCCGATCGGCTGCCCGTAGTAGGGCATGATCTGGGAGGTGCCGGCCTCGAACGCGGCCTCGAAGGGGATGAGGTGATAGTCGAACTGGCCGCCGGGGTAGACCTGTTCCTTGCCGTAGCGAAAGTGGGGATCGTCGCCGTCCTTTTGCGGGCCGCCGCCGGGAAAGTGCTTGGTCATGCAGGCTACGCTCTCCGGGCCAAGGGATGGGCCCTGGAAACCGCGGATGTAGGCACCGAGCATGCGCGCTGCCAACGCGGCGTCCTCGCCAAAGGTGCCGGCGATCCGGCCCCAGCGCGGCTCGGTCGCCAGGTCGGCCATGGGGTGGAGGGCGACGCGGATGCCGACGGCCAGGTATTCCTGCCGCGCCATGTCGGCAAAGGCCTGGGTCAGCTCGGGATCGTCGATCGCCGCCAGGCCGAGCGGTTCGGGCCACTGCGAGAATCTGCCGGCGCGCATGCTGGCCAACGGGTTGTTGGAAAAGGCGTGGCGCGGGTCGGAGGAAAAGGTGACGGGGATGCCCAGGCGAGTGTCTTCGGCCAGGGCCTGCACCCTGTTGTGCCATTCAACCGC
>Ga0315550_1002793_pt1 | contig 10618 bp, 8 predicted proteins | sample SalMarSW160190MG_2_FD_203100 | JGI IMG/M metagenome (GOLD analysis project Ga0315550, IMG submission 203100) | Salt marsh sediment microbial communities from the Plum Island Ecosystem LTER, Massachusetts, United States - Salt Marsh Sediment SW1601-90 ... | reverse complement strand
CTTGGAAACCTTGATCACAGAACTTACAAAAACACACCTCGACTTCTCTGTAAAGAAAGCTGCCATCTTTGAGCGCTTGAAGCAACTAATTCCCGGTTCACAAGTCTTCACCGTAAGGCAAAAGAAACTTTTAGAGGATCTGATGAATCTGACGGATCTTGTTGAAGACTCTCTCGAAATTCTTAGATTTTATGATGAGACTAGGATCTTTACAGAAGAAGTAATCAAATATTACGAGGGCCTCCCAGATTCTGAGACTGAATTAAAAGATTTGAAGAATATCCGAGCCCAATTAGCAACTCTCTATTTAGTTGTCCAGTTAACGCTTAGAACACCATCCGATGAAGCAAAGATGATCGATGATCACCTCAGCTACATAAATGAAGTCATGAGCAAGATGATGGATAAACGGGGATCTATCGATAATGAACTTGTTATAATACAGGAAGAAAAGCAGAGAAAAGAATTCGACAAATCAAAAATGCAGAAGCGGTTGCGCAAGTTTTTAAGTTCAAAAAGATACGCCAGAGAACAGGTTACAATGTATGAACGGGATCTAACAAGAATAGCGGAAGAAGAGTCTTACATCCTTGAAGAGCTTGAAAACCTTGAAAGTAACATCAAATTGTATGATCAGTTGGCTAAAAAACTTGAAATCACTTCTGAATATCGTAAGAGATTGAACACGATTGTTGATTTGTCCAAAGAATATGACGAAAAGCTCTCGCAGATAGTTGAACCCAAGAAATACTTTGAAAGATCAACCGAGCTCACTGAAAGAGAGCAAACGAAGATAATCTTCAAAATACTAGCCGAACAAGAAGACACGCTCTCCAGAGATGTGATAGTAAAAGAAATACTTGACATGGAACACTTTAACGATTACATGAAGAGCATCATACGAATTTTCAAAACACCAAGCCTCATGGGATATAAACCAACCTACAAATCTGATTACATTTGGGTGACTGTGGAGACCCCTCCGAAGCTATGGAGTGAAGACCTAACACAAGAGCTGTATACTTCACTTGCAGGATACGTTACCAGCGAGGTGTCACGAACAATAACCGTCCGGGTGATCGAGGCTCGGGACCCATGGACAACTAGAATCCTAGTTGTAGGTGGCAGAGGAAAGCCAGAAGACCTTGAAGCATTTGATGAAATGCAACTCCTGTATAGTAAAGCTAACGATTTCGAGAAGAATTTCTCTCGTTCCTATCTCCTTGAACATGGAGTTTCAGCAAAACAACTCGTTGACGAGATAAAAAATAACAATCAGGAGAAGAAACAAAGCGCCAAGAAGGATTAGCTCTTAATCTTCTACTAAACTCTTAACGATTCCTTGCCATTCTTCCGCATTTATAAAGCCACGGTCTATTGCATCACCTTTTATTGCGTCTATATCTTTCTCCATCGAGGTGAACATCTCAGTTACATCGAAGCCTCCCACAAACAAAACAACATCTATTCTGTCGCTGGTATCTTCCACGTATATGGGGTCACTGAAGTAGATAGATTTGAGGCTGGCTTTGTCCTTAAACCAGTTGACTATTGATAACTCAATTTTTTCCCTTGGAAGTTTGGTCTTCAATCGAGAAGGAATGCGAAGAAGAACATAGAGCACCGATGCGCTTGACAGGTCAAATGTTAAAAGAGGTCTGAGTAATGCGGCGGCGAGTACATTTTCTACTGAGCCATAAATCCTAAGGCTAGCTCCTGTGGCGGATAGAACCGTAAAAATTTTGATGTTAAAAGACCTCGACAATTCAGAGAGTTCTTGAACAAGTGTTTCTTTTGTAAATAGTAATTCTAGTAGATAATTGAGGAAGATGTTGCCCGTTATCTTGGCGCCTTTTCTGTTGACTCCCACGTAATTTTCAAGATTTTCCCTGTTTATGAGTAAAACTGGTGTAGAGTCCGTGGAGACGCTTATTCCAATGGATGAAAACGCGTTAAAATGAACGTCTGGTGGCTGTAGTTTTGATGGCAATACTGCTAATGATACCGAATTTATGTTCAATCGTTTCAGCTGTGAACTTAATGAGGGCAACAGAGCACTGCCAACACCCTCCCATACAGAAGATACAATAATTGCTTGACGTACACTGTTTATAGGTTTGTTTTTTAGGCGAGCGATAAATGCGTCATTTTTTATTATGTTAGGGTAAACATGAAACCAAAAATATGTGTCAAGTTTTGTGTCTAAGCCTAGAATGTTATATGGCTCAAGACGGGATTGACTCCATTTTCTTATATCCTTGCTTGATTTGCCAACAAAGATGGGCAAAACGTCATCACTTTTTTCTATGAAAGGTCCTTTTAGAAGAATCTGGATGGGATATTCACCAATGCATATGATAGCTTGCGAGGGAAACCATGGTTTTAATTGGTCAATGTGTTTTCCGATGCTCTCAATAACATCAAAATGATGCTGGTCTCTGCCAATAAGCAATTGGTCAATGTGTTTTCCGATGCTTTCAATAACATCAAAATGATGTTCACTGATCTCCATGAATACTCTCCACAACAAGCTTTAAGAACGGTTAAGCAAATTAAAGTTTTACATTGATTTGCCTTGAAATCTCTTCGTAATTTGCCGATTTTTCATCTACGAGATTGGTACCGAAGAAGAAAGCAAAGAAAAAAAGAAGAGATGGAACGTGCGCTTAAACAGAAATCGCTTAGGGTATTGACGTTCATAGTGACATTCATTGGCATGGTATTGGGTCTATCGTTGATCCCAATTTTTCCGCAACCCTTACCGCTGCTAATATCCTTTCTGATAGCTTTTGCTGCATTCATGAACCACGCGCGTAGTGGTATGACGATGGGGTGCCTAATCCTTGGATTAGCAGTGGTATACCACATGTCGAGGATAAATATTATATCGCAGATAAGTACGATGCCCTTAGTTCGTCTAGCCGTGATTGTTGCCATTCCGGCAGTGTTTTTTATCCTCCCGGCAATATTTTGTCGCTATGAAGATGCTATCGCCATCAATCTAGGTATTATTGCTGCAACCCTTCTTTTCTTCACTGAAACCTATTATCTTGCCATACCTTTAATCTTGGTTGCAGCGACACTCTATAAAAAGACTAAATTAGGCCTCACTGTTTCATACTATATCCTGATTTCATTACCACTTCAAATAATGTACTATTTGAATTATGTTCTTACTCTAAGTAATCCAGAATGGTGGGAAGATCCTGCTGCTGACCCATTTCTTTATGTTCCTCTCACAGGGATTCTCAAAGGCATTCAAGAATCAATGAGTCAAATCAGAATACTTCAGGCAAACAAAATTCTAGAACCTATAGCAGGGCAGATTACATTCTCGGCTCAGGACCATATATTGCAGACTACGCAGTCGGTTTTAACCAGATATTTCGATTCTCTTCCAGGCATAATTCTCTTTTTGGTCATAGTAGTTGGACTCGTTTCGGCTACTGCTTTATTAACACGAGTGCTAGTAACGGAGAGTCATGCAACAAATACAAAATTGATTCTCCCCGCTTTAACCTCGGCTAGCGCTACTGGCTTATTCTTTCTCTTCCTAATCGGCCTTCAAAAACCGTTAGCCTTTAGGGCGCAAGTTAATCTCCTACAGATTTTAATCGGAATTTCTGCAACTAGTTTAGTAACGGTAATTGCATCTTGGGTCAATTATGCGCCTAAGACAAGTTTAGAAATCGAAAAGCGTTCAAAAATGATCATTGAAAAGGCGCAAGAACTGTTGCGAGTGCGCCTACAAGTTATTGATTGGTCACTGAACAAAGTGAAGAGCAGCGTTTCCTTAGATGTTAGTTCTATTGAGGGAAGAACGCTGATAGTCAAAAGCAAACTTGATAATATTATCAGCAACGTTCAGGACAATTTGTATGACCTATCTGAGTTAAACGAGAAATTCGATGAAGTAGACACGGACCTGAGAAATGAGATTGACAAACTAATGTCTGACCTAGAAACTTCATTGGTACAATATCAAATATTCGTTTACAGTGAATACTCGTCATGGGTACGAAAACTTGAGGAAATTGGTTTAGACGTTGGAACCATCGTAAAAACAGATTTTCAGAAAGAATTACCTCTGGAAATGAGGTTAGAGCTCATTAGAGAGGTATTGGAATCAGGAAGGGCTCTTACCACCAAAGTCATGCAGGTCGCCGAACAAAGTTATGACCTTATTAGGTCCTTATACGACCCAAATCTTCCTGAGAAAAGTTTAGCAGTAACATTTGCTAAGAAAAAACTTGACGAAAACACAGTTTCATGGATTGGGTTGAACGCTCTTTTTGCTGCACTCCATAATTGGCAGAGGCAGTATAGTGCTGAGATTTCCAAGTCTATGAGCCTTCTTCAGAACTCTCTAAATTCAATAGCTAATCTAAGCACTCAAAATGAAAGATTGTTACCCGTCCTAGGCGATAATTTTCCGAAATTGATGGATCTCGTGAAAAGAGCCGAAGATGTCAGAGTTTACATGAAAAAAAAGACATTGAACGTCATGAACATTCTAATCATAAGAGAAGTACTCCAATCTTCATTAACAATTGCTAGAGACGTAATTTTGATTGTTCAAGAAGAGTTAACGAGTAATGAGAAAGCAATCGAAAGTCTGCTACTCACAAAAGATTATTCGTGGGAGAAAAACGTTGAGTGGAGAAAACAAGTAACATCTGAAATGGAGATGGTAGTTAACTCATCAAAGTATGAGCTGAGTCAAGTGATGGAAAATCTGCCCAGATCACTATCATATCTAGATGAGCTTGTAGATTCAATAGTGGCATACAATGAGAAAAAGGAGATTTTACTAAACTATCCGCTAGCAGAAATGGCTATTGAAGAGTTACTTAGACAAAAGAAGCAGGTATATGCCCAAGACCTACCATTCAACCTCAAGTATGCAGAAGAATATCTTAAACTGTTCTACAGCCAAAACTACCTCGACTTTTCTTTTGACAGAGAAAACAAGTCCCTCATGAAGAAAGCATGAACGTGGATTTCACACACATCTACAGCTGAACACTCAAATTGTAGAACCGTTCGTTTGCACTTGAATATTAAAGCTTATATCAAGTTAGGGTCAGTAGCTAGTTACCATGAAATCCCTAAAACAGCAGACCGAAACAGAATTTTCAGAATCTGCAGTGAAAGCCTATCTGATAGGTCTCGGTAGCGGTACGTTAGAGTTTATTGATAATGCCATAAAGTTTCATATAGAGAAAGGGCGTCTCAGAAAGCGGAAGGAACTTGTCAGGGACATACCAATGGCTGACATAGAGAGAATGGACCGAGTTGGAAAAGAAATAAGCATTACATGGAAAGGAACCACTGACATATTTGTTATAGAAGAGACGGAATCAGCTGGAACAATATTCGAAAGATTACCTAAGGCTTCTAGAGAACAGAAAAAGGTGTTTGAAGATAAAGAAGTAGCGAAACAAAAAAGAAACGAAATAAGCAAGACAGTTAGCATAGCCATGAATATAGCTGATTCATTATTTGACATTCTCAGGAGTTTACACGGATGGGTTGACTGGGATCGCGTTGAGGGCTTTTTGAAGTGCTCTGAAGAAAACGCGGCGAAGCTAACAGATCAAGAGATGAAAATAATAGAACTGGATTTTACGAAGCTTTCATCCGCTATAAAGGAACGCCTCCCGGAAGAAACCTCGAAAGAAGCCTATAATCTTTTGAGGTTGTTGCATGATTATTTTGGTAGATTAGATTCAGAGAATGAGTTTCTTAAAGAAATTCATCCAAACTATTATGATGCAAAAACAGCAATTCAAGCGCATTATCTGTTAAACGACATCGTGTTAGGTATGATGCTGGAAGATGAGGAAATTGGTAAAGAGCATGACGAGCTTCTGATTACGCTAGAAGACTTGTCAAAGGGAACAGGCTTAAAAATTAATATTAATGCAATCAAAAATGTTATCGCCAAGTTAGGTGCCGATAAAGAAAAGGAAAGAGTTGTTAAGGAAACCAGAGCGGTTTTCAGAAAGCAACTTGAAGATTTGATGAAAACATGAGTTTTGGATAACTTCCCAACATCCAAAAAGGGGGGTTACAGTAGATGCCCAAACTCATTATTGCGGGGAGCCCCAAAAAGAAAAAAATCTACATCAAAGCATCCAAAAACGGAAACGCCCGATTCATCACAGTAAGCGACAAACTCCTAAACATGCTAGGCAGGCTACCGCGAAAAGAAAACCAAAGTGAACGGTATACTAAATGACGTGCAGTTTACCTAAAAGCTAAATTAACGTATTACATGATGATGGTTCTAAATCGCCCTCTTTTTTAATTAATATTTTTATATTGAATCTAATCCCATCGAGTTATGACCGATTTAAACAAATTTGTTTTAATATTATCGTCAGCATAACCCGCAATTGCAGTCTGCTTCTATTGTGTCTCAAATTATGCTCCAGATTTTTTTGTTTTCGGAGGAACCTGACACACTTGTTTTGGTTAGCCTTGCTGTAAGCGGATTTCTTTTAATTATGTGATATTCTTAGAAGTTACAAGCAAAAACCTGAAGTGCCCTTGCCGTCATTTTGGTGATTAAGTTTCTAGGTGCCCCGTTAGTTCGCCAAAAGATCAGCAAGCTGTTTTATTTGAGCCGTGAAATTGTTATAGTTGTCCTTTGATATTACTTTTTTAATTCCCTTTTCTTCCGCGTTCCTCAAATATTGTAAAGCGCTCTTAGCCATTTTCTTTGCCTCCGCCTCATTTCGAGATTGATTTAGCACCTCAACAGACGCTTGCCCTAAACTGTACCAAATCTGAGGATCGTCGGGTTTGCGTTGAGCTGCTTCAGAAAGATAATTGCTTGCTAACTTGAATTCTCCGTAGTTTCCGTATGAAAGCCCCGCCCAGAACCAAGCGTCATGCGGTTGCGGATTAATTTCTGTGATTTTGCTGAAACATTTTGCTGCCTCAGGGTATTCATTCATTTGATAATGTGCAAAACCTAAATCAAACCAAGCCTTTGCGTTGTTCGAATCAAGGTTCACAGCTTTGTTGTAGCATCTAACCGCGTCAAACAAAAGATTCATACGATGATACGAAACACCCAACCAATACCAGACATCAGAATCGTTCGGAGTCAACCGTAAAGCTTCATGAAAAAGTGTTACTGCATCACCGAATTTGCCTGCTTGAATGAACTGTTGCCCCTTCTGCAAACTATTCTGTTGAGTTACCTTCGCAACTCTCTTTGCGCCACGTAAACTGTACAAACTGTCCTGAACATAACCCTTCAATTCTGACGAAAAACGTCTTTCAACCGTTACAACCGAATCAACCGTTTGATTGCCACTGCTCACAATGGAGATTAGCTCCTTGTCCCAACTTTTCACAAAAGAAAAGCAACGAAAACTGCCGCTAAAATCGGAGTTGCAGACAACAACCACAAGGTCAGGCGACGAAAGCACATTAGTTATTTCCGTGAACCGGTCATCAACTGTAAGAACCCCGTCCGACTTTGAGCAGTTGAGAAAGCCTTTCTGTATCAACGAATCTGCCGCTTTGAGTATTACCCCTTCATCGTTCATCGAAGCTTTCATTTCAGAGGTAACATTGAAAACAAGTTGGTCTGACGCCGAGAATTTGGTGACTAACATCTTCTTTGTGAACGATGCTTCACCGAGAAGATTGGTTATCGAGTCTTTTGAACTGGTTCTACTAAGTGCAGATGCCGCCGACAAAACAAGAAACTCGACAAAACTTAACGATACAGTCAGCGGAGACCCGTCATCGGTTGTTTCTCCAATTTGAGTTGAAACAAAGTTCGCCAAATCATCTCTACTAAGTGTCGAATCTAAATGCACTATTTGGTCCTCGTTAGAAAACGGCACAATCTTTTTGTTTTTCTCAAAAAAATTGAGAACCTGAACCTCAGAGTGGGTCTTGACAAACACGGTATACAGTCTTTCAGGGTTTTCTAAAACGTCAAAAATTTGTTCAAGTGCTTTCGACGCAAAGCTTTCAGCCAAAATTCTTGATTTCACTAGCTCAACATTTTTTTCAGCAGAAGGTGTCAACTGCAGTTCTTCAAAGAAATCTTTTAACGGAGATTTTTCGTCAATTTTGTTGGCAAATATTTGTGATAAAGCTAAAGCCTCATACATTGAAAGTGAATACCGCACAAACATCGACCTCATTCACGTTTTTTAATAAGCACTCCAGTTTTTATGGTTCAAAAGAAGAAAACTCGCTGTTGAACATTTTAGTGTTGAATTCTCTGATGTTTTTCCGTGTAGCTACTTCCGTTTTGTATTTTTGGACTTTTTGTAACAACTTAACCTGTTTATCCCTTCTTTGACCTGGTTCAGAGGTCTGAATCGACTCCTCCAGCTTCGTTATGTAATTTTCAAGATTTTCAACTTTAGGTGCAGTTGAATACCATTCTCGGTTGTATTTAGCGTCAATAGCGTTTATTGCTCCATTCTCAACCACACGAACAGTTTCTTCAATAACCGAAGTGCCTGTTAAAGCGCTAACACCGGCATCCGCAAGAACTATTGCAGACCCAACCACGGGTATAAACGTGGTTAACATGCCTACTCCAAGAGTATTAATTTCATGCCACGCTGCTTTACCAAAGTCGCCATCCATGTTAAGTTCTTGTTCAATAGGAATCTGTCCAGTCATTAACAATCCCTTGTTAAACAACTGAAACCCCGCCAAAGCCAAACTGGCATATTTTCCAACGGGGCTTTTCTTCATAGCGAAATAAAGAGGACCAGCAAAAAATAGCGTGCTTGTTCCCTCAGCTTGGGTGGCAGTTTTATCCGCTGCGTCCAACTGGGTTTCATTCATCTCTTTGAACGTGAGCGGTTTGTTTTCTTGCGCAGAAAGCTTTTGACCATCATCCTTGGGCGCTGAACTGATTGTAGTTTTGGGAGCCGTCGTTTGTTTGCTGCTCGATTCAGTGTTTGCTGGTGAGTCGTCAGGTTTTATGAACGTCGCTTCGTCTGCTCCGATATGTGTATTCGTTGTTTGTGCTGTTTGTTGAATAATTGCAGATATGTTAACAATTTTAGCATCTGAAGGATTTTGCGTATCCGACGAAAACTTAAAATCAAGTTCACTTTTTTTGGGGGAGGGTTTCTTAGACGCACTAACCTTCTTTTGTGTTGCTGTGTTGACAAATTGTTTAACAGACGGCTTCACTGCATACATACCCGCAATTCCAGCCGCACCCACTATTGTTCCCATGATAAGGCTGTTTACCTGATTTGACATATCAGGCGTATTCGTTGTTGTTTGGGATATTCTGTTTTGTGCTCCTTGCACAAGTTGGTTAGACACTGTTTCTGTTCTTGTGTTTACACTAATTATCTGTAGTCCTTTCCAACTTTCCTTGTAAACAAGTCCGCCCTGATCGTGAATAATTCCGTCATGAACATAAGTAATTGGCAACACCAATCAAAACCTGAGCGTTAATGGCTTTACTTTTGTTTGGGTAATAATTAAAGCTTGAGTTAATTACACCACAATTTATCTACAGACTTTAAAGCAAGAATCACTATCTAACAAGTATCAACTGTTCAAAGAAGGATAATTATGTCTTCAGAAATAGACGTGAATAATGCACTAACAACAACTAAACAGTATCTTAAAAAAATGGAAATACCTTTCAGTGCTGAACAAGAACAAAACCTGTTGATTGCTTGGAACATTAAAGGAATAAATTTTCCAGCAACAATCACAGTTGCAAATGGCTACCTTTTCTTGTATTCGATAATCATGTTACGAAGTGAATTAAAAAATGTGGACTTAAAACAAGTCTATGAACATCTGTTGCGCGCTAGCCATAAATTGCCTGAAGTGGCTTTTGACCTTGACGATTTTGGAAACATTGGAACAGGTCAAGAAATACCGTTAAATGGACTCACTTTCGAAGTGTTCAAATCAGAGCTGAACGCCATTCCCGCAGCTCTGCTATACTTCCTTGAAACCGTTGTGCCCGAATGTAACCTAAAAATGCAAGTTGACGCAGGGGAACAAAAATGAATTACAGTCTTTTCATAAAAAAGGCGGCTGAACAGCTTTTCGAGAATGGCTGGAAAAAACTGGACGGTTACAATGAAAGAATTGATTTAGCGGTGGCTCGTGATGAGACAACAACAGTGGTTACAACAAAAAGAATGATTGCCTTCCTAAACGGGGACACATTATCTGAAGATGAAATTAAACAGGTCCTGAAATCGGTTCATAAGGCGCGAAAAAAAGCCGCCATGCCGCCACTTTGTCCAACTACAACCGTTTTGGTTTTCGCGTTTAAACACGCCCACAACATTGATTGGATACTTGAGAAAGCCAAAAAACGAGACCTGCTAGTAACAAATTACACTGTCTCATGGGTTGTTGATTTAACCGAGGGAACCCTGAAAAAACATAAAGGACTTCCAGTGATTAGCAGTGGAGAATCAGAAATTGAAGCTGTTTTGAGTAGCAGCACAGTTTAGTTAAGAATGTGGGTGTTTAGCTTTCCTTTAGCAAGTTTCTGCATCTGAGTTCCATGCTGTTAAAGTAGTCAGTTATGCAATCCTTCAGGTCTGCTGTTTCGAGTTCTCCTGTTAGTTCTTGCTCCCCATATGTTGCC
>Ga0315550_1002787_pt1 | contig 10628 bp, 11 predicted proteins | sample SalMarSW160190MG_2_FD_203100 | JGI IMG/M metagenome (GOLD analysis project Ga0315550, IMG submission 203100) | Salt marsh sediment microbial communities from the Plum Island Ecosystem LTER, Massachusetts, United States - Salt Marsh Sediment SW1601-90 ... | reverse complement strand
CGCCCGGCGCTGGCCGCCCGTGCCGTAGTATCCGGGCGGGTGGCGCGGCTCGATGCGCCCGGCGTCCAGGGTGTCCTGGTCCAGGGCCAGCACCGTCGGCGGCGGCGCGCCCAGGCGTCCGAAGCCATCCAGGGTCTCGATCGGCGGCATGGCCGTGTCCGCTTGGCTGCCTGCGGCCACACCTTGGCTGACCGCGACGATTCGGCGCAACATGTCGACGAACAGACCGGACAGTGGCAGGTTCGACCAGTCGTTGTTGGCGGTGGTATGGACCAGCACCACCCAGCCCTCGCCCAAACGTGCCGCCGTGACCAGCGGCGTTCCATCGGTCAGGCGGGCCCAGGTCTTCTCGCCCAGATCGAATGTCGGCTCGGCCAGAACCTGGCGCCGGATCAGCACATCGGCCGGCAGGGGCAGCCCGGCCAGCGGCTGGTTGTCGGGAAACGGCGCCAGCCGCGCCGGCTCGTCCCAGGTCAGGACGCCGCCCAGATTGCGGCCGCCGCTACGCAGGCGCACCGGCAACAGCGGATCCTCGGGTCCGGCTTGCGTGCCGGCTTCGGCCAGGTGCGGGCCGGCGAAGCGCAGCAGCAAGCCGCCGCTTTCCACCCAGGCACGCACCCGCGCTTGATTCAGCTCGCTCAACGGCGCCGCGTCGGGCACCACGAGTACGGCCATCTCCCGCTGCAGCAGCGTATCGACCGCGCCCCGGCGCAACTCGGTGAAGGGCTCCAGGGCGCGATGCAGATAGTAAAGTTCGCTGAGCAGGGGTTGCGCATCTTCCAGCGGGCCGGCGGCGACCAGGCCGACGGGACGCCGCCGCCAGCGCTCGTCCAGCAGCAGCACGGCGCCGGCGCTGGCTTCGCTCTCCACGGACAGGCGGGCCATGCGATTGCGCAACTCGATGGGCAGATCGATGCGGGCGGTGGCGGTGTCCTGTCCAGGATCAAAGGCGATGGGGACGCGGGCGATAAGGCCGCCGTCCTCGCCGCTGGCCACGATGGTGGCGACGTCGATGCCCGCGCTGCCGGCGCGCCGCAAGCGGGCGATCAAGGCAGTCCCGTCGCTGTCCGGCGGCAGCAACAGGCGGGCCGCTTCATTGGGGCCGTCATCGAGCACATCGAGGCGGCCAAGAGTCTGTAGCTTTGCCGCCAGCGCCGCCGCATGGCCATCGTCCAGGCCATCCGACAGCCACACCACGTGCGCCGCGCCGGGCTCGGTCATGCCGTCGACGGCGGCCAGCGCCGCGGCGCGGTCGGCCGGCCATGGCTTGGGCTGCAACCCGCGGACCAGCCGCCGGGCCTCCACCGCCGAGAGCACGCCGGACAGGGCCGGCGCCTGGCCCAGGGAATCCGGTGCCGTGTTCAGCAGAATGACGGATCTGCCTTCGCGCTGTGCCTGTTCCAACAGGTCATCCATGGCCGCCTGGCGCGCGTCCCAATGCCGGGCCGCTGTCCAGCCGTCGTCGATCACCAGCACCAGCGGTCCGCTTCCCGACAGGCTGGCGGCGGGATTGAACACCGGCTGAGCCAAGCCGACGATGATCAACGCGGCGATGAACATGCGCAGCAGAATCAGCCAGAGCGGCGTGCGCGCCGGTGTCTCCTCCGGCGGCCGTAAGCCGAACAGCAAAGAAATGGCGGGAAAGCGCAAGGCGCGCGGCGCCGGCGGGGTGATCCGCAACAACAGCCAAAGCACCGGCAGCCCGGCCAGCGCCAGAAGCAGCCAAGGCTGGGAAAAGGCGAATGCGGTCAAGCTTGTCATCGGCCGGGCCTAGCGGCGGGAGCCGCGCGACAGGGCGGCATAGAGCGCCAACAGCGCCGACTGCGGCGACTGATCGGTGCGGTGGCTGGCGTAAATCCAACTTGCCGTCCGCGCGATGGCGCCCAGGCCGGCGCGCTGGCCGCGCAATCGTCCCGCATAGTCATGGCGCACGGATTCGACGCGCGAGAGCAGCCAGGGCTCCTCCCCCTCCGTTCCTTCGAAGCGGATCCGCCCGTCATAGGGCAGGGACTCTTCCGCCGGGTCGAGAATCTGCAACAGGTACCCCTTGATGCCCGCTTCGGCATAGCCGCGGACAACCCGGTCGATCTCGGCGAGCGGCGACAGGAAGTCGCCCATCATGACGACCTGCGCATGGCGCGGCAGCGGCAGCACCGCCGGCAGGCCGGCGCCGCTCTGCTCGTGATGGCCCAAGGACGTGGCCAGCCGGTTCAACGCCGTGCGGCCGCTGCTCGGTCTGTTACCGCCGCCGAGCAGGGCGACCCGCTCGCCGCTGCGCAGCAACATGGCGGCCAGCGCCAAGGCCAACAGGTCGGCCCGCTCGCGCTTGACCGGATACCGGTCGGCGGAGCGCCAGGCCATAGAGGGCGACGTATCCCGCCACAACCATACCGACTGGGCGGCCTCCCACTCCATCTCGCGCACGAAGACCCGGTCGGACTTGGCCGATTGACGCCAATCGATGGATTGCGGCTGATCGCCATAGTCATAGTCGCGGAACTGCCAGAACGTCTCGCCCTGGCCCACCCGGCGGCGGCCGTGCACGCCTTGCGCCACGGTGGCGGCCACGCGCTCGGCAGCGACCAACAGGGGCGGCAGCGTCGCGGCAAGCTGTTCCGCGCGTTGCTTGAGGAGGGGCGGGCTGGCGGCCATCAATCCCTTATCGCTTGCCGGGTTCGAGGCTGGTTTACGCGAAGGGCTCGCACAGCCGGCCGATCATGTGGTCCATGGTAACGCCTTCGGCGCGGGCGGCGAAATTCAGCGCCATGCGATGGCGCAGCACGGGGCCGGCCAGGGCCACCACGTCATCCACCGACGGGGTCAGGCGGCCATCGAGCACGGCGCGGGCACGAATCGCCAGCATCAAGGATTGGCTGGCGCGCGGGCCTGGTCCCCAGGCCACATGATCGCCAACCTCCGGGATATCGCTGGTCTCGGGCCGGCCTTGGCGAACCAGCTTCAGAATCGCCTCGACCACGCTTTCGCCGACGGGTATGCGGCGCACCAGGCGCTGGGCCGCGATCAACTCGTCCGCGGACATGACCGGCATTGCTTCGGTCTCTTCGGCGCCGGTGGTGGCGATCAGCATGTGCCGCTCCGCCTCCTCATCCGGATAGCCGACGTCGATTTCCATGAGGAACCGGTCCAACTGGGCCTCGGGCAGCGGATAGGTCCCTTCCTGCTCCAGGGGGTTTTGGGTGGCCAGCACGTGGAACGGCCGCGGCAAATCGTGGGCATGCCCGGCGACGGTGACCCGCCGCTCCTGCATGGCCTGCAGCAAGGCCGACTGGGTGCGCGGGCTGGCCCGGTTGATCTCGTCGGCCATGAGCACCTGGCAAAACACCGGCCCGGGAATGAAACGGAAGGTTCGGCGCCCCGATTCGCCCTCCTCCAAGACCTCGGAGCCGAGGATATCCGCCGGCATCAAATCCGGCGTGCACTGCACCCGCTTGTCGTCCAGGCCGAAAACATTGCCCAGGGTTTCCACCAGGCGGGTCTTGGCCAGGCCGGGGACGCCGATCAGCAGGGCATGCCCGCCCGACAGCAAGGTGATAATAGTTTGATCGATCACCTGTTCCTGGCCGAAAATGACCCGGCCGATACTCTCGCGCACCGCGTTGAGGCGGTGGCCGAGTTTTTCGATGTCATGGGCCAGATCGGCCGGAGCGCCATGCAGTGGGACAGTGGGGGCGGTTGACACGAGATAGGTCTCCCGTACTTCGTATGCGAAAGACGGCAGCAGATGACCGGCAAGAGGCCACGACCCGCCGAGGTTAAAAGAAAGATAAGCATTCCGATCGCCTCTGACCAGCGGCCCGAAAGCGCGGAATTGCCGTCCTGCGGTGATTTCGATATCCGCATTGCGGCGGATGGTACCTGGTATTACCGCGGCTCTCCCATCGGCCGGAAGGAGCTGGTCAAGCTGTTCGCCACCGTGCTGCGCCGCGATGCGGCCGGCGATTATTGGTTGGTCACCCCGGTGGAGCGAGGCCGGGTGACCGTCGACGATGCCCCGTTTACCGCCGTCGAGGTGCGCGTCGAGGGCCACGGCAAGGCCCAGATCGTCAGCTTTCGCACCAACGTGGATCGCTGGGTCGAGGCCGGCCCCGAGCATCCCATCCGAATCGCGGTTGCGCCTGACAGCGGTGCGCCAAGGCCCTATATCTTAGCCTGGGACGGGCTGGAGGCCCTGATCCTGCGGCCGGTGTACTATCATCTGGTGGATGCCGCCGTCGAAGCGCGGCGGGACGGGCGCAACACGGTAGGTGTATGGAGCCACGGAACCTTCTTTCCCCTGGGCGGCGCGGACTAAGCGTCGAGGATGTGTGCGACCGCCTCACGCGGGCCGTACCCCCGGGCCGGCGCCGGGCGCCGGGCGGGCCTGCCGATACCGGAATTCCGCGCGGCGACCATGACCTGAACCCGGATATGTATGAACCCGGGCGCCCGCTCACCGCCGCGGCCGTTCTGGTCCCCATCGTCACCCACGCCTCTGGGCTTACCGTTCTGCTGACCCGGCGGACCGCGCATCTGGAGACGCACGCCGGTCAGATCAGCTTTCCCGGCGGGCGCGTCGAGCCGGTCGACGACAGTCCGGTGGCAGCCGCCCTGCGCGAGACCGAGGAGGAAATCGGCCTGCCGCGCCGGCACGTGCGCCTGATCGGCACCCTCGATACATATGTCACCCGCACCGGGTTCGAGGTGACGCCGGTGGTCGGCCTGATCAGCCCGCCGTTGTCGCTGATCCTCGATGCTTTCGAGGTGGCCGAGGCCTTCGAGGCGCCCTTGGATTTCTTTCTCGAACCGGGCAGCCTGCAACGGCACAGCCGACAATTCGAAGGCAGGGAGCGGCACTTCTATGTATACCCTTTCAACGATCATTTCATTTGGGGAGCGACCGCCGGCATGCTGGTGAACCTGAGCGAACTTCTGACCGCGCCCGGCAAGGGGGACTGAGCCATGCTGCGCGCGCTGCTGCTGGTCATTCTGCCCATCGCCTTGCCGGCGCTGCTGTACATCGGGTACCTCAAATTCCTCAAACGGCCGGCGGCGGACAGCGGGGCCAAGCCCACAGAAGCCGAGGAGCGGGCCCGGCAACAGGCGCTGCTCTGGGTGGTTCTCGCCACGGCCGTCATGGCGGCGGCGGCCTTCACCGCGTTGCGCCTGAGCGGCGGCGTGGCGCCGGGGGTCAAGCTGGAAGCGCCGCGCCTGATCGATGGCAAGATCGTGCCGAGCCACCCGGTCGAATGACTCCTGTCGGCCGGTTGCCCCCGCAAAAATGGCTGCGCGCCACGAACACCCGAAAGGTGGTCGCGGCCCTGAGCGCCGAGGGGGGCGATGTACGCTTTGTCGGCGGCTGCGTGCGGGATGCGCTGATCGGGCGGCCGGTCAAGGACGTGGATATCGCCACCCACCTGCCGCCAGATCAGGTCATGCGGCTCTTGCAGGCGGCCGGCATCAAGGCGGTGCCCACGGGCTTGGCCCATGGCACGGTCACAGCGGTGGCCGGCGGCCAGCCGTTCGAGGTGACCACCCTGCGCGAGGATGTGGAAACCTATGGCCGCCATGCCAAGGTCGCCTTTACCGATGACTGGACAGTGGATGCCGGGCGCCGGGATTTTACCTTCAATGCCCTGTCGTGCGCGCCGGACGGCACGCTCTATGACCCTTTCAGCGGCATCGCCGACTTGCGCGCCGGCCGGGTCCGCTTCGTCGGCGATGCGCGCGCCCGCATCGCGGAGGATTACCTGCGGCTGCTGCGCCTGTTTCGCTTTCAGGCGCATTACGGCCGCAAGCCCATCGAACCGGCGGTGCTGGCGATTGCCCGCGAGATGGCGCCGATGCTTCGGCAACTGTCCGGCGAGCGCGTGCAAGCCGAGATGCTTAAACTGCTCGCCGCACCCGATCCAACACCGGTGGTGGCCAGCATGATCGAACACGCCGTGTTGCCGGAAGTGCTGCCGGCGACCGGCACCGTCGATGTGCTGCGCGCCCTGCTGCGCGCCGAGGACCAGGACACCGCCGTGGATCCTCTGCTGCGCCTGGCGGCCTTGATCGAACCGCGGCGGATCGCCGCCGAGACGGTGGCCGAACGCCTGCGCCTCTCCCGCCGCCAGCACTTCGCGCTCGTCTATTGGCTGGCGCCGCCGATCGAACCGGGCAAGGACGTGTCGGCGCGAGAGCGGCGCCGCGCGGCGCGCAAACTTGGCGCCGCGATCTATGGCAAGCTGTTGCGCCTGGACTGGGCGCGCCAGAATGCCGGCAAGCCGCGCGCCCGGCCGGGGGCGCGCCTGGCGGCGGCGCTGGCCGAAGGCGAACGGCTGGCCGGACTGAGTTTTCCCGTGCATGGCCGCGATGTCCTGGCCCTGGGCGTGCCCGAGGGACCGGTACTGGGCGACTTATTGGACCAGGTCGAGGATTGGTGGGCCGAGCGCGACTTCCGCCCCACCCGCCGGGAATGCCTGCGCCGTTTGAAGGCTTTGGCGGGCACCGATTAGGCCGGCGTCATTACCGGGAGTTGGGGCCGCGAGGCGCGACCGTCTTGCCTCTTGACTCATATGTTCCTGTTTTGTTCTATATGTCCCCGTTGCGGTTTCGAGGACATCCCGTGCGCAAGCCAGCAACCATAGAGCGTCTCTATCTCGATTTTGACGGGTTCTTCGCCTCCGTGGAGCAACAAGCCCGGCCCGCGTTGCGGGGCAAACCGGTTGGGGTTGTCCCTTTTGCGTCAACTACTTACACCTGCGTGATTGCCTGTTCAAAGGAGGCCAAACGGTGCGGCGTGACGACGATCATGCCGGTTTTGGAGGCCAAGCGGATATGCCCGGAGATCGTGCTCGTGCCGCAAAACCCCGACCTGTACCGGCGGGCGCATCATGCGCTTCTCGCCGAGATTTCCGCGGTCATCCCGATCGATGCCGTCAAATCCATCGACGAATTGACCTGCCGGCTGGAGCCCGCCGACCGGAGCGCCCCCGACGCCCTCGCCGGCCGAATAAAGATCCGCCTCCGGGATAACATCGGGCCGTACATCACCTGCACGATCGGCTTCGCGGCAAACCGGCAACTGGCCAAGATGGCGGGCAAGGTCAACAAACCGGACGGCGTGACCATCTGGCATCCGGAGGACATGCCCGCGCCGCTCTTCAAAGTGCCTTTGCAGGGGGTTCCCGGCATTGGCAAGCGGATGATCGGCCGCCTCTATGACGCCGGCATTTTCACCATGCCCGACCTTTGGAAAACGCAACCGAAGCAGTTGCGGAAAATCTGGGGCAACGTGACGGGCGAGCGTCTCTGGTACGCCCTTCACGGCTATGACATTCAAGCGCCCGCGTCCGGCCGCGGCATGTTCGGGCACGGCCGCGTCCTGCCCCCCGACCACCGGGATATCAGGCACGCGCACGAATGCTCCCGCCTGCTGCTGGTGAAAGCGGCGCGGCGCATGCGGCGCGACGGGTTCAACGCCGGTCATTTGTGGCTTTGGCTGAGCATGCGCAGCACGCAATGGTCCGGGGGTGTGCCTCTGCCCATTGTTCACGACGATCACGCGTGTCTGGCAGGTCTCGAAATCCTGTGGGCCAGGGCGCGTTCGGCCGTGCCGCCGGGAACGAAAATCATCCGCCTCGGGGTCACGTTGCTTGATCTTTCCCCGGCAAGCGCCCGCCAACTCGATATGTTCGTGAATGATGACGTTGTGCGGAGGCGATGGGAAAAGGTCACATCGGCGCTGGATTTCCTCAACGCGAAATACGGCAAGACAATCGTCAGCCTGGGGCCGTGGACACCACCCCCCGGCGGCTATGCCGGCGGGAAAATCTCATACACGCGCATCCCGCGGGCGGAGGATTTCTGGTGACGTGGAAACACGAAATCCAACTGCGCGACCTGGAGGCCGGCCAGTCGATAGAGGTCACATGCCGCCAGTGCGGCCATACCTATTATCGGCAGGTCTCGGAGCTATTCGCCTTGGGGAAGATGCTATATCTCAATGAAGTGGAAAGGCGCCTCGCCTGTAAGCGCCGGGGCTGTCATGGCCAAGTGCGAATATCCCTGGTGGACGGCGCCGAAACGGACGGATTTGTCGGTGGCATGCCTTAAGGCGGTCTCGTGATCCGTGCGCAATGATGACCTTCACTCGCGGCATGCGCTCAATGGATCGCCTTCCAGAAATCCCGGCTTTCGACGGAGACGGCCAACAGCATGTCGATCGTCGTTCCATCGGTCGACAACGGCATCGTGACTCTATAATAGTTCAAATTCTGATTTCCCGCGAACAGCCGCACGCGGTGCGGTACGGCATCGCCAATGCTGAGCACTTCGGAGTACTGACGCCAGATCAATTCGGCGAACGCCGGAGGATCGAGGTTGCGAACGGATTTGCCGGTGAAGTCTTTGCCGTGAGCGGTGACGATGCTGGTTCCGAACACCCGATAGATGAAGTCCAGGGGCGAATGGCACACATCGATCAGCATGACTTTCGACAGGAACGGCTTCATGCCTTCGGGCGAGATGTCGTGCCGCGAGGGGAACTTCTTGGCGCCCTTTTGAGCGCGCCAGTAGGCGTAGGCTTGCCGAAGGTCTCCATCGGGCAAGCTATCCAGTGTGAGTGTCTCGCCATCGAGAAGATACGTCGTCAATGCAGCCCATCCGGTTGGAGGCACAGCGCCCAGCCGCCACCCGCACTGGTGGAGATCGAAGCGTGACGGCCTTGGCGCGGGACGCGGGTGAGTTGCGTGACTAAATCAACCAATAGTTCCGCGCATCAGAGAATGCGCCGGAAATACAGAACAGAGAGTTAACCAGGAACGGCTGCACCATGCCCCTGATCTAGAACGGATTCATGGACCCGGATCGGCGCTAGGGCCAGGCCACCGCGGGCGGCAGGGACATCAGGATCGCCTCCACGTTGCCGCCGGTCTTCAGGCCGAACAGCGTGCCCCGGTCGTAAAGCAGGTTGAACTCCACATAGCGGCCGCGGCGGACCAGCTGGTGCTGGCGCTGGGCGGCGGTCCAGGGCTCGGCCAAGTGGCGGCGGACGATGGCCGGGTAGGCTTCCAGAAACGCCAATCCCACATCGCGGGTGAAGGCGAAATCGGCGTCCCAATTTCCCGTATTCAAGTTGTCATAGAAGATGCCACCAACGCCGCGCGGCTCGTTGCGGTGCTTGAGGAAGAAGTACTCGTCGCACCAGGCCTTGAAACGGGCGTGGTACGCCGGATCGTGTTTGTCGCAGGCCGCTTGCAACGCCCGGTGGAAGGCACGGGTGTCGGCCTCGTCCGGGACCATGGGCGTGAGATCCGCACCGCCGCCGAACCAGGATTTCGTGGTCGCGATGTGGCGCGTGTTCATGTGCACCGCCGGCACCAGCGGCGAGCGCATATGGGCGACCAGTGAGATGCCCCCGGCCCAAAAGCGCGGGTCCGCCTCGGCGCCGGGCATCTGGGCGGCGAAGTCCTTGGAAAACTCGCCCCATACCGTGGAGACGTTGACGCCGACCTTTTCGAACAGGCGGCCGCGCATGGTTGCCATGACGCCGCCGCCGCCCGCTGCCGGATCGCCTTCGGTTCGGCTCCACGCCTTGCGCTCAAAGCGGCCCGGCGGCACGTCGCGCAACTCGGCGGCAATCGGCAAGGTCGCGGCGATGTCCTCGGTCAGCTCGGCCTCAAGGGTTTCGAAGGCGGCGCAGATGCGGTCGCGCACGTCCGCGAACCACGCGGTGGCGGCCGATTTTTGCTGGTCGCTCGATTGGGTCATGCCGGAACTTTCGGAAAAAGATTGGTCTGTCGCATGGCCTCGCCCAAGACCATGGCGGCGGCCACGGCGACATTGATCGAGCGCATGCCTGGCCGCATGGGGATCCGAAGCCGGGCGTGGGCCGCGGCATGAACCGCCTCGGGCACCCCGGCGCTCTCCCGTCCAACCATCACGTTATCCTCGGCTTGAAACGAAAAGTCGACGTACCGGTCCGCCGCCGCCGTTGTCAACAGCACAAGCCGTCCGGCGGCGCTGCCGCGGTAGGCCGACCAGGAGCTATGGCGGATTGCCGCGGCATGGTCCAGGTAATCCAGGCCGGCACGGCGCAAGCGGGCGTCGTCGAGGAAAAAACCACACGGCTCGATGATATCCACAGGCACGTTCAAGCATGCGGCAAGCCGCAACAAAGTCCCGGTGTTCTGCGGGATATCGGGCTCGTAGAGGACTAAGCGCATGAGTTATGACGGGTCTTGCGGGGGAGCGGTTTGGGCCTTTGCCTTCACGGGAATTTTCCTCTATATGCGTGCTGCGAGACAAGCTGGACCGACTCGGCCGCGCCTCGGATGCGCTGCGTCGCGCCCCTTCCGGTGGGACTAAAGAGGAACAACAGCATGGCACATAGCGCAAGCCCCGCGCATTCGGACGATGGCGAGACGCGGCGGGACTTCCTCTACTTGGCCGCGGCCGGCTTCGGCGTCATCGGCACGGCAGCGGTCGTTTGGCCGCTGATCAATTCCATGAACCCGTCGGCCGAGGTGCTGGCCCTGTCATCGACCGAGGTCGACCTGCAGCCCATGGAAGTGGGGCAGCGGATCACCGTCGTCTGGCGCGGCAAGCCCATCTTCATCGATCGGCGGACGCAGAAGGCCATCGAT
>Ga0315550_1002785_pt1 | contig 10636 bp, 12 predicted proteins | sample SalMarSW160190MG_2_FD_203100 | JGI IMG/M metagenome (GOLD analysis project Ga0315550, IMG submission 203100) | Salt marsh sediment microbial communities from the Plum Island Ecosystem LTER, Massachusetts, United States - Salt Marsh Sediment SW1601-90 ... | reverse complement strand
CTGATCGCGATGAGTTTTTCCGTTCTCGGGTCTGTGTTGAGAGAGATGTTGCAGAAATTGCTTCCCCTCACATCGGCGGTGCTGATCAGCTCTCCATGACTGAATACCCTCATAAAGGGCTCATCGGCGTATAAGGCCTGGTAGGCATCCTTCACACGCTCTCCATTCACCTCTGGCAAAAGGTCTGCATAAATAGTGGCGATGATCCCCCTACTCAAGGGCACCACGTGAGGCGTGAATGTGATCGTGACCTCCCCTCCGCTCACCGCAGTCAGCTCTCGCTCGATCTCATAGACGTGCTGATGGCCCGTCACCCTATAGGCATTCATTGACTCATGACGAGCTGGAAAGTGGAAAAGCGGTGAAGGGGCTTTTCCAGCACCTGATACGCCGCTTTTTACATCAAAGACCATGCCTTCCCTCTCGACCAGGCCGAATTTGAGGGCCGGTACGATTCCCAGTATGCAGGCTGCTGCATAGCAGCCGGGATTTCCTACCAGTACCGAACTCGCAATCTTTGTCCTGTGGAGCTCTGGAAGTCCATAGGTAGAAGAGGAGAGGATGCCCGGATCAGCATGTATCTCTGCCCTTCCAATCCTTTTAGCATAGGATGCATAGCTCTGGCTATCATTGAACCTGAAGTCTCCGCTGTAATCAATCACCTTGATACCCCTGTCAAGCCACCTGCGGGCATCTTTCTGGCCAACCCCGTCCGGTGTGGCGTAGAATACGATATCGAAATCATCCGGGCATTCTGGATCGAGAGGATCAAAGACATTGAGATCGCAGAATCCCCTGAGGTGTGGGTATATCGTGCTGATTGGCTTTTCGATATCGTGTTTGGCCATGAGAGCGCCAATGGTAACAAAGGGGTGGTTTATCAATAGTTCTATTAAGCCAACGCCACCGTAGCCCGTTGCTCCTATTACTCCTACTCTTATGTTTTTTTTCGCCATGTTTTTACACACTAAATCTAAATTTGATTATATCGCCATCCTGAACCTGGTACGTTTTACCCTCCAGCCTAAGATGTCCTTCCTTTTTCGCATCCGCTAAGCTTCCATATCTCATGAGCTGCTCGTAGGTGAGGACCTCTGCCCTGATGAATCCCTTCTTCATGTCCGAATGGATGAACTCAGCAGCATCGATTGCAGTGGTGCCTTGGGGTATTGTCCATGATCGAACCTCACTTCCCTCTACCGTGAAAAAGGAAATGAGGCGTAAGGTTGCAAGACACCGCTTAATAACCCTATCGAGAATCGATCTGTCAACATGAAAGGCTGATAAGAATTCCTCTGCCTCCTCAGGCTCCATCTCGGCAATCTCCATCTCCAATTTCCCTCGAACGACCATGATTTCTATGTCAGGGGGAATTCGCGACATCTCCGGTAGCTCCTCATCCTCATCGGAGTTGTTGACGATGACCATCTGAGGTTTGGCGGAGAGAAAGGTGAATCCCTTGAGAAGGGGGGAGGCGGTAATTTCCGGGCTGTTTATCAAAGCACAGTCCTGGGACAGGATTTCCCTACATCGTTGAAGCAGGCTCACCTCATCTTCTCGTATCTCTCTGCCCTTCTTCCCATCCGAGTGTATTCTCTCGATTCTCTTCTCTGTCACCATGAGATCGTTCAATATCAGCTCTGATTCCAATTTAAAAAAATCCTGCTCTGGTGTGGGAAGAGGGCCGCCGTATAGCTGAAAATTTTTCACCACATGGATTAATCCGTCGCATGTCCTTACCTCGGTAAGCATAATATTTTCCTTTTCCCCCTTCCCATGATCTGAATCGACGATGGTTCCGGGCAGGATGTACTCCACCTTGGTATAGATGGTCTTGTCGGGATTAAAGATTTCCCTGAGCTGATCAACCCTCTCATCTGCCACGTTGACGGTGCCGACGAGCCGATCGCCCTTCTTGATCCTCTCCGATCCCGAAATTCCCCTTGAACCGGTCAATGCTCGGTAGATCGTGAACTTACCCGATTGAGGTAATCCAATGATGCCTATTTTCATGACAATCGCTGCACTGCCCTAGCTATATTGCCCTTTATCTTCTTGTTGGTGTGGTAGAGATTAGTGAGCAGAGATTTCATCTGTGCCCTCATCGATGATCCTGCTGTAGGGCATCCGTTCTCTATCATGGGAAAGTCCATCTCATCGGCATATCTCTTGATTATCGACTCATCTAACAGACAGAATGGCCGAATCAGGGTAAGCGCTCCATGAAAGAATTCCTGTACCGGTTGCATGGTGCTCGCTGATCCCGCAAAGAGGAGGTTTAAAAAGAATGTCTCGATGAAGTCATCCTTGTGGTGACCGAAGGCTACCTTATTGCATTTGAGCTCCGCAGCCTTCTCGAATATGGCCTTTCGTTTAAGGCGAGAGCACAGAAAGCAGGGGTTTTCTCTGTTATTATCCGAGTGGGCACACAGTCCAACAGTAGTGTTGATTATCGCATGGTCAAAGGCGTGTCTGATGAAAAACTCCTCCATCCTCTTTGCCGTGGACAGGGGGAATCCCAGATCTACGTGTACCCCGATGATATCGTAGCGTATCGGTATCCTTTTCAGACGTTCTCGCATCAGCCACAGAAGCGATATGCTGTCCTGACCCCCTGACACAGCTACCATTACTCTATCGCCATTCGCAAGCATTTGAGAACCGCTTATGGCCTTTCCCATGAGCCGCTTCATTTCCTTGGCCACATAGCTCACTGCATGCTTCCCTGTCTTTCCCCGAATATCTTCGTTCCGATCCTCACCAGATTGGCCCCTTCCTCTATGGCAGCCTGGTAGGAATTGGACATACCCATTGACAGATACTTCATTTCTACATTGGGCAGGCGAAGAGCCTTGATCTTCTCGAAGAGCTGTCTCGTTTTTATAAAGTAAGGACGTGAATTTTCAGGATCCCCGAACCTTGGTCCCATGGTCATGAGGCCCATAATTCTAATATGGCTCAACGAGGAGATCGCCTCCACAAGAGGAGTGACTTCCTCGGGCAAGGCTCCATGTTTTTGCTCTTCCTCACCGCTGTTGACCTCAATTAGAACGGGCATGACTTTACCAGCCCGCTCGCAGCATTTTTCAATCTCCTGGGCCAATCTGAGGGAATCCACTGATTCAATCATGTCGAAGATCTCTGCCGCCTTTTTCACCTTATTCCTCTGTAGGTGACCGATGAAGTGCCACTCCGGGTTCCCTACCACCTCATTGACCACCAGCGCATCCTGGAGATAGTTCTCTCCCACCATAGTAACGCCTGCCTTTACCGCCCTCGATATCTCATCGGCATTCCGTTCCTTGGCAGCGGCAAGCAGGGTTACGCCCTGTGGAAGCTCTCTGAGCAGCAGCTTCACGTTCTCCTCTATCATCTGTTCCACCTCTAGGCGATAGTGTATTGTTAATCTAAGCCCTTTACTTCTCGTTGTTCCTTGAAAATCTTCATCTCCATTCGCGAAGCGCTCAAGGCATTCCGGACTTGCTTATCCCGCCTGTGCCTGATTGTCGGCAATCGAATGCTCATTGCCTTTGGGCAGGAGCGCGGCAACGGGGCACACCTCTACACAGGCGTAACATTGCTCACAGATATCCATTGCCTTATCCTCTTGTCCAAAAAAGCTTATCACGGTATCGAGCCCCCTTCGCGCAAAGCTTATCATAGGTTGACCGTTCTTCTCCCTGCATACGAACACGCATCTCCCGCATAACACACACCTGTCGGGAACATGCCGAATGTAAGGGTGGTCCTCCTCTATGCGCACTTCTCTTTCTATCTTCTCCAGCCTCTTGAGCTTGAGCCCGAATTGCAGGTGTTTGGCGATCCTTTGAAGCTCACATCTTCGGTTGGCCGGACAGTTCTTGCAGTCGACATGGTGAACGGAGAGCAGCAACTCAAAGGCAGTTCTCTGGAGCCTTCTCACACGCTCCGTACCGGTCTTGACGACCATGCCTTCCCGTATCCTCACACTGCAGGAGGTTACAGGCTGCCGATAGCCCTCGATTTCAACAAAGCAAAGTCTGCATGAACTCGGTGGATCTTCCATCTCCTTGAGGTAACAGAGATTGGGGATGTAGATCCCATTGTCCAAACAGGCTTGAAGCAGCGTCATGCCCTCCTGGGCTTCGATCTCCCTGCCATCAACTATCAATTTTACCATGCCTTAGCCTTCCTTTGGTCGCTCGATTCGAGGGGCGAGTTCAGGCGGAGAAACCTTTCTGACCGCATCGTATTCAACCGGGCATGCAGTCATACATTCCCCGCACTTCACGCATAATGTCTGGTCAATGGCCTTCTTCCTGTTTGAGGTGGTAAATATTGACTCCGTGGGACAGCTCCCAACGCAGGCATCACATCCCCTGGCGCACCGATCTAAATCGATAAAATATGCCGTTAATGTCCTGCACATCATGGCAGGGCATCGCTTCTCGTTGATATGTGCCTCGTATTCATCCCTGAAATATCTGGTGCTTGTTAATACAGGATTAGGGGCTGTTTTGCCCAGCCCGCACAGAGACCCTTCCTTTATGTCCAGGCTCAAATCCTCGAGGAGATCTATGTCGCCTTTCCGGCCCTCGCCTTTCGTGATCCTTTCTAAGATGTTTAATAGATGTCTCGTCCCGATCCTGCAAAAGGTACATTTACCACAGGACTCGTTCTGGGTGAAGTCAACGAAATATCGCGCCACATCGATCATACATGTGTCCTCATCCATCACCACCATACCACCTGAACCCATCATAGCGCCGGCTTGGGTGAGGGAGTCGAACTCGATTGGAGTATCGAGAATCTCCTCAGGGAGACATCCCCCGGAGGGGCCTCCGATCTGAACCGCTCTAAATTTCTTTTTCTTCGGGATGCCTCCGCAGACGTCAAAGATAAGCCTCCTGAGTGTAATCCCCATGGGGATCTCAACGAGGCCTGCATGCACAATGCTCCCCACAACGGAGAAAATCGCGGTCCCAGGGCTTTCCTCTGTTCCTATCCCATGAAACCAGGCTCCATTTCTCTCAAGTATCGGGGCAATGGAGCCAAAGGTCTTCACGTTATTAATCACTGTAGGCTTCCCCCACAAACCCCTCTGGGAGGGGTAGGGTGGTCTGGGATGGGGCATTCCCCGTTCGCCTTGGATTGACTGGATAAGTGCCGTTTCTTCTCCGCATACAAATGCCCCCGAGCCTTGAAACACCTCGATCTCCAGATCAAAGCTAGTCCCGAGTATTTCCTTCCCTAAGATTGTGAGTTCCCTTGCCTGTGCGATTGCCCTTTTCACGATTTTTACTGCAAGGGGATATTCCGCTCTCACATAGATGATTGCCCGTTGAGCCCCTACTGTATAAGCGCATATGGCTATGCCCTCGATCACCTGATGGGGATTACTCTCGAGGATAGCTCTATCCATGTACGCGCCTGGATCTCCCTCGTCTCCATTACAGATGACGAATCTCTCAGGTTCCTCGGCGTTTTTCACCATTGCCCACTTTACCGCTGTCTGAAATCCCGCACCGCCTCTTCCCCTGAGGCCTGATTCTCGAATCTCACCGAGGATCTTGTCCTGGGGAAAGGAGAGGGTCTTGGCAAATCTCGAGTATCCTCCCTTCGCGATATAGTGATAGATATCCTCTGGATCAATGAGCCCACAGTGGGCCATGAGGATCCTCTCCTCACTGTGAAATCGTGAAAATTCCTTCACCGTGGGAATGAGATCATTCTCCTCCATGGCACCAAGAACATACTCGAAGAGGGGATCACCCTCTTCGAAGAACGCCTTTACCAGCGTCTTGGCCTTTCCAGGGGTCATTTCATGGTAGAGGATAGGGGGAAATCCAGGGTTCTCAACCATAACGAGTGGTTCAGCATAGCAGTGCCCGAGACATCCCACGGGGATAATGCGGGCCTCTATCCCTCGTTCCTTCAGGGTATCCTCAAAGGCCTTCTTAACCTCCATAGCGCCGGAAGCCAGACCGCATGTGGCCATGCCGATGTAAATGTTTGGATGGGTATTGCTCCTGAGTTCCCCTATACGCCGTTCTGCTTCCTCCCGGATGGGTGAGAATAGCTCATAGGCCGATTTTTTACTGGTTTGATTCACCTCGTTGCTTTTCCCTTTGTTGTCGTTCCTTTTCTATCTCAAAACCCAGGATCAGCCCCTCTACCTTACTGGGAGCCATATGCCCATGCACGGTCTCATCGACTATCGCCACGGGAGCCAATGCGCAACATCCCACGCAGGCAACCTTGTCTATGCTAAATTCCCTGTCGTGTGTCGTTTCTCCTGCCTTGATCTCGAGTTTTCGTTCGAAGTTCTCCAGGATTATATCGCCACCCTTCACATGGCAGGCCGTTCCGAGGCATACCTTGATTTGATGTTTCCCAGGAGGGTGAAATCTGAACTGATTGTAAAAGGTAGCGACGCCATAGACCTCACACGTGGAGATATTTAGATGATTTGCCACCATCTTCAGTGCCAAGGGGGCCAAGTAATGATGCCGTTCCTGGATTTTTTGTAATATGGGCATGAGATCGCCCCTATGGCGGCCAAAACCTTCCAGCATCGAGCCTATGTCGAGAAACATAGCCTCATCTTCTTGCTCGATTTCTGGTCGATAATGCACTTCCATACCCTTATAAAAAAACACGTTATAATATTTAACTACTTTTTTAATTTCAAGGATAATTATCTGATTTGTTCTCGTTGGCCTCGAGCCAGACTTTAATAGTGCCGAAATCATCCCTCAGCCTTCGCATGGCTTGCCCTCTATGGCTCACATCGCTCTTCTCTTTTTCCGATAGCTGAGCGAATGTTCTTCTAAGGGGTGAATACAAGAATAGGGAATCATACCCAAAGCCATTCACTCCACGAGCTTCACGGGCGATCTCGCCGTCGCACCGACCAGTGTAGATCCTTGTTTGTCCTGATGGTTTTGCAACGGCGATAGCACACACAAAGCCCGCATGTCTGTTGACCTGTCCCCTCATGGCATCGAGAAGTTTACGGTTGTTGCCAGCATCATCGGATGGCTCACCCCCATAGCGTGCAGAGAAGATCCCCGGAGCCCCGTTTAATGCCTCCACCTCAAGTCCGGAGTCATCGGCAATCGCAGGAATTCCCAGCATTCTCGCAGCATATCGTGCCTTCTCCTTTGCGATTTCCTCAAAGGAAGTGCCCACTTCCTTTACCTCGGGAAGATCATCGAATTCTGCAAGCGTCCGAATTGCAACAGGAAAGCCCTTGAACAGCTGGGCGTATTCCCTCTTTTTCCCCGTATTACGGGTTGCTAGGACCAGGGTTACTTTCGCCATAAGCCGCATGCCTGTATGGAGATAAACAGACCAATATTTTCGGTTCCAAACAAAATGATGTTTCTGACCTTACTACGCCTTGTTTACCATATATCACTTGATTATCCATGCAAAGCTTTTTATAAAATGACTCAATATTTCTTAGCGTCAAATCGGCTGTTCAAGATTACCTATGGGCACAGAAAAGACATTTGTCATCGGGGATATTCACGGTTGTTTGGGGATGCTCAAGAGGTTAATCGATAAGATACCCTGGGACCCATCCAAGGATAGACTTATATTCATTGGCGACTACATAGACAGGGGAGAGGATTCTCGAGGCGTCATTGAGTTCGTAAAAACAATTAAACAAAATTTCCAGAACGTTCAATGTCTTATCGGAAATCATGAATATATGCTGCTTGACTATTTATCCGGGAAGGATCTCCAGACCTACATTTTAAATGGTGGCGGAGCTACCCTCATGAGCTATGATAGGGCAAGACAGAATAAGGATGATCCCCTCATCCCAACCGCCCACCTCGAGTTTTTATCCTCGCTTTTGCCAATGATCGAACTCGACAACTACTATATCGTGCACGCTGGCTTTCGACCCCACGTTCCCATTGAAGATCAAGAGCTCTTTGATATGCTCTGGATTCGAAACGAATTTTTACTCTCCGAATATAATTTCGGTAAGGTAGTAATATTCGGGCATACCCCACTTAACAACCCCGTAGTGATGAAAAATAAGATAGGGATTGACACAGGAGCAGTATTTGGTAATCGGTTAACATGCCTTGAGCTCCCGGAGATACGGTTTCATTCAGTTGAACCGTAAGGCCTTTCCGATTGTCCAAGCGAGACACTCTGACCATTGCAAGAGCCTCGATAGATGTGGAGCAGGTTACCCACCTTTTACCATGGTCCTTCTTTAGCCCAGAGATATCGCTCGATCTGCTTCTTTAGGGTATCCTTGACTTTCTATCATTTACAGGGTATTTTATCTTCGAATTGTGAGTCTAGGAAGCAATAGCCATCTAATCCAAACAATATCGGGAGGGACCTATTGATTGAGCTTGTCGTAAAAGGCGGACCCTTTATGTATCCTATCCTATTCTGTTCGATAGTGTCCCTTGCTATTTTCATAGAGCGGCTATGGCTCGTGAGACGCAAATCGGTGATACCAAGGGATTTCATCGTCAAGGTTGAAGAATTGGTGAAACGTAACAAGATATCCGATGCCGTTTTCCTCTGCCAGGGGAATGGTTCTTCAATTGCCAGGATCTTTCTCTCAGGCCTGAAAAACGTTGGAAGGGGAATGTGGCTGGTAAAGGAGGCTATAGAAGAGAAGGGAAGGAGGGAGGGAGTCATTCTGGAGAGGAATGTGGGGATTTTGCTAACCATAGCGAATCTAAGTCCCTTACTCGGTCTGCTGGGTACTGTTTCCGGAATGATAAAGACCTTCAATGCAATCTCAATTTATGGTGTGGGAGGCCCTGGTCCGCTTGCAGGCGGGATTGCCGAGGCATTAATCACCACTGCGACGGGCCTTCTCGTTGCGATTCCCACCTTGGTTGCCTATCGTTTCCTTACAGACAAAGCACAGGTCCTCATATTTGAAATGGAGGAAAGCTCGATAAGGCTCGTGGATATTATGGAAGGAAGCATGCAGGGTAATGCGGTTTAGTCAGCCAAAGAGGGAAGAAATCAGCCTTGGGGTGAGTATGGCACCTCTTATCGACATAGTATTTCTGCTGCTCATATTCTTTATGTTGACCTCGCATATCGAGATTATGCCAGGTATCGACATCGTATTGCCCCATATTGCGGAAAGGGGGTCGGATACATCGACTAACACTATGGTCGTAGCACTTGATCGAGAAGGAAATCATTATCTAAACAAGGAGAGGATAGAACTCACAGAGCTTTTCCGAAGGTTCAAGGAAATTGTCCAGCCGTCGAAAACAAACCTCATTTTGCAGGCCGATCGCGATGTGAAGCACGGTCAGGTGGTCATGGTAATGGATTTAGCCAAAAAGGCCGGGATCACCACTATTGTGATTGCAGCGCAGTGGGAAGCTGAAAAGATCTTTTAGGATGAGAAAGACGTATATACTATATGCTGTATTGCTTTGCCTTGTGGCAGTCCTCTTGTTCGTGTGGATGAGCTTCGGGCAGAACGGCCTCTTTGATCTCTGTAACATGCAGACAAAGAAGCAAGAGAACGTCATTATCCTGAAAGATCTGAGGGCCAAAAATATGCTTCTTGCATCTGAGATCAGGCGTTTGAGAGAGGACTCGAAATACTTTGAATCAGTAGCCCGTAAAGAACTAGGCCTGGTCAGGGAAAATGAAATAATCTATCGGGTTAAGGAAGGTGAAAGGGGTACTCTTACAAGAGCTATCCAGGGCGAATAGGAAACGTGGCAAAAGAAACGGTAAGTTTGAAAGGAGTCAAACATGGCAGGACTAGACGACATTTACGATGAGGTTGTTGACAAGATCGCAACACCGAAGGCGAGGCTTCTGCTTGTTGAGACACTAAAGAAGGAGGGAAAGCCGCGCTCCGTGATACATGCATGCAAAAAGGTTCTAGAAATCTTTCCGGACGACCTTCATATAAGAAGGCTGTTAGCCGAGACCTATTTCGATGAAGGATCACTGGATCTTGCGGAAATGGAATTAAATAAAATAGCTCAACAAATAAAAGAGTTATCCGATATTTTTAAATTTTTATCTGATTTATTTATAAGGAAAAATAAGCTCGACGATGCGATATACTCCCTTCAGCTATACCTGGCACATAACCAAGGAGATCAAGAAGCAACCGATCTTTTGGCAGAGATCAGCCAGTCTAGAGAAGAGCCATCTGCTTTGCCTACATCTACCTTGGCGGAGCTCTATTACGAGCAGGGCGAGCTCGATGAGGCGATCAAGGTGTATGAACAGGTCGTTGCCTCTTCCCCGGCTGATGAGAAGGCCAAGCACAGACTCTCTGCACTCAAAGGGGAAAAGGGAGCTCAAGAGGAAAAAATGGAGACAGCGCCATCAGTAAGAGAAAGTAAATTAAAGCTTCTAGAAATTTTGGAAAGGTGGCTGGCTGCCGTTGAGCAAAGGAAGACGGATGCCCTGGAAGCCCAGGCTTAGGACAAAAAAGGGCAGGGGGCAGGGCAATGCTTATGTAGGAGGAGAACTTATATCGATGTATACAACAGCGGATTTCAGAACGGGACACAAGATAGAATTGGAAGGAAAGCCTTTCATCATCATAGAGTTTCTACACGTAAAGCCTGGCAAAGGCGGGGCATTCGTGAGAACGAAGCTAAAAAATATGCTTACCGGACAAGTACTG
>Ga0315550_1002784_pt1 | contig 10637 bp, 7 predicted proteins | sample SalMarSW160190MG_2_FD_203100 | JGI IMG/M metagenome (GOLD analysis project Ga0315550, IMG submission 203100) | Salt marsh sediment microbial communities from the Plum Island Ecosystem LTER, Massachusetts, United States - Salt Marsh Sediment SW1601-90 ... | reverse complement strand
TTGATTTCCCGGCCGGAGTCCTGGTTTTTTGCGGAGATGCACTGCCCATTTCCGTACTTATCCGTTCAGCCTCTTCTTTGAAATCCGATATGAATTTATCCACGCCGCCCGGCGTTATTTCTGCCTGAGATTTTGCTTTGTCCGAATATCCCTTACTTTCTTTAGGACGCGGAGGATTAACCGGTTCAATGGCATCACTGGCCGGTGTTTTTTTGAGTTCAGATTTATCTGTTTCGGCTTTCAGAGACTTGCCATCGGGCCCCACCGTCTCCTTTTTCATTTCATCGATAAACCAGTCATAATCATGTTCCTTATCAGGTTTCGGCTTTGCCGTTATTTTTTCCGGGACTGCCTTTGGTTCCACAAGACCGTACTGGTCTGATGCAATTTCTATCTTTGATGCCTTCGGAAATTCGCCTTTCTTTTGCTGGTCAGCCAGGACCTGACCGCTATCCTCGTCACGTATCAATAATGACTCGACCGTTTCGGCCTTATCAGATTTGCCGCCCTCATCGAAATCCGGCTGGTGCGTATCAAAAACATCTTTCTTTTTTGATTTTTCCGTCGATTTCCTTATTTGAGTAATGCCCGTTTGATTAAGAACCTCCGATTCTTCGACTTCGATATTATCTACTCCCAGGGCCGAATCGAGAAACTCATCATCAACGGAATCCATCGGAAATGATTCATCGGTGCCCGGGCCTCCAGGCGTATCCGCATCCAATCCACCCCCGACGAACAGCTTTACTCTTTCGAGAAACTCACCCGGATCGAAGGGGCGGGGAAGAATTACTTCTTCAGGATAAGGTAACGACCTGCCGTCAGGATCAGAGATTATAAGAAGAGGTATCGATGACGTAACGTCATTCTCCTCCAGGGAATCATAGAGATAATTGCCTCCCGCATCCTGAAGGTCAGCGCCGATAATAACCATATTCGGCCGCACGGCAATAATCAGCTCTTTGGCTTTTTCGATATTCGACGCCGATAAGACATCATAGCCGTTTTGATGAAGGATGGTTTCCGCAATGCTTCTAATGGCATCGGACTTTTCCGCAACCACGATTTTTTTTCTCATTATAGTCCCCGACACATACTAATGCTTGTCATTCTTGGATAGAATTTCGCTGGCGTTCTCGAGAAATTTCTTGTCTTCGCGGGAAATATTCTCAATACCGACTTCATTTATTTTGTCTAGAATATTATCGACACGTTTCATAATTTCTCCGGCCTGCTGGCGTTTCTTTTCAAGCTTCTTTTCCTGTTTTTTGATACGCCTCCTTTTAAACCACATGGACGGCCGATACAGACGCCAGTCAAGCTTTATATACGCCAGACCAACCAGGGCGCCCCCAAGATGCGCCAGATGCGCCACATGCGGACCCGACGCCACAAAATTCAAAATAGCCAGTAACGGAATCGCCCAGCGGACCTTCATCGGAAACAGGAAAAAAATCAACAGCGTCCGGTCCGGAAACATTAGCCAGTAGGCCGCCAGAATACCGTAAATCGCGCCTGAGGCACCAATTATCGGATTGGCCAGATTGTAATTAAAAATTAGAGAAAGAAAGGCTCCGCCAAGACCGCAATATATGTAATATTTGAAAAACGGCCTGGAACCCCATTTATATTCAATCTCGGTTCCGAACATCCACAGAACAAGCATGTTAAACAGAATATGAAAAAAACCGGCATGTAAGAACATGTATGTAAACGCCTGATACAGGCGATAGAGATTATTGGGAAAGTCGCTATATATTTTCGCCGGCACCAGACCGAAAATCGGCTCCAGCCGAATCGACGAAAGCCCCTGAAGCAGGAAAACAACGCCATTGGCGATAATCAGGTATTTGATTACCGGACTGATTGAGCCCGGTCCGATCCGAAAACCGCTTTGGAAACCTCGATAATTGCTATATGGCCTCATACTTCATCCTATCGGCATTCCTTTTGCCCGCCTTAAACCGTTTATATTCTATGAATAACAAGGGCCAAAGTCAACAATTATAAGCGGTTTTCCTTGACCTTAATCCCCAAGATTGCCCCCCTTTTGTCGATCAATCTTATTCTGTCTGTCTTCATTCAACTGAATGTCACAACTTGTGGGCACTCACCCGCCCATATCGCCGCTTGGCAGAACAAACCTTAATATCAAACCCCATACACCCAGAAAAAGCAGCAGGAATATAATATCATAAAAATCCATTGTGCCACAACCCGGTACTATCAGGTTCTCCGTCTTAAATCAGTAAAATTACTTGCGAGGTCAGGTTAAAACGGAATGGCTGAACCCTTGACGTCATTTTGTCATCGGCTCAGGTTTTACAACAGGTTATCTGCCAGGGGGCAAAAAAAGTAAGCAGCAATATATATGTTCTACGATGCACTTTCTCCGCTAAAGCACTCTGGTTACATGCTCCAAAAGCTGATTTTTCGGCAGTGCCCCAATCACCTGGTCAACCAACTCACCGTTCTTAAAAATAAGCAGAGCGGGTATCGACATAATTCTGAATTGGCCGGCAACTCTGGCGTTGGTATCGACATCCACTTTGGCGACTTTCAGCTTGCCGTCATATTCGGCCGCGATATCTTCCAAAATCGGTGCAATCATTTTGCATGGTCCGCACCAGGGCGCCCAGAAGTCGACGATTACAGGAATATCGGACTTCAATACTTCGTCATTAAAAGTGTTATCCGTTATCTGGACCGGTTTGCTCATTTTTAAACCTCACAATCATGTTAACAGTTATTTTTTTAACATATTCAAAATCAATTTGTTCCCAGCATCGCCTGTCTGACCAGGGTCACCGGAATCGTACCGTAGGAAAGCAATCTATTATGGATGTCCCGGATCGGCATATCGGGGGATTGGAATCGGATATCCCTCAAAAGCTTTTCTATCTCGATTTTACCCATCAGATAACTCATTGGCTGCGTTGGTGTTTGCGTGTAACGCCTGACTTCTGCCCGGGCATTGGAATTTTCCAGCCGGGCCGTATTAACCAACATGGTAACAGCTTCATCAAATGTACACTCCCCGGCATGAAGTCTGACATCGAGGACCACGCGACATGACCGCCAAAGCTGATCTTTTAGCTGCATCAATTCTATTCGTTTATCACGATAGAAACCGGTCTCCCTCATCAAATCTTCACAGTACAGGGCCCATCCTTCGGCGAAAACGGAAGTGCGGAATATTCTCCTGATCTTCGATTTGATAAGATTGGCATGACATAACTGCAGATGATGCCCCGGATATCCTTCATGTAACGATCGAACCGTAATTGCGGATCGACTATGACCGGAAAGCTGCTCTCTTTTTTTATCATCCGACGCCGACCTATCAACCGGCGTCACCCAAAAAAATCCGGTTTGATCGGCTTCAAAGGGCGCCGGCATCATATAGGCGGCATACGGAAGAAGCGCGCGCATAAAGGCTGGTGTTTCCATAAGCTCCAGCATTTCATTATCCGGGACCGAGACAATTTCCCTTTCCATAATAAACCGACGCGTCGCGGCTACTTCTTTTTTATAATAATCAAGAAGCTCCTCGGCGGCAGGATAATCGTTCTTGATCTCTTCGATTACTTCCGGCCAGCTTTTGCCGGGATTGACTTCATTATTTAATTCATTGAGTCTGTTAGTCGTCTTGTCTATATAATCCAGGCCAATTTGCTCAAGTTCGTTAGAGGTATAGGGCAGCATATGGATTTCTTTAAGGAGTAATTCATATAATTTCCGACCGGCAGCGAAGCTGCCATCCGGTTTGGCGGACAACTCATCATCCAAAAATCTCCTGTAATCTTTGACGACCTTAATGGTGAGGTCACTGGCGGCGAGGAGCTCGTTTTTTAGAGAAGGAACTTCTCCTGAAATAGCCCCGATTGTCCCGGAAAAAAATATTCCGGCCGAATCGGCCATATCACGAGCAACTTCCAGCCAGATCTCGGGAATAAAATCAGCCTTGCGAAGATTTTCCTTGGCTTCCGACAGTAATTCGGGTATAGCCTTCAAACGAGAGACCAAGGCCGCATATCTTTGTTCTTTGTCCGCAAAATCTCGGAGCCATAAAATATGACATGACGACGTTATTAGATTAATATAAAGCGAAGGGTCACGAAAATAACGTTTAAAGACCTGATGATAAACCGGATCAGCCCGAAGAATACCGGTCAAGATTTCCAGGTCGATTTGACTTTCCTTATTGAGCGATCCTTCAGCTTCGAAACTTTCGCATAAATGGAGATATTCTTTTTCCTTTTCTATAAAATCATCGATAGCGGCCTGACTAACATTTTCCAGCAGATGATCGAATTTATGAATACCGATGTACGTGGCCCGGCTCGGATACATTTGAAGATATTCATCTATGAAGCTATCCACCATATCAACAAAGGTGGCATCATTGAACTCAGATAGTTGCACTTAATTAGACCTTTCCGATTATCGCCGTATGTTTGCTGACGACCTGACCGACAAACGCCTCCAATCGCGTCTCTTCGCCGGTATCCTGCAGACCTTCATAGCTGATGTTAAGCCAGGGAATGTCGCCCAGATCGTTCGATATTTTACGCGATAATGACGTGACAATCGTCCCCGGCATACAATTAAACGGCATACAATTGACAATCCCGGCGGCGCCGTTTTCGACAAAATCAATCGCCTTACCGATCGACAGAATCGCCTCTCCCCTGACGTCCACCGAAAGATAAGGCGAGGCCATCGCGATAACCCGGTCGACTTTGGTTTCCGCATCAATCGGAAAATGTTTCATAAAATGTTTTTCGATCTTATGCTCATCGTGATGCTGATAAAACTCCTGAATGATAGCGCGAAGGATATTATTCCACTCTTTCTTATAAATTGAGTCCAGCCGGTAAGTATAAGATGTATAATTAATCCACTCGCCAAATGTCGCCAGTTTTACTTCCAGCCCCAGATTCTCAAGTTTGGTAATAAGATAATTGTTGGAAAAACGATTATTTCGCAGATATATCTCACCGACCAGGCCTACAACCGGCTTCGGCGATTCATCTACCGGAATTCGAGCAAACTCCTTTGCGGCGGTCCCGGCCAGATTTAATAAATCCCCATTACCGGCCACGTAGTCATTGACCTTATGAAGATACCTATAATACATTTCTTCGGATTGACCGGGATTTAATTCGTATGGTCTGGTTTTTAATAGAGCTTTGATCAGACAATCGACATATACCATGCCTTTCCACGCATAACGGCGGAAAGCAGTGCTGTCCATACCGAAATCGGTGTACGAGGTGTTTGAATTGGGCGAATAAATCGGTACATTTTTATAGCCGAGATCATCAAGGACAATACGATGATACTGGCAGTATTGTCCGAAACGGCACGGCCCATCGGCACCCGGCATAAAGAATACCGAATGATCCGGTTTGAAACCGTCCGACCTTATTTTTTTAATCATATCTCCGGTCGTAACCGCACAGGGGAAACACTCTTTGCCGGAGGTAAACTTCTTTCCCCATGTCAGGCTTTCCTGATCCGGTTCATCGAGCACCTCAGCCCGGATGCCGCATTTTTCGAACGCGGCGCGTACGGCATAAGCATGATCGCACATATTCGGAAGATAGATAACCTTATCAGCCGGCGAAAAGTTTTTATTCGCCGGAGAGTACTCGGTAACCGGTGGCTTATAATTATAAAACCGAAGCGAATCCAGAAATGCTTCCGCGCGCGTTATCATGCCCGCGTCGGCCGAATGCTCATCCATTTCCAGCTGAAGGTAAGGTTTGCCCGACATAACCCGCCGGAAGAAATGAGTTATGAACGAATCGGGCCCGCAGCCGAATGATGTCAAATAGACGGCATACAGATTCGGATGTTTGCGAATATAACTCGCAGCCGATAAAATCTTCCGGCCATATAACCAGTACATCGTGGAAAGGTCCTCGGAATCAAGGTCCAGAGGAAGGAAATCAATCGGGATGACGGTTATACCCATTTTCCTTATTTTGCCCGGAATCTCGAGTGACAGGCGACGGTCGAAGCCATTATATGGTCGGCTGATTATCACCATACATTTTTCATCGCTTTTCAATTGGCCAAGGACTTTACGGCCGACATCTGCGATGCTGCGGCAGTACATGTCGTACGCTTTCATACCGTTGTTGACGGCCTTTTTCAACTCCTTTTCCGATATATGCAATACTTTAAGTGGTCGACGTAAGTGCCCCATTGTTTTGGCGTTATCGCGATGCAGCCCTATCGGCGCCCCGATAAATTTTATCCCCTCTTTTTCAAAGTCAAAGCTGGCCTGAATGGTATTCGAGATCGTTTGGACGTACGGGCAAATATAGCTGCCGTTATCCTCCAATTCATTGTTATCAGAAAATCTGATAATTCCCGGCAGGAAAATATAATCGACTTTTTTCTTAATCAGGTTATCCACATGCCCGAAGGCCATCTTTACCGGGAAACATGTCTCGGCGACAAATTTCTCGAGCGAGGACTCGACGATTTCATGATTGGATAAATCCGAATTGACAACTTCATATCCAAGCGTCTCGAAAAACGCCTTCCAGTACGGATAAAATTCGAAGAAGTGCAGCACGCGGGGAATACCGACCCGACCTTTCGATTTTCGTTTCCAGTCGATATCGATATATCGCCTCATTAGTAAACGTTGGCGGATATTGAAATAATCGGGGATACGGACTTTCTCTTTTTTACGCTTGACATCATATTTCTCGCAGCGACTTCCGTAATAAAGCGGTTCCTCTCCTTCAACTTCCACTTTGCGGATTTCGCACATATTATCACAGTCTTCACACGTGAAACTGCTCAAAGTATATTGTTTACGTGAAAGATCAAATCCTTTAAACTTGGTACCGTTTCCCGTTTCTACTTCCATAGCCAAAATTGCTGCCCCGATCGCCCCGGTGACATCGTGGTGCGGCGGAACGGTAACTTTTTTCCCGGTAAGTTTTTCGAAGGCGGCGACAACCCCCCTATTCCAGGCGACACCTCCCTGGAAAAATAATTTTTCACCTATTTTTCTGTCCCCGACCACTTTAGTCAGATAATTGGACGCTATCGAATAAGCCAATCCGGCGACGAGGTCATCGGTCCCGGCACCAGCCCGTTGATGGCTGACCAGATCCGATTCCATAAAAACGGTACATCGTTCGCCGCACCCGACCGGGCAAGATGCCGATAATGCCCTGTCGCCGAATTCCTGCTCAATATTGATTTCAAGCTTTTCTGCCTGTTCCTGCAGGAATGAACCGGTACCGGCGGCACACGCCTTGTTCATCTCGAAATCAATCACTGTTTTATCATGCAGAGAAATATACTTCGAATCCTGCCCGCCGATTTCGAAAATAGTGTCCACTTCCGGATCGATTTCGATAGCTGCCGTTGCCTGAGCTGTAATTTCATTTTTAATCGTATCAGCCCCAACGAAATCACCGGTCAGATAGCGCCCCGATCCGGTCGTCCCCACGCCGATCACATTGACCCGATCGCCGACCTCATCGCCGATCTCGGCCAAGCCTCGCCGCACCGCTTCAATCGGCCGACCTTCGGTCATCAAGTAACGACGCGCCACGACATTTTTATCTTTGTCGATCAAGACCAGATTGGTCGATAGTGAGCCAACGTCAATGCCGAGATAAACCTCGAGATTATCGATGTTATTGCAGTATTTTTCTCTGGTTACCGAATAATATTTTGTATCGGGAAAATCAAAGGTTAGTTTTTCCCGTCCACCTGTGGGCACATTACGATATTTTAAATATCCGGTGATTTTCTCCGGATCGATAACGGTCATGTTGCCGTTTTCCGATTGGGAAGCGAGAATAGCGGCGCCAATGGCGCCCATAACATTATAATGCTCCGGAATTATCAACTGGTCTTTCTCAAGTTCCAGAACATCGATAAACGCCCTGACAACACCCGGATTGGCCGCAACGCCGCCCTCGAAGGCAACCGGCGGAAGAAATTTTTTACCGCGCGCTATGGCGCTCTTGAAATTCCTGACAACCGCATTACACAGGCCGGCGACAATATCATAATCGGGAGTGGCAATCTGCTGCAGGTGAATCATATCCGACTTGGCGAAGACCGAACATCGACCCGCAATGCGGGGCGGTTTGGCCGATTTCAGCGCCAGTTGCCCGAATTCATCCTCTATTGATATCTTTAATCGCCCGGCTTGCTGATCCAGAAACGAACCCGTTCCGGCGGCACAAAGGTTGTTCATACTGAAATCGACGACGGTTTTTTTCTCAGGATCCAGCTGGATAAATTTCGAATCCTCCCCGCCCATTTCAATAATAGTACGGACTTCGGGCTGCAGCAGAAAATTGGCCGCGCTGAAGGCATTAATCTCCCCGTAAGATTCACCTCCAAGAACTAATACACCTGTTTTACCACCGATTCCGGTAAAGCCGAGTTTGACCTCATCCCGGAGGATATCTTCAAATTCGGATTCGAGAAGGTTTTTTAATGTCAAATACGGCTGACCGTGAAACCGTCGATAAGCGGTTTTGATTATATCCAGCGTTCCGTCAAGGACCGCGACCTTAACCGAAACCGATCCAATGTCAATACCGACCGAATAGTTCTTCACGCTACTTTTCTCCCGCCTAATTTCGTGAATTTAAGAAGTTTTACGATTAATTCCAATTAAATATTTTTCGAAAATTACATAATATTTTGACTGAAAGCTCTTTTGATTGTATTATATTTTATAATTATGCGTTTATTGCTGCAAAGAGTGGCTTCCGCCTCGGTCATGGTCGACGACAAAATCATCGGTCAGATTGGCCACGGAATACTGATTCTGGCCGGTTTCAGAAAGGGCGACAAACAGGTATCCATAAAAAAATTGGCTGATAAATGCATTAATTTGAGAATCTTCGAGGACGAGGAGTCCAGGATGAATCTTTCCCTGCTGGACATTAAAGGCGAATTGCTTGTCATTTCCCAATTTACTTTATATGCCAACTGCCATAAGGGTCGCCGGCCGAGTTTCGATCAGAGTATGCTTCCGGATGAAGCTAACCGGTTTTATGAACTACTAATCGAGGAATTTGCCCGCTCGGGATTGAAGGTGGAAAGAGGCGTTTTCGGGGCAAAGATGCAAATAGAATTGCTTAATGACGGCCCGGTTACGATATCGCTTGATGACGACGAAATATAAAAATCTGCGGCGGCTGCTTGATATCTATAATCTGGTGCTTGCCTCCGGTTCGCCCCGACGAGTCGGGCTTTTAATAGAGGCCGGAATCGCTTTTCGGCAGATAATCCCTGATATCAATGAAGCGAACTCAAAGCAATTGAAGCCGTATGAATTGGCGATGTTGCTCGCCCGGAAAAAATCACAAGCGGTCGTGGAACAGATTAATAATAATGAAGTTGTCCTCGGATGCGATACGATTGTCGTCCTCAATGAGCAAATACTCGGTAAACCCTCGTCGAAAAATGAGGCGGTACAAATGCTGGCGCAACTGGCCGGAAACAAACACACTGTCTGTTCGGCAATTGCTCTGTCGACCGCAAACGATGAAACGGCTGGAGGTTTTGAGTTGACCGATGTCTATTTTAAAAAAGTCTCATTGCGGGAAATCGAAGATTATGCGGCCAGCGGAGAGCCTCTGGATAAGGCGGGGGCCTATGGAATACAGGAGCGCGGGGTTTTTTTGGTTGACAGGTTTGTGGGAAATATTGATAATGTTATCGGTCTGCCCATGACGCTGTTGGATGAACTTGCTGGCAGACTGGGTGAAAAGTTGAGGTTATATGCCGGATGAGTATAAAGATATAGGTAACAAACTTGGCCAGAAGAGAAAAGAGCTGGGCAAGGAAATCGATGAAATCTCAGAAATAATAAAGGTCTCGTCGGAGTATCTGAAAGCTATCGAAAAGGGCGACTTTAAGGCCTTGCCCTCGATTGTCTATTATAAATTGTTCGTACGCTCATACGCTCAGGAGTTGGGTCTGGACGGCAACCAGTTGCTCGAGCAGTTTGAGATAGAAGATGAATCTGTCGAGGGGGATGACGGGTCCGTTTCCGAGAAGAAAACTGCCGTCAAGAAAAGAAGACGACCCGAAAGCGAAACGCCGTTATTAAAAATCGGCATTATACTTGCCATTATAGTAATCATCGCCTTTATCATTATCATTATGTTAGTTCCCCATAATGATAAAATTGGCAGGACCGGCAATGTGGAGGAAAATATTGATACGATCGAGAGCAATCCGGACAGCCAATCTCTTCTCATGCAAAATGTTGCTCCCCCCGAAGATAGCACGCCGCAGCCGGTCGAGCTCCCCATGAGATTGAGCATCTTTATCAAGGATTCATGCTGGATAATGGTTGCTGCTGATGGCGATACGGTTTTGAAGAATACTTTGCAAAGCGGGGCGAGAAGAAGCTACACTGCCGACTATCGATTTTTAATTTCCATGGGTAACCCGTACAATGTCGATTTGAAAATAAATGATACGCTTCTTCGGGATATTTCAAATCAGGGTCGAGTCGTAAAAGGATTTGAGATTAATCGCTTGAATAAAGCGGATTTATTTTATATTCCGGAGGATAGTCTTGCTGAATAGACTGCACAAATTTGCGGCCGGATTTCATTTGCGAATGCTTC
>Ga0315550_1002781_pt1 | contig 10643 bp, 7 predicted proteins | sample SalMarSW160190MG_2_FD_203100 | JGI IMG/M metagenome (GOLD analysis project Ga0315550, IMG submission 203100) | Salt marsh sediment microbial communities from the Plum Island Ecosystem LTER, Massachusetts, United States - Salt Marsh Sediment SW1601-90 ... | reverse complement strand
CGAAACCCACGCGGCTATTGGTCACTGTTGTTTTCATCGTTGGGTCAGGAAGTGCGTTTGCACTTGAGGCCTAGCAACTTTTCCACACAATGGAAGGCTCAAGTCAAACTAATATTCGCGGTCGGCGCGCACAAAATTCGATGGCAATGCATGCAATTTTCCATCGGCGCTAATTGCGATCATGCCTAAAAAGATCAGAATCCAGAGGGTGCGAACTTCCAGCTATTGAGTGTAGCCGTAACGGCTATAATACTTATTGTAATAGTAGTGCTTTCGATTGATTTCGTAGCGTCTCAAAGAACTCATGTTGATCTTATTTAGAATTACGCCGCCAAGATTATCGTACACGGCGGGCGCGGCGTTGAGCGCATGCCGCACGACATCGATCTTAGTTTCGCCCCACTCGATAACAATGAAGTAGCTATCAATAAATCCGGTGGTGGCGCGCGTGTCGACGATCGGAGCGAGCGGGGGAAGGTCGACAATCACGTAATCATATCGCTGACGCAATTGATCGAAGACCTTCTTGGTCATATTAGATGCCAAGATCTCGCTGGTATGTGATAGTTGAATATTGTCTCCGACTGGCAAAAATGCGAGATTCGTCGTCGGTTCTCGCCAAATTACTTCGTCTAGAGATCGTCTTCCAGAAATTACCTCAACGAGTCCTGGGCCAGAATTCTTTGAAAATATGCGCGAGAGAGCTGGATTCCGCAGGTCGCAATCGACGACAATAACTTTGTCGCCTATTTGAGCGCTGAGTTCCGCGATGGCGGCCGCTATAGTTGACTTGCCTTCGTTCGGAAGCGACGATGTGAATCCAATAATTTTGCTCGGTCCCTCTGCGCGGCCAAGATCGACTGCATCGACCGCAAGCTTGATAGAACGAATTCCTTCAGCAAAGCGCGAATCCGGTGAATCGGCTAAAGACCAATACAAGCCCGAATTCCGAACGATTGTTCTTGGTTCGGAGCGAGTACTGATGCTCTTTTTATTTGTTGAAAGCTTCTTATACGCCGTGCTCTCCACTAATGGAATCATCGCTACACAAGGCGTTAGTAGCGCTGTTTCAACTTGATCGCTGGTGCGGAATACCCGATCCATAAGTTCGCGCAAAATTCCGAGACCAGTGCCCAAGCCTAAGCCTCCGAGCAACATCATGGCAAGGATCAGGTGCGTTTTTGGATGACTCTTGCTGAGTGGCGTGCTTGCCCGGGAGATCACGCGCGATTGAGAAATGGGAAACGACTGCTGTTGAACCATTTCTGTATATTTTCGTAAAAAATTGTTATAAAGATCATGGTAGCTCTTAGCCGAGCTTTTTAGCTCGCTAAATTTTATCTGATCTTTATTAGTCAAATGTAGTTGTGATACTGTCTTTGCTACTTCCTTTTGGATTTCATTCTCATGCTGCCTTGCAATAGCGTAATCGCTCTTGTAGCTCTCAGCCAATCGCTGCAATTCCGCATGGATCGAGTTCCGTACCTCACGTTGTTGTTCACGTAGCCGTACGACAGCTTGATGGTTTGGCCCGTACCGTGCAGCCCATTCGGTCTCTCGATTGATTAGTTCTAGTTGCTGTTGGCGCAGCTTAGTGATGATTGGGTCATGTAATGCGTCCGACACCGTTGCGTCAGTTGGCTCACCGACCTTGTCCTTCACGTTTACGGCTCGAATACGGAAAAGCCGAGCCAATGCTTCGGATGTACGGCTACGGGCACCAACAAGCTGGCTGTTCAATTCACCAAGCCGCTGGTCATCTATGAGCCGTCCGTTGGCACTAACGATGTTGTGTTTCGTTGCAAATTCAATCACTGAACGGTCAGCGGCCGAAACTTGTTCCCTTATCCCTGCTAAGCGTTCTTGTAACCAATCACCCACGACTTGATTGGTTTGGAGTTGGGCATTTTGCTCCTCCGAAATATAATGATTAGCAACAGCATTAGCGATTTGCGCGGCCTTGTCGGGATTTTTTGATTCAAAACTAATATCGATCACATAGCTCATACCAACGCGTGCGACGTTGAGCTTACTTTCCAATCTCGCAACGACATCTCGCATGAGCTCAGCGCTTGACCTGGGTTTGGCGCCCGGATTTATGAATTCAGGGTCTTCCGTTAAATGCAGGTCGTTGATTACTGCGGTGGCAATGGACTCCGACTTCAAGATCTGGAGTTGGCTTTCAAGTTGGGCACTGTCGATTGGTGTGTCAGCAAGGACAGATTGGTTGCGAAAAAACTGTCCTTTTCGATTGTCAGTCATTATTTGCGCGTGTGCCTTAAAGGTCGGCGGCGTAAAATGCAGGTAAAGGAACCCAATGCCTGTCGCAAAGATCACACCGGCAATGACAATCAAGTACTGCCGCCGTGCAAAACCTATGGCAAGGCTGAGTAGCTCCTTCAGCCCGCCCTCGTCTTGAAAAGGCGAATGGCCAGCAAAGCCAGATTGCATTGGTTGAATTTGATTGGGTTGAAGCATTGGGTTCTACGCGATATGAAAAGGATCTTTGATATTTGTTGATATGCTATTCAGTAATAGCAACCAAGTCCATTACCGAATTAGTCCTTTATTTTGTGCACTAACCCTAACGTTCGGCTCAGATAACTTGTTGAGCACGCTGGGGGATTACTGTCCTAGTTGCGCCTAAGACTGCATTTCAGCAGTTATACCATTATAGTTAATAAGTCCGTCGTTAACAAGCCGATTTGAACTCGTAATAAGGTAACGCCGGCGCGCTATTCACAGTTCATCCCCGAAGAGACGTAAAAAGACCGTCAGTCAAACCGGGACGAGGCGCAGTCTTTCGCATCGATTTTAAGCGCAACATCAGGTAGCGCCGGAACAGTTCTCGGTCGCTAGTGCCCGCCGATATGTATCAGGTTGTATATGTCACTCGCAGCAAGGACCGGATCATCGATCGTGCCAGTAATCAGCCTCAGATAAGCCAAGAATTTCGAGACTTGGACTGATGTGGTATTGGCGACATAAATCACGTCTTTGTTCCGCATCCGGAAACTCTGCGCTAGGAAATATCCAGCTGGGTCACGCATGTTCAAGTTGTATATGATTGGTATGATGGGACCCTCGAACTTCGAAACGTCAACCCCCAATTTTTCAGCCACTTTACGCGCTTCGCCTCGATAAAGAAATACGGCCGCAGGATTTGCGAGATTGTCCGATAGGCCGCCGCTCTTGGCGATCGCCTCTGCAAGCGAGATTTGCCACGCGCCGAAATTGACCTGAGCCTGATTGCCAGTTAATGCGCCACCGCCCCCGCCGCCCGTTGCTCCGAAGGCTAAGAAGGTCTGAGGTTCGCTAAAAAGATATATGGTATCGTTTGGATGAGCCCAGATGTTGTTGCGTGGTTGATAGACAAGTGCTCCAAAAGGCGCTAACGCCCGCCGACCGTCCCGCTCAAGCATCACCCAGGTATCGTAGCCCTGGCTTTTCGGCCCCCCAGCCCTTGTTATCGCATCGAGAATGTGCTCTCCGGCAGTGGGCGCTGGGAAGCGAATTGGCGAATTAACCTCTCCCAGCACGCTAATCATTGATGTATTTTGAGTGACTACTGTAACGACAGCCTGCGGCTCAATTGCGCGATTCTTGATAGAATTAACAATGGCTTGTTGAACGTCCACTACCGTGCGTCCCTTCGCATGGATAGTCCCTGCATATGGGATCTGGATGTTGCCGTCACTGTCGACTGCCTGGTTAGGAATCGTCACGTAGTTGCCCGGCCGCACGCCCGCCTCGGATGGAATGAACAGACCCCCGGCGGCAGCCTCGAAAATAGTGACTGAGACGATATCGCCGACACCTAAAAGAATGTCACGAGGTGGGCGCCGATCGACGAATGAATTATAGAGCCCTGGCTGGTTATGCGCGAGAATCGGCAAGATGCTCGGCGTCACCTTTACAAGCGCATACGGAAGGCTGTCAGGTAGTTGCGCTTGGGTAAATACGGAATTCTCATCAGGCCCGCTTTGGGGCATGAGTGCGCAGCCACTAGTACCCAGAGCTCCTGCCAGCAAACATATGCGTGCGAGGACCAGACGATCTCGCATTGAGGACCCCCAATCACCGGAAGGACTTTGCATTTGTTAACAGGTAGGAACAAGTCGGCGGAGGCCGCTTATCCACCTTAGGCGTCGCATTTGAAGCAAGTGTTGCTTTTTGGCAACAGATTTTGCGTAGGCCTTGTACGATATGCAAAAGTTTGCGCTGACCGCCGCGGCGACGGCCGCATAAGGCGGAAATTTTCCTATCGTCTCGATAGGTCTGCGGCGATCGGCATGGGCTTCTCAGCCCGCTTCAGTACGCAATCGAGATTTCGGCGGCGGGTCTTGTTAGCGATATCAAAGCGGCCGGCCGGAAGGCTTTGCGACCGTTTGCTTATCCCGACATCCCCGAGCGCTTCGCGCGCTTGGCATATGCACGCATTGCCCCATGAGGTCGGGAATTTATAGAACCGCGGCATGCCGGATTTCGAATGGAGCGTTCGCGTTGGAATATTGGCTGCGCGCAAATTAAACTTAATATCGACTACGCTGCATGACTAGTTGTCACAACGACGCAAAAAATTCTAATGTAATTGCCTACAATTAAGTATTTTTAGGTTTTAGCGACTTTTGATGGTACTGCGGCGATGAATTTTATGAGCGGTAACGAGCGTTTGAGCAAAACTGTTGCTATCCATGGTATCGATAAAGCCCCTTTGGACTCTGCCGGATGGCGGATTTCCTATCAATTGCTTGAACCCGCGGCAATGGCTCTCGATGCATTCGCTATTTTAGTCGCTTGTTTTATTTCTGAACGTTTGTACATATTTTTGAGTAACGGCTCGCTGAGCGACCGTTACTATTTTAGCAGCGCGGCTGTGCTGGCGGTACTGTTCGTTGGCATTGCAAAAAAGTGCCAATTGTACAAACCAGCAAAATTATTGGCGCTGGGCACCCAGATCCGTAGCACAGCGCTAATTTGGGGGGGCATCCTGTTTCTTTGTGCCGCCGCAATTTTTGCTCTGAAAATTGGAGAGCAATTCTCGAGTCGCGTATGCATTGTGTTTGGTATGCTTGGCCTGTCTGCATTAAGCGCATTACGACTCTTTTGGTGTAGGTTTATCGATTTTGGCCTGAGAGAAAACAAGTTTGCAGGCCGAGCCGTCATATTCATAACTGAGCCTACTTCATCGGCGGAAGAGGATCCACAATTCCAGCTCATGAAGCATGGTTACAGGATTAATCGCCAGTTTTTGATTCCGGGCGACAAAGTCGATTCGCGGCGGTACACAAAAATCATTTCGCGAGTGATAAAGCACGCGCGTGGATCCGATATCGACGAAATCATCATCAGCGCTGATTTAACTCGTTGGTCGGAGTTGACGCCCATATTGACCATGCTGCGAGTACTTCCGCTGCCAGTAAAATTGGTCCCGCTCGGGGCATCGGAGCTGCTCACGCTGCCACTGAAAAAACTCGGGGATTCCGTATGCATCGAGATACAGCGAGAACCGCTGACTGCAACGGAACGGGCGATGAAGAGAGGATTTGATATTGTTTGCGCAGCAACGTGTCTAATTCTTCTTTTTCCTTTACTCGTGATGACCGCCGTCGCCATCAAATTTGACTCATCTGGGCCAATCGTTTTTTTTCAGCGCCGTTGTGGATTTAACGGAAAGCAATTCAAGATATTCAAATTTCGAACTATGAACGTATTGGAGGACGGTCCATCCGTTGTTCCTGCGCTACCCGCCGATGATAGAGTGACGGGCATAGGCAAGTGGCTCCGGAAGGCGAGCATCGATGAATTGCCTCAATTGCTAAATGTATTAGTCGGGAACATGTCGATCGTGGGACCACGTCCGCATGCGGTCGCACACGATGATCAGTTGCAGAAGATCGTTCAAGATTATGCTTTCCGGCATCATGTCAAACCAGGAATAACCGGATGGGCACAGGTGCATGGGTTTCGTGGACAACTCACGACTTTTGCTGCAATGAAAAAGCGGCTGGAACTTGACGTTTGGTATATTAACAATTGGAATCTTGGTCTCGATCTTTGGATCATATTCCGGACCACTTTTGAAGTCTTGCGCGGCGATAACGCCTATTAGCCACCGCGTTGCCGTTCAGCTGAGCCAAATGTTTTGGCGTTACGCCGCAACAGTGCGGCCGTATATTCGAGCAGCTCGAAGTCACCGTTACTATGCACGACGTTTTGGTCGGGCTTCTGCACAGTCAAACTGATCGCAGCGGCTACTCAGATGGCGCCGAAGCAGCCGCCATTGATTAATCAATGAAAAACTTAGTAGTCGAGCCGGATTAATTAGCGGGAGCGGGCGCTTAATGCACCGAGCGCGAGCGCCAGGTCATCCGGAATCGAACGAAAAGATCTCGGCTTCCCATCAGCTGGCAAAGGCAAAACTATTGCTGGCAAGGCGCGGCAACGCCTTGCCAGCAACTTAAGTCTCGCCCGAATATCGCAAGCGTTTTCGAAGGCCGCTCCGCAGCGCCGACGGCGCTAAAGCGATTGTTCAGGCCTTGTTGCGACGCCGTCGGCGAACGACGTAGTAAGCGCCACCGAGCACAACCAAGACTGGGAGACCGGCACCAACGATCGGGCCAGGAGCTCCTGAGTACGTCGGTATAACGGCGGAAGGACAGTCGCGCGCTGTGCACGCCGCGTACGCGGACCCTGTTGGCATAGCGAACAACATAACTGCGACGGCTGAAATAGCTAACGCTAATGTACGCATTTTATGACCCTCTTAATAAATGATTTTAAATGCTATTTAAGCCTGTTTTGCTTGTCAAGAGTATCTCTTGTTGCTTGTTGAATTGCTTGTTGAAAAGACCATCCAAATGACCCTTAGGGTAACGTTTAATACTGTTTCCCTAAACTTGGGCGTGTGGCAAATGCGAAGGATTGACACGGCTGAAACTGCTGATGACGGCCCGCTGCGAACAGCCCCCTTGGTTAAATAACTCAGCGCCGCTGCGGCCGGAAAAAATGCAGGGGGATAGATAGATAGAATGCGCCCGCGAGGGCGGATGTCGCGCCAAACCACGTAAGCCCAAAGATATTGGGTGTTGCAGCAATGTCACAGCTCTGTAGATTTACCCAATCCGGACGTGTCTCCGGGTGAGGGCGCTCAATTGCAGCTTGCCGGTCGTTTCATTGAATCGATACAGTGCGGCAGCATTTCATAAGGGGCTAGGGCCAAGCATGCGTGCCAAAGCTGTTGCGTTGCTGGGTGCAGCCGCATTCCTTGGCGCGGTACAAGCCGTTTACGCCGCGGATATGCCAGTCAAAGCTCCCGTTCATAACGACCCCGCAGCCGTCGTGCCTTACAACTGGAACGGCTTTTACATCGGCGGCAATGTGGGTGCGTCATGGGCCAAGTCGGATGTCACATCCAACTTGATCCCGGGCGCGGTTTTCCCGGGTAGCGGGGCCCTTCTTGGGGGGGTTCCTGCCAACATCGGTGTCGTCAATGGGATTGGAACGGGGTCACTCAGTGGAAGCGGCCGCTTTACCGGTGGGGGTCAAATTGGATTCAATTGGCAATTTGCGCCGAGTTGGCTAGTTGGCCTCGAGGCTGATTTCAATTCATTCAATGAGAAACTGTCATTGACCGCAACTGGCACCACGACCATTGGACCTGCGACGGTGACGAACTCCTTGAGCACCAATTGGCTGGCAACCGTTCGTGGGCGCATAGGTGTCACGTTTGACCGCATGCTGTTTTATGTGACGGGCGGTGTAGCATTCACTGACTTAGACTATTCACAGATTTACTCGGACGGGGCTGCTCCCCCGGGCGCCGGTAGTTCCTCGAAAAAGAGTACTAAAGCCGGCTGGGCGGTTGGCGGGGGGGGCGAATGGGCGCTGGCAGACAGATGGACCGTAAAGGCAGAATATCTCTACGTGCAATTTGACGGGCAAAGCACGACCACCCTCCTTTGCGCCGGGGGCTGTGGCACGTTCAGCCAAAACCTTACAGGCGTTACGGGTGACCTACGCGTGCATATCGCCCGGATTGGCCTGAACTACCGGTTCGGCGGGCTCTAACCGCGCCGGCCGCCGCTCGGGGGCTCTTTTTCACAACGCTCACATCGGCCGCACCGATCGGTCGACATTGCGATTGCCTTGATCGACGTAGCAATATTCGGAAAACCAGCCGCGGTCCAAGACGGTTCGGCGATGGCCGGTCGACCCTGCGCGGTGGCAGGGGCCCTTTCGACGCCGCTTACCGGGCACTGCGGTTGGGTCTCGCGGCCCTGGTCAGGCGGTTCTCCACCGACGCGATCGCGTGGGCTCTGTAAGGATTTATCGGCCCATTCAGACTTCACGCTGCCTCACCGTCCATCCGGGTTACGCACGCCGGCCCAGCTGTCGCGGACCTGCTGGTAATGGACGACCGGGCTGTAGGCCGGCACGTGCAGGCCGAGCACCTGTGGCGACAGCCGGCCGACCGCGGCCAGCAAGGTGTAGGACGCCACCACCCGGTCGCGCTGGGCGCTCACCATCGAGACCCGGGCATTGACCAGTTCCTGCTGGGCATTGAGCACGTCGAGGGTGGTGCGCTGGCCGACGCGGGCTTCCTCGCGCACGCCGTTGAGCGCGATCTCGGAGGCCTGCACCTGCGCGTGGGTGGCCTCGATATTGCCCTTGGCGGCCTCGAGCTGGCCCCACGACTGCACCACCGCCTGGCGCACCTGGTCGCGCGCGGTCTCAAGCGTCTCGCCATGCACAAGCGGCGCCGCCATGGGCAACGCCGCGCACGCGATCACACCGACCGCGAGCCCCCCTGCCCAGCCGCTAGGACCACCTGCCCACATCTCAAAAACCCAACCGGCGCGCGACCAAGCCACCGAAAACCATAGGCGGCCCCGCGCGGGCGGGAACCCCCGGCCGGTTTCGCAGCAACCCGATGTAGCATCAAAAACCCAGGTCGCCGCAGCGCGCAGCGTTGATCACATTACTCAAGTAAAATTAGGCTGTTTTGTTCCAAAAAGTAGGAATTCAAATATTATCAACGAGTTTTGGCGCAATTCACCCAGGCTTCAGGGCGTATTTTGCCCATGATAGGAGCAAACGGATTTTCCGATAACGTACTGAAATGGTTCAATTTTCCTGGATACCTATTGGCAGCTCAATCAGCATGAGTTGTAGCATGAAAACTGAAATAATGCGGCGTCCAAGCCACAAGACTCGATTTTGATAAAATACCCACATCGCAAGCCGTTGACGATGCTGCCATGGGATGGCACGATAATAACTAATTGGATAGCTGACCTTTGGGAAACACACATTATGACAAAACGCGCCAAATATTTAGCCATCCTTACCTTGACCTGCGCGCTTTCCGCGGCTGCCTGCGGGTCTGCCTCCGCGACAACGATGCTCGGCTCGCTCGAGTTTTCTGGTATTCCAACCAACTATTACGACACCGCAAATGGTTTTGTGCCTCCCGGTTATGGCAACTTCGCGGGGCAGCCGGTCACCGTGGGGGGTGGAGTGGAATTTGGATTCTTGGATCCCATCCCTAACCAATATACGGCGGACTTCACGGCCAATAGCTTGACGCTTCAGGGTATTATTGACACCACTGAATTCAACGCTGCTCAGTGGCAGCAGAGTTTCACCGCTTCCACGCCGGGGTTTTTCTCAGGGTTGTCGCTTACTAGCGATAGTTTTCCTGACGGCGTGATCTATAGCTTGATTGACGACACCCTGACGGTGGTTTGGGACGTTCCTTTGGAAACAGGTGGTGGCCCGAGCGGTACCTATGTTGCCGAGTTCGAATTCACCGGTACCACGCCGTTACCTGCCGCGCTGCCGCTCTTTGCGTCTGGACTTGGCGGTCTCGGTCTCATTAGCTGGTGGCGCAAGAAACGAACCGCGAGTGCTGCGGTCTAGCTGAAATACGAGAGGTTTAACTGCATATTTTAGCAGGCCGTATTGTCCTGCGCTTGCCGCGATAAGGTACAGTTTTTGTGGTCATTCGCTCTTGGAATTAGCAGATCGTTGTTACGTTTTATAACGACAATATTGCGAGCGCATGTTTGAATTTTTGCGTCGACGCTATGGGATGCTGCCGTAGTGAAGCCGCGCCGCCTATTACTATTGGATAACGCGGCATGCAGCCAATCTCAGAATTACAATTGAAGAGAGCGAGGGCACATTGGTAGCGTTTGCGCGCTACTTCTGTGGCGTCCAAGTTCCGGTCACACTGTTTGCTCGACATTTGGGCTGTGAACGTAGCGGATAACCGGCCGCGGCTGCGCGGCCGAGCGGCATGCGCCACGACGCGTTTGAATTTGAAGCACCGTAGGGTACTTGCAACGGCTGGTCTTCTGGCCGTAAGATTTCTTGCGGGATAAAACGGGGAAATCTCGTGTTTTGGATTATCCCTTTTTGGGTAGCGTTGGCATTTATCATCGGCGTGGTCGCCAATAGACGCGGGCGAGACGGAATCAATTGGTTCATGTTTGCGCTTGTGGTCTCGCCACTTTTCGCCGGATTGCTGGTATGGGCTCTTCGACGACCTGATGGCGTACCCGGTGAGACAAAACTCGATCAACCGCACGTCGTGCCGAACACACACCTCAAGCACTTCGTTCCGGATGGCATGTATGCGG
>Ga0315550_1002779_pt1 | contig 10644 bp, 14 predicted proteins | sample SalMarSW160190MG_2_FD_203100 | JGI IMG/M metagenome (GOLD analysis project Ga0315550, IMG submission 203100) | Salt marsh sediment microbial communities from the Plum Island Ecosystem LTER, Massachusetts, United States - Salt Marsh Sediment SW1601-90 ... | reverse complement strand
TTTTAACATCTTTACGAATTTTGTTTTGAACATTGCCCGGTCAGGCCCGGCCGCTTCGAATTCAATATGCACAATAAAAGGCCACTTTTTTTCCAGTGCGGCATTTAGAGCAACTATGACCCTTATATCATCTGGTTCGACTACCATTTGAGGAGCTTTATGTCCTTTTTGGGCATGCCACATGATCACTTCTGCCATAGCACCAAAATCTGCCATCCCTAGTTGTTTCTCTAGAATTTTATAGTACTTATGTGAGTTATCGGTGTAAATCTGACCCTTGGTTCTAACCGCTGGAGTGATTCGTCCCTCATGCTTTTTTGCGAAGTCAACGAGTTGCTTTGGGGTGACTTTTCCTCGCGCCGATAGGATGGTGTGTACGACTCCAGCCTTGTTCATTAAAGTAATGATGCTTTCCAAATTTACCTTGTGGTCAACCTGGCTGTGGGCGTCGATGATATGAACCTCTCTTGTGTAAGCGTAGCCAGAGATAATGAAAACAGAGAATATCGTAAGTACGATACAAGCTGCATTTTTTGTGAAAGATGATTTTGCCATATCAGCATTTCATTGATACATGTGTGCTTTTTAGGGGCTAACGTTAAGCTAACTTGCAGCGGGGTTGTTCCCGCTGTCAGTGTTGAGTGTCTGGTTATCTGATTTTTGATCGATGGCTTTTCTTAGTTTGTAGACAAAAAGAACAAACACAAGACCAGTTAATAAATTATTTAGAAATTGAAGTTTGATGCTTCCAATGGATAATATGAAATAGTCTCCAAACCCAATTGTTGCCAGAATTACGAAAACTAAGAGAATCTTAAAGGATGATTGTATTTTTTTTAAATCAACTGTGACTTTATTCTGCTGTTTTTTTAGAGATATTAATGCCCAAATTATAAATCCCAAACCACCCCAGCAAAACACAATGAAAATCCAGCTTACGAAAAAATGCATTAAATACCTCTGGTTATTTTTTCAGAAAATAGTTTTATTCAGATAACGGAAAGCTGAGGTGCGCGGTTTTTGGCGTCACCTCAAGCGACAGGTTCGATGCCAATCGCTTTCCTTGCCAAGTAGGTTTTGGCAGGCATGCTTTTGGTTCTCTCTCGATCCATAAAAACCGTAAATGAGAGGTTTTTCAAAGGTTCAAAGTCATAGTTCGCCATCCATTCGGCGATCTGTTTAACGCTATGCATGTACATCGTGACAGTTTTCTCCGACTTTGTGTGCTCGGCCCCCACCTCAATCGCATGAGCCTCGTTTTCAGTACGATCTCCGACTACGAAAACAAATAGACCGCCCTTACGGAGGATGCGACCAGCTTCTTGAAACACTGGGGAGAGATCGCTGAAAAAGTTCAGAACGCCGGTGCAGACTGCGTGGTCCATGCTCTCTGAATTGAAAGGGTACGGTGTCTTTTCCAGGTCATGCAGATGCAGAGACGAAAAGCCTTTGCTGCGACATGCGTCGAGCATCTGCGGAGAGATGTCCATTCCATGGATTTCCAGACCCGCTTTACGGAATAAGATAGATCCTAACCCAGTGCCGATCCCAATATCCAACATGGACTGACCAGGTTGAACATGAGCGTAAGTCAGGCCGAAGGCAACCTCGGGACCGTACCATCCAGTTGCCTCCGCTTCATCATCATAAGCGCTTACTATTTCATCTATTTGGTCCATGATTTCCCATTGTCCTGTCTGAGCATCGAACGCTACGCGTCGCTTGCACGCGCTTGTTCGGCCTGGTATGACTGGTGCAGACGCAACAGAATGGTTCATGCGCGTCTGATGCTGATGCCTTGACTTCAGCGTCCGTGAACTCTTTACGACAATGGCATGCGCAGCAGCTTCAGCGCATTGCCACAATAGATTTTTCGTTTGTCCTCGTCGGACAGCTTCAGGTCCTCAACCGAGCGGATGCCTTCGCGGACGAACATCGGCCCGCCTTCCGGATCAAAGGGGCAGTCGCTCGCGAAGACAATCCGGTCGGCACCGAAAAAATCCAGTCCGCAGCGCAGCGCCGAGGCCGACCCTCCGAGCACCGTGTCGGCATAAAACATCCGGAAATACTCGATCGGTGTTTTCTTCATCGTCTTCAGCATCTCGTCGTAGTTCTCGTCGGCTGAGCGACTGCCGAGCTGCGCCCACAGTGTCTCAGCCCGGCCAGCGAAAAAGGGAATCATCGCGCCGCAGTGGTGGGTGATGAGGCGCAGCTGCGGTAGCTTCTCGAACAGCCCAGAGAACACCATGCGCGCCATGGCGGCGCTGGTCTCGAAAGGCCAGCCGAGCACCTGCCAGATTTCGTACTTCGATGTCTGCTCGTTGACATAATCGGCACGTGTAGCTAGGCGCGCCGGATGCATGAAAATTGGTAGGTCGTGCGTGTTCGTAACTCGCTCGAACACCGGGAAGAACTCCGGCTCATCCAGCGGCCGGCCATTGACGCTGGTGCAGATCTGGGCGCCACGGGCACCGAGCGTGGTGATCGCGCGGTCCATCTCCTCCAGCGCAGCGGGGACATTGTTCATCGGCAGTGAGGCGATGAACGCAGGGAATTGCTTCGGCCATTGCCTTACCGTCGCCGCCATGTCATCGTTGGCGATGCGTGCCAGTTCCGGCGCGAAATCCGGCCCGCCCACCAGTTCCGGCGCGGGCAGCGACAAGGATAGCACCTGCTGCACGTCGGGGAACTGCTCGTCCAGCATCTGCACCCGCGCCTCGATGTCCCAGAGCATACGCAAGCCGCTCATGCGCTTGATAATGCCTTGGTCCTTCGAGTGCTGCTTCATCATCTCGAGATAGCGAACCGGTATAACGTGGTTGTAGAGGTCAATCTTCATAGGCACTCCTCCTGTTTGGGCCTCTGGGGTCTGATGATGGAGTTCCGCACCTCTCATCCGAAGGGAGTGGCCGAACGTGGCCATCACCGGAGGAAATGGAGCGCAGCGGAATCGCCGTCTGGTGCAGCGCTTTAGCCATTCGCCAAGAATCCCTTGTGAAACACGACAATGCCTTGCGGAACATTTTCACTAAACGGCAAGACAAGGAAAACTTCTGGTGGAACTCCCTCATGAACTAGTTCTGGAAAATTCTTGAAACCGAACTGTTTATAATAATTCGGATCACCCACAAGGGCGCAGCCTTGGCCACCCAACTCTTTCAGCAAAGACAAACCCTCGTTGACAAGCGATTTACCAATGCCTTGCTTTTGATAATCCGGCAATACAGAAATCGGACCTAGGCCGTACCAGTCTTTTGTTCCGTCAGAAATGATTACAGGTGAAAAAGCAATATGCCCGACAATACGCCCATCAATTTCTGCCACAAGAGAGAGGGTTAGCGCATCTGCATCACGTAATGCGTTTATTATATATTGCTCAGTTTGATTGCTGACTGCAAGATTCTTAAAGGCGGCAATTGTGACTTTGGTTATGGCATCAATATCAGCAATTGTTTCTTTTCTTAGGATCAATTCGATCTTCTTAATATTGGGTTATTTATCATATGCGTATGGCTAACGACCTGCATCACCAGCGGCCCACCCAAAATTGCCGCGTCAGCGCCGCCGCGCTTCTTGCCGTCTGGTGAATACTTTTGTTATGTGATTATTTTATTTAGATTTTCCTTGCAATAAGAGCGAATTCTGTGGCCTCAGGATCGAAAGTTTCCCCCGCAACATTTGAGTAGAAACTTTCAACCATAAAAGCATTTTTTTCAAACTCCTCGGTCAATGATTCCTTGCTGAAATACTGTAGCCAGTTATAAACTGCGCGAGTTTGCGACGCCTCTATTATTGTGTATTTATCGAGAGTTACCTTTTCTTCTTCGTACTTGAACGTGTTGACAAAACAGTAATAATCCTCGGGTGACCAAAACCCATTCAACTGATTAAGTTCGTAAGTTGCTGATTCTTCTTTTTGATTAAAACTGTTCAAAGAATACACATCAAGTAACACAGAGCCACCTGGCTTTAAGAGGGAAGAAAATTTTGAAAGCATAATTTTTCTTTGCTCTGGGCTTAAGGCGCAAAAGTCACACATGATCATCGTGATCAGATCGAAGCTGCGGGTTGTCTCAAAATCCAAATAGTTTGTGTGAACATAATTGATTCTTAGGCCTTTTTGTTCCGCAACCTGCTTCGCATATTTTAGGGAATTTTCTGAAAAATCTATACCGGTAACTGTTGCACCTCGTTCAGCCATTCTGGTTGTGTAGAGACCAGGTCCACAACCAAAGTCTGCAATTGTAGTTTTGTCATCTACTCCAAAGTGCGAGACAATCCACTCTACAGAACGTTCGATAAAGCTTTTGTTTCGAGATGAGACATCAATGGATTCATTTAGGTGGTATTCGAGCATTTGTTTTGAAGTGTGCTCATTAGCCCATAGTTCGTCTGCAGTGTAGAATTCAAATGGTACAGGGCGTAAGTTTATTTCTTTTAGTTCTTTGAACACTATTTTCTCCATTGGTGATTTAGACACATAACGGCAAGCTCAGTGGTGCGAAGCATCCACTGAAGCGATTTGTTATATGCTATTCTTTGAATTTCATTTCTGTGTCCATCCAGTTCGGCTTACCTTCTTGTATATATTTTACTCTCCAATCCTGAATTATGACCTCTATGTTATATTGTTCATAATATATATTTCGATATTGAGGGGATTGTCCTGCATATTCATAATAATTATTTCCTAATATTTTTTCTACTTCTTCGGCAGGAATACCGTGGGTAACACCCTTAAAAGAATAAGAATACTTCTTTTCAATCTCGCTCAAGTTGAAAACTTCATCGAGGTAGGGATCTCTTTCTGCTAAGAAATTTCCTAACACTATATAATAATGATGCCATCGGGAATGGCCATAAATAAATTTAATATAGATTTTAGCTTTTGACTTCGAAAATTCGTAGATACTCGCTGATATGGGATGATCTCTTCTGTCGAGGTAAAAGATCTTGTTGTTTTTGAATTTATTTAGATACTCTGCTCCGTTATCTTCTAACCATTTGTCTTTAATCTTTTCATATCTTTTTAAGGCCTCTTCCTGAAAAATGATTCCCTTTTGGAATATTTCTTTTACTTGAGCCTTACTTAGTTTCTCTTCAGGTACACCGATAGAATCCATATGTTGTCCAATATCAACAGGAGTATACCACTTTTCTTCAGCAATACTTGGCTGTGATATTAATAAAAACCCAATAGTAAATAGCATAAGTATATTTTTTTTCATATAATGTCGTGCGTGAGCTGCGACTTATATAAATACTAATCTTGATCGATCTTTACGCAAAACCACTATCTTCACGCCGTCAGCTCCATGCCATCGTTATCCGTTATGGTATCAGGACGGTTCAAAGACATACCGCTTGTTTATCACTTTGACATTTGGTGGATTATGTCCGTTTTTCTCAAAGAAATCATATCCCTCTTTAAGATTCTCCCAAAACTTGTACCACTCTGAGTATTTATGTTCATCCATATTTTTATCGGTCATTCGAAACGGAAATATATGTACTCTAAAGAAGCGTTGACCAGTTCGTAATGAAGCATCAGCAATAGCGAAGATTTCCTCAATACCCTTATCAGTCATTGCATAGCATCCAATAGAAGCACAACTGCCATGAACCATTAATGCACCACCAGTTCTACCATGAACTCTATCATATGCATTAGGGTACCCAAGATTAAACGAAAGATGAAAATTACTGAGCGGGTTCATTTGTCGTGGTAAAACATAATAGAACCCTTCTGGGGCTTGCCAATCACCTTGTCTGATTTTCGGACCTAAAGAGCGAAAACCATAAGTACAAATTTTATAGGTTTTGAATAGTCTGAAATTTTTTTGATCTTTCAGCCATATCTCCAATTCTTTTGTTTTCTTGAATATTCGTACAAAAATCGGTGTTCCCCAATTGAATCCTGCACCTGAAAGCTCTCCTTGAAGTTTAGGCTTAACTCGAGAAATCGCTACTCGGGAACGAGCACTTGAAGGGATGTCTTGGGCTTCGGAAACCGCCGATATGACTATCGTTGCGACAAATAAAAAAATTATTGTTAATTTCTTCATATTCCTTCTAGTCAACGGATAACAGGCTGCTCACAGGCCGCGATGTACGAGTGGTCCTTGTGAAGCAACAATGTTAGACCTTATTTTCGCTTAATTTTATCCATTGAAAAATAGATTAATGCCGCATCATATAATAATCTAGGCTTCGTTTTGGTGCTTTCGACTTTCTCAACTGATTCCATCTTGATAAAGTATCCAAGCTCTTTAAAAAGCTCAGAAAATTCTTTATAAGCATAACAGGTATTCGCTATTTGAACAAAAATACCGTTTATAGATTTACCACTGGAATGATGAGGATAATTTTTTCGCCAATCAATCCATTCTGCAGAATTAGCAGAAACACTTGCTATTCTATCATTCCATTTGCCTGAAGGTTCCAGTCGCCGTAAACCATGGACATGAACACTCGAAAATCTTCTCTCGTCCCACTCACTTAATATCCGGCGAAGGACTTTTTCATGAAGATAGCGCTGCTTAAGAAACGTCCCTCCGCAACTTGCTATATGCCTAATATCGTAGTAATTGCCTGTTTCTTCACCTTTAAATTCGATAATCTCCCAAGCTACTTTGCAGTTATTATTTGCGATTGAATACTTTCCCGTTCTTTCCTCAAATACATTGTTACTTTCCCGGATTTCCTTTTTAACTTCTAAATTATCGTTGGCAAACGTCGTGTTCCCAGAGGTGAATAATGCTCCAATGCAGAATATGAATAAAAATATATTAGTGTATTTCATATAATTTTTAAGATCTAACGTTGAACTCAGCGGCGGCCGATAGGCCGTCCCTGAAGTGACTGGTTCGGCATTGCCTTCGCCTATTCTTTGAGAACCATGTCAATGCACATGACAGCGGCAAGGATGAGTTGCCGTGCCACATTGTCGGTAGGCACATTGTCAGATATTTGCAACACATAGTTGTCTGCGCTGGTGAACAACTCCTTGCCAATTCCCGCCCACTTTTTAGTAACATGCGCTAGTTCGGTTTTACCGTCCAAAAATTTAAAGTCCCATCCCGTCCATTTTCCCTGGAGTTGACACACCGGGTTTTCGTTGGCGTCGAGGACGGTAAACGCTCCGCCAATCGAGAAGAACTTCTGTTTGAACATGCCAATGACACGATCATTTTCATCCAGAACCTGTACCTTCGATATAAACAACGACATTCCCCTCTTCACACGAATGACCTGATGCCCTTCCGGAGTCCTGATCTGTATGTCGAACGGGGTCATTCTCTTGAAATCCGTGAACCTTAGGATTTTGGTCAGGACGCCTAGTCGGTCCTCTCGACACTCCATGATGACTGCCTCGGTGTCGGGATCATAGATATCGTAGTTGTTGGCTGCCTTGAACATTCCTACGTGTTCTTTAACGAGGTAGATATTTCTACTCAGTACTGTGTGCATCGCTTTCTCCTTTCTTCTTTTGCCACATGGGGTTTGTCAATTCAACTGCCCAATGGGTGAATTCACTGGCGGCGGGGCTGAATCGTGGCTGATGTTTGACCCTGCAATTTCAGTAGTGAAAAACCAACGGAACTGTTTGCCCCGTCCGTCTGCAGCGAGTGGTTCGGCGGTGTCTTGCATTTTTCGTCCTAAAGGGTAAGTAATTTTTCCAGCTTCTTGACCACCAAATCTCTGTTCTTTGCCAACATGAAATGTTTCGGAATATGATGCAGGAACAGGCCGTAACCAGGATAATCCTCAATTTTGCGATTCTTGGACTGAATAAATGATTTAAGTACTTTCACATGCTCGCGAGACCAAGCCCAGAGGAGTTTGCCTTTCACTTCGCAATAGAAATAGGCGTCAGATGGCCATTCGAGCAAATGTTCAAATCTGGTCGAACAATTTTGACAGTAACACACGCCCTGATCAGAACGACGGTAGCCGCCAGAGGGCTCTTTCCATGGAAATAGATCTGGGTGTTTCGCAACCACAAACCATCCACCCCAACGCAGAATCTCCACGGTCGTATCAACTCTCCATGATTCCAGCTCTTCAGACCATTCATTGAGAAGTTCAAATGGGAAATCAAAAGTCGCTTCGCCACCGCATCTTGGACAACGGATCGAAAAACGACCTGGATAGGGATTGTATTTATTAAAATCCGTCATAATTCGATATTGAGCCGCCGAACGGTAAGGATGAGGAGTTTTTGAGCCTTTGCGAAAAAATCTCCTCCATCCGCTTGTTATCTCTTCTCTATCCCAGTGCTTTGTTTACCGCACTGCGCCATCTCTCTTCATCTTGAATGAGGGGACGATACTCTTTTTTGGGTATAGACCCTGCATTGTACTGCTTAATCATAAACTCACGCAGACGGAACTCGTCTGGCTCCGTTTCGCCAAAATCAAAATCAATACCGCCTCTATTTCCTGACTGTGAGATATCAACACCAAAACCATGGGTTCGATAATTCCATTTTGTATTTGGAATGGAATTCTTTCCTCGAAATTCTGTATTCAAAATGTCTGAAGCCGAGGCTAAGCCAAAATGGTCAATCAACAATTGCTCGGCCCACAGGCGAGTTGAACGCCATTTCTCCATTAACCCAAAAATTAATTCTACATCATTATTAATAAGATAACGATCAGCATGACCGTCGTTTCAGACCGGGACGCGAAGCGGCGCGGTTTGAAACGTACGTGTCGATGCTCTTGTTGGCAATTCTATCTCCGATTGCCTTCGCGATCTTGATTCTGTTGTTTCCCTTGAGCCAAGCACCTCGCACATAAGTTCGGTATCCGTGATAGGGGTGGCCCTCTGTGGGCTGCCCCTCCAGGAACATCTTGAGGAAGCACAAATGGTCAAGGTTCCAAGCCCAGACCTTGCAACGGGACACCCCGAACTCGTGGAAGAAGGGGGCGACCTCAGCAAAGGCGACACCTCGTTTCCGGAACGTGCAACTGGTGCACAGCAGGGACCACGTAGAGTTCGGATCTCGGCCGGGGTTACGCTTATTGGGTCCCCGAGGAGTCATGACCTGTGTAGCCTGTGATGTTGCGACGACGCGACCTCCGCAGCGAGGGCACACGATGTCGATCACTGAGGGGACCCACTTGTGTGCGTACCGCACATGGGTAAGACCACCTGATGCGATCGCCTCGATTGTGGGTGCCGCCTTAGGGCTGTATTTATGCTTCTTCATGATTGCCAACCTTATATTATACTGCATATATGCAGTGTTATATTACTGCAAAAAAGAATTTGTACTGGAATTATTCAATAAGTAAAATATGTTGCGTAATATTGAGTATAATATTGAAATTGAAAAATACTGAAACAGAGTTTGTGATATGAAGCTGCTTGATCAGGTTCGTGATGTGATTTGGGAAAAGTGCATCTCTATTCGTACTGAACAGGTATATGTTAATAGGAATAATTAACTAATTCTACTCCATTTCTTAAAAAAATCAAGGGTGATTTTAGGGGGTATGGAATGGGTAGAGAGGATACCCATTATTTTTGGAAAGGATAATTGATATAAACGTCTGAAAATATTGCGAAATCAGGCAATGAAGGAAAAACCCTTATGAATTTCTCCTGCACCCATAAGGGTTTTTTGAAGAGTATTGTTAATCTTTAACCCGAAGTGTAATTTTTAATTCCTTTGGAATATCTTTTCCTTTTGGGATGTAAATATTTCCAACAACCCCCTGGCCTTCGTCAATTATGTACCTATGATATCTTTTTGAGTCCTGATCGTAGCTGGCTATTATCTCTGTGTTCTCCGTTGTCATCGCCTACCTCCTCACAAAGTAAAATATATGATTTGAAAAGGAACATAACAGATTTTTTACAAAATACAATGATTTTTTCGTACTGCCCTAAGCTGTAAACAATTAGCGCGCAACTTTCAGATCTCCCGCTCTTAACCAAGTATATAAAAATGGCATCTGTGAGAAAGGAAGTACATTGACAAGGTAAAATAATTTAGTTACTTTGTAGCTACAAAGTAGCCATTCTTATGGGCAAAAATAAAAAAAAGTGTTAATTTTTTAAATACTGGACACATGATACTGGATAGTTGATAGAGAATAAAAAGGAGATAAAGCTGATGAATGAAAAAAGGAGTGACATCTTGTCGAAGGTCGAAAACTATTATCAGAACTATGGGCTCAGGGCACGGGAACTGAAAGATCAGGGTCAGAAAGTAATAGCCTATCTTTGCTCGCTTGTTCCAGTAGAGATTATTACTGCAGCAGGATGTGTACCTTTCAGAATACGGGGTGATGTGCATGAACCGATCACCAAGGGAGATACCAATTTAGAGACTATCGCATGCCCTTTTTTGCGAAGTTGCTTTGATGTATCATTAAAGGGGCGATATGATTTTTCTGACGGTCTCGTTATTCCCCATGCTTGCGACAGCATGGCCAGAACGTATAGTACCTGGCGGTATTCGTTAGAACTGCCCTACTCCCATTTTATTAATGTTCCTCACACAATCACCGAGTCATCAATGGAATTTTTTATCGCAGAGCTGAATACATTTAGAAAAAGCCTGGGACGGTTTGTAGGCAAAGAGATTTCAGATGATGACCTTGCTCAAGCAATTGATCTGTACAATAAAAACAG
>Ga0315550_1002778_pt1 | contig 10646 bp, 8 predicted proteins | sample SalMarSW160190MG_2_FD_203100 | JGI IMG/M metagenome (GOLD analysis project Ga0315550, IMG submission 203100) | Salt marsh sediment microbial communities from the Plum Island Ecosystem LTER, Massachusetts, United States - Salt Marsh Sediment SW1601-90 ... | reverse complement strand
TTTTAGAGGTTGTCCATTATCAGGGTCCCATCCGAAACTTTCGCAGTAAGCTTTGTAATCTGCTACATAGTCTACCCCTACAGCCCTTTCTGGCAATTTGTTCTTAGTCATGTCAATGCCTTCTCTAACATTGAACGATTGTCTTAGAGTTTGAATACGCTTTCCTATCATTATAATATCGTTCATATTAATATCCCAACCTACAATGCTTTTTATAAATTCTGTGAGAGGATATTGCTGGAAGAAGTAAGCAAATTCACACAAACCAATACAACTTGTTGCTTGCCAAAGAGCTGAAACCAATTTAAGTGCTTCATTTCGATCTTCGCTTGGTCTTTTAAACTTTCTAGGTAAACTAAATCCAGTAAAAAGTCCTTCAGGTTTCATCAATGGTCCTGCAACCATAATATCTAAACATCCTGAGGTGTGTCTACCCGGAGTTGGATCGAAAGCATATGACATTCCTAACGATTTGTAATATTTAGGTGAATGCATTGGAAGTTCTTGCCCCATCGAATGTATCGCATATTCAGCGCCCTTCCCAAGTTTATCTGAAGCAATTTTCGAACCGTCAGCTAAAATATTTCCTATACCATCGCGGTTAATGATTTTTTTCACCAATTCGACGATTGCTTTTGAGTTACCCCAATTTAATTCAAGACCATCTAAATCATCTTTTGTTAGTATGCCATTTTCATAGCATTCAATGGTATAAGCTACCGTTCCACCAACAGAAATTGTATCAATTCCTCCACGATTGCATAGTTCATTAATTTCAATTATTGAAAGTAAATCGTCGTTCAACAAAAGGTGTCCAAAAGAAACACAAGTTTCATATTCAGGTCTGTGTGTTTCTTCAATGTTAATTTGGGGTGCTTTCAATATAGCTCCGCACTGGACAGGACAACCAAAACAACCGTATTTTTTTTCTTTAAATTTATCTAACTCTAAACCAGTAATTTTATTTAGTTTTTCCCCCGTAAAATCTTCGGCAGAGATTCCACCCCAATTCTTTATAGGAGCATCACCTGTTTTAGCTACGATGTCATTCATCCATGGTGTGCCCAAATCCCTCCATAGCTGTATTGACCCTACTGTAGCAGAACTTATGCCATTATTATATTCTTTCACTAATTGAATAAGAGCATCCTTATCTACTACCTCAATTTTTTGGTTTCCTTTTAATACTATTGCTTTAAGTTTTTTAGAACCCATTACAGCACCCAAACCAGATCTAGCTGCTATCCTTCCCTTATCATTTACGATTCCTGAGATTAATGAAATTTTTTCACCAGCAACTCCAATACTAGCAATTCTGGCACCCGAATATTTTTCTAATAACTTCTCTTCCGTTTCTATGGTATCTAAACCCCATATATCTGATGCATCAATAATTTGCTTCTCATTATCGACTATCGTTATAATTTTTGGACTATTTGCCATACCTTTAATCAATATTCCATCGTATCCAGATTTCTTTATTTCAGGTCCGAAAAAACCTCCACAGTGAGAATCACCCCATGTTCCCGTAAGAGGCGACTTACCCGCTACCATATATCTCCCCGTAAGAGGTGCCAATGTTCCAGTTAAGAAACCTGGAAAAAAGCCTAATATAGCATCTGGACCTAAAGGGTCTACATTTTTAGGCATATTTTCATAAATGTACTTAGCTGCTAAACCAAAACCGCCTAAATATTGTCGATATAACTCTTCTGGCACATCTTCCTCTTTAAAAGTCCCATCAGTAAGATTTACCCATAAAATTTTTCCCATATAACCATTTGGCATTCTTATTAACTCTTTTTAAATTTTTGTTATAAATTCATATACAATTATTAAATATAATAAATGTTAAGAAAGTTTAAAAACATTATAAAACAGAATTTGAAAATTATTAATATAAGATGTCTGATTTAAAAAATAAATTCATTATTATGCATTTGGATGATAATTGCGCTACGGCTTTATTAGATATTTCTAAAGACACTGAGTTAAGATCAAACAAATTTTTCATAAAAGTAAATCAAAATATTCCGATGGGGCATAAATTCTCACTAAGAGATATTAATAAAGGAGAATTAATAAAAAAATATGGTCAAATTATTGGTATAGCTACTCAAGTTATAAAAACGGGTGATTGGATTCACACACACAATCTAAAAAGTTACTACTTGGAGGTGGTTAAAAAATAACCGAAGAATTCTTTGGCTACCCAAGATCTAAAGGAAAAGTAGGTATTCGCAATAAAATAGCTGTTATATCTTCAGTTGTATGCGTTAATCACATCACTAAACAAATTGCAAACCAAATTGAAAATGCAGTTGCTATAACTCACCCGCTAGGTTGTGGTCAATTTGGTCCAGACTTTAATTATACAGTTCGAACTTTATCTGGTTTAGGAATAAATCCAAATATTTATGGAGTAATTGTGGTTGGTTTAGGTTGTGAGAATATCACCAGTAAATTATTGGCAAGAAAAATTAAACAATCAAAAAAACCAGTAGAATTTTTTGATGTTCAAGACATTCAAGGAGGATCAACTGCAGCAATAGATAAAGGCATCAATATTGGGAAAAAAATGTCAGAGGCTGCAAAAGAATTAAAACGTGAACCTTTTGACTTCTCTAACCTCATATTAGGTTTAGAATGTGGGAGTTCTGACTCAATTTCGGGAATATCTGCAAATCCTTCTTTGGGAATTGTCTCTGATAAAGTTGTAAAATTAGGAGGAACATCTATTCTTCCTGAATTTACAGAATGGATAGGGACAGAACATTTGTTAATTGAAAGGGCAGTAAATAAAAACGTAGCTGATAAAATCCATTCCACTTTAAATCGATTTCTAGAAGGAACTAAAAGACTCGGAATAGACTTCCGAGGAATTCAACCAACACCTGGAAATATAAAGGGGGGATTAACTACAATCGAGGAAAAATCATTAGGTACCATCGCCAAAGCAGGAAAGGCACCTATCCAAGGATTATTAGAATATTCAGAGGAGTCAAAAGGAAAGGGTTTATGGTTAATGATTGAACCTGGATTAGATATAGAATCAATGACGGGGCTTGCTGCTGCGGGAGCACAGGTAATTATTATGACAACAGGTCGAGGAAGTCCATGCGGGAATCCAGTTGTCCCTGTAATTAAAGTTTGTGGGAATAAGCGAAGTTGTGAATGGATGGCGGGTAATATCGATATTGATGCGAGTAAGATTTTTACGGAAAATAAAAAAATTGAGGATATCGCTGAAGTATTATGGACTAAACTAAAATCAACCTGCAATGGGGAACGAACTTATGCTGAAATTCTAGGTTTTGAAGATTTGGCAATTTTGAGAGCAAATACAATCCTTTCAACAATGTATCAGCTATAGGTTTTACATAAAACTAATAATCCTTTTTGAACTTAACATAAAATGCATTTAGATATTTATGAGCTACGATTTCCTAGTCGAAAATAAGTAAAATTTTTTTGTAAAGAAAATTTTCCAAAAAAGTTTATAACAATATCTTTTTTCTGATTATTTGGTGATTTTGATAATAATAAACAAATATCTCTCAGAAAAAGATCTTTCACAAATTTTTAACTTGTTAAAACATCCATTGCGGAGAGGGATTCTTAAACAAATATCGAAAAGTCCACAGGCTTACTCACAGATTTTGAAAAATCTGAATATTCCAGAAAGTAGTATTTTAAACTATCATCTAAGAGAAATGGACGATTTACTGATTAAAAAAGATGTTGATGGAAAATATATATTAAATGAAATCGGTGAAATTTGTTTGCAACTTATACTTAAAGTCAAGGAAAAAGAGGATATTCATAGTTTCAATAAACTTCAGCTAGTGGTAGAAAAATTAAAATCAACATTATTTTTGATTCAAATAGGATTCTTGCCACTCATAATTATTTTAGCATTAGAACTTTACTTGTTAAGTATTATTGATTTTGGATCTATTCTTGGAATGTTTACTTCAGGTGTGATTTTTAGTACAATATCAGGGGCTAGCATTATCGCGATTAATAAAAAATCGGACAGTAAATTAGAAAGGAAAGAGTTATTAGGAACATATTCCATAAATTTTGCTATTTGGATACTTATTTATACAATACTTAGTCTATTATTGTAATTAGCTATTCGCTATATACCAATATAGGATTATTAAATCAAACCAAGAATCTTATTCTAAAATTAAATGAATGGATTCTTATCTTTGAATATTTTTTCTTTATATTCTTTTAGCGAAGGAGGACAAAGCTCTTTTTCAGTAGCTTCCTTTTTAAGTGATTTCATGATTTCTGCTAAATCAACTCCCACAGGACACCAATTCGTACAATTTTCACAACCTGTACATAAAAACAAACCATCTTTAACAGCAGCTTCGATTCCATTATGAATATAATCTCGAACGATATTTATTGCTCCAATACCGTATTTTGATGCATAAATATTACCAAATGCTCGAGAAGCTGTGCATACATAATCACAACTTTTACATGCGATACATTTTAAAAGATCTTTATAAAATAGATTTTCTTTTGCTGCTTTAATTCTCCAGTCATCTACAAATATGATGACTACTTCTTTCGCACCATACATCCCAAATACGCGCTTTCCTTGAATATCTGATGTATTTGATGCCGCGGATATAAAACTAATATAAGCTCCATCTACATTATTTATTCTCTCATGTAATTTAGCTACAATTAGAGCATCAAAAACATTTGGAACGATTTTTTGTATTCCTACTACAACGATGTGTTTCTCAGTTGCCCTAGTTAAGAGACTAATATTTCCTTCATTCTCAACTAAAATAATGGATCCATCATTTGCAGCAATTGCATTTGCTGATGTAAGAGAAACTTTAACATCGTTAAGTAATTCGGGACGATAATTCTTCCGGTAATAAGCTACTATTGCTTCTGCTTTTTCCTCTAAATCTATTCCATATTTTTCCTTCATTTTTGCAACGATTTCTTTTTCAGTAAATTGAACTCCAGGACCTAAGGTGAAACTTGGATAACTGTAATCAAGTAATTGACATAGAACGTCGCCTAAATCCGTTTCTTTAATTTCTATATTATTTTTCATTAAAACATCAATGATTCCTATATCCTTTGCTTCCAAAGATTTTGATTTGTATAAAACTTTATTATCTCCTAACTCTTCCATAAAGATTGTTTGAGCTTCTTCGTTTGTTTTGGCGTAATAAACCTTAAATTTATTAGTCTTACGCATCACTTCTATGCATTTTTTTACATATTCCTCAATATTTTCAATGAAATCTTCACGCATTTTAGTAAGTTGCTCTTTGTGTTCTTCTACAAATTCTCTACTAGTATCTTCGTAAAGATATCGTAAATCGAAGGAACGATACTTACCTAAGCTTGCTAACTTCCAAATATCTCCAAACTTGCTGTAGACTGAATCTTTATCGTTTAATTGTTCTATTTTTTCTTTTACTTCTTCATATAACTCTTTTCCTTTCTCACTCATATTAATGGATCCTCTTGATTCATTACTTTGATTATAAAATCCTCAAACTTAATTACGGGTTTTTGTATATTATTTTCTTCTCGTATTCTTTGTAATGCGTTATAACAAAATGGACAAGCTGTCAACAAAGCTTTTCCTTTCCTCATTTGATTAAAAATCGTCTTAGCATTGTAATCGCTATTTTCCTTAAAAGTAGCATAGACACCTCCACCAGCTCCGCAACAAATGCTATTAATTTTAGTATTTTCCATTTCAAACAATTCTATATTTTCAATTGAGTTGATGATTTCTCTTGGTTCTTCGATAATTGGTGGAACCGCATTACGCAGATGGCAAGCATCGTGATAATTGACAGTTATTTTTTTTCCAGAATGCTTTAAATTTAACTTCTTTAAATTTTCAGGTGTAGCTATTAATTGTAAAAGGTGTTTAACCTCAATATTGAAATCAGAGCCTAAATACTGCTTATAATATCGAGTTAGGTAATTATAACAACCTGCGCAAATCGTAACAATTTTAGAAACATCATTTGTTTTAAACCAATTATTCACAAATTCTACATGATTCTTTAATTCTTCGTCGCTGGAAATGTGATAAGATAATGCGCCGCAACAAGGAACTTTATCAAGGATTTCGTATTCATCGTCAAGGAATTTAATGATCTTTATTCCATTTTCGCAAGTTTCTTTGTATTTTGAGCTCGATAAACACCCTAAATAAATTAATTTTCTCATAATTTAATTAACTTTTTAGTTTAAATTAAGATTTGATGTTATTTTATTTAAGAATAATTCTAGAAAGACTTAAAATAAATCAAATTGAAGTTTATAACGATAAAAATATTTAAATAAAATATCAGATAAAAAGTGAGTTGAACTAAAATTCCAAAATTGCTAGAGAACGAAGAGAAGAATTTTTCATTATTCCTAAATAAAAACAGGTGTGGCGGTTGTCAAGTGTGTGTCTATGTGTGCCCAACGGGCATTTTAGAGATGGGAGATGAGATAAACATGAGAATTGCCTATATTCCACGAGTTAAAGAGGGGAAAGCAAAATATTGTACAGCGTGTAAGCGATGCGAATATGGATGTCCAGATTGGTGTATATACATTTTGCAAGAATCAGAAAATGAAAATGTGGCTAATAAAGCCAAAGTATAACAAGGTGAAAAAAAATGGATATAGAAAATAGCAAAAAATTCTTACCAGAAGGTAAACGTCTAATGATGGGAAATATAGCGATGTCCGAAGGTGCTATAGCTGCTGGATTGAAATTCTTTGGAGGTTACCCTATCACTCCAAGCACCGAAGTAATTGAACATCTTGCTGTTAGATTACCACAAATTGGAGGTGTTTGTATGCAAATGGAAGACGAAATAGCATCAATTAACGCTGTGATTGGAGCTTCTTTAGTTGGTGCTAAGGCTATGACGGCAACTTCTGGTCCTGGTCTTTCTTTAATGACCGAAACGATTTCCATGGCAGCAAATTTAGAAATCCCGTTTGTTTTTTGTGATGTACAGCGTAATGGTCCTGGGACGGGATATGTAACGGAACCGCATCATAATGATATAGGGTTAATGCGCTTTGCGGGAAATGGGGAATTTCAAGTAATAACATTAGCACCAATGAGTTGTCAAGAATTATATGATTTAACGATTATTGCATTTAACTTTGCTGAGACATACCGTTGCCCCGTGTTTATTATGTCAGATGCCTATTTAGGACACCTTCACGAAGTAGTTAATATACCAAAGCAAGAAGAAGTGTTAAAGAGAGTAATTGACCGCGAATTACCGAATGATTTTACAAAAAAATTTTCTTATAAAGACGAAAACCTCGGGAAATATGTTATCCCTAAACCACCGGTTATAGGCACCGATTATTGTCCAGGTATGTTCCTTTCGCAACCTCATAGTTACGAAGGTTTACCGACACCTAAACCACTTCAATTTATAGAAATGATGATTGATAAAATAACTAGCAATATAGATAAAATATCTCTAACAAGCACTTATAAATTGGACGATGCTGAAATAGTTATAATTGCCTATGGCTTACCTGTTAGAGCTAGTTATCGAGCGGTTGATTTAGCACGGAAAGAAGGTATAAAGGTTGGAATTTTTAGGTTAATAACAATCTGGCCTTTTCCAGACGAAAAAGTTAAAGAAACTGTTAAGGATGCTAAAGCTGTTATAGTTCCTGAATTAAATTACACGGGAGTTATAGCAGAACAAGTCGAACGGGTAACTAAGCTTAACACGCCAGTTATTAGAATTCCAAATGTGTGCGAAATCCATCATCCACACGACATTTTAAAAGTTATTAAGGAGGTGGCTAATTAATGTCAGGAATAGGACCAATGTTTCCAAACGAGAGACCGGAGAGTCCTTACGTATTAGTATCTTACGCAGGCCATTTATTGGGTAACTATTCGTCTAGATTTTGCGCTGGATGCGGTTATGGGATCATCGGGCATATTTTTACTCGAATATTTGAAGACGATAAACTAGATCCAAAATTATACCCGTTAGTTCTCGGTATTGGATGCTATAGTCAGATGTTATTACTAGTACATCATGCTACTCAAAAAGTTTTATCGCTTCACGGTCGTGCACCCTCAATAGCAACTGGTATGAAAATGGCCAACCCTCAAATGAAACCGATAATATTTACTGGAGATGGTGATTGTTTAGGAATTGGAGGGAACCATTTTATCCATACATGTCGCCGAAATATAGATTGCGTTATATTAATATTTAACAATAGTATTTACGCAATGACAGGTGGTCAAAGTGCGCCAACGACCCTATACGGTGCTAATAGTACGACAACGCCATATAAAATGTTTGAAAATAGAAGCGATGGAGTAAAACTTGCTCTTGCAGCTGGTGCAACTTATGTAGCACGAACTACCGTTGCCCATCCTCGTACTTTCATGAAATATTTCCGAAAAGCCTTAAAAAATAAAGGTACTTCGGTAATTGAATTAATCACGCCTTGTGTTACTTATTTTGGTAGAAAAAATTTGAGTAGCTTGGGAGCTGAATATTTAGGAGAAAAAGGAGAAAAAATGGATACAGCGGGTAAGATGATAGAATGGATAAAGCGAAATAGCGTAAGAAAAAACCAAGCTAAATTCATGAGTGAAGAAGAATTGTTTAATAAATACATTATTGGAGAATTTAGATACGAGCCTAATAAACCGGAATACTCAGAAGAATACGCTAAAATACAAAAAATCGCAAGAGGAGGTACATAAACAATGGTTCGATACGAAATTCGCGTAAGTGGATTCGGCGGCCAAGGAGTTATAACGCTCAGCAAAATGATTATTATGGCAAGTTCAATCTACGAGGGTCTCGCTGCTACACAGACAGAGGCTTATTCGGCCGCTGCACGGGGAGGAAAATGTTGGGCAGAGGTTGTAGTTGATTTAGATAAAAGTATTGAATCTATTGATTACCCAAAAGCTTTAAAACCGTACGATTTCTTAATAGTTTTGTCTCAAGAATCTGCTAATGACATAAAAGTTAGTTTTGTTAAAACTGATGAAAATACAGGGTTTTTAGTTTGGGACCCCTCAACGATTAACAAATTTAGAGGGGCAAAAAAAATAAGTAAAGCCTTCAGCATCCCCGTTCAGAAATTAGCTGTTGAAAAATTTGGTAATATAGTATTTGGAAATACAATCTTATTTGGTGTTTTTACTGTACTTGCAGGGATATTTTCTGAAGAATCTGCTTTAGAAACGATTAAAAAGTTTGTGCCAAGTTCTACATTAGACACAAATATAGAAGCGTTTGACCTTGGAAAGCAAGAAGCAATAAAATTTCTTAAAAAATTAAAGGAGGAAGGTAGTTAAAATGTATATTGGGAAAACTCAAAAAGGCTGGAAAGAATTAAACGAGGAGATAATTCAGGCTGGGAAATGTGTATACTGTGGAGCTTGTGGAGCCTTTTGTGCTAGCATTCAATTTGATAAAGAAAAAGAAATCCCAATAGAAGATGGATCTTGCAAAGATATGAATACTTGTAGAGATGGTTTTGGGCTTTGTTATAATCTCTGTCCGAAAACAGAAATTAAAAATATACCTCTGACATTATTAGATAAGTGGGTTTTTGGTAAAGAACACGATAAAATTTTAGGCCACTATATCGAAATAGTTTCTGTAAAACTAACAAATAACGCATGTAAAATGATCCCAGCTGAAGCAGGACCTTTAACAGGATTACTATGGGTTGCTATGGAGAACGGTTTAATCGACGCATCGATTATTACAGATAAAGATGAAAACTTTAGACCCTTTCCAATAATTGCTCAGAATCAACAAGATTTATTTAAAGGAGCTGGGTATAAACCAAGCCAAGGTCCAACTCTTTCGCTTATAGGTGAGGCTATCAATAAGGAATATACAGATATCGCAGTAGTAGGTACTCCATGCCAAATACAAGCTTTGAGAAAATTACAAAACCATCCTGCTTTCGATTACGAAGCTTATGACCTAGTAACACTAGCCATTGGAACTTTTTGTTTTGGAACTTATTACAACCAATTATTAAAAATGGCGTTTGAGGAATTTAACATCAACCTAAGTGATGTTGATAAAATTGATACCGATAAAGATAATTTCAAAATGAAAGTAAGCGTTAATTCAACAGTTAAAGAAATACCTCTTAATTATTTATACAATAAGGCGATTAGAGCCGCTTGTTTCTCGTGTTCCGATTATACAGCCTCGTTTGCAGATATATCAGTTGGAGAGTTTGGCAGTGAAGACGGATGGAATACTATAATTGTGCGAACTGAAAGAGGTAAAGAAGTTTTTGAGTTAGCAATCGAACAAAATTTCCTCGAAACAAAACCTTTAGAACACGAAAAGGAGGAATTGATTTTAGATATTACAAGAAATAAAACCGATATAGTAAAAATTAAATCGATAACGGAGAATATACCCGATATTAAAAGATTCATCATCAGAAACCCGCGAATTGCGAAAACGTACAAACCCGGGATGTTTGTTGTATTATGGATTCCCGATATTGATTTCTTACCAATGTCCATCTCTAGCATAAATGATGATCTTATCGAAATAACAGTTCAAAAAATCGGGGAAGGAACATCAAAATTATTTGAATTAAGAGAAGGA
>Ga0315550_1002777_pt1 | contig 10648 bp, 7 predicted proteins | sample SalMarSW160190MG_2_FD_203100 | JGI IMG/M metagenome (GOLD analysis project Ga0315550, IMG submission 203100) | Salt marsh sediment microbial communities from the Plum Island Ecosystem LTER, Massachusetts, United States - Salt Marsh Sediment SW1601-90 ... | reverse complement strand
ATATATCTAAAAAAGATCAAACATGATACTTGTTGGGTTCTGGCTTTTGACCATCCAAAAAGATTCTGCACCAGTGCTCAAAGCAAAGCAAACTCCATAAGAGAAGACGCTGATTCTTCATCTGGTCGCAATGTTCGACAATTGTTCTTTCAACAAATTTTGGGCTAATAAAATCCCTATATGCTGCCCTTTTGTTTAAGAGAACACCTTTCACATAATCTATGTTTTCCCCCCTATACCAGGATTCATCCGGGGCCGAGAAACCCTGCTTTCTACGTTTTACTATCTCTTGAGGAATAAGGCGAGACATAGCGCTGCGCAGCACGTTCTTGCCCTCGTCAAAGGTTTGATAACGCCTGAGCTTCTTTAGTTCATTCTCATCGATCTTTCTCATCTGCTCAAAGTTTTCCAGTTTGTATTTTATGGGTACCTTCTGGGCAAAATCTACTAAATCATTATCCAAAAAGGGAACCCTCTCTTCAAGTGAGTTTGCCATGGAAAGCTTATCTTCAACAATAAACAAGGCAGGAAGGAAGGTCTTGATCTCAAAGTACATGGCGTTTGCAATGTGCTGCTCGGGGTTATCGTAAACAAGGCGGTCGTTAAAGGTAAATACCCGGTTGAAGGTTCTAAAGGTGTCACGATCCTTTACTTTTCTCCATAAACCTTGTGTAAAGAGCTTGTCTTTCTCCTCATCAGGCACTAACCGTTGCCAGAAATTGTAATATTGACGAAAATAGTCATCTCTGCTCAGAGACCTAAACACCCTGTAGTATCGCCACGGGTAGCCACCATAGAGTTCGTCCCCACCCGCACCGGATAAACACACCTTGACAAATTTTGAGGCAAGCCTCGAAATATAGTAATTCGGATAGCTCATACCTACTCGTAGATCCTCAAGATGCCAGACAACTTGTGGAAGGGCCCAGGATAGATCGCCAGAACTTACCACTTGCTCGTAGTGTTCGGTCTTGAAGTAATTGGCCAAGTACTCTGCATCCTGCCGCTCATCATATTCGGCCTCCACCCCAGTCACTGTTTGCATATGAAATCCACACGTAAAGGTTGCAAGCCGAGGGATTTCAGTGGCCGCAACAGCCACAAGGGATCCGGAGTCCATTCCCCCTGATAAATAACTCCCAACAGGAACATCACTGATCAATTGCCTGGTAACCGCCTGCTTGAATAGCCGTAGTGTCTCCTCTTCGGCCTCCTCCCTTGTCATATTCTCGTCCCTGTCCGTAAAATTATAGTCCCACCAGGTCCTCTTTTGAAGCTTCCTATCCCTTTCATCGATCCATCGGATAGATGCCGCCTGAAGCAGGTTAATTCCCTTAAAAATAGTGTGGTAACGAAAGAGATTTTGAAAGGTGAAATATTCATTCAGGGCATCTGGGTCCAATTCGGCCTGCACTTCAGGGTGAGTCAGTATGGATTTGATCTCGGAGGCAAAAACAAAGCTATTCCCACGCTTCCACCAATATAGTGGTTTTATGCCGTACCGGTCCCTAGCTAAATAAAGGGTTCTATCGCGGCTGTCCCAAAGGGCAAAGCCAAACATGCCGTTGAGGTGCTCAACAAAGTCAATCCCATATTCCAAATAGCCATGGATCAATACCTCGGTATCGGATCGTGAAACGAACTCATGGCCCTTTGCCTGCAATTCAACCTTTAGCTCAAGGAAATTATAGATTTCCCCACTATAACTTATAACCACTTCTCCCCCTGGGGATGCCATGGGCTGGGCAGCCTTTGGAGTTAAGTCGATAACGGCAAGACGTCGATGCCCCAGGGCAATATTCTTATCAATATAGTGCCCTTCCCCATCCGGCCCTCGATGCGCGATAATGTCAGTCATGGCCTTTATAGTCTGGTGAGCGATTGGCTTACCATCTAAATTGAATATTCCACAAATTCCACACATAATTCATCCCTTAATAGCAACTATCGTTATACCAGACTTCTGGACATCCATGTGTTCTATTTTCAATTCTGCTCGGGCACAAAAATCTTCTATTTCTTTTGGTGTGTGACGATGGCAATTCAGAGGCCGAAACCAGTCAAAGTTTATATGGTTCATTTCTTCAAGTGTGAGATCTGGAGAATAAAAAAGTTTACATATATTCCAATAGAAAAAGCGCTGTAAATCAAATCTACCTTTTTTAATATCAAGTAATTTTATGTCTTCTGGGATGTCAATCTCGAGTTTCATATCCCCTAAGACATTTCCTAATTTTGTTAATGGCTTAAGAGCTTCCCAAGCTTGCTCATCATCAAGGTCTATAAGCCTATTTCTTATTAGATCATCTGTAAATTCTCGTATAACGGCTTTTTTTGCGTATACATAGAAAAGGAATCTCCCATCACGTTTTAGTTTATTTGCAAGATATTTTATGCCGTCTTCCACTGAGTCTGTATGATGTAATACACCCTCTGAAAAAATTATATCCAATGATCCATTTGGAACAGGTAAATCCATAAGACTCGTTTGAATAAAGTCGCCAGGGTAAGCCATCTCTTGAAAACGGCATTTCGCGATATTTACGGCAGATGAAATATCAACTCCCAAGTAGTCATGTTGTTTCAGAAAATCACCAAAAAATAGTATGGAGGAATACCCAGATCCACAACCAGCATCCAGTATTATCTTCCTTCCACCAGCAAGCCATCTGGCTAATTTTCTTTGATCTCCTCCACAGTACCGTTCAATGAGCCATTTTTTGGTCATCCTCTTCATGCTATTTGATTCATAGGTACCTCTTTTTGACCACTTAAATTCAAAGCACTTTTCAGTCTGTTCTTGTTGGTTTGAATATCCCTTCTTAACCTTGTGTTTGTATTTCTTTAAGCCAAGCCTTTTCAATGCTGACATCAACACACCCTTTTAGGAAAGAAATTCGACTAACTTATCTACAATATAATGCTGGTCATCAATTTTCAGATCATGATACAAAGGTAAAGTTAGGCAGTGTTCAAACACATACCTGCTCACAGCCATTTCACCGCTAATCCGACAGTATGTACTCGGTGCAAAAGCAGAGTGCATGTGCAATGCATATGTGCCTATCTGTACTTCAATCCCAATTTTCCGCATTTGCTGCATTACCTGATCACGGTTTTCGATATAAATACAGAAAGATTGGAATGAATGTTTTCCATGCTTTGTAGCTTTGGGGATAATGACTTTTTTGTTTCCATTTAAAAGCTTAACATAATTCTGTACTTGCTTTAATCGTCGTATTAAGATTTCCTCTATGTGCCGCATTTGAACCAGGCCTACTGCTGCAAGTATATCGCTCATCTTATAGTTTGAACCGAACCTGTCAAAACTTGCTGTTAATCTTGATTCATGTGTTCCCATCCCAAAATGCTTGTAGGAAAGCATCCAGTCCGCCCACTCTTTATTATTGGTCGTGATAATCCCACCTTCACCTGTGGTAATAAATTTTCTCGGATGAAAGCTGAACACAGAAATATCAGCGAGATTTCCGACCATGGTGCTCCCGAATTTAGCACCAATTGAACAGGCGGCATCTTCAATGATATAAATGTTATATTTTCCTTTAATGCTGTTGAGTTTGTCATAGTCTAATGGGCTGCCAAAGAGGGAAACCGGAATGATTGCCTTAGTGGCTTTGGTAATTGCCTGTTCAATTGCATCATAATCCATAAGCATTGTTTCCGGATTAATATCAGCAATAACAATTTTTGCACCGACAATTTCGACAACATTTGCTGTCGCAGGATAGGTATAATCAGGAACAATAACTTCATCCCCAGAACCGATATTCAGGACACGCAATGCCATCTCGAGTCCAACCGTGCAGTTGCATACGGCGATTGCATATTGGCTACCAACATATGCCTTTATGGCTTCTTCAAATTCCTTGGTAACGGAACCCTCTGTAAGGTAGCCACTGTCAAGAACTTCGCAGACCTTTTCTTTGGTTTCCTGTGTTATGTAAGGTTTAATCAAGGGTATTTTTTGCATTACATTTTTTTCCTTTCAGCTTTGGCCTTTGAGCTTTCTACCTATGTCTTTTTCACTTTTCAGCTTTTCTTCTGTTCTCCACTTCCCTGATGTGCGATTTACGCCATTCAATAAGGTTCTTTAGCCCATTTTCCAGGTCTACTGCCCATTTGAACCCTAAGTCCCTTTCGGCTGCAGATGTATCCCCCACACGATTCGTTACAAAGGTCTGCCCAGCAGTCTCATATTGAATAGTCTTATCTGAGTCAGTGATCTTCAAGATTAATTCTGTCAATTCCTTGATAGATGTTTTTATGCCTCGACCTACATTATAAAAACCAAAGGGGATATCACTTTTAAGAGCACATACATTTGCGCGAGCGGTATCACCGACGTAAATGAAATCATAGGCCTGACTACCGTCTCCATAGACAATAGGGGAAATCCCGTTGTCTATGTTGTCAAGAATCTTCATCATAACAGCAATATATGTGCCTTTATAATCCTGGCGAGGGCCATAGACATTCATATACCTTAAACCTACTCCCTTGAGGCCATATCGTTTATGATATGCTCTAAGCATATGTTCGCCGGCAATCTTGGTAGTCCCGTAAAAGGTCCAGTTGTTGTATGGATGATCTTCAGTCATTGGCTCTTCAACGGCGTCGCCGTAAACTGAGGCCGATGAAGAATAAACAAGCCGCTTTACGTTATTGGCAACACAGGATTCCAGCACGTTGAATGTACCACGGATATTCACATCGAACGCTGCTCTTGGAAATTCGTAGCATTGAAGCAACCAGAGGGCAGCAAGGTGGACTACACCATCAACATCTTTCATTGCAGAATTAAGAACATCGGTCTGGAGAATATCCCCACCTATCTCAAAAATGCGGCAGCGTGGATCTTTCAAGGCTTCATGAAGGTTTTCATATGTGCCCCTGCAAAAATTATCATAGACTATCACTTCCTTCACGTCTTCTCTCAATAATTCTTCAACAACGTGGGAACCGATTAGGCCAGCACCGCCAATAACGAGAATTCTGCTTCCTGTTACATCCATTCAACACACTCCTTTCACTTATTCAAAGAATAAACAACTAAGTTTAACTGCAATGAAGATTAATTATACTTGGGAATATCTATTTACCTTTCCAAGATTTTAGATTTCGTATGAGATCTCAATGAAAAAAATGTTTGATAGGATCAAAATATTTTTTATTTTGTGTCGACAATGTTATATGCCCATGGATGGATAATGCAGATTGAAATGCATCTGGTAATTTCCAACCATACCTTTTTCTCAATTCTGTAGCACTGTGAGCTATGACTTTATCAACTACTAACAGTGTGTATTGGTCTAATAACGATTTTGCCTTCTCAATAACCCTGTTCGCAAGTCCAATAAAAATTTCAGCTTGACTCATAACAAAAATTGCAATCTCTTCTGGGTCTAAAGCAATTATGACCTCAGTTGCTTGTCGCCTTTCTATGTCCTACTCCCTATTGCCTACTTAAACTTCCTACCTTCTATTTGCCATCAAATCAAGATAGAGGGACTCAATATCACGCAGGAGTCGCTCTTCTGAGTATCTTTCTTTCACAAACGCGCATGCCTTCATAAGGCGTTTGTGTTTCTCATCCTTATCGAGCTCCAGCAAATACTTCAATCCCTTTGAAAATCCCGGTGCATCACCTCTTTTACAGAGAATGCCGCGCTCACATACCACAAAGCCATCTGATTTGTGCAGGCCGTCCAGTGGGCCAAAAAGGTCTATCACTCCGCCAGCATCAGTGGCGATAACAGGTACGGAAGAGGCCATAGCTTCAATTATCGATACAGGAGTTCCTTCGTTTGAAGATGTCAGGGTTAGGATGTCTAAATCCGCGTAAACCATGGGCACATTTCTCGTCCAGCCACAGAAAACTACATGATCGTCAAGACCCAATTTCTTGGAGTAGCCCTCTAACCCATCTCTCAGCTCCCCATCGCCTATCACAATAAATTTTATATTTGCATCGGGATTGTGTTCAAGAAAAAACCGCGCTGCATTAAGAAACATAAAATGGTTCTTTATGGGAACCAAGCGTCCTACAATACCAATCAAGAGGGTATCATTGCTCATTCCAAGGCTTCTTCTGAATTGCCCTTTTAATGCCTCACTACCCAGGAAGGGTCTTAGATCAAAACCCAGTTGTACGGTTTTTACCTTGTCAGTCGGTGCAATACGAAATTTTTCTACAAGCTCCTTCTTTTGGGTCCCGCTTAATGCAATAATCACATCTGTGAACCTTGCTAACAATCGCTCGGTCCACACAAAGAGCAGTGACTTTGCCTTGCTGAAATAGCCCTCAAACACATGGCCATGAAAGGTGTGAACCGTTCGTATTCGCTTTTCAGAAATAAGATTATACATCAGTACAGCTGCCCTACAACTAGAACCAGCTTTTGCCGTATGCGTATGTACGATATCGGGTTTCTCTTTTAGAAGTCTCCACAAAATCTGCACGAAGGCCTTAAGGTCCATCCTGAGGCTAATCTCTCTCTGCAGCTCTGGAATAACTACAGGTTTGTTATCAAGAGAATCAAAAAGATAGCTCATATCCCCTTCGGTAGGGGAAATCTTGCCCGCAACCAATATTGGCTCAAATTTTTTCTTATCCAACCCTTTTGTAAGTAGATGAACATGGATAGCAGGTCCCCCTATATTAAGGCGTGCTATCACTCGTAAGATCTTTATTTTCCTATCTTTCTCAAGGGCAAGACTCTCTTTTTTATGGCCTTCGACTAACGTATGTCTCTGGTACCATAGAATTATCCCATGTAAAATCACTACTAAACAAAACCGGAGTGAGATTCCAGTGATAGCCAAAGGTTTCATAAACCAAAAAGAAGCCTTGTTGTGCTTTTCAAAGAGCTTATAGCTGCTTGTATGAAATTCAAAAGAGGACCTTAGAAAAGCCTGTGTACTGCTTCCCCCAACATAATGAACAACAGAGTTCTGTGGAAAATAAACTACCTTCCATTCCTTCTTCCACATGCGTTTGCACCAATCAGCATCCTCCCAGTATAAGAAAAAACGTTCATCCATGAGACCAATATCATCCACCGCCTTTCTCCTCACCGCCATGCAGGCACCAGAGACCCAATCAACCTCCATAGGGGTTTTTCCATCGCTTTGCGTTGTGAGAATATTTTTACGAGTAAATGGATTATTAGGAAATAATCTGGTAAGAAGCGATGATCGGCCGAATAAACCTGTAAGCGGTGTGGGAAAAGTCCTCGCAGATCCCTGCACAGATCCATCATGATTGAGAATTTTTGGGCCAACAATTCCAACATTTGGATTCTCTTCCATGTAGCATACGATGCGTTCAAAAAAACCATGCATTATGACATATGTATCAGGGTTTAAAAGTACTATATAAGGCGAATTACTTTGTTTCAGAGCATTGTTGATTGCCTTTGCGAACCCCATATTGCAACTGTTCTTAGAGAGTATAACATGGGGGAATTCTGCTTTTACACGATCTACGTCATTCTTGGTTGTGTTATCCTGCACAAAGATCTTTACATGCAGGTTATGAATTGTATCATAGATCGATCTGAGGCAACGCAGAAGATAATCAGTGCTCTTATAATTAACTATGATAATATCAACAGAATTCAAGTCTTCTCCTATTCTCCCTCTCTGCAGAATAATTTATGATCCATACGTCAAGGGGATCTTTATAACCCCAGACCAGGGCGCTTGAAATTATTCGATCGGGAAAATTCAGCAACCTTCAATGTAGTATGGGTATTGACTTCCTCTGACCATTTACTTATGTATAAAAGACATAAAAAGATAATGGAGTCCATTTCATGCCCAAGTACGCTGCTATCATTGTTACCTATCATCCAGATACTTCTACCAATGCCCAGGTCAAAAAACTCACAGAACAATGCAATAAAGTCATTGTTGTGGATAACACTCCTGGCGATACAATAATTAATTTTCCTGTAATTCAAAACCTAATGGTTTATAAATTCTGGAAGAACACAGGACTTGCTAATGCTCTCAATAAAGGGATTGAGTTAGCGGGAAAACAAGGCTTTCAAAACATATTCTTGTTTGATCAAGATTCACGAGTGCCAAGCCATTTTTTCCACAGCATGCTCAGCTTTAAATCAAAGGTAGATAGAGTAGTTAATAACTGCGCACTTTACGTGCCGAATTTTTACGATCGGCATAGTAAAACGTTCGCAAGATTCCCTTTGCTTACTCCTTTTACATTAAAGCATGCGACATGTGGAGATATTCAATCGCTCCAGAGAAATTGTGCAGTCATTGCTATCACATCTGGAAGCCTTATGACCTACTCAAGGTTCAGAGAAATAGGGCCTATGAGAGATGACTACTTTATCGATTTCATAGATAATGAATACTGCCTGAGGCTAAATAAATTGGGATTCAGGGTTGCAATTAACTGTGATGTCATCTTAGATCATGCTATTGGCAAGCGATCCATCCACCAATTTCTCGGCATAACAATAAAGCCTAATAATCATCTACCTATACGGAGGTATTACATCTTCAGAAACGGCGTCAGAACAGCCGTCGATTTCATCTTTGCTTATCCTTCCTACATTATCTTGATTTTTGCACGAATAATTCACGAGCTAATCTCAATTATCTTATACGAAGGAAATAAATTTAAGAAGATTGAGGCACTGATCTACGGAATATATCACGGTTTGATTGGAAAAATGGGCAAATGCCAGATTAAATCACTTATTTCATAGCTGTGCTGCAAAGACTGGTCGATTGACTATATGTAGCCGTGAAGCATTACTTTTCTTTATTGCCTATAATGGTCTGTAGCAACCCCATAGCTTGTATTCCTTAACTAATCTCAATTAACGTAGAATAAATCTCTCATTATGCTCTTCCACCCGTTAGAGTAACGATAGTAATGAAGCTTTATAGCCTCGTTGAGCACAGTCAGGAAACAGGGTACTTTCCCCTTGGGCATATTAGCTCGTGTATACATATGGTTCATCTTGGCTTCAACTTTTCGAATATCTTTTTTAAGAGTGGTTACATTACCGATCGCTGATAGCCTATCATAGGCAGACTTATATTGCTCGAACACGGTCTGATAAAAACTTGAATCTTTCTGTTTCGCATCTGATAGTTGCTTTAGAAACCCTTTCTTTGTTGCACCTATTTGTTGATTTGTATGCTGACGATACTTATTGAGAAGTTCTGGAATAATTGCTAAATCCGACATAGCAGCAATGAGCAATCCGATCCAACCATCATGCACCCAGTTGGCCGGGATAGGTAGAATGAAATTCTTGAACTCAGCCCGAAAGGCCATGGTTATGCCTGTTGCAAAGTTATATTTGAGCAACACCTCAAAGGCCTCACCTTTTGTAACGCGTTTTTGCTGAAAACGGCTAAACTTCAAAGACCTCCAGAGACTATATTCCAGATGATTCAAACGCTCATCTACCATTTCTGCATTTGTAACTACAGCACCAACACGAGGGGAGTTCAAGAAAACTGTCTCAATACGCATCAACTTTTCCGGGTACCAAACATCATCCTGATCGGACAGGACGATAATATCCCCTGAGCACAGCGTGATAGCCTTTTCAAAATTCTTTGTCGAGCCTATATTTTCCGTATTGCTATACAAGCGCATTGGAAAAGATACCTTAACCGCGAAATCTTTTACAATTGCTGTTGTATTATCACTGGATAGATCGTCACAAACAACCAACTCGTCAGGCACGCGAGTTTGTCCTAAAATACTCTCCAGTTGTTGAACCAAATACGCTGCACCGTTATAGGTGCATAGTGCGATGGATATTTTCATCTACTGTGCTTCAAACCTTGAGATAAGTTTTAGCTTTGAGTATCATATAGGTAGTAGTCCATTTTTTTGTGACCTTGACTATCTAAAACGATTCTGCACTACCTCGCGTTCCTCCGGAGATAAAATCTGAAACCACGAGGCGAGTACAAACACAAGAAGTGTCAAGAAGAGAAAAACCCCCTTCATGATAATCCCTTCCGTCAGGGTAGCGATACCAAGTGTGATTAGGGCTATGACCATGGTTAACGCCATGCGCCCCATTATGTCTGTACACCTCGGTAAAAATCGCATTGCCATAGCAAATAAAGCCAACGAATCGACTGCCACGCGAGCCACCCATGCTATTGCCGCACCATTTATTCCATGTGCGTGGATCAGCCACCAAACAACCAGTAAATAAAATGGCAACTCAATTAGGTGCAACTTCGCGGTGAGATCAGGACGTCCAACACCTTGTACCAGCGCAAAGGGTATGTGAGCCAGGCTGTTTATAAACACTCCCACAGCCAACCATTGCAATACACCTGTGCTATGGTGTGCAAACTCGGCACCAAGCCAAATACTTAGACCCTCGTGTGCCATGGTCACGATAACAAGAGTTAAAGGAAACAGTGCCAGAAACAAGTATTTGACGCCCTGCCGAAAAAGCATTCCTGTTCGGTTGTGATCTTGAACAAAACTGGTAGAGAAAGCGGGAAATAATACGCTGACTAGTGCCCCGGGAATGAGCCAGAGTTTTGTCACCACTTCATAAGGCGTTGCATAATAGGCCACAGCGGTGATGGATAGAAAAGCACCTATCAAGAACCGATC
>Ga0315550_1002776_pt1 | contig 10651 bp, 15 predicted proteins | sample SalMarSW160190MG_2_FD_203100 | JGI IMG/M metagenome (GOLD analysis project Ga0315550, IMG submission 203100) | Salt marsh sediment microbial communities from the Plum Island Ecosystem LTER, Massachusetts, United States - Salt Marsh Sediment SW1601-90 ... | reverse complement strand
CCTCATCGAGATCGCGCGCGACTCCAGAAACGCCAGGATCGAGGCCCTCGTCTTCGACGTCCCGCTCGCCACGGCGCTCCGGCGCAACAGCGAGCGCCCCGCCGGGCGGCGCGTGCCCTACGGGGTGATGATGCGCATGGCTGCCCAGCTGGAGACGGAGCCGCCGACCGTGGCCGAGGGCCTGTGGCGCGTGACGGCCGTGTCCCGGGGCCGGAGATAGGGCAGGGATGGGCGACCCGCACAACCCTGCCCGGATGGGCGAGATGTGGAACCCCCTCCGCTGGAAGGTCCTGGCCCGGGAGATCGACGCGGTGAAGGAGTACGGGGCGCTCTCGGGCGGCTGGGCATGGCACCACATGTCCCCCCCGCACGAGGAGGAGAAGCACCTCCACGACCACAGGGACATCGACATGCACGTGTTCCCGGAGAAGTTCGCGGAGCTCGTGGTGCTGCTCGAGGATCGAGGCTACGAACGCCAGAAGACCCGATTCGACGACCCGAGCGGGGAGTTCATCCGCTACGAGAAGTACATCTTTCCGTGCCCCCAGTGCGGAGGCCACGGAGAGTACTACGACAGCCAGCACGACCCCGAAGGAGTGGAACAGTTCGAGTACCTGTGCACGGCCCAGGACGATGAACACTGGTTCCACAACCCCGACCCGGTGAAGGTCATCTTCGACCTGTTCATCCACGAGGTCCCGACGATCGAGGTGGACGGCTACGCGGTGGTCGAGCCGAGCCACATGCTCACGTTCTACGGCATCAAGCACAGCTCGGAGCAGTGCGTCGCCGTCCAGGCGGCGCGCCGCATCCTGGAGAAGGGCGGCGAGATCGTGAAGAACCCCGAGCTCGTGGGCGAGTGGGGCCGCTGATGTCCGTTCGGTCCAAGGCCCGCCACGTGCAGCGCGTCGCCCGGGACAACGGGCTGGAAGCCTCCTACCAGAAGATCGTGCAGCTGCTGCGCGAGCACGGCGCCGAGATCGCCCGGCACAGGCACGAGCTGGACGTCCCGTGGAACGACGCGGCCGCGCTGGTGATCTGTGCCAGACTCCGACCGCGCGAGGGGGCCGATGCCTGAGGACAAGGACCGCGAGATGCCGCCCTGTGAGGACCCGCCGAGGAGGCGCCAGGTGCCGCAGGAGCAGGCCGACGCCTTCGTGCGTCGCTGCTACCTGTGCCACCACTGGACGCTGGACGTCTGGGACAGCGGGCTCCCGGTCTACTCCGCGTGCAGGCACGTCGACCACGCCCCGGGCCGCGAACCGTACCCGTGCCAGAACCTGGCGCACGAGTACGAGGGGCGCCGCTGTCCCAGGTTCTGGCCCGTGGTCCTGAGGGCGCCGCACCGGGTGGCGCTCCGCGTGATCGGTGACATCCTGACCCGGAACGGCCTATGAGCCGGTGGCTCCCGGGCCGGCAGGGCACCGGCTACCAGAAGCTGCCTCTCCTGCGCCTGCCCGCGGTCGACGCCTACCTGCTGAGGTTTCCCGAGGGATCACACGTCCCGCGGCACGTGGACCCGGTCCCCGGGCGCCGGCACTGGCGGCTCAACGTGACGCTCGTCGCGCCCGGCGACGGAGGCGAGTTCGTCTGCGGGCGCGCGTGGAGGCTCGGACGTCGGGTCACCCTCTTCCGTCCCGACAGGGACGTCCACAGCGTGACGCGGGTGACCCGGGGCACACGGGTCGTCCTCTCCGTGGGCTGGACGATCCGCGAGCGAGGACGCGTATAACCGTCGTGAGACGCTGGCACAAGATCGCGGGCACCGGGGCCGGCGTCCTGCTCCTGGGCGGCGGCGTCCTCGCGGCCACGTGGCCCACCTGGCTGGAGGGCTACGCGGAGTCCAGGATGGTGGCCGCGCTGGAGGCGAGGTTCGACTCCGTCGAGCACGGCTCGTTCGAGCTCACGGACCGGTCCGTCACCGTCACCGACCTCACGGCCTCGCGCCCCGGGGCCGAGGTGCAGGCCGAGAGGATCGAGGTCGGGTTCACGTTGGACTGGTGGGCACGCCGCGTGGTCGTCGACTCGGTCACCTACGACCACGGGCGCGTCACGGGCACGCTGGAGGGGCTGCGCTCGCTCCGGGGATCCGACGAGCCTCCCCGCGGGGGGCCGCGCCGCCTCGACCTCTCCGGCGCGCGGCTCGACGTCGTGGAGGTGGACGTCGACGTGACCGACGGCGACCGTCGCGTCGCGGGGACCGTCGCCGTGGAGGCCGACTCCCCGGCGGGGCCGTTCTCGGTCGAGGCGGCCGACCTGTCCGTTCTCCACGGGGGCGAGGCGCTGGCGACGGCCTCCCGCGTGCGCGCGACGCTGGACCGGGAGAGTCCGTTCCCGCTCGACGTGACGGTCCGCGGCGTGGCCAGCGACGCGGTGCCGGAGGTGGCCATCCGCGACGTCGCCGGGATCGTGACCTTGCGGGACCGCGACCTCGACGGCATGGCGTTCGACCTGACCGGGGAGACGGGCCGGGGACAGAACTGGACCTTCGACGGGGAGGTGGTCCGGTCGGAGCGGCGCGCCCAGGGGCACCTGACCGCCTCCGACATCCGGCCCACGCAGCTGCCGATCGCGGACATGCCTCTGGATGCCGGGCACGGCGCGGTGTCGGTGGACCTGAGGATCCACCGGGAGGGGGACCGCGTGTCGGCCCGCGGCACCGCCTCCGTGCGCGACGTCCACGTCGTGCATCCGCGCCTCGCCAAGGACCCCGTGGTCGTCGGCGCCGACGTCGAGGTCGGGGCGACGGCCGACCTGGGGACGCGCGAGCTCGTCGTGGAGGGGCTCAAGGTCAGGCCGCGGATCGGCGATCGCCTGTCCACGGTGGAGGTCGACGCGAGCGGGCGTCTCCTCTACGCGCCCGACCCGGGCGAGCGGGAGTACGAGATCACGATGCGCATGGCGGCGCAGCCGTGCCAGGAGGTGCTGGACGCGATGCCGCCCGGGCTGCTCCCGGGGCTCGGGGACTTCCAGCTGGCCGGGGACGTGTCCCTGGACTTCCACACGGTCGTCAAGATGAACGACCCGGACGCCACCGTCCTGGAGGGGGGCTTCGACGCGAAGGGCTGCAAGATCCAGAGAGTCCCGGACGCGGTCGACATGCTGGCGCGGCCGTTCCGCCACGTCACGCGGATGAAGAGCGGCCGCGTCGCGCAGGTGGCCCTGGTGCCGGGAAGCCCCATGTACGCGTCCCTGGAGGATATGACCCCCGCGGTGCCCGCGGCGGTCCTCTCGACGGAGGACGGCGGGTTCTGGAGTCACAAGGGCTACCGGCCCAAGGCGTTCCTGGACTCGCTCAGGCGCAACGTGGAGCTCGGCACCATCCGGCGCGGCGCGTCCACGCTGACGATGCAGGCGGTGAAGAACGTGCTGCTGACGCACGAGCGGACGCTGTCGCGCAAGCTCCAGGAACTGTTCCTGACGTGGGTCGTGGAGACACGCCTGTCCAAGGGACGCATCCTCGAGATCTACCTCAACGTGGTCGAGTTCGGGCCCGGCATCTACGGGGTGGCCCACGCCTCCGACCACTACTTCGGCAAGAAGGCGGCGGACCTGAACTCGATGGAGGCGGCCTTCCTGGCATCCCTCCTCCCGCGCCCGCTGGAGCGGCACGACATGTGGTGCCGGGGGGAGGTGACCGAGAAGCACCTCAAGTACCTCCGGAGGGTCAACGCCCGGATGCTCTCCAAGGGCAGGATCACGCAGGCGGCACACGACCGCGGGCTGGCCGAGGGCGTGCGCTTCACCCGGAAGGGCTGGCCGGGCGAGGCCGAGTGCCTCTCGCTCAGCCGCCGGGAGGAGGGCGGCGAGCACGTCCAGGGAGCCCTGACGGGACTGCTGGCCGGCCGGGGCTCCGCCGAGGATCCCTGACGGTGTATAAGGGACGACCATGGTTTCCACGGACGACGCCCGCGACACCGACGACTTCCCCGACGCGCCCGGCCCGGCCGATCCGGACGGGAGGGTGAAATGGGACTGCTTCTCGTGCGGGGGTTTCCTGGGGGAGCAGGGGTCGGGCGCCGACTTCACGCTGGGTTTCGGGTACGGCTCGAGCTACGACGGCACGCGGAACGTCTGCGGCTGGATATGCGACGAGTGCGTGACGCAGAAGCACGGGCGGCTGCTGGTGCGGGTGGACCCCAAGCGCCGCGACGGCTTCTGGAGCCCGGCGAACTACGTCCCCCTCGCGGAGCACGAGGAGACGAGGAAGCACGTCGCCCACCTCGACTTCTTCGGGCGCCGCCACATGCCGTGGGGGTTCGACCACCGGGGCGAGCCGTACGAGTCGACCGGCGACCGCAGGTACGAGGTCCTGACGGCGCAGGAGCGCAGCCGCGTGGAGGCGTGGCTGTTCCGCGAGGACGAGCCCGTCGACCGCGACCTGGTCGTGAAGCTCCTGCATGCCCTGATGGCATCCGAGGCGCAGTGCGCCCTGGAGCGGTCCAAGCGGTGGCGGGCCGAGATGCACGCGCTCGACAGGGCACGGCACCAGGCGGCCCGCATGAGCGCCGAGGAGCTGGCTCAGCTCCGCGCGAGGGAGCAGGCCGACCTGTCCCCGGCGGACTGGGGTCGGCTGTGGGAGCACACGCAGTGGAACGAGAACCACTTCCGCGAGCAGCAGGAGCGCATCCGCGCGCAGGCCGAGGAGATCACGTCCCTGCGGGCCCAGACGGAGGCCCTCAAGAAGCGGCTGGGCCCGGGCTAGGGCCGCGTGAGCGGTAGTGTGGCTCTGGGGATCCCCCAGAGCATGAGCCGCATCCAGGAAGACGGGACGCAGATCCCCGAGGCCCCCGTGGACCTCGCGAGGGTCAGCCCGCCGGGCGAGCACCTCTCGCCGTTCCTTCTGATGTTCTTCTACGCGCGGGGCATCTTCCCCGGGATGAAGCAGCAGGGACGGACGCTCTGGTGGTCCCCGGACCCCCGGGCCGTCCTGTTCACGGACGAGGTGAGGATCAACCGGACGCTGCGCAAGGTCATCCGCCGCGGACGCTACCTCGTGCGGGCCGACACGGCTTTCGAGGAGGTCGTGCGGGCGTGCCGGGACCTCCGGGCAGCGCCGGACGGCCCGGGCACGTGGATCACCGAGGAGATGATCGACGTGCTCCTGTTGCTGCACCGGCTGGGGCACGCGCACAGCATCGAGGCGTGGGACGGGGATCAGCTGGCCGGTGGCCTGTACGGCATCTGCGTCGGCCAGATGTTCTGCGGCTGCTCGATGTTCCACCGGGCGCCGAACGCCTCCAAGGTCGCCCTCGTGGCCCTCGCGGACAAGCTCCACGAGTGGGGCACACCGCTGTTCGACTGTCAGGTCTACAACGGGCACCTCAAGCGCATGGGCGCGCGGCTGCTGGATCGGTCCGACTTCCACCGCATCGTGGGCATCTTGGTGCGCGGGGAGCGCCGCGTGGGATCTTGGACGCGATTTTTCACGTAACACCGCCGTTCGTGAAAATCGCGTATAAGGGGCGCGGAGGACACGACCGGCCTCCGCTGCGGGCTCTGAGCGCCCACCAACCCGGTCTGGAGAGCACATGTCCAGCACAGCCACGAGGAAGTCCACGTCCCGCAGGGGCGCCAAGAAGGGGTCCCGCAAGAAAGCCGGGGCGTTCAGCGCCCGCGTCGAGAAGATCGGGACGGCCAAGGCCAAGAAGTACCTCGCCACGATGGGACGCAACCGCAAGAAGAAGGGGCGTCTCAGGCAGCGCTACATCGAGGCGATGGAGAAGGGTCAGTGGAAGCTGACCGGCGAGTCGATCAAGTTCAACACGAAGGGCGAGCTCATCGACGGCCAGCACCGGCTCGAGGCGGTCATCGAGACCGGCAAGGAGATCGAGATCCTGGTCTGCCGCAACGTGCCGGACGAGGCGTTCATGGAGCTGGACACCGGGGGCACCCGCACGCCCAGCGACCTGCTCACCGTCGCTGGCTACGACTACACGAGCGGCGTCGCGTCGGCCATCCGCAACCTGACGTCCATCTACGAGATCGAGGCGGGCGGCCTCGCCGGCAGCTCGCTGGGCCGCAGGCGCGTGGACCCGGAGAGCCTCCTGGAGTACGCGGAGCAGCACGGCGACGAGCTCGTCGCGGCCGTGAAGAAGACGATGTCGCGCGAGGCCAAGGTGGTCTGCGGGCCGCCCTCCCTGTTCGCCGCGCTCTACTTCATCTTCGCGGAGCACAACAAGAAGGGCGCCGACGAGTTCTTCGACTCGCTCATCGACGGGACCAACCTCCAGCGCGGCGGCCCGGTCTACGAGCTGCGCAGGCTCCTCCTGCAGTTCGCGGCGGACAAGCACAACAAGCGCCCGAACTTCTACAAGGCGGCCATCACGATCAAGGCGTGGAACGCCTTCCAGAACCGCCGGGAGGTCCGGGCCCTCCGCTACACCGAGAACGAGGAGTGGCCCGAGATCGACCGCCGCAAGAGCCGGGTGAACCCCGAGATCGCGGCGAAGCGCGCCAAGAAGGAGGCGCGCGAGGAGGCGCAGCGCCAGCGGGACAAGAGCAAGCGCAAGCGCAAGAAGGCCAAGAAGTCCGCGAGGAGCGCGGCGGCCAAGAAGGGTGCGCAGACCAAGGCGGCCAAGAAGGCCACCAAGAGGGCCACCAAGAAGCGCGCGAAACGGAGCCGCGCCCGATAGACGCGGCTCCCGAGAGATCGGCCCGGAGGGGAGGGGCGAGATTGGGTTCTCGGTGAACTCCTCCCTCTTTGTGCTGTAGGGAGGGCCGGGGGCCTCGGCTCCCGGCCCTCCCGCCTTTTTCACCAACATCCTACCCACCCGAGAGTGAGCCGCACATGAGCGAAGCACAGAATGAGCAGAGGGCCTCGGTGCCGTCCGACCTGGACGAGCGCCTGCGCCGTTTCGAGGAGCGCATGGCCGACGACGAGGAGCGGACGCGCCCGCAGCGGACGCGCGCCGAGACCGTCGACGCCGCCATCGAGGCCGTACGCGAGCAGATCGCGACCGAGTCCGTGAAACTCGGCGGCCGGTTCCGGCTGGCCGCGGCCGAGCAGGCGCAGCGGGAGAAGATCCGGGACCTGGAATGGCTGGTCCAGGATCTCGAGGACATCAAGGCCGAAGGGTGAACGCCCGGGTCCTGCAGAGGGGGGTCCTCCCGATCCTCGACCGTCTGGTGACCGGCCTCGACGAGAGCGTGGCGCTGGAGGACGAGGAGCGGCAGAAGCATGCCGGACACGTCTGCGCGACCGAGATCCTGGTCGAGAAGGGCGCGACCATGGCGGAGTCGATCCACGACTTCCTGATGGAGCACGGGTACGTGTGCCCCTCCTCCGTCGTGGACTCCCTCCGGGAGGCGCACCGGGCGTTCCTGCAGGCGGCCGCCTTCGCGGAGGGCGGGCTGTGCACCCCGTCAGCCTCGGCCGACCTGTTCGCGCACAAGGCCCACGAGCACCTGCACGACGCGCTGCGCCGGATGAGGGCCCGCTGCGGCGAGGAGTAGACCCGGCATGGACGAGGCGACCAAAGACAGGTGCGGCCGGCTCCTGGCCGACACCATCGAGCGTCTCCAGGACGCGCAGAAGCAGCTGGACCGCGAGGACACGAGGGCGGTCGGGGACTACGTCGGTCTCGCGTTCGATCTCATGCGGGAGCTCTGGGACGCCGTCGAGTTCGTGGACACCGACGACGGCTGGGCCGAGAGGTGGGGACGCACGTGGCTACACGAGGCCACGCTGTTCAGCGCGTTCGCTGACGCCCTGAGCCGGGAGCCGTTCCTGGTCGAGGGCGGTCGCAGGTGGAGGGTGCTGGAGGTCGTCAAGCCACCGCTGGCGATGCCCCCGGACTACAAGGACAACTGCAAGGGCCCCCACGGCGAGATCGTCGTCGGGACCCACACGTCCGAGGTGCTCTTCACGGTCACGTTCGACAGCACCCACGACAAGCACGTCCGCGACGATTCGTGAAAATAGCGACGCGTCGGCCCGGGTAGAGTCCCGGAGCATGACGTGCCCATGCGAGAAGGCCCGCGCGGTCCCCCCGGACGACAGTCACCTGCCCCCGTCGCATAGACGGGAGGCGCTGCACGCCCGTGGGGAGCCGCCGAGTGCCCGTGGGGGAGCCCGCGCGCGACCCGGGTGGGTGGCCCCTCCGCTGGTGCTCTTGCTGGCGGCGGCCACGGCCACGGTGTTCAAGCTGCACGCGGAGCATCTGGACGACGTCGAGCAGCGCGAGAGGATCCGCGAGGAGATCGAGCGCGCGGCGGAGACGAACGACGTGCACCTGCGCCGCGTGGCGCAGGATTTGGCCCGTATCAGGCACCAAGTCGACCGCGTCCACCGAGACACCCACGACAGGACGCGGGACCGCGTCCTCTTCGAGACCAGAACACACGGAGACAGGAGAGCGAGATGACGGCGACAGTCGAGTTCTACAAGGACGAGAGCGACAAGCACGAGTGGCGCTGGCGCGTGAAGGCGGCGAACGGCCAGATCGTGGGCGCGAGCACGGAGGGGTACGGCCACGAGAGCCACGCGCGCAACAACCTCACGTCGCTGCCCAGGTACTGCCGGGACGTGGACGTCAGGACGGCGGCCGAGCAGTCCGACCCGCGACCGGACGGCGCGACGCTGCCGCTGGAGTTCTACAAGGACAAGGCCGGCGAGTGGCGCTGGCGCGTCACCGCCCGGAACGGGCAGGTCGTGCACGCGTCCAGCGAGGGCTACAAGGACAAGGCCGGCGCGCGCGGCAACCTGGAGAGCCTGGTGGCCGCCGTGGCCGCGTGGGAGGGCTGACGCGTGGTCGTGCAAAACGACAGCGAGCATCACCGCCAGCTGCTGGAGGGCCTGGTCGCGGAGATCGGGAAATGCTCTCGCCGGATGGGGGAGCAGATCGAGGCCGCGGAGACCGCCGCGACGTGGCCCACGCTGGACATGGCCGCGAAGATCGAGACGCTGCGCTACCTCGTCAAGGTGCTCCGGCACCTCCGGGGGGAGGTCGACCGCGTGCAGCGGCAGCGCGTCGCCAGCATGCTCGAGCTCGGGCCCGAGGGTCTGCTCGCCATCTACGACCTGACCCCGGAGCAGGCGATGGAGAAGGCGGTGGAGACGCTCACCTCGATGCAGCTCGCCAAGGAGTCGCTCTCGTGGCTGGACGGCATGGACCTCGTCCAGAAGGTCACGCTGGCCGACGGCCGGGTAGGTCCCGAGCGCTCGATGTCGCCCTCGACCGCGGCGTTCGTCGCGGGGCACGAGGCGCTCGTGGAGCGCCTCCAGACCGCGGTCGCGGCCGGGGGCTCCCTGCTGATCGCCTACATCAGCCGCGGGGGCGGACACGAGCTCAGCGACGAGGAGCGCTTCGAGATGAAGCGGGCCTTCGACGGGGTCCAGCGAGAAGTGAGCCGGCGGGACGGCGCGGCTAACGAGCCCAGCTGAGGGTGATCTCCTGCGACTCCAGATCCAGGCGCACCCGCATGTGGCTCTCGTCGACATCGAGCACGCGCGCCTCCAGGCCCGAGTAGACGGACTCGGCGAACACGACGCTCTCCCCGACGACGAGGCGCCCGCGCACGCGGGGGGCCTGGGCCAGCCGCTGCTCGACCCGCTGGTGCTTGGGGGTGTAGCCCGGCTTCTGCGGCTCGTTGAAGATCCCGGGCTTGCTGATCAGCATCCCGCACGCCCCGCGGACCCGGCGGTGGACGTCGTCTTCCCTCATGTCGGTCTGGAGGTGGTTGACGAGCGCGCGGTGGATCCAGTGCCGGACAGCGCCCTGACTCGTCTCCATGCGGCGCGCGACCTCGGACTGGCTGTTGGTCTCGACGTAGAGGACCATCGCCTGGATGTCCTGGTCCGACGCGCCGAGGGTCTGGAGAACTTCACGAATCTCCGCGGCGGTCACCCGCGGCAGCTTCTCCATGAACTCGAGTCGCTCGCGCGCCCGCTTGTATCGGTAGTTGACCGTCGGCTGCGAGACGCCCAGGATCTTGGCGACCTCCGTCTGGGACTTCCGCATCTGCATGTGCAGGCGCAGGATGTCGCGCTCCATGGGGGGGAGTCGGTCAATATCCTCGCTGTTGAGCATGAGGTCATAGGCACTCTACCGGTGCGGCTCAACGGCGATCTCCGGCGGGTACAAGGACGGCGATGAAGACGGGAATCGAGTTTTTCGACAGGCAGAACCCGAAGCCGGGCGATCTCTGGATCGTGGCGAGCGGACCGGCGATGGGCAAGTCCACGGTGCTCCGCAACCTGGCCGTCGGTCTGGCCGACAACCTCGCCGAGGGCCACATCGCGTACTGGGATCTCGAGGAGACGCAGCAGACGTGGCGCGCCCGCATCGAGGCGATGGGCTGCGACGTCCCGGCCGCGCTCAGCTACCGCAACGAGGAGGTCTACCACAGCGGCGAGCTCGTGGATCTCCTGACCCGGAACGCGGCGGCCCCGAGCTTCAAGGCCGTGATCATCGACAAGTTCCAGCTCGCGATCCGCGACGTGCCGGAGGCCCTCCCGCGCCTGAAGCTGTGGCTCGTGCGCACCGGCAAGTTCGGGCTCGTGTCGCTGAGCCTGCCGCGGGAGATCTGGGGCAAGCTCAAGTCGGAGGGGGAGGTGAACCCGGACAGGCTCCCCGAGCACGTCCTCGACAACGCGAACGCGGTGTTCACCTGCGGCATGACCCCGCAGCGCGCCGTCGACGGCGGGGCC
>Ga0315550_1002775_pt1 | contig 10651 bp, 10 predicted proteins | sample SalMarSW160190MG_2_FD_203100 | JGI IMG/M metagenome (GOLD analysis project Ga0315550, IMG submission 203100) | Salt marsh sediment microbial communities from the Plum Island Ecosystem LTER, Massachusetts, United States - Salt Marsh Sediment SW1601-90 ... | reverse complement strand
CTAGCCCGCGAGCAGCGGGACGGGGTCGACGGGGGTGGCGCCCTGGCGCAGCTCGAAATGCAGCTGCGGGCGCGTCACCGAGCCGGTCATGCCGGCGGAACCGATGATGTCGCCGCGATTGATGACTTGGCCCTTGGTGACCGAGATTTCCTTGAGGTGCGCGTAGGCCGAGACGAAGCCGCCGGCGTGGCGGATGAGGACCAGGTTGCCGTACCCCTCGACGGTGTCGCCGGTGTAGATGACGGTGCCGTTCTCGACCGCGTGGATGGCGGTTCCTTCGGGCAGCTCGATATTGATGCCGGTGCCGCGCGAGGCGCGGAAATCGGCGATCAGCCTGCCCTGGGCCGGCCAGCGGAACTTGTCGGCGCCTGAGGCATCGGGGGTGGCGGTAACCAGAGGAACCTGCACCGGGGTGATGGTCCCGGCCGGCGCCGTCGAGGCGGTGGTGACCGGCGCGGCGGCGGGCTCCCGGGCGAGCGTCGGTGCGGGCGTGGCCGCAACTGTCGGCGCGGGCTGGGATGCGGGCGCGAGGTCGGCGCGGCCCGGAATGGCCAGGCGCTGCCCGACGAAGATCTTGTCCGCCGAGTCCAGCCCGTTGGCGTCGACCAGCGTCTGGACGGTCACCGAATAGCGGCGGGCGATCGAATAGAGCGACTCGCCGGATTCGACCGTGTGGTAGAACACGCCGGCCTGCGCGGGGGCGGGCGTCGGGGCGGCCTCGATGGCGGCCACGGAGCTCTGGACTGACATGGGCTGGGTACTCGTTACTGGGTCGGACGACAAAGGCGGCAGGGGCTGGCTGGCGACCGTTCGGCCGACCAGCGGGTCCTGGGTGTCGGTGGGAGCGACGCCGACGTCGGCGCCCGGGATGTACTCACCGCCCGGAGAGGGCGTCAGGGCCGCCGGCATGGGTTGATCGAGCTGGGCGGAGAGCTGCGGCCCGGTCGAGGCGGTGACGTCCGGGGCCGGCGCCGACCCGAAGGTCGTGCACGCCGAAAGTGCAATCCCCAGGCCAACTACCGTAGCGATCGCACCGGTGGACTTCAGCCGTTCGCCGACTGGACGCGTACTCATCGGGCTACTCATACTCAGCTACTCAATGCCGTGCAGAGTAGGGCGGGTAAGGTAAAGGCTAGATTAAATTGAACAAATTTTTATCCATTCCCGGCCGACGGACGGCGTCGGGAGCGCACGACCTGCGGATTTCGGCGATCGTCAGGCGGCGCCGCGGATTCGGGCCGCAAACCGGCGCTGCAGCGGCTCGATGGCAGCCATGTCGGTCTGCTGCAGCACGAGCGGGGTGACCGTGATGGCGTTTTCGTCGAGCAGCATCTCCTGATCGGCGCCCGGCTCGATTTCCGGGGGCTCCAGGATGGCGACGAAGAACCTGCCCTCGTTCTCGCTTTCGTAGAACTCGAAAGGCGAGCGCGCGAAGCGCTGATGGGGGACCACGCGGACGCCGGCCACGTCGTGGGGGCGGCAGCGGGGGAAGTTGACGTTGAAATAGGTCTCGGGGCCGTCGGCGGCCTCGATCAGCGTCGTGACCACCGGGGCCGTGAACTGCTCGGCGCATTCAAAGGACATCAGATGGTCGGCGGAATAGTCGAGGCTCTGGCTGAGCGCGATGCCCAGCGCCCCCTGCAGCGCCGCTTCCCGGGCCCCGGCGACGGTGCCCGAGCAGTTGATGAGGTCGGCGATGTTCTGGCCGCGATTGATCCCGGACAGAACGATTTCGGCCGGGGACCCCTTGAGGACGTGGGTCATGCCGGCGACGACGCAATCGGCGGGCGTGCCGTCGACGGAGAAGACGCGCTCCTCGCGGCGGGTGATGGTGAGTTCGGTGGCCAGCGAGAAGCGGTGGCCGGCGCCGGACTGGTTGACTTCCGGGGCGACCACCCAGACATCGTCGGAAAGGGTTTCGGCGATGCGGCGCAGAACCGCCAGGCCGCGTGCGTCGTGGCCGTCGTCGTTGACCAAGAGGATGCGGGGGCCGGCGCTCACGTCGAAGCCTTTTTGGCATCTTTTCGGGGCGGTTCGATCCGCTCGAGCCCGCCCATGCGGTCGCGGAGAACTTCCGGGACGGTGATCGAGCCGTCCGCGTTCTGGAAGGTCTCCATGACGGCGACGAGGGCCCGGCCGACGGCGACCCCGGAGCCGTTGAGGGTATGGACGAACTCGACGGCGCCGTCTTTGGTGCGGTAGCGGGCGTTCATGCGGCGGGCCTGCCAGTCGCCGGCGGTCGAGACCGAGGAGATCTCGCGGTAGGCCCCCTGCCCCGGCAGCCAGACCTCGATGTCGAAGGTGCGGGCCATGGTGGCGCCCATGTCGCCGGCGCACAGCTCGACGACGCGGTAGTGCAGGCCGAGGCGCTTGAGCACCTCCTCGGCGTATCCGAGCATGCGCTGGTGCTCGTCGTCGGAGTCCTCGGGGCGGGTGACCGCGACCAGCTCGACCTTGTCGAACTGGTGCTGGCGGATCATGCCGCGGGTGTCCTTGCCGGCGGCCCCGGCCTCGGCCCGGAAGCAGGGGGTGAGCGCGGTGACGCGCCGGGGGAGCTCGGCCTCGTCGAGGATCTGTTCGCGGACGAGGTTGGCGAGCGGTACCTCGGCGGTGGGGATGAGCCAGAGTTCCAATCTCTTTTTTGCTCGCTCCAAGAACTCATCGGTGTCCTCGGGCAACGCTTCTTTACGCTTTGCCAAATTGGAGCGACGCTCGAACTCCGCTTTCAGATCTGCATCGAGATCTTCCAACCTCCTCGATTTCTCCGTCCGAAATACGTCAGCGGCGAACTTCGGGAGCTGACCTGATCCGAACAAAGCATCCCGATTCACCAGAAGCGGCGTCTGGGTTTCCTCGAACCCGTTTTCGGTGGTCTGCACATCGAGCATGAACTGGCCGAGGGCCCGTTCGAGGCGGGCGAGTTCCCCGCGCAACACGACGAAGCGGGCCCCGGACATTTTTGCCGCCGTCTCGAAATCCATCATCCCGAGCGCCTCGCCGAGCTCGAAATGCTCTTTCGGCTCGAAGTCGAATTTTGGCTGCTCGCCATGGCGCGAGCGCTCGGGATTGTCCTCGGGATTTTTGCCGTCGGGGACGCTCGGGTGAAGCTGATTGGGCAGGACGGCCATGGCGTCCGTCAGGGCCTGTTCGGCGGACCGGGCCGCCTCCTCGCGTTCCTGGACAACGGATTTCAGCTCGCCGACCTCGGCCAACATTTCCTCGGCGCGGGCGATCTCGCCCCCCGCCTTGGCCTGGCCGATCGCCTTGGAGGCGGCATTCTGGGCCTGCTGCGCCTCGTTCATGGCGTGCACCGCGGCGCGGCGCTGGTCGTCGAGCTCGATGAGCTTGACCGCCATCGGCAGAGCATTCGGATCGCGGCGTTTCAGGGCGCCGTCGAACGCTTCCGGGTCCTCACGAATCCGCTTGATGTCGAACATGGCCTGATGCCCGGCGTCGCCGGTGACCCTCGTCGCTCCGGTTGCGGCTATTCGGCCTGAGCGGCCGCCTGCTGGGCCTTGCGTCGGGATCGCTCGACCATCTTCACCGACAGGATGGACCCCTCGTAGAGCAGCAGCAGCGGCAGGGCAAGTCCGAGCTGGGAGATCGGATCGGGCGGGGTCAGGAACGCCGCCACCACCAGGATCGCGACGATGGCGTATTTGCGCCAGGACTTCAGCGTATCCGAGGTTATCAGCTCGACGCGGGCCAGAAGCGTCAGCAGGACCGGCAGCTGGAAGCAGATGCCGAAGGCCAGGACCAGGGTCATGATCAGTCCCAGATATTCGGAAACCCTCGGCAGCATCTCGATGGTCGCCTCGCCGGGCCCGGACATTTCCTGATTGAGGAAAAAGGTCAGGGCCAGCGGCAGCACCCCGTAATACATCACCGCCGCCCCGATCACGAACAGCACCGGCGCGGCGGCGAGAAAGGGCAGGAAGGCCTTGCGCTCGCGGCGGTAGAGCCCGGGGGCAACGAACATATAGAGCTGCGTCGCGATGACCGGGAAAGCGAAGAAAATGGCCGCGAACAGCGCCACCGAGAGCTTGGTGAAAAAGAACTCCTGGGGGGCGGTGAAGATGAGGTGCACGTCCTCGATCGAGCCGGCGGCCCGCTCGTAGGGACCGAGCAGGAACACGAAGATGCGCTCGGCGAAGAAAAAGCACACCACGAACAGGACCGCGACCGCCGACAGCGACGTGATCAGCCGGCTGCGCAGCTCCGAGAGGTGCTCGATGAGCGGCGCCTCGGTGCCGGCGAGCTCGTCTTTGTCGGGCTCGGCGGGCTCTTCATCCTTGGTGGCGGGGACGTCGTTCATCGGCCGCTACCCGGCCGGCTTGCGCGACGCGGCGCGCCTGGAGGGGCTTGTCTTGGCGGACGTTGATTTGGCGGACGTTGATTTGGCGGACGTTGATTTGGCGGACGCGGATTTGGCGGTTCGGGGCTTGGCGGCTGCCCGCTTGGCGGGTTTGCGGGTGCGTTTGGGCTTCGGCTTGCCGGTCGCCGCTTGGGCCGCCGCCGGCCGGGCGTCGTCGGCGGATTTGGGCTCGGGTGCCCCGTCGGCGGCGATTGAAGGGGTCGATTGGGCGTCGGCTTCCGCGGCTGCCGCGGCTTTTGCGGCGGCTGCCTCGGCGTACTCGCGCGGCGCCGGCTGCGCCGCGGTTTCCGGCTTGTTGAATTGCCGATTGATGTCGCGGGTGGCGGCCTTGAGCGGATCGGCGAACGAGCGCCTGAGCTGCTTGAGATCGTCGGCGGCCCCGACCTTGTCGATCTCGGCCCTGAATTCGTTGCCCATGCGGCGCACGGCGCCGGCGGCGCGGCCCAGATGGCGCAACATGACCGGCAGATCGCGGGGTCCCACCACGATCAGCGCGATCGCGGCCACGATCAGCAACTCGCTCCAGCCGATACTCAGCATGTTCCGTCCTGTCAGGCGGCCAACCGGCCACCTGCCGAAGGCGTCTAGGCGTCTGATTTCTTTTTGTCTTCCGCGCTGACGTCGATTTCAGCGACGGGCTTTTCCTCGTCTGACATGCCGCGACGGAACGCCTTGATGCCGGAGGCCACCTCGCCCATCATCGAAGAGATCTTGCCGCGGCCAAACAGCAGCAAGGCGGCAATCACGATGATGAGAATTCCCCAAGGGCCTGGATTCATTTCCCTAACTCCTTCGCCGCCGTCTCATAGCCGACGCGATGGCGACTGACCAGTTACCGATATCAGATATGGTCAATCCGCATCAAACACAAGCACGTGCGTGGGCTCGAGGGTGAGGAAGACGTCGCGGCCCGGATGGAAAGCGGGATCGGCGGCGCGGCGCAATCTGAGCGGATGCTCGACCCCCTCGACCAGCACCTCGTAGTTGTCGACCCCCAGTGCCTCGCGGCGGGCGACGATCCGGCCCGGGATGCCGCCGGGATCGAGACTGAGCGTGACCGAGCCGACCGGGCGAATGCCGAGGATGACCCTGGCACCCTCTTGCCGGCCGGGGACCGGCACGCGGCCCAGCGGCGTCGCGGCCATCCCTTGGCGCACCACGCCGCGCACCTCGCTGAGATGGGCGAGGAACCGAGCGGCGCTCAGATCGACAGGGTTCTGGTAAACCTCGGTGGCCGGCGCGATCTGCACGATGCGGCCGTCGCGCAACAGGGCGATCCGGTCGCCCAGGAGCATCGCCTCCTCGGGGTCGTGGGTGACGATGATGGAGGTGGCGCCGGTCTCGCGCAGCACCGCCAGGGTTTCCGCGCGCACGGCGCTGCGCAACGGGGAATCGAGCCCCGAAAACGGTTCGTCGAGGGCCAGAATGCCGGGGCGCGGGGCAACCGTGCGCGCCAGGGCCAGACGCTGTTGCTGGCCGCCGGAAAGGTGCGCGGGGTAGTCGTCGGCACGGTCGTCCAGGCCGACGCGGCGGAGCGCCTGGCGGGCCTGGTTGAGCGCCTCTCGACGCCCCAGCCGGCTGAGGCCGAAGGCGGCGTTTTCGATCACCGACATATGCGGAAACAGGGCGAAATCCTGGAACATCAGCCCGATGCCGCGCTTTTCGGGGGGCACATGCACCCCGGGGCCGGAAACCGTCTCGCGGTTGATGCGGATTTCGCCGGCGTCGATGCGCAGAATGCCGGCGGCAGCGCGCAGCACGGTGGACTTGCCGGACCCCGATTCGCCGAGCAGGCAGACGATCTCGCCCGGCGTCAGGGCGAATTCGGCGCCACGCAACGCCTCCCGCTGGCCGTAGCTGACATGGACGGCGGCGAATTCAAGGGCCGCCGCGAAGCTGACGCCGACAGTGCCGCGCGGGCCCCATTCGCCGTCGCCCTCGTGCTCGAGAACGTCGGCCGGCTCATCGCTCATCGTCGGGGCCGGCGGTCTCGCGTTCGAAATCCTCGTCACCGGGATCGTCCGGCTCGAGCGGATCCTCGTCGGCGGCCCGAGCGGTGTCGCCGGGCGCGGGAACCTCGAAGCCGGGCGGCAGGTTGGGCGACAAGAGCCCGGCGCCCTTGAGGTCCTCCAGCCCCGGAAGGTCGGAGAGCGATTCGAGCCCGAACTGGTCGAGAAACTCGTTCGTGGTGCCGTAGGTCACTGGTCGCCCGACCGAGCGCCGGCGGCCGCGCATCCTGATCCAGGCGGTGTCCAGCAGCGTGTCGAGCACGCCCTTGGACATCCCGACGCCCCGGATTTCCTCGATTTCGGCGCGGGTGATCGGTTGGTGAAAAGCGATGATGGCCAGAGTCTCCAGGGCTGCGCGGGACAGGTGCCGCTCCTCGGTCTGGTGGCGGCGCAAGAGGTAGCCGAGATCCTCGGCGGTGCGGAAGGCCCATTTGCCGTCGCGCCGGACGAGATTGACGCCGCGCCCGGCGTAGGTTGCGCGCAGTTTTTCGAGCAGATCGTGAACCGGCGCGCCGTCGCTGAGATGGGCGACGAGATCCGCCTCGGCGACCGGCTCGGTGGCCGCGAACAGCAACGCCTCGATGACCCTGAGATCGCGCGCCTCGATCTCGCCCAGGGAATCGCCGCCGTTCGGAAGGGGTTCGGTTGCCGCCGCCATCTCTTCAGGCCCCGCCGGAATCCGCGGTCCCGGCGCGCCGGCGCATCAGGAGCGGGCCGAAGGCATGGTTCTGGCGCAGTTCCAGGGTGCCGCGCCGGGCCAGCTCGAGGCTGGCCGAGAAGGAAGAGGCCAGAATGCTGGCGCGCTCGTCGGAGTCGGCGAGAAACTCGGCAAGATACTGGTGGATCGGCGCCCAGTCGCTGCCCTCGCCCACCAGACGGGTGAGGATCGCCTCGGCGTCGTGCAGCGACATGACCGAGCGCACCCTAGGCGAGTAGTCGTGGGGCGCCAGGCGCTCGCGGGTGGTGGCGTAGGCACGCAAGAGGTCGATGTAGGTCGCCTGCCAGCTTCGTTCCTGCTCGAGGACGATCGGCTCGGGCATGCCGCGGGCGAAGAAATCCCGGCCCCGCCGGCTGCCGTTGACGAGGCGGCGGGCGGCGTCGCGCATGGCTTCGAGCCGCTGCAGGCGGAACTGCAGCATGGCCGCCATCTCGGCGCCAGTCATGGCTTCGTCGTCGGCGTCCTGGGGTACCATCAGGCGGCTTTTCAGATACGCCAGCCACGCAGCCATGACGAGATAATCGGCAGCGATTTCAATGCGATGTGAGCGAGCCTCGGCGATGAAGGCGAGATACTGCTCGGCCAGCGCCAGCACCGATATGGCGCCGAGATCCACCTTCTGATGCCGCGCCATGTCGAGCAGGAGATCGAGGGGGCCTTCGTAGCCGGCAACGTCGACCATCATGACGTCGCCGCGCGGGGGCTTCGGATCCTCCCAGAACTCGGCTTCGGCGGCGGATGAGGCGGGGTTCTGCATCGAATCAGATTTGCGCCCGCGGGGGCGTGAGGTCAAGCGGCGGCGGCCGCTGTCCACGGCCGCGCAAGGGGAGGCGTCAGTCGGACCTCACGAAGCAATCGGCGCCGGCGACCTTGACCTGGCCGCACAGATCCTTGGCGGCGGTCAGCGATGCGGCGGGGGCCTTGACGCGGTAGAACACGCCCCTGTCGCCCAGATCCACCCGCTGGATTTCGAGCTTGGTGGCGCCAAGCACCGTGGCCAGCCGCTCGGTGAGATCGGTGGCGGAGGCACGGGCGGCCGCTTCGCTGCGTTGCGAGGACAGCTGCACGTAGAACGGGGCGCCGGACGCGGTCACAACGGGGGTGGCCGTGGCTTGTTCGAGCGCCAGGGGCTGATCGGCGGCCGGCGGCGGCGGCGTGGAAACGACGCCGGTGCTGGCGGTGGCGGTCGGAGCGGTCGGAGTGGTCGCGGCCCCGCCGGGGGTTTCCTCCGGCCGCGGAATGGGAATCGGAGCCGGGTCCACATTGGCGACGTTGATCGGCTGCTCGGCGGCGGGCGACGGGGTCGGGCTTGCCGTTGCCGGGCTCGCCGCCGGCTCGCCGACCGATGCGGTGGCGACCGGGGTCTCCCCGAGCAGGCCGGGTTCTTCCTCGGCGAGCTGGTTGAGGACGTCGCCGATCGTATCGGCGTCGCCATCCTCAATGGCGGGGGCGCCGGGCACGTCGGGGACGTTGGGCCGCAGCGCCGGGAGCGGCTCGATGCCGGCGGTGGCTTCGTCGCCGCTGACAATCGTGCCGTCGGCGCGCACCGTCACGGTGCGGACCTTGCGGTTGGCGAGCCCGCCGGTATCGCTTTCCGGGGTGATGACCCTGGCGAGCCCCTCCCCGCTCTCGCCGCCCGTCTCGTCGCGCGAGACAAGCTGCTCGTTCTCGGGGCTGGTGGTCTCGGCGCCTTCGAGCTGGCTGAAGACGATGGAATCGCTGTCGTCCGGCGTCGCGGTCTCCGGGGCCGGCTGTTTGACCGCCTGGTCGGGGGCGGTGACGACGGGGACCTCGCCGAACAGCGCGCCGTCCTGGGTGAAATACCACCAGGCCGCGCCGCCGATCAGGGCGACGACGACAATCCCGGCGGTGGCCGGAATGATGGAACGTCCCAGCCCGCCGCCGAACGTCGAGGCGAAGGCGCGGGCGCCGGGGCGCCTGTCGGCTTCATCGGGGGTCCGGCTGACCGCCACCGAGGCTTCGATGGCTGCGTCGGCGGTTTCGGCGGCGGCATCCAGGGTGCGAGCGGCGGGTGTCGATTTCGCTTCCGGCGCGGGTGCGGCGGCGCCTTTGCCCGTGGCCTCCCAGGCCGGCGGTTCGGCGTCGGCCATGCCGGGCAGATCGAAAGCGGTGGTCTCCGCGATCAGGCGCTCGATTTCGTCGAGAGGATCGACGGCGGCGGCACGCGGGGTCTCGCGCGCGGTTGGCGTGGCGCGCATCGCCGGCGGCGTCTCGAACCGGTCGGCGGGTTCCGCGGCCGGTGGCTCGGGCTCGGGCGCCGGTTGTTCCGGTTCCGGCTCGGCGGCGGGGGCCGCCATCGCGGGTGGTGCCTGCGGCGGCGCCTCGGGCTCTTCGGCCTCGGCGGCGGCGATCAGATCGGCGATAGGATCGGCAATCGGATCGTATGGGGCGGCGGGTTCGGCGCTTGCAGGCGCCGCGGCCGTTTTCGGCTCGGCCGCCGTGGGGGTGACGGGCGGCGCGGGCTGTTCGGGCGCCGCGGGCGGCGGGCTCGCGGGTTCGCTGATCGCGCCTTGTTCCTGAAGTCCGGCCTCGGGCTTCGTGTCTTCGGCTCTCGGCGCCGGCTCGGCGCCGGCGAGGCCGAGATCGGCGGGGCGGAGCGGCGGCAGGCTGAGGCCGGCGGGCGAGGGCTCCACCTCGGGGGTGGCGGCGTGATCGGGGGTCGCCAGCGGCGGCTCGGCGAGGGCGCGGAACCCCTCGGAGAGGATTTCCTCGGGATCCTTGGCCGGCGCATCGGGGTCGGGCCCAGGCGCCGCGGGCCGGGCCGGCGCACTCGGCATCGGCGGCGGCTGGCGCGGTTCGGGCTGCAGGTCCTGACGTCCGGCATGGGCGTCCCTGGCCACGATTCGGGCCAGTTCAGCGATCAGGTCGTCGGATTCGTCGGAAATGGCTTCGGACGCGCTGTCCGGATTCGCTGCATTCATCTGTCAGCGTCCTCGTCGCCGTCCCGCCGCGCACGGGCTTTGCGGTATTCCTGGAGCGTATCATTCACATCAGACATAGCAATGTGCCTGAATTATGAAAGCTCTGCGGGCGCGGTTACACCCAAAATCCCAAGCCCGTTGCGCAGCACCTGACGGACAGTTTTGACCATAGCGAGTCGGGCCAAGGTAAGTTTCCGTTCGTTAGGGTTAACAAACCGTAAGCGCTCGGATTCATTGCCCTTCGTCCAGAAGGCGTGAAACTCCGCCGCCAGATCGTGCAGATAGAAGGCGACACGGTGCGGCTCGTGGGCGTGGGCGGCGCTTTCGACGGTCCTTGGAAAGGCGGCGACCAAACGCAGCAACGCCAAATCCTCCGGGCTGTCGAGCAGCGTCAGATCGGCGGCGCCAAGAGCCCCGGGGCCGTGATCGAGGTCCGGCAGATCGCGGTCGGCGGTGCGGAACACCGAACAGCACCTGGCGTGGGCGTACTGCACGTAGAAAACCGGATTGTCGCGGGATTTCTGGGTGACGAGGTCGAAATCGAAGTCCAGCGGCGCGTCGTTCTTGCGATAGAGCATGATGAAGCGCACGGCGTCGGGGCCGACCT
>Ga0315550_1002773_pt1 | contig 10655 bp, 9 predicted proteins | sample SalMarSW160190MG_2_FD_203100 | JGI IMG/M metagenome (GOLD analysis project Ga0315550, IMG submission 203100) | Salt marsh sediment microbial communities from the Plum Island Ecosystem LTER, Massachusetts, United States - Salt Marsh Sediment SW1601-90 ... | reverse complement strand
TTGGCTCATGTCCAGAGTTAGTGCAGAGCCACCAGGACTGAGATGAACACTGGCGTAATCCGCTTGAGATTGATGCCGAATTCGCACATAGCGACATAGCCGCTGAGGTACTTCTTATGAACACCACGCAAAGGGCGCAGGAAGTTTCGCACTGTTGTCCACATACCCTCGGTCGTGTTGACGTGCACTTCGCGGATGCCGTCACCATCGTCGTCACGCGCCCACTCCTTCTCGCCATGGCAGACAGTGGCGTGCACGCGAATGATGTGGTTGTAACCTTGCCATTCGTCAGTGAATACCACGGCCTTGGCCAAAGTGAAGGTATGAACGTGGTGAACCAGGGTTGCTCCGTCGGTATGGTGGACCACGCGCAAGCGTGCCTGCCCGCTCTCACGACCAACCGTGCCGACAATGGGCGGTCGGTCATTGTCGTAAGTGCCGTGTCCAGGGCGTTTGTTGGCCCGTCTGCGTGGTGGATCGTCAGGATCATCGTGAAGTTCACCTTTTTTCCCCCGCGTTCTGAAACATCTCGTCTGTTTCAGTCCGCTCATCGGGCAAAGGGTCATCGGGCTGCATCCGCTCCGCATTGGCCTGGATGGCCTTGCGTAAGTCATGTGCCGTCTGGCGCGCTACGCCGATCTCGCGGGCAATCGTGGCTGTCGGGTCGCCCTTGCACACACCACGCAACAGCAGAATGGCCTGCGCTGGTCGGAAGTGCTTTCCCTCGAACACGGTCCCACTGTACAGATTGTAGATGCCTTGACAAGCACACCGGTACACCGTCAACCGGCTCTTCTTGGTTGTGCGGAACACGCGTGCCTCCTCCACGCTTTTCCCGCAGTGGGGACACTCCAACTCGTTCTGGTGAAAGTACTTCAGTAGCCAAACCACGCTTAGATCATCGTCAAATAGGTCTACAATTGGAAAGTCCATGCTGGACATTATACCACACCCAGCACTCGGTTTGGACATGAGCCAATGTCTTTATACTTGTCAGGCAAGGCCTGGTTCACAGGGTCGACGACGACGGCATCCCATCCACTCTGTTGGAGCAAGTACGCCAGCAGGCCCTTTCCCCCGGCGACATCAGCGGCCCGGCAGGGCGCAAAGTGCTCAATCAGCCAGCGGTGGAGCAGTTGAAAGCGAAACTTTTTCATCTTGCGCAGTTCGCCGGACCTTTGAGAGCCCAATTCGATAAAGCGCGACAGATCCTCGGAAAAGCCGGTTCCAGACCCACGCGATATCTGCTTCAGGCTATCAAAGGTCTCCTGACCAAATTCCTCGTCCCTATGCATGGCCATTTTGAACCTCTATCTGTCCCAGAAATCCCCACATCACGCGACGCGCACCTCCTCAAACCCCAGCCTGAAGAACCGGTTGGGGTTGTTGAACAGCCAGTCGGCGGCCAGTTGCAGTGCCTCTTCCTCCTCCAGCCAGCCCCGCTCGACCAGGCGCGCCAGCACCCCGGCGATGTTCTCCAGCGCGATCTGCAGATGCCCGGCGACGAACTCGGGCATATCGCCATAGTCGCCGCCAAAGCCGTGCACCTTGGTGTGCGGCAGCACCATCACCGAGCGCTCCAAGAGTTCGGCGGCATAGTCGGGGTCGATGATGTGCAGCCAGCACAGATCGAGCGCCACGTTGGGATAGTTCTTGCCCAGGAAGAGCAGGTCGCCCAGGTAGGGCCAGTTGCCGTGGAAGAGATCAAAGCGCACCTCGCGATGCAGTTCCAGCACCGAGGCCAGATGCGCGGCGTTGGCCTTGTCCACCCGGTTGTAGACGCCCGCCATGTGCCCGGTGTGCAGTTGCACCGGCAGATCCAGGTCGCGGGCAAAGCGCATAAAGGCGTGGAACAGGTAATCGTTCAGCGGCTTGCCTACGGGCCAACCAAGGCTGTTGCGTGGGTCGGCCAGCACCTGGTTGAACAACCGCTCGGCCTCGGCCTTGGGCACGACATCGTAGGCGAGCGTCCGCTCGTAGGCCGACTGATCCTTGATGCCGATGGCCCCGCGCTCCATACACCGTTTGAACACAACGAACACCGCCTCCAGGTACTCGTCCAGCGAAGTGACGTGCATATCAGCCAGCGAGCCACACCAGTCGATCGTCGCCTGGGTCATCGTTGGCGGGTGAAAGCCCGGCAACGAGATCATCGGGCGCCACTTTTCGGGAAAGGTCTTTTTACCGTCCAGGAAAGCGCCCAACCCATCGGGCAGCCACCCCAACACATCCACCAGCATGGCCTGGATGTTGGCCTCGTCGATGGTGCGAAAGTAGACTTCCTCGTTCTGCTCAGCCAGCTTTTCGGCCACGCGGTCGAGCGCCTCGCGGGTCAGCTCGTCCTCGCCGTAGACGTTCTTGAGCACCAGCTTGGTCACGCGGGCGTAAGCGGTGTGCTCGGTAGCCCGCCACAGCTTCTCAAGCAGGGGCCATTTCTCATCGGTGGAGATCTCGTGATCCTCCAGCCGGGCGACGTCCTTGTCGCTTATGCCGAAAGCCGCCGACTGCAGATCGTGCAGGACATACCACGTGAACAGCGCGGCGATGGGCTCCTTGTAGGGCAGCCGGGCCTCCGGGCCGGTCAGGTGCTCGTGGCAGTCGATGACGGGCATTTCATCGATCCGCTCGTACAGACGATTGAACAATGGCGATCTAGCATACAGCATTTTTCAGGCTCCTTTCAAGATCCTCTCACGACAAACGCTTTACCCAGCGGTTTGCCTGATGCCTTTTAACAGGCTGCAACGAGTCATAAAGGCGATTGGAGACGTTGGGCTCCGGCGCCGACTCGATGTAAACGCGGCCAATACCTACAGCGTGCAGCCGCCTGAAACACTCGCTCAAGAGCGTCTTGGCGAACCCTCGGCGGCGGTAGTCGGGGTGCGTCCCCACCGGGTCGATCTGCGCGACCTTATTCTGGTCGTCTATCCAGACGAGCGCGAACGCCACGTGCTGGCCCTCCGGCGAGACTACGCATAGGTCCCAATCAAAGGAATAGCTCGGCGCAGAGCTCTTGCCATCGAACCAATTCCGGTCGAGATAGTCGCTGTTAAAGGTCGCGCGCTCGGTCGCAATGTGGCCATCGTAATCGCCGTTCTCGGCCAGCGACTCGATACGAAACCCTGGCGGCAGATCGAGCGCAGGGTACAGCTTGGATACATCATACGCGTGCACGTTTGCGCCGGATCCCAAATCCTCATACCCCCGCTGCAATAGCAGCTCTTTTCGCTCGGCATCGTATTGATAGGCGCGCGTCTCGATGCGCGCCTCCTCCCCGGCCCAGTGGCCCTCTGCCCAGTCCAGCATAGCGCTCTCTACGAAACGATACTCGGGATGAACCTGCAGACAGGTCATTTCGTGGTAAAGGTTACAAAAGCCGATCAGTTCCCCATCCTCGTTCCGCCACAGATGTACGCGGTCGATGAAATACGCGGGCGGCTCGTCCCACGTTGCGTAGCGCCAGTTTTCGAGCTCGGCGAAAGCCCAGTTATGCGGCCTGCCCGTGATCGTAAGGCTTTCCACCAGGAGATGCCACATTTCCTCGAACTCCACATCACTGAACGTATAGTCACAATCGCGTATCGGTTTCAGCTTGTCATCCATCCTCACAACTCCTCAACACACCCTGCTTCAAGGTCGATCTCCAGATACACCGTCCCCGGCGACCAATCCGGCGTGGCGAACAGCCGCCTGCCGTCGGGCGCAAAGACGTACCCGCCGCCGGGAAAATCCTCGTCCACCGTCCGACCGGCCTGCGTGGCCACTGCCACCCAGATGCCGTACTCCTGCGTGTACTGGCCCAGGTACTTTTCGCACTCGCCCTCCCACCACTCGAATCCCGACCGCCAGTTCCGCGTGGCCTGCTCACCATACAGCCCCGGTGCGGCAAGTTCGAACACGATCTGCGCGCCATGGCGCGCGCACGCCTCGAACACCTCGTGGCTGCCGATGTCGGCGCAGATGGCGATGCCAAAGTTCAGATCGCCGTGGGTAAATACCGGCACCCCGTCACCGGGCGAGAACCACGCCGCCTCTTCCTCGATGACGCGTCTCTTGCGATAGAATCCCAGCAGTTCCCCATCGCGAGCGACGACCTGCGTGATGAAGGGCTTGTTGCCTGGGTTCTCCTCGATCAGCCCGGCGAGCACGGTGAGGGACAAGCCGCGCGTCATCTCCAGCACCTGCGCCACCTCCGATCCATCCAGACGGATGATCGCCTCCGGGTACCGGGTCGGATCAGCGTAGCCGGTGATACTCATCTCGGGAAAGCCAATGACGTCCACGCCGCGGGCGGCAGCCTCAGCGACGGTGCGTGCCATCTGCGCCAGGTTCTCCGCGATGGCAGCCTTTTCACAAAACATCTGAATCAGGCCAATCTTGAGATTTTTCACATATCTCTCCCACAACGAAAAAAAGAAAAGGCACCAACTTATCTCTGACCGCGTCGCAACGCACACTCAGAAATAAGCAGGTGCCTCAAGGACTGGTTGGCTTTCCTACTCCCGATTTTCACCTCAGCGAAAATCGGCGCCATTGTTTTTTAGGCCGCCAGCCGGCAGCCAGTATACCACATGTTCACCACCCGTCAAGATTCCCTCGCTACCAACGTCAACCCCGCGCGCGGGTTCTTGTGCCCGTCGATCAAATCGACGTCCTTCTCCACCGCCCCCGGCAGCCAAAATCCAGGGATGACCATACGAAAGTCTCCAGGGCTACAGAGACCGGCACCTTGCGCGGCTGCGGCTGGATCCAACTAACGGCCAGGAGCTGGGGCAGGAACTACCCGCTAAAACGGATGGCGGGTATCAAACCGAGGCTCGTCGAGCCACTTGAGGCAGGTGGAACGCCTGGCATCAGTCCGATTCCACACCGCCGATCGAAAAGGCGCGGGCAAAGATGCCCGCCTGCCGCTGAGAGAACCCCACGTGCATCGTGTGCAAAGCCAGGATGACGTACTCCAGACGTCCCGCCCCGAACTCTTCCAGCCGCTCGGCGCAGTCGTTGAGAATCTCGACGCAAGTCTCACTTAGCTCATCGATCGGCGACAGGCGAATGACGCCGCCAAACAGCATCACACCTCGCTCCAGGTCGTCCTGTGCCAAGGCGTCGGCGCAGCTATCGAGCGTAGCCAAGAGATCCGCCTCACTTTCGGCTTGATACTCGCCTATCTTTTTCTTCAAAGCAGTGACAGACTGCGACGTGGTGGTACCCGCCTCACCGCGCACCTGGCGCAAGAGCTGGATGAAATTGTGCTCATCTCCGACGATGCGCGCCAGGGAGAGAGCCACCTCCATCCGAGCATCAAGGCTCTGACTGGCCCGCAACAGGGCGAGCAACTCGCCCACCGCCTCCTCCGCCCTCAATTGCCCCAGCGCCGAGGCATAAGCCAGCTTCAGGCCGTCGTCCGTCTCGCTCGCCAGCCGCTCCAGGAGAACGGGCGCGATCCTGGCATCCTCCAGGCTGCCCAGCGACCGGACGCAGTGGGCGCGGATCGAGCGATAGGGGGCGTCCAATCCCTCGCGCAGCGGCTCGATTGCCCGCTCGTCGCCCACCCTGCCGAGCGCCCAGGCGGCGATCACGCTGAGGGCAGGCTCGTCGCCGCGCAGCACCTCGACCAGCGCGCCGACCAGCCGCTCGTCCGGTCCCCGGCGTGCGATGGAGACGATGGCCTCGAAGCGAACGTAGAACCTGGGATCGGCCAGCGCCTCGAGCAGTTCATCGACCGTCAGCGGACTCTGGGTCTGGCCCAACCGTTCGGTCACCGTGATCGCATCCCGCTCGCCCTTGGCCCGGTGAAAGCGCACCAGCGATTCCAATGCCCGCAGGGGATTTCCTCGCAGGAACATACCCGCGAACTCGCCCGTGGTGACGCTGCTATCGGCGCGCACGCCCCTGAACAAGGCGATGCTCGCCGCCGATAAAACCAAGCCGGCGACGAACAAAATGGTATACGGATCAAAAGTCAGGAACAGAAACTGCCGCCCTGCGATGGCCGCAGAATAGTCCAGCACCCAACCGCTGACCAGCTGCCCCATCCCACCGACGATGCCCACCCAGGCATAGCGAACCGCCATGTATCCCGTTCGCTTTTCAGGCGGGACGATACTGACGAACAGAAGGCGTCCCGAGCCTATCGCCCAGCCCATATCGGACACGCCCGCCAGGAACGCGACCCCCAGAGCGACGTAAAGACTCCACACACTCTGCCGGGGCATCAACAGCCAAAAGACGGGCAGAATGACGCGCGCATACACCCCCGATAGCATCACCGGCTTGCTGCCGTACCGATCGGCGGCCCAGCCCCACAGGTAGCTCGAAAGCAGCCCGCCCAGCAAGCCGCCCGTCTGCAGCAGCACCACGTTCCCCGAACTGAGACCCACCTCCTCTCGCATAAAGAGCGGCAAGAACGAACCCAGCGGCCCGGTGGCCAGCGTAAACAGGCCGATGCCGAGGATGTATAGCACAAAGCTGCGGTCGCGCAGGGCTACCAGCATGTCCCCTCGCCGCGCCTTTTTCTTGACAGTCCTTTTAACCGGCCTTCGACCGAGTCCCGATATCCAATCTCGCGCGCCGGCCAACACGTTTCCGCGCTGTGCCTTTTTCCTGGCAGCCTTGACCGGTGCGCCGCCGGGGAGGTGCGAGACTGACCAGACGGCGACTACGCCAAAGACCAAGCCCGCAGCCATCAAGATGGTGAACCGGTTCAAGTCGGGCGCGTCCCCGATCACGTATCCGGCCACTGTGATGGCCAGGAAACTGGCCAGACTCGAGAATATCTTGCTCGTCGCGGCGTACTTGCCGCGCACCGAGTTGGGGATATACTCTTGCTGCCAGGGCGTGATCGCCGTCATGGCGATCGCGCGCGAGACCGTAAAGACCGCCACGACGACGATGACGTACGTCACCACGGTCCCGTGTCCAAAGGAAGCCAGAATCCAGGGCACCAACAGCAGGAACGCGTTGATGGCCTTTCTGCCGCCGTAAAAGGTCATGAACGTGCGCTTGTATCCCCAGCGCGCGACGGCGGGGGCGATCACCAACGCCAGGAGGGCCGTAAAAGGGAAAAGGGATAACAGCGCGCCGATCTGGGTCTTGTTCAGCCCAAGCTCGTTCAGATAGAGGACGAACAGCGAGCCCAGAATAGTGAGCTGGCAATAGACCGAGTTTGCCGTATCGAAGGCGATGCCCCAGGGCAAGCCGCGCATCTTTTCCACGGTCGTCGGTTCTTCGGTCATAGAAAAATCGCTCGGTGCACTCTGACCTGAAAATGGAATCTCACGCAAAGGCGCCAAGACGCAAAGAAATGAAACTTGGCGCCTTTACGGCTTTGCGTGAGATGTTCATGCTTAATGGTGCTCGCAGGACATCAGCTACCCCGCTCCACCGTTCGCTGAGATGAACTGCCGCTCGTACAGATCACGGTACAGCCCACCCTGCGCCAACAGCGACTCGTGATCGCCCTGCTCCACGATCTGTCCCCTGTCGACGACGTAGATGCGGTCGGCGTTGCGCACGGTACTCAAGCGGTGCGCGATGACGATGGCCGTGCGGCCTCGCAGCAGCCGCTCCAGTGCCTCCTGGATCAACGCCTCGGTGACCGTATCCACACTCGACGTCGCCTCATCCAGGATCAGGATGCGCGGGTTCACCAGCACCGCGCGGGCGATGCAAACCAACTGCCGCTGGCCCACCGAAAGGTTCACCCCACCCTCCAGGATGCGCGTCTCGTACCCATCCGGCAGGTTGCGGATAAAGCCGTCGGCGTTGGCCAGCCTAGCGGCGGCGACCATCTCCTCCTCGCCGGCGTCGGACCGGCCAAAGCGCACGTTGTCAGCGACACTCCCGGCAAAAAGGAAGGGATCCTGGGACACCAGCCCCATCTGTCGATGCAGACTCCCGGCCGTCACGTCACGCACGTCGACGCCATCGACCAGCACGGCCCCCTCGGTCACGTCGTAGAAGCGAGCCACCAGGTTGGCGATGGACGTCTTCCCCGCGCCGGTCGGCCCCACCAGGGCCACCGTCTCGCCCGGCTCGATGACCAGATTGACGTGATGCAGCACACCTTTCTCTGGATCGTAGGAGAACGATACGTCGCGCAGCTCGACCCGCCCTTCGATCTGGGGCAGATCGCCCGCGCCGGGCTTATCCTGAACGGCTGGCTGCGTATCGAGCATCTCCAGGATGCGCTCCCCTCCCGCCGTCGCAGCTTGCAGCGTGGTATAGATCCGGCTCAGGTCCTGGATCGGCTCGAAGAAGCGCCCTACGTAGGATAAGAAAGCGACCACCACGCCGATGGTCAACGTCCCCTGAGCGATCATCGTGCCGCCTACCCACAGAACGATGCCCATCGCTGCCATACTCAACACGTCGGCGGCGGGCAAAAAGACGAACGAGAGGGAGATCGCGCTGATGTAGGCATCACGATTGGCGCGGTTGACCTCCTCGAACCGCTCCTGGGTGGTCTCCTCCTGGGCAAAGGCCTGGATGACGCGCATGCCGCTGATGTTCTCCGCCAGGTCGCCAAGCACAGCGCCTATACTCTGTCGCGTCTCGCGGTAGGCCGCGCGCGCCCGCCGACTGAACCAGGCCGTGATCAGCACCATCAACGGCAGCACGCTGAAGGCCAGCAGCGCCAGGCGCGGCTCCATGGCCACCATCACCACGACCGTCCCCACCAGCAATATGCCGTCGCCGACCATGCTGATCAAACCCTGCGACAAAAGCTCGTTGATCACCTCGACGTCGCTGATCACCCGCGAGATCGTGACCCCGACGATGTGCCTGTCGTGATAGGGGATCGAGAGAACCTGTAGATGGCGGAAAAGTTGGTCGCGCAGCGTGGTCAGTACCCGGTGGCCCACCCAAGATAGGATGTACGTCTGCGCCGCCGAGGCCACGTAGACGACACTCAGCGCCCCGGCCAGCTTCAGGCTGGTGATCAGCAGCCCATGCACGTCGCCCGACGCGATGTTCTGATCGATGGCTATCTTGGTAAGATAAGGGGCCAGCAGGCCCGCACCGGACGATGCAAACATCAACAGCGCAGCCACAAGCATGCGCGCCCAGTGAGGGCGGACGAAGCGCAACAATCGGAACAGGACGCGTCCGCTGATCTTGCCCCGCTCGTCTTTGGAGCCGAGCCTTCTCAACATGTGTCCCGGACCGCGCGCAGTAGCACTGATATTTATACTCATCGAGACGGCATCTCCTCTTGCGGGCGTAACTGGCGATAGTAGATCTCTGCGTAGAGACCGCTGGTCTTGAGCAACTCGTCGTGCGCGGTGTGCTCTGCGGTGCGCCGCCCGCAGGCCGCGATGCGCTGCTTTTCCAGCACCAGCACCAGGTTCGCCTGGCGGATGGTGCTCAGCCGCTGGGCGATGACGAAACTGGTGCGCCCCTCCATCAGCCGGGCGAGCGCCGCCTGGATCAAAGCCTCCGTCTCCGTGTCAACGGATGAGGTCGCGTCGTCCAGGATCAAGATGCGCGGGTCCTTGAGAATCGCGCGGGCGATGGCGATGCGCTGCTTCTGCCCGCCAGAAAGCGTCACCCCTCTCTCACCGACGTAGGTCTCGTAACCTTCGGGGCACTCCAAGATGAAATCGTGTGCCGCGGCGTCCTTCGCCGCGGAGATGATCTCCTCCTCGCTCGCGCCGGGACGGCCAAAGGCGATGTTCTCGCGGATCGTGGTGGCAAACAGCGTCGTATCCTGCAACACGATGCCGATCTGGCTGCGCAGCGAGTTGACCGTCACGTGGCGGATGTCCTGCCCGTCGAGCAGCACCCGCCCCTGCGTGGGATCGTAAAAGCGCGGGATGAGGCTGATGACCGAGCTTTTGCCGGAGCCAGTCGCCCCCAGCAGCGCGACCACCTGACCCGGCTGCACCTCAAAGTCGATATCGTCCAGCACGCGGTGCCGCCCGAAATAGGCAAAGGAGACGCCCTCGAAACGGACGTTTCCCTCGATGGGCCCCAGCGGCTTGGCATCCGGCAGGTCCTCCACCTCGCCTTTGGCATCCAGGATCTCGAAAATGCGCTCGCCCGAGGCCACCGCCAGCGAGACCGCCGACACGATCATCCCCAGGCGGCGGACGGGGACCAGCAACTGGCTCACGTAGGTCGTAAAGGCCACCAGCTCGCCAAGGGTCAACTGCTCCCCGATGGCCAACTGGCCGCCGTAGAGGAGGATAAAGATCGTACCCGTGCTGGCCAACAAGCGCATCAGAGGCAGGCCGGTAGCCCGCAGGCGGGAGGCCGTCACGTTGGCCCGGAACAAGCGCGTGTTCTGTTCGTCGAAGCGCTCGATCTCGGCCCTCTCCTGGGCAAAGGCCTTGACGACGCGCGCACCGCGCAGGTTCTGTTCCAGACGCGTGGTGAGATCGTCCAACTGCCCCTGGACGGCCCGCGCCAGAGGACGGTAGCGCGTCCCAAACCACAGGGCCACGTAGGCCAGAAACGGCACGATGATCAGCGTCAGCAGGGCCAGGCGCACGTTCATGAGCAGCATCGAAACGGCGACGCCCACGATCAGGACGGTCACCTCGACCAGGCGCAGGAAAGCGCGCCCGGTGAGAAAGCGCACGCGATCTACGTCGCTGATCGCCCGCGTCAGCAACTGGCCCGTCTCGGCCTGGTCGTGATAGCTGAAGGAGAGC
>Ga0315550_1002771_pt1 | contig 10663 bp, 15 predicted proteins | sample SalMarSW160190MG_2_FD_203100 | JGI IMG/M metagenome (GOLD analysis project Ga0315550, IMG submission 203100) | Salt marsh sediment microbial communities from the Plum Island Ecosystem LTER, Massachusetts, United States - Salt Marsh Sediment SW1601-90 ... | reverse complement strand
GACTATCAGCAGCGACAGGCATGATCCGGGCAGACGCATGGCACCCTCCGGTGCGTGCCATCTTGGTTAATCAAATATTAACGCGTCTTTGGCATAATCTTAGCAACAAGAAAAACCACTCACAGGGTGCGATAGAGGAGCATGGACGAGGCATTCGAGGCCGAAAAAGCGCGCCAGGCGCGCCTTCAGGACATCGCCGATTACAACAACGAAACGGCCGGCGTCGAAACTGGCCGCGCCCTGCATTTTTCGACGAAAGAAGAGTTTCAGCGCCGCGCAGCCAAGGCGAAGGGCGAAGACCCCGCGCCAGAAAGAGCGCTCACCACTCTTCTCCTCCAGCGCCTTGCCGATCCCGCGTACCGCGAGGTCTGGGAACGCGTCGGTGAGGAGCTGAACATGGCCGACCGCGCCAGCCTGATAGCCCTGGAAAAAGCGAGGCAGCACCAGGCCGAAGCAGAAAGAGCGCTGCAAGAGTTGCAAGAACGCGCCGCCCGTCTACCCGACGGCCGCCGCGTCTACCGGACAGAAGACGGCACAGCGGCCTATGATGAAAGCAACAACCGGCTCACGGAAGCGCAGATGGCCCAGGTGCCGTGGGAGGAAGGGCAGCCTACATGGGAGCAGCGGAATCGCGGCTTTGACGATGTGCAGGCCGCCTCCCGTGACGTTCGCGATACGGAGGCGTACCGCGAACGCCTTCACGAAATCCAGCAGCGCCACGCCGCCGGCGAAATGTCAAAGGATGAACTCGAAGACCTGGATAAGAACTTTGAGGCCGATATGCCGGAAAGCGTTCGCCGGCACTACGAAGCCGAAAAGTCCATTCAGCCCCCGCGCCACGCGGATCACGATCAATCCGCTCTGCCCGACACCGGCTCCGTGGCCTCCCATGTGCTCGCCGACACAGGCCTTACCGCCGCGAAGTCCGCACGCGCTGCGTTCACCCCGGCGGCAGCCGGAACGCTGACGTCCGATGAATTTGAAAAGGCTGCGGCAACTGTCCCGGCGCCTACCGCGCCGCGTTTCGGATAAGCCCTCCCGCTACTTGCAATGCCGCTCGATTAGCACATACAGGAGGCCAATGGCCGGCTTGTCCTTATAATTGTGGAATACCTCAATGACTTCTTTCGGGCCACCACCGCCGTTGTAAAACCAGTTCAGCCCGCACTCCGCTTTCTCGCCCTGTCCGTTCTTGCTGTAGAGGAACAGCACCATATCGACCGCCCCTGTGATGTACCCGTATTGCTCCTTCGCCCCCATCTTATCCACCACATCCCCCGCCGATATGGCAGCGGCAGGCGAGGGCAGGGCAAGGAGGCCTGCCGCAACTATCGCGGCGGCCGGCAGGGTCAGGTTCATCCGCATCACTGCGTTCTTTCCGCTGAGGATCGAAGGGCTCAAATGAATACCTAGTATACGAATACCCAGTATACTAGGTGGCGCAACGGCCCTCAACGGGCTTGTGATTTCGCCATGGCCTTGAGCCTTGGCGACATCGTGGCCCGGAACCTGCGGCGGTTGCGGCAGCAGCGCGGGCTTACCCAGGAAGAGCTGGCCGATGAGGTCGGAATCAACCGCAACTACGTCGGAATGATCGAGCGCGGCGAAAACTCGCCCACGGTCGCCATGATCGAACGGTTGGCCAGGGCCCTCAAGGTCGATCCGATAACCCTGTTCAAACGCGAAAGGTCCTGATTCGGCACTGCCGGATTGCGGAACGAATCCCTTGATGCCTTGCAGAGGAGGCCATGCCCATAGACATCCCCGCTCTTGATGCGGTCCGGGAAGACCTGGAAGCACTTCACCGGCGCTGCGAACAGGGCATAGTGCGGCCGGCGGAGGCTCAGTCGGCATTGGCCGGTGCGGACAGGAGAGTGCGTGAACTGCTTCCGGCGGAGTCCGATCCTTTTCGGTTCTACGACCGGAAATTCAGCGAACATCGGTCGCTTTGGTGGGCGCAAAGCATCACGGGCTACGTTGAGCGAGGAGACTGCCAGAACATCCTTCATAGACTCGAAGCGGTGCGGGCCGCGCTGACAAGGCTCGCCCCCGATTTCGCGCGCGATGAATCGAGTGCCCGCGCCCAGTTTTATTTCCCGGAGGGCGACATCTACCAAGCGCGGCAGACCCTCTTCCGTCTGATGAAGCGCGCCGCCGCCAGGATCGACATTGTTGATCCATATCTTGATCCCGAAGTGTTCGAGTTCCTGGAGTCCATTGAGCCGGCAGTCGCCGTCCGCCTTGTCACTGGCGCGCCGAAGGCTCTGTTTGCGAGCCAGCTCCGCGCCTTCAGGGCCAATGTGCGTCCCGTTGAGGCCCGTGGCATCGCCGATGTCGCCAAAATACATGACCGCTTTCTGGCGATCGACGGGCGCGAAATCTGGCACCTTGGCGCGTCCATCAATGGTCTCGGGAGGAAGGCCTCGATGATCAACAGGGTTGACGAAGCGTCGGAGCGCACCCGGCTGCTGTCCGACCTTGAAGCCTGGTGGAGCGCGGGAACCCCCCTATAAACTTCTCCTCCCTCCTATAGCCTCCGCGGCCGAGGTCAACCGCAACTATGTCGGGATTATCGAGCGCGGCGAACGCCGGGCGCGATCCTCCTAGTCCGCCTTCTGCAACACGGCTTTCAGCAGCAGCGGGAGTACGTCGTGCAGCGCCGTTGTGGCTTCGCCGATATCCTTTCTGTTTCCATCATGTAAAAACCGGCCCCGCACATTATAGGCACGGACCAGCCTGGCGACTGTCTCATCTATGTCGGCAACGCCCATCGCTTCCAGCCTCGCCCGCGCGAACGCGCGAATCCGCTGGCCGTGCGATCTTCTTTTCATGCGCCCAATATTATCCGCCAGCCGCTCAAAATCTTTTCGTTCCGCGCCGTCCGTCACACCCGCGGCTTTGGCGTGGGCTTGTGCCATCCATTCGTTCACCTGCTCTATAATACGGTCCGGTTCCGCTTCCGCCGGCGGGACCAGAACCTCAAGCGCTGTGCATTGGAGCAAAAAGCGCGGCACGCTATGCGGCTCGAAATATGAAAGCACATAAAGCTCCATGGCCGTCTCCAGCCTGACCGCCGCTTGGCCGTCCGCCTCGAATGCTTCGGGATTCGCGCGCGCCAGCCCTTGTGCCAGCGCGCCCAAAAATCGCTCCGCTTTATTGCTCAATATTGCGGTGACGCTGCCCGCGGTGATTTTGCCGGCACGCTTACCTTCCCGGTAAATAGCGGGGCGCGTCGTCTCAATAATCACATCGACCGGACGCCCCAAACCGAGGTTTTTCCCGGTTTTGACAGGATCGTCGTAATACGTAACGGGCTGCGCTTCTGCTAACGCCTTGATCCCCGTCTTTAGCTCCAGCCCGGCCCAGCATACCGCTGCATAGAGCTGCCGCAGCAGCGCTTTTGCCTCTTCTTCCGAGCCGATGCCCTTCACCGTCAAAACATAATATTCATCTTCACGGCTTAACTCTGCGGGCAGGCCGAGCACGTTCATTTCGACCGCCGGATCGACATCGCTGATCCGATTCCCGCCCGGAAGCTGGATCGGCAGCCGTATGCAATAGGTTTCGCTCATCCGGCTTTCTCCATTCTCAACGCAACCCGCACCGAAGCTGCATTTTAGCGCCTAACCGCAACAGCATCCCTTTTCCATGCCCGCCGGCCCGTTTTGGTCCGCATTTCACAAGCCTGCCAGCCTTTCGCGGCTTTTCTCAAACCCTCACGCCTTTTTGGCCGGCCGTGGCGCCGCGTCAAGGCATCCCCGCGTATCCGCCTGACCACTTGCGCGTGGTCGGGCGGACCCTCGCGGGGAACCCCTCCTTGACCCGCCGCCTGATACGCCCGGCCCCTTTTTTCGGCGTTGTTGAGGAAACCCTTAAGCGAAAGGAATATTATGAAACTTCTGACCAAATCACTCCGTGAGCGATTGCTCAAAAACGGCCGCATCCGGCAGGCGCTCGCCCAGCAAGGCAAGGCCGAAGCCGATTTCATCCCCGTCGTGAAGCTGTTCACGCCCGACGGCGCCGCGACCTGGCTGCTGACCGAAATCGATCCCGGCGATTACGATCGCTGCTTTGGCTTATGCGATCTCGGGCTCGGATACCCCGAACTCGGATATGTCAGCCTTGCCGAGCTTCAATCCGTGCGCGGCAAGCTCGGCCTTGCCATCGAGCGCGACCGCTGGTTTGTGGCCGATAAGACGATCTCCCGCTATGCCGCGGAGGCCGCACAGCTTGGGCGCATCAACGCATGACGCGCCCCCTCACGCACGATGAAAAGCTCTGGGTCTTCCGCAAAGCGACGAACGGCTTTGCCGGATCCAACGAACGCTGGATCGAGCGCGCCGTTCGCGGCATGACCGACGATGAGCTTGCCGAGGCGCTTGCGTTCGAACTCGGAATCATGGGCGGTTCCTGCGGCCCCGATTGCATCAGCATCGCCTTTCAGGGCGCCGGCCTGAAAATCTGGGCCTCGTGGTCGCATCCGAACATCGTGCGGGACACGCCGATCTTCGCCGGCAAGGCCACCATCGCCATGGCCCGAGAGGTTTACGGCATTCCCGATCCGTCAGACCGGCAGATCACACTTTTCTAGTTCGCCCGGTGCGCAAGAATCTTGCGCGAAAATTCGCCCGTAGAGCGCGTCCCAGGCGGCCCTTTCGATAGTCGCCCCGCGATCCCCACAACGCACGCGCGGCCCGGCTGTGCCGCGCCCCGGGGCGTTTCTGGCGGCTTCCTGACCTTCGCCGGTTTTCCTCAAATCTTTGACGCTTCATGGCCGGGCGCGCCGTCCTGTCAACGGGCGGCCCGCTCCAGCCTCCGCCTGCGGGCCGAAGCCTCCGGCGAAGGCCCGTGTTGCCCGTGTGACCGGCCGGCTCAATCGCCCGGCCTCCTCATTCGCGTCTTTTCGGAAAACCGAACGCGAAGGAGGAATCCATGTCCGAAGAAACTGCCGCCCGCGGCGACGTGTACAGCCGGATCACCGTGCGCATCGTTGCCGACCTTGAGAATGGCGTGCGCCCGTGGGTCAGACCCTGGGACGCGCACGCGGTGGGCCGCATTACGCGCCCGCTGCGCCACAACGGCGTGCCCTATGCCGGGATTAACGTCGTCACGCTCTGGTCAGCCGCGATGGCCGCCGGCTACGCCGCGCCCATGTGGATGACCTTCCGCCAAGCCATGGAGCTGGGCGCACATGTCCGCAAGGGCGAGAAGGGCTCGCTCGTCGTGTACGCGAACACGCTCACGCGCACGGAGACCGACGCCGACACCGGCGAGGACATCGAGCGCGCGATTCCGTTCCTCAAGGGCTACACCGTCTTCAATGTCGAGCAGATCGAGGGTCTGCCCGATCATTACTACGGCAGGCCCGAACCGCGCCTCGATCCCGTGCAGCGCATCGCGCACGCGGATTCCTTCTTCGCGGCCACGCGCGCGGAGATCCGCCACGGCGGAAACCGCGCCTTCTACTGCCCGTCAACCGACCATATCCAGATGCCGCCCATCGAGGCGTTCCGCGACGCCGAGAGCTACTACGCCACACTCGCCCATGAGGCGGTCCACTGGACCGGCGCCGCTTCGCGCTGCGACCGCGCCTTCGGCAAACGCTTCGGCGACAACGCCTACGCCGCCGAAGAGCTGGTCGCCGAACTCGGAGCCGCGTTCGTCTGCGCCGATCTTGAGCTGGCGCTCGAGCCGCGCGCCGATCACGCGTCCTACATCGCTTCGTGGCTTGAGGTCCTCAGGAGCGACAAGCGCGCGATCTTCACTGCGGCGGCCCACGCACAGCGCGCGGCCGACCACCTCAACGCCTTGCAGCCGGCGGGTGAGCCGGCAACTTAAGCCAGCGCCGCTCGCTCTTCTGAAACCTATGTCCACGGAAAGTAGGCTCGCTGATCCGCAACTTGAACAATCCGGATGTACCCAAAGGCTTCCAAGATAATCCCTAATTCGAATTTTGGGATTCTCCGACTGCTTGTTGAAAAGTAGTTGTAGACCACCTGCCGCGAAGGCACCTGGCGGTTCGATAGTATTTGGCGAAGCGATTCGAGGATTATGGGACGCGCGAGCTGGATACGTTCCAAATAAGAGTCAATTGCTAGGAGAAGATTGACGTTATACTTACACTCTCCGTCACGAACGAGACGTTCCCCCGCCTTCGTCAAACGCAGTTCGTCCGTCGCAACGAGTCCCAATTCGCGCAGGAAGCGTACATATCGTGTGATCACAAGCGGCTTCACCGGGACGTAAGTGAAATCCCCGTCGTCACGTTGAAACAAGGTTACGAAGCTTTCGCGATGTTGATGAATCACCGCGGCATGCAGTGCTGCAATCCCGGAAAACTTTCGATCAGCGAGCGTGTTGCAAATCGCCCACAGCTTCACATAGCTTGACTTTTCATCCGCCCAATCTGAAAAGCCTTCTTCGGTGCTCGGCTGAGGTTCGTACTCAAATAGGATTTCCGAAAGCGATCCGAGCATTACCGGAGTTTGTATGTTGTTTGTGGCCTTTCGGGTTATACGTTCGGCGAATCGAAATAGGGTATCAGCCGTCACCGAATTATCGTGTGCGGAGCGGCAGGCCCTCTCAGATGCGAATCCGTCCAAAATCGCTCGCGTGAACTGTCCAATGGGATCGCGAATATCTCCACTCTTAACGTAAGCGTAGTCTGCAGGCGTCGTAGACGCTAAGCGGCAATGTTCGCCAGCGAGCGGTATAGGAAGGCTACGAGATTTTGCGCCAGCATAGCAGCAGTCTACGATGACGAGGCTCCTCCGAACGCCCTCGATCTGAATAATCTGTTCAACGGCTGATAGCTTGAGAGTCTCGTGTCCTTTGCGAGTCAGGCCAGGGTGAATGAAGAGAACCTCAAGGTCGCCCGACAGGTCTCCGTGCCCGAAGTAATAGAATAACAACAGACTGTCTGATTTTGCGGCTCTCTCTGCAGCGCGCCGGAGCTGTGATTTCACTTGCGCGGGCGGCTTGTCGAGCAACTTGACAGTGTGGAACCGGTACGGGTCCGGCAAGCCCTCCAAGATAGCCGCAAAATCTCCGATCGTTCGAGCTTGATTAGTTGGCGTGATACTTTGTGGCGCGAGGCCATATGAAACTGAATTAGCGAGCAGAACGGCTTGACGTGACATTCGCGCAGAACCCCCTTAATCGTGCGCCTCAACCGGCCGCTTTGGGAACAGCTACCTTTCGGATAAATTTTTTTTGCTTTTCGAGGTTGCAGGGCAAGTTTAACTGATTTTCCCCCACCTTGATAATGACCGCCGGCCGTTCCTTGGCATCGGACGCGGATTTTCCCCGAGGCTTTTTCTTCTTCACCGCAGATTTTCTCAATACAGTGGGCGTGTCCTGCGTAGAGATTCCTCGCCGTCTAAGAGCGGCGCCCGTAAGTTGCAGTACGGCCGTCAGAAGGTTGGCTGTACCAATAATAGCTTCTTTGTTCTCAATTACGATTTTGATGACTTCATGGAGAAACAGGGTTCCGGCTGGCGGTGGGGCGGTTACAGTTGTTATCGTAAGCCCTTTCGCTTCTAACGCATTCAATTCGTCCGAAAGATCGGCACGGATTTGCCCTACGTTCTTGACATCCGGGTCAAAAATAACCTCGATGACCATGTCATCTCTCCGATTTTGCCGTAAGCCTTAATCCTTAAATACAATACCAAGTTGTAGCGGTGACGCAACGCGGGATCGCACGTGACGCAACGTGTCGCCCGTCTCGCCACTCACCAAATAATCTTATCAATTCTCAAGTTGTTACGCGATGACAGGATTGCTGCACTACTTGCGGTGTCAGTCCAAGTCATTCGATAGTATGACTATGTCAAACAACACGATGAAATATTTCGTGATTTATCACCCCATTGGGCTTGTGGTAAATCGATACCTGTAAATGTACCGACCGAGCACGAGAAAGAATGAGCGCTGCCCGAGATCGCAAATTCCTCACGTTGATAATCGCGGCCGTAAAGGACAATCGCGGGAAGCTTGTATATACAGACCTTTCGGATTTGGACTTCACCGGTTTTGATCTGCGAGGCATGGACCTCGAAGGGACCAATCTGCGGTTCGGCAAACTTGTTCGGGCGCGGTTGGAACGGGCTGATCTCGTCGGAGCGAATCTGTTCGGCGCCAACTTAACTCGCGCCAATCTGGAAAATGCGAGATTGATAGGTGCTGATCTGCGCCATGCAAACCTCACCAATGCCAAGCTTAATGGCGCTAATTTTTGGACTGCTGACATGACTGGCGCCGATCTTCGCGGCGCTGTCATGACTGGTACCGACCTTCGTGGCGTTAACTTGACTTGCGCGCGCGTCACCCGCGAGCAACTGGCTAAGGCCGTGATCGACCATTCAACCAGGTTACCCAATTTCGACTCATCCCCAAGAGCACCGGCCCCGTAACCGGCCCAGGCCAATGCCGCTTGAACCGGATGCCCGGTCACCATTTGCGATGAGGACGAGCGTCCGATCTTCACGGCCGCCGCCCACGCTCAGCGTACGTCCGACTGCCTTAACGGCTTTCGGCGGGAAGGCGAGCAGGCGGCCTAAGCGGGCGGCCTCGGCCCCCTTGCGTTGCGCATGTTGCTCATGCACACGGCGTTGTCCCTCCAGACTGCCCCGTACGATTTTCGTGGCTATGAGCCTTTTCCGTCCTCAAACGCTCTCCAGGCGGCCTCACGATCCAGAAGCCCTCCTTACTCGCGTCGGCTGAACACCATGGCATGCACTCGTTCCGGGGATTGCCGCGTCTTCCCCGCGCGGGCGCGCAATTTACCACCTGTCGCCGGTTCTCCTTGTTTGCTGCTGTTGCCCTCGACGATCACGCCAGGACCTGACAGGGCGCGCGTTCTGATCAACGCCATGCCCTTCGGGTGACGGGCCGGTATCCCCAACCTTCCGCCGCTTCGCTCTGTGCAGGCCGGGTGATTCCCGCTCCGGCCCGTCAGCGTTGATCCGTCCGCTCTGTCGCCCCGTCTATCGGTCGGCGTGTCGAGTTCAACATCTAGCAAAGGAGAAAACCATGACGACACGTAAATCGAAGTACGCCCGCAAGCAGGAACGCGAGGCGCAACCCCCGGTGCTCATCGCCTACCACGTGAGCGAACGCGGCGAGAAGTCCTTCTGGACCCGCATCGGCGCGGCCTGGGATCACGAGGACGGCAAGGGCCTGACGGTCAATCTCGACCTCGTGCCGGTGAACGGCGGCCGCATCGTCCTCCGCGAACCCGCGGACGACAAGCCGGCGGAAGGCGAGGGGGCGGGCGCGTAAGCGCCCGCTTTCCTTCTCAGGAGGCGGCCATGGCCACCGAACGCACCGACCAGGGCGAGCAATATCTCATCGACGGTGTGAACCCCATCACGCAAGCCGACCTGCTGCGCGCTCTGGTCGAGGCGCCTTTGCTCCCGCGCCGGGCGCAGAAGCCGTGCAACATCGGCCTGTTCGACGACGATGCCCGCAACCAGCTCGATCTGTTCATTCACGCGCGAACGCCGTGACTCTTTCCGTGTTATCCACACGAAATTGGCGCCGCAGGGCGCCTTTCTCTTTGCGCCCGCATGGCGTGCGCTAGGCTTGCGTCATGCCCAAGCGCAAAGGCAAAGGCGGGGAGGACTCCCCGCCGAAGCCGAACACAGCCTTTAAGATCAAGCTGCGCGGCAAGGACAACGCGCCGCTTTCCGTTCAGGACCTCGTGCAGGGCCTTTACGAGATCGCGCAGCGCTTGCTGCGCTACAAGGATTACCGCGTCAAATGGGTGACGCTATATCTCACCATGATCGACGAGCACGGCAACGAAGTGAAGATCAACAAGACGGGCGAGTGGACTCTCTACCCGTACAAATCCGCCGCCGACGAGCACGGCGCTTGAGAACGCCGTCGCCTAGTCCCAGCCCGCCATCGCTTTGATGCGTTTCTTCAACCAGAGCCCCGGCCATGCCGCGACGATAAGTGCCGCCCCGTTCATTCCGATGAACCACCATATTTGCGCGTGCGTTGCGTGGCCCGGCTCAAACGGGTTCACGCCCGGAAAAAGCCAGACGTAAAGCGGCACTGTTACCTTCACGTACAGGCCAAGCCAGATCGCCAGCGTTACGGCGGCCAGCGGCAAGACCAACGCTAAGTCCCGCGCCTGTCTGGTCGCGCCATCACGTATCCTTCCCATCGTCTCCTCCCTTTCCCCCCGTATCGGTGGATGGGCGCCGCGCGAGGGGTCACGCGGGCCCGATTTCATCCGGCTCCGGTATGTCCTGGTCCGCCAGGACGGTGAGCGCCTTTGCGCTCAGGTCGCCTGCTTTCGCCAGCCGTGATGCCTGACGTGCCATGCACGTCTCGAACAGATTCCGAACGGCGCGGCCATTCCCGAACCCCTTCCCGCGTTGCGCGTGCAGAGCCTTAATGGTGCCCGGAATCTTTTTGTACGCCTCGGCGGACAGCTCGATCCTGCTCTCGCGGCACAGCCCTTCGAATATCTGGAACAGATCGAACAGGCCGTAATCGGGAAAGTCGATGAAAGTCTTGAACCGCGATTTCAGGCCCGGATTGCTGTCGATGAAGCGCTGCATTTCCTCCCGGTATCCGGCCGCGATCACCACCAGCCGGTCGCGCTTGTCCTCCATGAGCTTTAGCAACGTGGCCACGGCCTCCGGCCCGA
>Ga0315550_1002770_pt1 | contig 10664 bp, 6 predicted proteins | sample SalMarSW160190MG_2_FD_203100 | JGI IMG/M metagenome (GOLD analysis project Ga0315550, IMG submission 203100) | Salt marsh sediment microbial communities from the Plum Island Ecosystem LTER, Massachusetts, United States - Salt Marsh Sediment SW1601-90 ... | reverse complement strand
AAGGCGGAAGGAGGCCCAAGCCTATTTCGGATATTCCAGCAGATAATAAGCAGTACAATTTTACTGACCCTGAATCGAAAATAATGAAGGTGAGCAATAAAGGCTGGGATCAATGTGCCAACGCTCAAGCAGCGGTGGATAGTCATAAACAGATTATTGTGGCCTGTGATGTTACCGATGAGACGAATGATAAGCGACAGTTTGAACCGATGCTCGAGAAGGCACAGGAAAATGTGGGCAAAGATAAAAGAATCAAAGCCGCTTCAGCTGACACTGGCTATTACAGTGAATCAAATATCGAGTATGCCGAAGACAAAGAGATAGACGCCTATATTGCCACAGGGAAAGTTAAGCATAATGCCCCGCCTGCGAAAGCACCTTGTGGTCGGATGCCAAAGGATCTTACTGCTAAAGAGAAGATGGCCAGAAAGCTCCGGACCAAAAAGGGCAGAGAAACTTATTCGAAACGGAAGTCGATTGTTGAGCCGGTATTTGGCCAGACCAAAGGAGCCAGAGGATTTGTTCAGTTTTCGATGCGAGGCCTTGAAAAGATGCGAGGTGAGTGGACGTTGGTATGCCTGACGCACAACCTGTTGAAGTTATTCGGAGCCCAATATGTTATTGCAGCCTAAAAACGTAGTAGCTATTGGTGTCCTATAGGATATGTAGTTGATTTTCTGAGAAAAAAATCAAACGTGAGCGCGGTAAACAGTATTTTCAGCTTGCCAACCGGAAGTTAGAGCTACAAAGCAATGAAAAATTGTCCTTGGAATACATTACTCGGACAAACTCCTAGTGTCTAAACGTACTCACTTTGGTTTGACAACCAAGTCCAACACCGTTTAGAATGCCCTACAGTTGGAAATAGTGAGTAACGGGTAGGAGTTTACACACTTGGGACAGTTAGTCCCACTCAACGAGCACATAGATATAATCTATGAACGTTTTTCTTTTAGCAACAGTGTTGTTATTCTTAACTTGTAACTGAAGTGAATTTATCTTTTCGCGAGTATCGGCGAGGCTTGTAACATCCCATGAGTCAACAGACTCATCGGATTGACCTTCATGCACCGGAGCATTTATTGACGCCCAAACCACCGGCTTAGCCGGCCAGCCTGTGCCTACAGACCATTCTAATTTTCCCTGGGCAAATCCTTCTTCCTCGAAGTGCTCGACGCGAACAACGACATATTTTATTACAGTATCTGCCGGGATAGTTACGTCTGAAAAATCATAGGATGTGTATAAGCCGGAGTCGGTTTCCCCCCGGTTGTTGTCGCTGGATTGGACAAAGTTAGTTTTGCCGTCTGCTGATAATGTTTTTCTGTTTCTTTGATTGTAGCCATCCAGCACAGTCAATTTTGCTATTTTGGGCGGAGGCGGATTTACCGTAATGGTAAATGATTGAGTGTCCAAGGCTGGGGTGCTATTGCTATCGGCGACTTTAACTACCACCTTATTATCCCCTACTTCGGTTGGTTTCCATTGTATCAACCCGGTAACTGCATCTATGGTCATACCTGTGGGTTTTATAGTTAAGGAGTAAGTTAGCTTATCTCCGAGGTCCAGGTCCGCGGCATTAACATCATAAGTATATAACGCGTCCACTGTAGCTTTTGTTAGAGGTGTCGAAGTGAACCTCGGGGCATCATTGACCGCCTTGACCGTAACATTCACATTAGCGGTATCAGTTAGGGCTTTGTCGTCGCTAATAGTGTAGGTGAATACATCGTTGCCATAGAAGTTCGCGTTGGGGCTATAGCTCATCGTGCTGTCAGGTTTGATGGTGACCGAGCCATTGGTGCCCTGGCTGACAGCAGTCACCGTAAGCGTGTCATTGTCTATGTCAGTGTCGTTGGCCAGCACATCAATGGTTACTGCCGGCGTGTCCTCCCGGGTAGCCGCAGTGTCATCATTTGCCACCGGCGGGTCGTTGACTGGGGAGACCGTGATTGAGACGGTTGCAAGGGCACTGTCCGCTGTGCCGTCGTTGACCTTGAAGGTGAAGCTGTCTGACCCGTAGAAATTCGGGCTGGGCGTATAGGTCAGGTTTGGCTCTGTCCCATTCAAGCTCCCGTTGGATGGACGCGCTATCGTACTATAGGTCAAGGGGTCTGAATCCGGATCACTGCCCATCAATCTAATCTCTACAGGCGTATCCTCCGTTGTGGACACCGCATAAGGTTCTGCCACAGGGAGTAGATTCGGAGCGACTTTGATGGATGCCGTTGCCGGGGCACGGTCCACTTTGCCGTTTTCGACTGGTTCTACCCGAAGTCTCACCATGCTTCCCGACGGGTCCCAGTCCTGCGGGTTCAGCATATGGACATGAAAACCGATTTGATAGATCTTGTCCGTCGATACGGGCGTTTTCGCAATCACCGTTTTTTCTGAAGCTGCCAGGCCCAGCGTAACCGGCTCATAGGTACGGAGCTGGCGTTTGCCGGTCGGACCGATCACGGCGCCGGCCACGAGCTTTTGCTTGAGCTGGGGTTCGCTTTGTCCGTTGATAGAAACCAGAGTCAACTTCAGGGCAAATGCTTCATAACCGCGTATGTCAGCTCCCACTAAGGTGCCTGTTCCCCCTTGGCCGCTGGAGACGAAGTTAAGCGAACGATTGCGGGGACTATTGCTCGGAAAATAGATGTCGAATTCTACGCCTGGACCAGCCGCCACAACCCTTTTGCCCTTCACGTGAGCACGGGTGCGATTCGGACCTTGCCAGTCCAGTGAAATCAGCTGCAGCTCGGACAGCGTCAAAATCCGGCTGGGCGGGATCTCCACAGGCTTGCCCACCACGACAGGCTTCTTTGAAGGCCTTTGGCAACCTACGCCACAAAGCCAAGAGACCAACACACACACGAACAAAACTCTATTTTTCACCGGCCAATCTTCCTACTTCCAATTTTTATAACATGGTGCCGTCCCAACGATTTCTCTTTTGCAACTCATTACAGAACTGATTGCCGCTCAACTTTCTGATGTTTTATCGGCATAAATTTAGGCCAAGTTAAGAAAGAAAAACAAAAGAAAGTTGATTTGCTTTACCGTGACCGAGTGTGTTATAATTATGGAAGACAAGCTCAGCGACGGAACTGGTCAGATTTAATTTGGATTGTCGATTTGGAAAAGCTTTTTTAAGAAGAGAATCAAGAAGAAATCTGTTATGTGCAAAGAAAACGGTTTTACCCCATTAGAAATAAATCGGATTCAGAAAGTGCAAAAGTTACGTTCGGCACTTCTAACGGGTTTTACATTAATAGAACTTTTGGTAGTGGTTGCCATTATTGCGTTGTTGATGGCGATATTAATCCCTGCGCTTCAAACGGCCAGAGAACAGGGTAAACGCGCGGTTTGTCTTAGCAATTTAAGGCAGCTGACGCTTGCGTGGATTATTTACGCAGATGAGAACGAGGGGAAGATATGTACGGCGTGGGTAGGCCGGCCGGATTCCTGGGTAAGTGTGGCCGGGCGCAATGCTTCTGAGGCCGAGCAAATAGAGGCTATGGAAACCGGAGTTCTGTTTCCATACGTGAAGAATTTAAAACTCTATAAGTGTCCAACGGGTGTCCGTGGGGAGATGGTGACGTACTCTATTGTCGGCTCTATGTGGGGCAGCAGCACGCCGGTTTCTGGGGGCCATCCCACGGAACTTTGTATTGAAAACAGGCTGCAGATTCAAAGGCCTGGCGAAAGAATCGTTTTTGTTGACGAAGGCAAGTGGCCTGGCAGCCCCTGGGGGGTTTGGCACGATAAGCCGATGTGGTGGGACATTCCTACGATACGACACAGTGACGGGACGGACTGGTCTTTCGCGGATGGGCACGGTGAGTACCATAAATGGAGAGACCGCCGCACGATGGACCTTGCCGTGCTGCGTGCTCCTTATGAGAATGTGAATCCTGATTATGCCAGTGTGTCCCATCCGGGCAATGAGGATTTGGAATGGGTGCAGAGGGGTATATGGGGGAAACTGCAATATGAACCAGAGCGTTGATAGGTCGAATTTTTATTAGGCCACACCCATTCACAAAACAATCTGCGTATCTGTTTTCAGTGTAGCAATCATCAATCAAAGAGACCTCCTTTCCAAAACTACAGAGCTGTTTTGGTGGGGTGGTTTCTGGAAAGAAAGAGCAGTTAAGTCTATTTGCAGTCGTCGCGGCGCCCAGTTAGGGTGGAATCTCACAAGATACTCCTGAGCTTTTAATTTAAAGCGTCTCGCAGGCCAATTTAATGATGAACTTGGTCTGGAGGTATCAAAACCTGTTGTTGCTCTTAAAAAAAGCGAGGCCTATACCGAACGAACCGGTATAAGCCCCGCATTGCCTGCACTTTCATAACCGCACCTGTGCCTGTGTTACCCCCTTTGCTGTCTGCGACAGCAGACAAGGGGGTGCAGGCAGTTACAAGTGACAAAATCTACTTCATTAACCACTCAATCTTAATTGTTACCTAAAGACCGGCTTACGGTGTCGGCTCCGGCGGAAGATACAGCCTAATATCATCGAAGTACATCATACCTGAACCACCAGCCTGCGGATTGTTCCTGTTGCCAAGACCAAGAGCAATCGTATTGACATTGTTCAGGTTCACGCCCTGGTCGGCAAAGGCCTGCAGGTCGATATTCCATTGGGTCCACTCACCTATCTGGGCTGCATCAGGATTATCATGGGTGACCACAGCACTGCCATTGAGAACCACATACATCGGCTCCGCATCGTTACTGGTTATGCCGATATCCTGATTGGTCCACTGCTGACCAACAGTCGTACCGGGAAAGCTAACGTTGGAGAATTTGGCCTCGCACACTACGCCGGAGTTATGGCTGGTTAGCGCCAAACCTATATACATAGGTTTATTCATAGTGACCGACTCAGGCGTACCCAGTTGTGTCCACGTGGTGCCGTCCGCGGAATAGGAGGCCTTGATAAGGCCGCCTACGTTACGTTCTATTTTCACCCACTGGGGTGTTGTGATTCCGGCTTCGTTATCGCCGCTGCTGCTGCCACCAGCCGTTTCACGACGCCCGAACCAGACTCCGTTACCGGGCGAGATGGCCACCATCGCGTGCCTCGAATCCGGCTCAAGAGTATCGCGAATCATAACGCCGGCTTTGGCCCATTCGTTTGTGTTCTCCACGCTCTCAACCTTTGCTATAATCGTGCCCGCACCGGAAAGCTCCTTATATGCAAAATGGAACTGGTCTGAGTTATCCCAGATATCCGCACCCTCTGCGGTCATCGTGAAAGTGCCGGTTGGTCCTTCCACGAAGCTGCCCATATACGCCGGATAACCTTTGAACCACAGTGACAATACTTTCACACTTTCTCTTGTCCAGTCCTGCGCAGGACTAAATGTGCGTTCTGCCTCTGAGTAATTTGCCGTACCACTATTGTCGTAAAAATATGGCATCGACTGAGCACCCCTATGAACGATACTTTGCTCGGCAAATGGAGGAGCATCATTACCAATGAGAGCTCCGTTTGTTGGGTCGTCGTATCCGTCCAACCACACATTAAATATCCTGTTGGCCTCAGGGTCACCGGGATTAAGGTCATTATAGGCTTCAAAGTCGTCCACGACAAGGTAGTTAGCAATCGTAAAGCTCCAGATATCACCCTTCCAGGGACTATTCGGCTCAGTGTCATTAACCTCATCAATCCGCCAGTAGTAAGTCTTGCCCCGAATAAGACCATCCGGATAAGCAAATCCGGGAAAACCAATAGTTAAAGAAGTTGTAGCCTGGTTGCCCTGGAATGTCTCGGCGTTGCCGTCGTTCACATCGTCAAAATTATCACCAAGATATACATCGTGTGAGACCGTGAGGGGACCGGGCTTCCACGAAAGGTTTGCCCATGTATCCTCATGCACGGCACCATAAGCCGGGGTCGGGTCCCAGGCGATGGGCCGTATCTCGCCTACCATGATGCCGAGAATCTCGGGCGGCGACAGGCCGTGGTCGTAGAGCCTGACATCGTCAATGCCGCCGATCCAGTGGTATCCCCATCCTTCCGAACCGATCAGGAACGGAGCGGTACTGCCGGCAAACCCAGTCATTTCGGCCGAGTCGGTTTCCTCGCCATCGAGATATAATTTCACCGTCTCGCCATCATGCGAGACGGCGATATGGTACCACTCTCCTACCGGAAGCACCTGACCGACATAGACCCACGTCCTTTGGCCCGGGGAATTGAACTGCCATCCGATGATGTCATCCTGGCCGCCGGCGCCCCATGCGAATCGGAGCTGCCAGCTCCAGCCCGCGGTCGCATCAGCCTTACATAGGGGTGCCACGCTATCGGGACCCCCTAATGTGCCCGGATTGATCCAGATTGTCGCCGAGAAGGGACCGGTGACGTTCAGACTGGCATCGTTGCCGCAATCCACGTAGGCCTCACCGTCGAAGTCCAGCGCACCGCCCATCTTACCGGTTATCCACTTGAGCTCTCCGACGAACGTGCCATCGTTGCCATTAGCGGTCGAATCTTGAGCGATATTCCCGAAACCTTCATCAAGGGACCAGTGGCCAACCAGATCAGCAAATACACTGCTTGGCACGCTCAGAACAAGAATAGAAGAAATCAGATAAATCATTTTTCTACACATAATGGTCCTCCTTCAAAAAGTTAAATTAAAACACTTATAAATTATGTTATGGCCACACACCAAAATATTCGTTTTTTTCAACAGGCATCAAAAATCTCATCTGTGAGAATTCCCACTCACACAGCTTATGGTGCCGGCGGCGGTGGATACAAACGAATATCGTCGAAGTACATCGTACCTGAACCACCAGCTACCGGATTGTTCTTATTGCCTAATCCAAGGGCAATAGTATTGACATTGGCAAGGTTCACACCCTGGTCGGCAAAGGCCTGCAGGTCGATATTCCATTGGGTCCATTTATTTATCTTTGCCGCGTTCGGATTATCGTGAGTGACGACCGCACTGCCATTGAGAGTAACATACAACGTCTCGGCAGCGTTATCCGAGTTACCTCTGAACCAAATTGTTAGCGTGTTGACACCGTTCTCTGTCCAGTCACGCGGATAAGTCAACGTCAAAGTTGCCTCAGAGTACCCAACACTGTTGTCGTAGAAATACGGCATCGACTGGATGCCGCTGTGAACAATAGTTTGCTCGGCATAAGGAGGAAGGTCATTACCAACGAGAGCTCCGTTTGTCGGGATACCATAACCGTCCAGCCACGCTTCAAATATCCTGTTGCTCTCAGGGTCCGGCGGGTCGATGTCATTGTAGGACTCGAAATCATCCACAACAAGGAAATCGGCCGTCGTAAAGCTCCAGAGAGAGCCTATCCACGGGCTGTCGGCATTGGCGTTATTGGCCTCATTTACACGCCAGTAGTATGTCGTATTCCACTCAAGCTGGCCGGGTTCATAGCTTTCTGAACCGAGGTTGCCACTGCCTCTTAATTCCAGAGAGGCTGCATCGGTGCCGAAGTAGATTTCATGTGATGCACCAAAGCCCGGTGTCCAGGTGAGAACAGGCGTTTGTGTCACATCCACAGCACCATTAGCCGGGTTAAGTGCCGCAACGGCACCTTCGGTTGTAAAGCTCCATACGTCGCCTTTATGTGTTTCGATGGCATCGAACTCATCAACCCGCCAGTGGTAAGTCTTTGCCATTTTTAGTGCACCGGGGGTAAAGGTAGTAGTTCCCTGCGGAAGGCCGCCTGTTGCACTATCCACTTCATTAAAACTGTCGGCGAAGTAAACAGTGTGCAGTTTCGCCCCGAAACCTGCCGTCCAGCTAAGCACAGTTTCCGGGTCTACAAACTCGGCACCATCGGCTGGGATTGGGTAATAGGCGGTCCTGGGTGGAACCGTAAAGCTCCAGACAGGGCCTTTCCAGGGACTGTTCGGCTCGGTGTCGTTGACCTCATCGATTCGCCAGTAATAAGTCGTGCCCGGAACAAGACCATCGGGAAAAGGGAATCCGGGAAAGCCGGCAACAATAAACGTCGAGGTCTGGTTGCCCTGGAACGTTTCGGGAACGCCATCGTTAACATCGTCGAAATTGTTGCCCAAATAGACATCGTGCGAGACTGCCAAATCTCCCGGCTTCCAGGAAAGGTTCACCCATGTATCCTCATGGTAAGCACCATCAGCCGGACCGGGATTAGAGGCAATAGCGGCGACCCCGCCTGCCGCATCGAGGATTCGAACCTCATCAACGAACAGATCACCAGCCGCCCCAAAGCCCCACGAAATACGGTCAATCATGCCCGTTCCCCCCGTGAACTCATCGAGGCTCGTCGGACTGACTCCACTGCTTGTCCCTATCCCTATGAAATCCTTGAGCATCACTTTGACCAGCTCATAGCCGGGCTGGTCATCAACAGTGACGCTGGTATTTTGGAAGTCCGGATCCCACGCGGCGCCCCCCAGCCTCAGTTCCAGGTAGCCGATAGCGTTCGTCCCGCCATCGATGTAGAACTCGAGATAAGCGTTGTCGAAGTCGATGCCGGACAGGTCTAAATTCAGACTCATTACGCCCGTAATCCAGGCCCAGTCTCCCCAGGTCGCAAAGTCCCGTTTCAAGTGATTTGCGCCTTGGTAGGGGTCCGAGTCGCTGACCACAAACTGGCTGTCAACGCGCAACGCTAAATCAGCGCCGGGCGGGAGTTCGTCACTGAATATGATCCATTCGCCTCCAAAGGCGACGGTTGTTGATAGGGCAATAGCCGCTATCAGGGTGAATGTGAATTTCGTCATGATAGATTTCCTCCTTTTAAGGGTTAAGAATGTCAAACAAGTTGCTTGACCATTGTAACCTGTACCTGAAATTCCCTACGTTTCCTTCGCCCACACCGTGAAAGTGTACCGCACCCCCGAACAACCCATCTTCCCACGTAGTAGTATCAGGCAGCAGTATATCGAAGCCATTACCTGAAGAATCCATAGTGCCGGAACCCTCATCAAACTTCCACAAACCGACAAGGTCTGCCTCCACTGCGTTCGTTAGAACCAGACTCAACACAAAAACAAAAGAAACTAAATAAATCAATTTCTTATACATAATAGTCCTCCTTAAAAAATAGATATAGGTTGTTAATTGAATTGTACAATCTTAACTGCGAGCACAAAGTCTCAATTACAACTCTATGTCGCACATAATAACTCCTCCTCTATTCGGAAAACTACTCGTCGGGGCAAAACCCGCCGCAGCCCGGCGAGAATTACGCCCGCTGGATGATCTCAAAACCACAGATGCCTGATAGTGCAGGCATAAGCTTCACTAATATTATCTATACCAAATCATCCACCTTCCCGTCAAGGAAAATCTCTGGATTATGAGTGGGTATCTATTCTTGATGTGGTTGTGTTTAAGGCTCCTCACAGGCCATTCAAACGAGGAATTCGTCTTGAGGGGTATCATTTTGGAGGATAGCAGGGCGTTTGTTGTTGCGGGAGTTTTATCCTAAGTACGAGAATGTTTTCCAAAGGTTCTGTTAGGGCAACAGGTTGTGCAGGTGACAATTATTTATCTCGCCACATGTCTATGGTCATGTCTTCGGCCTTGACGTATTCGGAGTGCCAGTCAAGGAACAGCGCATTGCAGCCTTCCGCGTGCCGGGCACGAGCTACTCGTCGTCCATCGTTTATATGGTGGCTTTCCGAGGCCGGCAGATGCGTACGAATAAAAATATCACAGCGTATGATTTCCCGGCTGTCTTCGCTCTCAATGATGGGGCGCCAATCGCCATCTTCGTTGTCGGTCATATATATCGTACGGGCCGGTCTCTTGAACACTGAAAGTTTGGTGGGCCTTCCAATACTGGTTCCGGAGTTGTCGTCTCTGCTTGAAAAAGTCCAGTCGTTGAGCACGTAACAGACAGTCTGTCTGGAATTGGGAACGTCATACAAACCGTTGCCGGTCCTGGGAAAGCTTTTGCAGCGGTATATCTTCACGCTTTTGTAATCGCCTTTGTTGTGCTTTTGGCCCACGTAAGGCAGAAACTGCATAAACCAAATGGGATTACTACCTGTGGAGCCGCGAGGGATGAACCGATCATAATCGTGGGCGTAAAGTTCAGCCGCTATGCCGATTTGTCTGAGATTGCTAAGACAGCCTGCGGCCTGTGCCTGCTTCTTGACCCTTTGTAATGCCGGCATCAATATGCCCATAAGCAGCGCAATTATGGCGATGACTACCAGCAACTCGATTAATGTGAAGCCTCTTTTTTGCCGGCTCATAAGCACTCCTTCCTCATTTAATAAATTGTAATACTATCATTATACGCCTGTGGGCGCACAAGTCAATAAAAATTCTGAACCGGCATTAGGTGAATTTCGTTCTAATGTGCGATGCTACCTCAGATATTCTTCGGCTTGATTTTGGCCATTGTAGGTCTGTCCCAGTTTGCATGCTCTGAGATTCCTCAGGTCTCACCCATGGTTCTCAAGACCAACAGCTCCATTAAACGATGTAGCTGTGTATCTTCAGAAAGTTTTGGGTCTTCGTGGACGGCCTGAAGGAGCCGGCCGACAATCCCAGCCATTGCCTTTTTCTGGCGTTCGGTCAAATCTACACTACCGACCACTTTGTGGAGCAGGACAAGAGATTCTTTATAGCGGCCTTCCTTAAAGGCGGCGTTGGCTTTAATAACATCCTCTTTGCCCGGGGAACCTTCAAAA
>Ga0315550_1002768_pt1 | contig 10671 bp, 12 predicted proteins | sample SalMarSW160190MG_2_FD_203100 | JGI IMG/M metagenome (GOLD analysis project Ga0315550, IMG submission 203100) | Salt marsh sediment microbial communities from the Plum Island Ecosystem LTER, Massachusetts, United States - Salt Marsh Sediment SW1601-90 ... | reverse complement strand
ACATACGCCTTTACCTATTACCGCCACTAGCGTCAGGGCGAATAACAGGTATTCTGATTTATGAATGACAGAAACGAAGTTCTTTTCTACCCGATCAAGCCAGAAAATTTTGTTCTATATAACATATCTGTAGGCGACGTATTTTCCCGCAGTCTGACTTTTTCTAATGACCCTAACTATGTCGCCCGGCTTGCCGCCCACAGCTATGATGGTTGGGTCGTAAGCGTTGATCCGGGGCAACTGGTAAGGTTGCATTTTATATTTTTCCAGAATTTTTTCCTTTTCCTCGGGTGTAAGAAGTTCATGTTTCGACACAAAATCGTGGTCGAAAATTTTAAAGGATGGAAAGATTTTGGGAATCAGTTCTATTCCGCTTTGTTTAGAGCGGGTCTTAGCGGTGTGCGTGTACTTTCCGATGGTAGTGACGATTCCTTTTTCAACTTTGGCATCATCCATGGCTTTCTTGAGTTGCGTAACGTATGCGACTCCCACTGTTCCGTCGGTGGTAACAGCCCAGAGAATCGCCTTCTTTTTATCTTTCATTTTGATGTTGAAGCTGATGGCGTTCTTTATCTCTTCTTTTTTTAGTACCTTATAACCACGAAGTTTTATGAGAACCTTGGTTTTCTTCTCTACCAACGTTTCTTCAGAACTCAATTATTCATTCCTCAAGCTAGACAAGTATTTAGAGGGAAAACCGTCTGCAAACCCTTAAACTTTACGCTATTTTTGCTGTTCACAAATTAACTTTTTGTTCTGGGGACTAAACTGGAAACAAACGGAAGTGGACTTGGAGCTCATAGTTAAGATGCTTACAATTCGGTTACAGTAATGATGGATACAGGACAGGAATCTTCCGCTTCTCTGGCGTTTTCAATCTCATCATCATCGAAGACTCCCGAGGATGCGTTGGCATCAGTTTCTCCTCCAATCACGGTTGATTTTCCTTCTTCGTCCGGTTCGAAGTGAGAAGGGTCTACGCTGTAGCATGCACCGCAGGCGATACATCCCCCGCGTTCGATCTCAATCTTATACTTCACTCAGAGTCACCACATAAGATTAGTAAAAACTTTGGCACTTAAGCAATTAAATTTTTTCTGTCTTAACAAAACGTATGTTCAAAGAATATAGAGAGGTTGTACGTGTTCAAATAAACCATACGAAACTGTTATCTATCTAAGTGAATCTCTTCATTTTCTTACAACAAAATTGATGGAGCAATCATGAAAACTATAGACGTTGCAATGATAGGAGTTAGCGCTGCGCTCTACGCGATAGTTGGAGTGTTAACAAACATGGGAATCGTAACTCCCGTTGTTGGGGTAGTCAAGTTTTGGCCAGCAGTTATAGTTCCGGGAATTTTTGCTGTGCTTTTTGGTCGTTGGGTTGGAGGAATAGGTGCAGCAATTGGAATATTTGTTAGTGACATGGTTCAGCCTGGTCACGGAATTGCTCTTTTAAGCCTCACTGTTGGTTGTACCTCAAATTTTGCCGGTTTCTATCTCATCGGCTTGATCTCAAAAAGAAACATGAAGTGGCGTAACCTACTCGCCCTATTGATTGTTGGAAGTGCAGCGTTAACGGGAATGATTGGTTACCTGTTCTTAATTAACCAGTTGTCTTTGGATATTGTAGCCATGTTTCTAGGCGTCCTGTACGCTTGCGTTGCCATAGTAATCGGATTTGGGTTATGGAAACCTGAATGGAAAAACTATGGTTTAGCATCTGTTATCGGACTTCTTGTGGGAAGTGCAATCATCGGTTTCGGTCTTTGGGGCTACAGTCAAATTCTTCCATTGCCATTAACAACTGGGTTTGAACGCAACGCACCATTATATGCGAGTTTCTTCTGGCTTGTTTGGACCTTTGCTACAGAAATTCCGTTCCTCGTAGCCATTGTTCCACCTGTTGCAAAAATCTGCTACAGAGCTTTTCCTTTCCTAGCTCCTACACATACAAAATAAGAGGGGACAGGTGTGCTCAAGCGAGCCAGAGCTTTTAGCCCTGCGGGAGTTTCCAGCTTTTTTGAAATCTGTGACAGAACTCCTGACGGGAAATTGATCGCTGATCCTGAGCGGATTGGTGCTCGGGGTGGGGGATTTGCATTAAACAAAGGGGTTTCAACTGAGGCTATCGTGGCTGAGGCTGAAGAAAAACGGGTTCAAGTGCTCATCAACGGAGAATGTTATCCAGAGGCTGAGACAACTAAATCTGTTGTTGAAACCTTTTTAGAGAATGTTCCCGAAGCATACCATGTTACTGTGAAACACCACGTAGAGGTGCCCATTGGAGCGGGTTTTGGGTCTAGTGCCGCTGGTGCTCTAGGCACTGCTTTGGCTCTCAGCAAAGTTTTGAGTCTAAATTTGACGTATAATCAGTTGGGTAGAATAGCTCACGTGGCTGAGGTGAAGTGCCGAACAGGTTTAGGAACGGTTGGTCCATTATTGTTTGGAGGATGCGGATTAACCATTGAACCAGGCGCACCCGGATACGCTCATTTAGATCGTATTCCTGTTTCTTCTGATCACAGAATAATTGCAGGCACCTTCAGACCATATCCAACCAAGGAAATGCTTTCTTCTCAAGAAAAAAGGGAAATAATTAACGAGTGGGGACGAAAAACCCTCAAGAGAATCCTTGCTGATCCATCCCTTGAGAATTTTATGGGGGCTTGTAAAGAATTTGCTGTGGGGACAGGTTTTGTTACGGGGCGTGTTCAGAAGTTGATTGAGCTTGCGGAAACGGCTGGAGCTATTGGTGCTGCACAAAATATGTTGGGTGAGGCGGTTCACGCCTTGGTTACAATTGACAAGATGGAAAGTGTTCATGAGGCTTTCAAAAAATTTTTGCCTGAAGAAAAGATTATTATAGCCAACATTGACCTTCAAGGCGCACGGATTGGGTGATGAAACATCGTGAAGAAAAGGTTTGAGACCGTGGCTGTGGGCGGGACCTTTGACCTGTTTCACCGGGGTCACCGAGTCCTACTTATGAAGGCCTTCAAGGTTGGAAACCGTGTTCTCATAGGTTTGTGTTCAGACGATTTTGTTGAGAAAATGAGTAAGCCTCACAGAATCGTGCCCTATGCTAAGCGCCTTGAGGATTTAGAAAAGTTGTTGAAAAAGAACGGGGTTTTGGAAAGGGCGGAAATCACTCCCTTAGACGATGCTTACGGAATCACCTTGTCAGATAAACGAATTGACGCTATAGTTGTGAGTGAGGAAACGGAGCCGCGAGCTCGCGAAATTAACGAAAAACGGAAGAGTTTGGGAATGTCACCCTTACCGATTATAACAGTAAATATGGTTCTCTCTGAAGATCATTATCCCATCTCATCTACCCGAATTTGGTTCGAAGAAATCGACAGGGAAGGGCATCTGCTTTAGATTCCCTATGCAAACTGAGGGATTGTTTTAAGCTTCTTTTTCCATATTTTATTTAGAGAATGGTGATGCCTTGAAGAGAACAGGGGTTGCTAGGCTTCCGCTTCATTACGGTAAAGCGCCGAGATGGCTTGTTTTCCGAATGCAGAAACTCGCTAAAGAAATGGTTACAATAATCGTAGACGAGTATGGCTTAGACACGTTCCTGAGGAGAGTCTCGGATCCCTTCTGGTTTCAAGCTTTGGGTTGCGTCTTGGGATATGACTGGCACTCGTCCGGCGTGACCACCGTTTTAACGGGTGTTCTGAAAAGTGCAGTAAACCAGATGGAGCTTGGATTAACTATTTGCGGCGGGAAGGGCAAAACCTCCCGTAAAACGCCGGCAGAAATCGAGCAGTTGGGAGACAAATATGGTTTTTCATCAAGCAAACTCGACAGTTTGCTGTATGCTAGTCGAATGAGCGCCAAGGTTGACACCACTGCAGTTCAGGCAGGTTACCCTCTCTATCATCATGCCTTCTTTGTTACCGAAAAGGGGGAATGGGCTGTGGTTCAGCAGGGAATAAACGCGAAGGACAAGTCGGCGCGGAGGTATCATTGGCTATCCGAAAACGTGAAAGATTTTGTGGTTGAGCCTCACGACGCCGTGGTTGGAGACATGAAAAGAGATGTTGTTTTAGACATGACTGCAAGAGAGAGTGAAGGCTGCCGAAAAACTTCAACTGACATCGCCAAGGAGGAACCAAAAAAGTTGAGGAAGATGCTTCTGTCTATCCGTCCTGTCCATCAGAAGTCTCTGCAGGAGTGGATTCCTGAGCCTCTAGGGAAAGAGTATGCGATAGATGCTTTCTCTTTGCCTCGAAGCCTTAACTGGAATGCGGTTAAGAGGGCGTATGATTTTCAGCCCAAAAATTATGAGGAGCTGATAGGCATCAGAGGGATAGGCCCTGCAACAGTTAGAGCCTTGGCTTTGGTGTCTGAGCTGGTTTACGGCGAGAAACCATGCTGGGATGATCCGGTGAAATACAGTTTCTGTGTGGGAGGAAAGGATGGGGTTCCTTATCCAGTGGACAGGGCGACCTATGATGAGACGATTGAGATATTAGGAAATGCAGTGAAACAAGCCAAGGTTGGCGAAAAAGAGAGGCTTAATGCAGTGAAGCGGCTGCGGGTTCTCGCAAATCACTAAGATGAGAATTGTTTCTTATGGGTTGTGTTGGGTTCGGAGTCAAATTTATATAACGGCTTAAGCGTATCTTCTATCTTAATTTATACATTACCTCTTCGCAAGCTGGTCAATCTATGGTTAAAAAAGCTCACATCATAATTAACTTGCTACCCGAGGCATCCAAGGCATCACCTATTCAAATCGAGAAGAAGATAAAAGAAGAGGCAAAAATTCCTTGGTGCAAGCAGATAGAAGAAGTCTCGATAGAGAATACTGAAGCGTCATACATGAAATTGAAAAACCATGGCATCTCCAGCAACGTAGCACGAAACCTTGTGGACTTGTACACAGAATAACAAAAAAGAGAAACAGTTACTGGACCAAAATCATGTGATCCGCGGGCTTGCTCCCCAAGAGCAATCTGAAGTGGTCATCTTTTCCTTCTTGTTGCACTCTTTCAAGTTTGCCTTCTGCAATCACAGCTTCACCACTTCTTGCCTGTTCACAGAATCTTCCTCGAAAGGACACGATCTCCTCAATAGGCTCAACTTTTGAGCCTTCAAGGATTTTCACGTTGACGAGTTTGTAGCTGCATGGCGTGAAGATTGCTTCTGAATCGTCAGCTATTGTGGCTTTGATTCTTGCGCGTCCTTCTGGTTTGTAGATGATGGTGCCGTATTGTTCACTGATTTCGTTTAGGTCTTTTACGAAGCGGATGAAAAAGTGTTTTCCCATGAATTTGCCGTGGGAAACCTTTCGGGAGTCGGTTCGAACAAAATCTTCGAATGATGTGATGGTGTCCTTCGAACGGAAATCGAACAGTTCTTTTAGACCGTCCAAATCATACGCTTTGAATGGACTGCTTTTGTTCTCTAGCATACTCTTCAAGGTTGCCTGTACCCTGTAGCCTGTTTTAGACCCGTAAACGATAAGGTCAATGTCAGAAGATGTGGTGTGAAGATTAATCAAGATGGAGCCGGAAACACCTAGTTTGCTCCATTGAACCCTTGCATTCTCTTTGAGAATTTCCAAAAACTGTAAAGCCGCTGTTTCTGCTTCGTCTAGGTTGTTTCTGTTTCGAAGGTTCTGTAGACCACGAGCAGGCTGATAATGTTGTTTCACGTCCTCAAATGGGACCTCACAGAGTAGCGTGTTGAATACAGGATCGTCTACTAGATATTGTGGAAACCTTTGTTTCAGCAGAGCGTAACGTTTGGAGAGGGAATAAAATTTGCTGTATCTTGTTCCATCTCTTTCTCGATTACCTTTTGGGTCGGGAACGTAACGGATGAAGGCTACAACTCGGTTCGGAGGATGAACTAACCCTTTAACATCAAAAATGATGTTGCCGGTGGTTTCAAGCAGGTCGCCTTCACGTGCTTTAACTTTCATTCTGATCTACTTGCACTATGTTTTTCGGGGAAATAATCCCGCTCTACGGAGGGCAAGCACCAGACCAACTCCAAAAACTGTTGCGATTGCAGTGAATACTAGTCTCTCGACAACAGAAACGGGCAGAATTGACATGAAGAGTGCTGGGGTACTTGGTAACCATTCAGGTGGAAAAACTATGCCAATTAGGCTTATGTATGATAGGTTTCCAACCATGTGATCGGCTATTATGCCACAGTAACTTGCCATGGAAACGGCAGCCACAAAGTTTATTTTTCCTTCTTCACCGCCGAAAATTCCGTGCAATATTATGATGGCGCCAAGAAAGTATAGGGGAAGAGAAAGGTATGAAAGGATTTCTATCTCGCTCAAATATGGTTTTGGAAGAATGTATGCCAGAACAATAACTACGATGCCAAGGAGAATATAATTTGGCTTAAAGCTCCACCCTTTTCGTGTTTCTTCACTATTTTCGAAGGCGGTTGCGATACGTCCCCTAAAGACTAAGATTACTAGCAACGCTGCGATGTGAAGTATCGGATAAAGCAAAGCATTTTGGCCTACCCAAGTTGCGTACCATCCCAAAATCAGTAAACCAATGATAATGCTGGCTGCTGCCCATCCCGGAAAACTGCGGCTGTTAGAAGCATATTTTTTTTGTGTTAACAGTCCTGCAACTAGCGCTGAGACTGCTGGAGCAAAGGATGTGAAAACAGAAAACCAGCTATTAGCTAGGACGATGCCTCCGATGAATGCAGCTAGGCAACCTAGGTAAGGTCCCAAAATCATACCGTAAATTGGGGCTATTGCGGCGTCAAATTTGATTTGTGAATCTGATAAACCGATAATTGGGAAGCCTGGGATGACTCTGATTACAACTACGGATAGAGCCGCAAAAACTCCAACGAAGGCTACGTCACGTGCTGATAACTTAATTTTTACCATGCTTTTCACCTGTGTAAAGGGTTTAATTGCTGTGTAATTTTTTACACTCAGTATTTTTACATTAAGTATATAAAATTAACTCTCGTCAGTCTCTTTTTACTCGAAAAAGCTTGTTTTCAACAATCCACTGCTATTAGTCTCCAAATATGCTGTCCGCTTTTGAGTGTAATTTTTTACATAAAGTAATTAAACCCCGCCTCATCAAATGACGGTGACAAAGTTTCGGGGTGGTACCATGAATCCCATTTCATCCGCAGAAAAGGCTGAACACATTTCCAGATGCCTAGAACTCGCCATCCTTCTAGAGGTCAGCGGATATCCGAAGCCCGGAAACGTCCACAGAACAGCAGACTTTCCAGAAACCAGATACGAACATTTTTTGGCGTCAGCAGTTGCAATAACGCCCTCCTTCAAAAGGGCAGCTGAGCAGGGAATCAGGGTTTCGAGAGGAGAAATAGGTCTCTCAGAGGTAGGTATTGGTTACGTAATCAAAGACGCCGTTGACCGTATGCTAGGGAGTCAGGGTGGCGGCAACACTCTGTTGGGTGCGATAATTTTGCTTGCGCCCATAGCGGCTGCGGCGGGAATGCTTCCTAACCGTTTTTCTTTGTCCAAGCTTAGGAAGAACATTAAGGTGGTTGTTGAATCGACAACTCCTGAGGATGCGGTGGACGTTTACGATGCGATAGCTCTCGTTAATCCTGGGGGATTAAACAAGTCTAAGAAACTGGATGTGAATGATCCCGCTTCAAAGAAGAAGATTCTTGATGAAGGCGTGACTCTCTTTGATACGTTTGAGCTAGCTTCTTCGTACGATTCTGTAGCCTCTGAGTGGGTAAACAATTATCCAATCACCTTCGATCTTGGTTACCCATATTTCGTTAAGCAGCTTGAGAAGACAGGAGACATTAACACGGCAACTGTCCATGCTTTCATGAAGATTCTCGCAGAAGTTCCGGATACATTCATTTCCCGAAAAGTGGGTCAAGCTAAGGCGGAAAGCATCTCAGCCGAGGCTGGACGGGTGTTAAAGGAGGGGGGCTTAACAACAGCTTTGGGAAGAAATCTCATCCAAAAGCTTGACAGCAAACTACGAGACCCAGAGCATGACCTGAGTCCAGGAACAACAGCAGACATAACTGAGGCAGTGTTAGCCCTCAACAACCTAAACGGATACAAACCATAATTTGCGGGTTACTTCATAACGCGTATTCTTCGGCTTCTGATTAGCATAAAAGAGACTGAAAAAAGAAGTGCCGCACCCATTAGTAGGTAGTGAATTACTTTCATTCCTATTCCCAAGCTGATGTCTTCTCCTGTTCTGGAACCGAATAATATCAAGGCGACGTCTTTTCCCCAAAAGGTTATGTCACACCAAAATAAATTGCCCACCCAAACAATGGTAACTAATCCAATAGCCATCAAGAGCAAAGCAGCCAGATTCATGGGGGAACAAAAATGCTTAAACAAACTGAGATATCCAGAATTCTTTTTTTCTTTCTTCTGCAGCGTCTCTAGTAAAGCGTCAAAAATTGTATATTCCGTATCAATCGGACATGGTTTCATTGCACTTTTGTTCGCTCGCTTTTTTTCCAAAAAATGCACCTTGACCTGAATACGACCCAAGCATAATATTTGAAAGATATTTCATTATGTGGAATATTCTTCATCTGGAGTATGTCCATGCAAAACAAGTGAAACTAAAGACCACAAAACAACAATAGGTGTCGGAGCTAGAACAATATCGGGTTTTATCCATTCAGTGCAGTATGGAAAACCCAGCCTAGTTTGCGATTTCATAGAAGTATACCATTCTGGTAGATGACTTTCTGATTGAATACTGTCGAAATTTGAGGTCTAAAGATGGATATATTGCAGGTTTATACAGTCATCCTATCCATTAGGCTGCTACTTTCGTTCACAATAAACGACATTTAAGCTAAAGACATCGTCAAAATCTAATATTCACTTCAGTTTTCGTTTTTTCGTTTAGTTGCCTCAACCAAACCGATGGTGCCAGTCATCATCACGTCGCCTGCCGGAGTTGCGAAATGAATTGGCATGTTTGTTTTGGCTAAAATGTTCCTATTTGGTCCCGTCACCACAACTTTTTCGATTTTAGAGAATCCGGGTGGTTTGCTTAGATAGAACATGCCATGTCCATTGTCTTCGAAAACTTCTTCATCGCTAAGCTTTCCATCTGCAAAATCCCTTAGAAGCCTCTCCATCTTTTGCGGATTCAGCAATCGTGTGTGATGCTCCAACACTGCATTGATTTTGCCCCTTGATATTATTGCAGCCATAGTGTGTCCATTGCCTACATTAACCGCGAGAATCGGATCAGCATTCTCTACAACTGGATCCATTAGACACCCAAGTATCGCATCCGGAGAAGTGTCCATAACCAATACTCTAGCGTTCGGCAGCTGTCTTTTTGAGGCGTGCACTGCGGACTTCATTCGTGGATAATATGGGGGAATTTCGTTTTCCATGAAAGCGAATGCCTCAGGCTTCGGATTCTTTTCCAGCAGTTCCCTCATTTTGTTGATGCGAAATCGTCTATTGGCTATTTCTTTAGGGAAAACTCCGTGGTCCTGAACTGCAATTGCAACAAAATCGATGTCCGAAAATGGCTCTCCAAAAAACGTCAATAAGCCATGTAGTTTGTCAATGTTTACTTCTTCAAGAACTATTGTTTCTACCTCGAATTTTTCTGGTCCAGAATCTTGGACAATTTCTATTCCCATTTCTTTGACTTGATCTAGATTATTTCTTACAGTGTATGCCGCATTTTCTGTCATACTGACTCTAAATCCTGCTTCAACATGTTTCCTCAAGGCATACGAAAAAGGTCCTCCACCTATCGTATCTCCCTTAACAAAAAGATCGTTACCTTGACGAGTTGCAGTTTTTACCTTCGCTGCGAAAACTTGACATGGGGATGGCAGAACCATCTTTATACAGTTCTCGATGCTCCTCTTTGTATCATCATAAAGCAGGATGTCTTCAGTTCCAGCACCTATATCTATGGCTAAAATCTTCATGAACTGTTCCTCTCAGCACTCTTGTCAAATCTGCTGACCAAAAATGGGAGGAGCCTCTCATCTACCTTTCGATTAGTTTCTTCAGCTCCATAGTTGCTGTTTTGGGTACAACTTAAAACTGTTAAAATGTAATCCCAAACCCAAATTTGTTCACACAAATTTACTTTCTCGTCTTTCCATATACACATACACTCTCTCTTCTGTACTACACACACCACACACAAAATTTTGCTTTCAACTCACTCGTTTTTGCCAGAACTTTATATCAGAGTAATGCTTAAAGAAATGAAGTTTCGCTGGAAAGGATAAAACTACAACAACTAGAGCAAAACCAGGACGTTAAACAATGGAAAAAGACCTCAGCAACTCGGGGCCAGGAAGGCTAGTTTCAGGCGGGGTTTGGTTCTTGGGACTCATGATCCTAAGTGGCATTTTCTGGCTCATATTGGGAATTCAAGTAAGCAGGGCATACGGGCCTTATGGTTTCGGCTTATTCAGCATGGCATCTTCAGTGTTCGATTTCTTGTGGGCACTCATTTTTGGGGGATTATTTGAGGGGTTAATCCATTTTGGTGCAGGGTATTTAACCAAAAAAGACGCGAATCTCTCTCGCTTTTTCTCAAACTACGTAAGGTATCTCACGGTAATGAGTTTAATAATGTTCATTTTTTTAACCATTCTATCTTTTCAAACATCTGACGCGATATTCAGGTTAATTCTTCTTTCTCTGGCATTCGCA
>Ga0315550_1002763_pt1 | contig 10679 bp, 12 predicted proteins | sample SalMarSW160190MG_2_FD_203100 | JGI IMG/M metagenome (GOLD analysis project Ga0315550, IMG submission 203100) | Salt marsh sediment microbial communities from the Plum Island Ecosystem LTER, Massachusetts, United States - Salt Marsh Sediment SW1601-90 ... | reverse complement strand
TCGGTGCAGGTGACGTCTCCGGCGGCGAACACGCCCGGCACGGGGGTCTCCATCATCCTGTTGCTCTCGATGCACTCGTCTTCCGTGAGGTCGACGTGGCCGTAAAGAAAGTCCACGATCGGCTTGCTGCCGTGGAGGTATACGAAGACACCCTCAAGGGGGATTTCAGTCTCTTCCTTTTTGGGATTGATGATGCGTATTTTTTCCACTGTTTCATTGCCCTGTATTTCAGCTACGGAACTGCCGGGTATTACCTTCAGGTTCGCCGAAGCAAGGGCCGGATGGCTCTCAACCTTCAGTTTCGGCGTAGGCGAGATCAGATAGACAGTTTCGGCGAAGCGGGTCAGGTACCCGGCCTCCTTTATCGCCTCCTCGGAGTTGCCTATCACACAGACTGTCTTCCCTTTGTAGAACGCCGCATCGCAGACAGCGCAGTAACTCACTCCCTTGCCGAGAAACTCGGCCTCGCCCTTGATTGTAGGTTTTCTGCCCATCGATCCCGTTGCCAGTATGACCGACTTCCCCTTGTAGCTCGTGTCCATGGTGAACACTTCCTTGATCTCGCCGTCGAACATCACGCCCACGACCTGGGCCTCTTTATACTCGGCGCCGAAGCCAAGGGCCTGGTTCCTGAAGATGTCGAGGAGATCCTTCCCCGGGATCGGGCTCGTAAGGCCGGGATAGTTCTCTATCACACTTGCATAGGCAAGCGCCCCGGCAGAGGCGGACTTGTCAAGGATCACCGTCTTAAGTCCGGCCCGGGAGGCATACTGGGCGGCGGAGAGGCCTGCAGGTCCACCTCCTATGACAATGACATCGTATGCAGTTTCTGAATCGGACATGACGGCCTCCTAATATTTGGTTATCAAGTTGTAATATGTATCCCTCTGGGCAGGCGTGAAGCCCGCAGACCTGATCGCATCAATGATGTCCTCTTTGGACAGCCGGTAACTGACACCCGCTGCGGCCACGACATTCTCCTCGATCATGGTTGAGCCGAAATCATTGGCGCCGAATCGCAGCGCAACCTGCGCAAGCTTCAGCCCCTGTGTTACCCACGATGCCTGGATATTGTCTATGTTGTCGAGATAAAGTCTCGACAGGGCAAGGACCTTAAGGTATTCAACCGCCGTGGCCGGATAAATACCGGGTAAGGAGTGAGGAGCGAGCCGTGAGGAGTTTCTTCTTCCCTTCAATTCTGCATTCTTCCTTCCGCCTCTTAGCTTCCGCTGCAGTTCAGTGTTGCCGGGCTGAAAAGACCAGGGAATAAAGGCGGTGAATCCACCCGTCCTGTCCTGAAGTTCACGGATCGAATCGAGATGAAGGAGTATGTCCTCGGGTCTTTCGATACTGCCGAACATCATGGTTGCCGTGGTCCGCATCCCGAGCATGTGAGCCGCCTCCATGACCTCCAGCCAGCGCGATGACAGGATCTTCCTCGGGCTCAGGACCTCTCTTACCCTGTCGGAGAGTATCTCCGCGCCGCCCCCCGGGATGGAGTCCAGCCCGGCGTCAAGAAGGATACGAAGCGTTTCCCGTATGGTGAGGTCCGTCGAATCGGCTATATAGCATATCTCGGGAGGCGAAAATCCGTGGATATTGACGGGGAACCTTTTCTTGATTGACCGGAGGAGTGAACAGTAGTAGTCGACGTCCAGATCGGGGTGCAGCCCCCCTTGCAGAAGGATCTGGGTGCCGCCGAGGTTTATCGTCTCCTCGATCTTGTCAAAGAGCGTATCCCTGTCGAGCAGATACGCATCGGGTGCGCCGGCATCCCTCCAGAAGGCGCAAAAGGTGCATTTATTGATGCAGACATTCGTGTAATTGATGTTCCTGTCGACGACGAAGGTGACGATCCCTTCCGGGTGAAGGGCCTTCCTCATGTTATCGGCAGTCGTCCCCACTTCAAGAAGGTCGGCCTTTTTGAGGAGGGACAGGGCCTCCTTTTTTGAGATCCGCGCCTTTGCCGTTGTCTTTTTTTTGCCTTTCATCACCGCACTCTCTTATAAAAAGAATCTCTTTCGACGGGAATCTTTCCCGCTTTTTTTATCATGTGGGCGAGTTGTTCGGCCGTCATGGCCTCGCCGGTAAGCGCCCCGGCCGAGTGGGTGATCTTTTCCTCGATGATCGTCCCGTCGATATCGTCTGCCCCGAACGTGAGGGCCAGTTGCGATATCTTTTCCCCAAGCATGATCCAATATGCCTTGATATGATCGAAATTATCGAGGACAAGCCGGCTCACCGCGATCATCTTAAGATCATCGATGCCCGACGTGTATTTCCCTTTTATTGCGGTATTCCTGGGGTGGTATGCAAGGGGGATGAATGCCTGGAACCCCCCCGTTCTGTCCTGCAGGTTTCTCAGCTTGATGAGGTGGTCGACACGGTGGCGGTAATCTTCAATGTGTCCGTAGAGCATGGTCGCATTCGTTCTGATGCCTGCCCTGTGGGCCGTCTCCATGACCTTCAACCACCGCTCTCCCGATATCTTTTCCGGGCAGAGTCTGTTCCTTATTTCAGGATCGAATATCTCGGCCCCTCCGCCGGGCATCGATCCGACGCCGCTTTCTTTCAGCCTGGAAAGGGTTTCGGCGAGGCCAAGGCCGCTTATCCTGGACATGTAGTCGACTTCAACGGCCGTAAATGCCTTGATATGGAGACCTGGATAACGTTTCTTTATGGACGAGACCATTTCGAGATAATATTCAAAGGGCCTGTCCGGATGAAGCCCTCCGACAATATGGACCTCAGACAGACGTTCCTTCGACAACCGGACCTTCAGTTTTTGCATGATCTCTTCAGTCGTCAGTTCGAAGGCCCCATCCTGCCCCCCGGACCTGCTGAAGGCGCAAAAACGGCATCGGTTGACGCAGAGGTTCGTCGGATTGATATGCCGGTTCCTTATAAAATAGGCCTTCTTGCCGTTTTTTTCCCCGGCGACGAGTGCGGCGAGTTTCCCGAGCGAAAGGATGTCTTCGGTCTCAAAGAGGCGGATCGCGTCACTCCGCGAAAGACGCCTGCCTGAAAGGACCTTCTCTTTTATTCCACCGGGAACGGGTTGTCGCATCAATAATTATAAATCAAAACGGTCGGAAACGACAAAAAGGGTCTTCCTGCGGCAACTCCGGTTGACGGAAGTTCTGCGCCTGTGGTATAAATTAAGACCCCTTGCTCTTCCCGGTGGAAGGGCTTTAATCCCCGTCAGGGCGGGGAAAAATCCATGAGGAGGTATTGTAATGAATATCTACGAAAACTTTGTCATCCTTAACGCGTCTCTCTCAGACGACGAAATCAATTCATCACTCTCCAGGATCCGGGACGTTGTCACTAACTCTGGAGGCGAGGTGGTCAGAAGCGACTTGTGGGGGAGGAGAAAGCTGGCTTACGAGATCAAGAAGCAGAACAAGGGGATGTATGTCCTCCTGATATACAGGACGCCGCCGGAAACCATCAAGAAGCTCGAGGAGTTTTACAAGGTGTTCGACCCGGTCATCAAATATATGGTGATAAAGATGGGGCCGAAACAGGTCAGGCATTTCGAGAAAATGCAGGCTGCGGAGGCTGAACAGCAGAAAAGCGAGGGGTAAATGTACAACAAGATAATTCTGATAGGCAATCTTACGAAGGACCCCGAACTGAGATACACGCCCCAGGGTACTCCGGTGGCGAGCTTCAGGCTTGCGGTAAATTACCAGTACAAGCAGGGCGACGACATGAAGAAGGAAACGACTTTTATCGATATAGTCGTCTTCGGAAGACAGGCCGAGTCCTGCAGCCAGTACCTGAACAAGGGAAGTTCGGCCCTTGTGGAGGGAAGACTGCAGGAGAGGAGATGGGAATCGGAAGGCCAGCAGAGGAGCAAATTCGAGGTCGTTGCCCAGGCTGTCAAGTTTCTCTCTCCCCGCAGGGGGGGAGGACAGGGGAGTACCGGTCAGGGCGAAGGGGAGTTCCCGCCGCCCGATGAAACTACGGACCTGGAGCCGTTTTAGCGGTGCTGCAGCTGTCCGGATGTGAAACTGTAAAATAATGTCAGGATTGAAGACAAAGAGATATATCGAAAGGAGCTAAGATGGCATATCAGCAGAAGAGGTTTCAGAGAAGAAAGTTCTGTAAGTTCTGCTCGGAAAAGACGGAATTTATAGACTACAAGGACATCAGGCTTCTCAGGGGCTATATAACGGAAAGAGGAAAGATTTTTTCGCGTAGAATGACCGGAACCTGTGCGAAGCACCAGAGGGAGTTGAGCGAAGCGATCATGAGGGCACGGAACATCGCCCTGCTTTCCTTTGTAGAGAAGTAGCGTGAGAATCCCCCGGTCGTGGGTCCCGCTGCTTTCAAGACGGATAGCGGACAACCTTGTCTCAAAGGGCCTTCTCATACCGGCGGTCCCGATGGAGAAGTTTGCCGCGAAGACGGAGGAGATCATTACGGGGGAACTCTCGGTGGAAGACCGGCTGAACGACGAGGTGAGGGAGATCCTCCAGAAACACGCGACGGATATCGAGCGGGGCCGGATGGACTACAGGAAGCTCTTTGAGTTGACGAAGCAGAAACTTGTCAGGGAGAGAAATCTCGTCTTATGATGCTCTCCGATGACAAGATTTCCCATCTCAGCCATGTTCTCCTCAAGAACCTTATCTCTCAAGGCCTGGTGGAGCCCGTTGAAGATGAGGCCGCGGTCAGGCGCGAGATAAAACGCACCGTTGCATCCGAGCTCAAGCTGGGGGAAGAGATCGATCAGATCGTGCGGAAGAAACTCCAGTCGCTTTCGAAGAAGCTGATTGAAGGCAGCCCCGAATGGGAAGTCCTATACAAGAAATATTTCAGGGAAGAGGAGATCAAAAAGGGCAGGGCTACTGGTTAAGAAGGAGCATACCTCTCCTTTTACTGGTGTTGTCATGGCTCGGGCTGCTCACTGATTTTCCCCTCACGAGACCGACACTCTGGTTTTCATTCAGTGCATTGACTGCTGCAATCTATGCCGTCCTCCATATCATGGGAAAAAGGAAGGAGTTTGCCGTGGAGTTCCTTTTTTCTCTGGCGGTGGTTGCCACCGGACTGATGAACGCCGGGGGGCTCTCATGGCTTAAGCCGGCATATTTCCCGGGCATGGTGCTGGCCACTGCCGTTTATAGTTTGCCTACTGTTCTTACATTGTCTCTTCTCCTGCCCTTTCTGGAACTTCGCGCATTCATTACCGGTGCCCATCCTGTGGAGGAGATCGCTTTCTGGGGTTTTCTCGGGGCGACCGCCCTGGTTTCTTCGGTCTTTCTCGGGAGGCTGCGCAGAGAAAAGGACCGCGCCACGGCATCTCTGGACGAGATCGAGGTCCATGCGAAGGACATAACGCGTGAGACAGGTATGGAGTCCCTGGAAGACGGTGAACTGATGTCCCATTATTTCTCGTTGATCCTGAAGTCGGACGAGGAGATCGGGGAAATCCTCCTCACGATTAAACAGGCCGTTCTTGCAGATGCAGTCAGTCTGTTCGTTCCGGACGGAAATGGCTGTTCCCTGCGGTATTCTACGGAGAAAAAGGCGAGTATCTCCATCACCGGCGGCGGCGTCATCGGGGCGTGCATGAGTGGCGGAACGGTTTATACGTCCAACGAGGTAAAGGATGGGGAGGTTGAACTTGGCTACCGCAGAAACGGCAGGATCACCTCCGTCATTGCCGCCCCTGTGATGGATGGACTGATGGCGGCGGGTATTATCACCGTCGACAGTTCGCGGTTTCAGGCATTCAGTGAGATGGAAAGAAATACCGTTGTGATGTTTGCAAGGCATGTCGCGAGAATACTTGAACGGGAAAGGATATATATGTTGATAAAACGCGACACGTTCGGACTGAAGACGCTAAGGGAGGAGAGTTCCAATCTGGTTTCGTCTCTCAAGGCCGAAGTAGTCGCGGGTAAACTCTGCAAAGGGGCGAAAAAGATTGCCTCTTCACAGGCGTTCTTTTTCGTGTCGGAAGGAAGCGGATTCAGGCTGATGTGCGGAGAAAGGGGGATTGGGGCCCGGGGCACACTGGACCTGAAGGGTACCTTCATCAGCATGGCTATCCGGAACAGGGAAGCGGTTTACCTGTCCGACGCCGTGGGATGCCGGATCCCTCTCATGCCGTTCAAGACGGGGGAGGTCCGTTCACTCTTCGCTGTTCCCATGTTTTACGAGAAGAATTCATCGGGACTCCTTGTACTGCTTTCAGACAAGAAGGGCTTTCTCGACACCCTGCAGATCGACCTTCTGAAGGTAATGTGCAACCACGCGTCGACAGCGATCGCCAATGCGAATCTTCACTCTGAAATCGAGAAGATGGCGACCACGGACGGTCTTACGGGACTTCTAAACCACAGAGTTTTCCAGGAAAAGCTGACGGGGGAGTTTAAAAGACTGAACCGCCTGTCAGGTCCGCTTTCTCTTCTCCTGACGGATATCGACCATTTCAAGAAGGTTAATGACACCTGCGGTCATCCCGCCGGTGATCTTGTATTAAAGGGGGTCTCGGGGGTCATAAGGGAGACGATCCGCGACATCGACATACCGGCCAGGTACGGCGGCGAGGAATTTGCCGTTATCCTTCCCGGGACTGACGCCGGGGGGGCACGGAAGATAGCCGAGAGGCTGCGCAAGGCGGTTATGGCGAAGACATTCACAGCGGATGGCAAGTCCCTCAAGGTGACGATCAGCATAGGGATAGCGACGTCGCCGGACGATGCGGGGAGCAAGGAGGAACTGATCGAGAAGGCGGACCAGGCACTCTACAGCGCCAAGGACGGCGGGCGGAACATGGCGGTCGTCTGGGCGGAGACGGGCCGGGAATGAACCGTACCTCTGCAAACTTTGCTTCCCTGCGGTAAAAATGTTTTGTTTCCGGCTTTGCCGGGGGTGGTTAATGCATGGATTATTTTGTGAGCGGGATAAGTGAAGAGGAAGTAAAGAGGGAGCGCGCCAGGGCGCGGGAGCTGAGGAAATCGCAGTGGTGGAAGAGGAAGCGTGCCGATGGGGTCTGTTATTTCTGCAAGAGGAGGTTCCCCCCGAAAGAGCTTACGATGGACCATATCGTCCCGTTGATCAGGGGCGGGAAGTCCACTAAAGGCAATGTCGTAGCAGCTTGCAAGGAGTGCAACAACAGGAAGAAACACATGCTGCCCATAGAATGGGAAGAATACATCGAAAGACTGGGCAAGGGAGATGAGGAGGCCTGAATATGGAAGAGCAGGGAGGAAATGATATGGATTTTATGGAGAAAATTACAAGGGATCTGGCGGAGGCCATGAAGAGCCATGGTGAGGAGCGAAACCTTGTTATATCGGTTCTCAGGATGATCAAGTCGGCCGTCAAGAACGTGGAGATATCCCTGAGGGGCAGCGGCAGGAACCTGGGCGAGGAAGATATTATCGGAGTGCTTTCCACCATGGTCAAGCAGAGGAGAGAGTCCGTTGAGCAATATCTCAGTGCAAACAGAAAGGACCTTGCCGACAAGGAAAGCAGGGAAGTAGAGATTATCCAGAGGTATCTGCCGAGGCAGTTGACGCCCGAGGAACTGGACACCGTTATAAGGGCCGCAATCGAAGAGACGGGAGTAACAAGCGTGAAAGAGACAGGAAGACTCATGAAGGTCCTCATGCCCAGAGTGAAGGGAAAGGCCGACGGCAGGCTCGTAAGTCAGCGGGTCAGGGAGATGCTCGAATCCCTCTAATCCAACTCTGACTCGTCCCTGAGACTTTCGTAGAACTGCCTGAGGTCGGGCATTTCTTCAGCCGCCATCGCCTTCATGCCGCTTCTGGGGTGCTCGTTAAGTATCCCCGTGATCATATATGGGATATGATAGCCCCACTCTACCTCCGCCTTGAGCGGGATCAATGTGTCCTGTATGACCTCAAAAACAGGCCTGATGTCAAATTTCGGGTTTTTGAGGAAGGCAAGGAGCAGTTCGAGCGGGCAGTTCCCCGCCCCCCTTCCCATGCCGTAGAGCGTTGCATCTATCCGGTTTACTCCTGCGATGATCGCCTCTATGGTATTTGCAAATGCCAGTTGCTGGTTGTTATGGGTATGTATTCCCAGGTCCTTCCCCGGTAAAGCCTCGAAGTATTTCTTTGCGAGGGAATGGATCTGCTCTGAATACATGGCGCCGAAACTGTCTACTATATAAACGGCGGGGATATCGCTCTTGGACAGGTCGTCAAGGGCCTCATCCAGGTCCCTCTCCAGGACCTTTGAAACGGCCATGAGATTGATGGTTGTCTCGTAACCCTTATCGATGCAGTCGTGTGCGAGACTTATCGCCTTGTCCACCTCTTTTACGTAGCAGGCCACCCTGATCATATCCAGCACGCTGTCGCGCTTGTGCGGGATGTCATCGTGGTCGATTCGCCCTACGTCCGCCATTGCCGAAAGTTTAAGGCTTCGGTCGTCATCGCCGACTATCTTCCTGAGATCCTCCTCGGCACAGAATTTCCATGCGCCGTTTTCCTGCCGGGAAAAATACTTCTCCGACGATTTGTATCCGATCTCCATGTAATCCACGCCGGCCTTCGAAAGTGCCAGGAAGACTTTTCTCACGAAGTCATCGCTGAACTGCCACTTGTTGATGAGACCGCCGTCACGCACGGTACAGTCAAGGACTTTTATCTGTGGACGAAACATTTGTCTTTACCTCCAAAATTCATTCCTTTCTCACGAGAATTATGGAAAGGGAGATGATATTATATCCGAGTCGGCCGACGTCTGTGAAGCCCTACCCCCGGCCCGAGAGCCCCTCTTCAACTTTCTCTGCGAAGGCGCGAGAGAGTTCCGTGATTGCCGGCCAGTCCTGCCTCTTTACCAGTTCGCGCCTGATTATGGCCGATCCGACAAGTATCCCGGCTGCCTTTGCGGCAACGTAAGCGGAAATGTTTTCCATGGTCGCTCCTCCGCAAAGCATGTACTTTATGAAAGGGAAAGGTCCCCTTATCGCCTTCAGGAAGTCAAGACCTCCTATTTCTACGAACGGGAACAGCTTTATGATGTCGGCCCCCGCCATGTAAGCCCTGTATATCTCCGTGGGGGTGCATGCCCCCGGGACGGAGACGGCCCCCTCCCTTTTCGTGAATTTGACTATTTCTTCGTCGAGGTTGGGGCTTACGATGTATGAAGCGCCCGCGCCGAGGGCCTTCTTTGCGTCCGCAACGGTCAGAACAGTGCCCGCTCCCACTGCTACACCCTCGGCGTCGCTTATCTTTTTTATCACTTCGAACGCCTCAGGCACGCTGAAGGTAATCTCGACCAGCTTTATTCCGCCTTTTATGCAGGCTGCTGCAGCTCCGTACGCCTCCTCCGGGGTATCAGTGCGGATCGCTACCGTCAACTGATGCTTCTCCATAAAGTCGATTACACTCATGCCAAACAGTTCCCGACCTCTATTTGATCCGCGAACCCTCGTCGACGTCCTTTTCCGGAACGAGTATGACAGGTATTCCCTCCGAAGAGGTGGCGGCGAGGAGCATGCCGTTTGATTCGACGCCCATGAGCTTTGCCGTCTGAAGGTTTGCTACGACTACTATCTTCTTACCGATGAGATCTTCGGGGGAGTATGTCTTGCCGATGCCCGCCACGATCTGTCTCGTCTCCCCGGTGTCTACCTGCATCTTTATCAGTTTTTCGGACTTCTTTATCCTTTCGGCACTGATTACCCTGCCGATCTTCAGCCGGATTTTCATGAAGTCCTCTATGGAGATCACGTTCTCTGCCCCGGCATTTTGAAGAGCGGGCTTCTTCTCCGGTTCCGCCTTTTCTTCCTTCTTCTTGTCTATCCTCGGGAAGAGCTGTTCGCCTTTGTTTATCTTATTTCCACTTACCCTGAGTTCGCCCCATTCGGGCAATTTTTTCAGATTCTCGAATGCGGATTTAATACCGAGCTGAGCCCAAATTTTTTTCGCCGATACGGGCATAAAGGGGGACAGATAGACAGCGATGAGCCCTATGGCTTCGGCGAGCGTGTATAGTGTATTCGAAAGTGTTCCGGCGTCTTTTTCCTTCCAAGGAGATGTAAAGTCTATATACTTGTTCACATCATTAACGATAGCCCATAAGTAAGAAAGCGCTTCGCTGAATTTCAACTGGTCTATCGAAGTTGAAATGGCGTTGACAGAACTCCAATCAAAGCGCGCCTGAATTCTTTTTTCAAAAAATTTGTCACCGGAGCTTTCGCGATCTTTGCCGTTTAAAGGCTCGGGGATATCTCCGTCATTATACTTTTCGATCATTTTAAGGGAACGGGAAAGGAGGTTGCCGAGATCATTGGCGAGGTCGGTGTTTATCCTGTTGACCAGGGCCTCTTCCGAAAAATCTCCATCGTGGCCAAAAGGGACTTCTCTGAAGAGAAAGTACCTGAATGCGTCCGCACCATAACTGGCGACGACGGCGTTAGGGTCAACGACGTTGCCCAGCGACTTCGACATCTTCTTCCCCCCGATCGTCCACCAGCCGTGCGCAAAGATATTTTTCGGCAGGGGGAAATTAAGCGCCATCAGCATAGTGGACCAGTACACGGCGTGAGTGGTAAGGATATCTTTGCCGACGAGGTGGTGGTCGGCCGGCCACCAGAAGTCGCCTTCGCCGGCCTTCCCTGCGCCGGGCGCGAGATATCTTGTTGCCGAAAAATAATTCACGAGGGCGTCGAACCAGACATAGGTAAC
>Ga0315550_1002762_pt1 | contig 10680 bp, 8 predicted proteins | sample SalMarSW160190MG_2_FD_203100 | JGI IMG/M metagenome (GOLD analysis project Ga0315550, IMG submission 203100) | Salt marsh sediment microbial communities from the Plum Island Ecosystem LTER, Massachusetts, United States - Salt Marsh Sediment SW1601-90 ... | reverse complement strand
CCTACCATAAGCACAATCGAAGGAGGCGACGAGCAACGTTTTTTTACTGGCGTAAGCATTGACTCGCGAACCACCAAAGCCGGCGACTGTTTCTTTGCCATTTGTGGCGAAAATTTCGATGGCCACAACTTTGTGCCTGATGCATTTGCAAAAGGCGCCGTGTGCGCAGTTGTCAGCAAAGATATCGCAACCGACAAACTTGCCAGCAAAACAATACTCGAAGTTGACGGCACGATAAAAGCATTCGGCGACTTTGCACGGGATTATCGCCGCCGGTGCGGCTTTAAGGTGGTCGCAATAACCGGCTCAGCCGGAAAGACGACCGTAAGACAAATTGTCTATCACGTATTAAGTCAGAAATACAATGTTTTTCAGGCGCCGAGAAATTTCAATAACAATATCGGCCTGCCTTTGACTCTGCTCGGCGCCGACCCGGAGCACCAAATCGTTATCGCCGAGCTTGGCACCAGCCACCCCGGCGAGATTGCTTACTTAACTCGTATCGCCCAGCCGGATATTGCAGTTATAACCAATGTTCACCCCGCCCACCTTGAGGGCTTTGGTTCCCTGCAGGCGATTACAAAGGAAAAACTCTCCATTGCTCAGGGACTCTCAGATGATGGCATTTTAATAATCAATGCCGATTTGGTTAAATGGTTAAATGGTAGCCAGCTAAATTACCAATTACCAATTACCAATAACCAGGTCATAACTTTCGGAAAATCAGGCGACTCTAACTTTCAGGCGCAGGATGTAACACGGGCTTCCAGCCCGTGTTACCACGGCCAGGATGGCCGTGGTACATTTGGATTCGGCAGCCGCTTTACTATCGACGACACTGAAATCTATTTGCCGCTGCCGGGCCCCGGCAATATTGAAAACGCTCTCGCCGCCTGGGCCGTTTGCAAACAGTTTGGCCTGACTATTCACGACTTTGCTCAAGGCCTAAAAACTCTACCTTCAATTTCTATGAGAGCCGAAGTGCTGCAAATAGGAACTCTCACCGTAATAAACGACTGTTACAATGCAAACCCCGCCTCGATGAAAAATGCGCTGAACATACTAACCAGTCTCGGTTTAAAAGAAGGTCGTCGTCTCGTTTTTATCTGTGGCGAAATGGCTGAGCTCGGCAATCAAAGCGAGCAACTGCACACCGAACTGGGCGCTGATATCGCCGGGGCAAGAGTGCAGCTTCTGATAGCTGTCGGAACACTCGCAGAAATCGCCGCCGCAGCCGCACAGAAAACAGCCGATTATAACCTGCAGGTAAAATGTTTTGACAACACACTTTCGGCTTGTAATAACCTGCGGGAATTTATAAAAGATAACGATATAGTATTAATAAAAGGTTCACGAATAGCCAAGCTGGAAATGGTCGTTGAGAAACTAAAGGACTCTAACAAAAAGGAGTTTAGCCACAGAGCAAATTTATCTCTTTTTTAGCTACAGAGGACACAGAGAAATGAATTATAAACAGTGTAAATCCGTGTTAATCCGTGTCTTTTTCATTATGTTAGATGCTTTAAAGGACTTGCCGATTTGCGCTCGCCGATTTCCGTCCGGCGACGCAAATCGAAAAACGAAAGTCAAAAATCGAAAATGATTTACCACCTGTTATGGTATTTACACGCCGGTGAGCGGTTCGGCTTTTACGCCTATCAATACGTGATTTTTCGCTCCATAGCAGCCGTTTTAACAAGCGCGCTGATTGCTCTTTTGATAGGCCCAAAAATTATTCGCTGGCTGATGCGAAAAAAAATCGGCGACCGCCCGGAATTTTACCACGCCGCCCTTAACGAATTGACAAAGGAAAAGGCCAATACACCCACGATGGGAGGCCTTATTATCATCCTCGCTACACTTCTTACCGCCATTTTATGGGCGAAATTAGGCAACCCCTTTGTCAGAAAAGCACTCTTTTTAATCGTCTGGTTCGCCACACTGGGAGCAATAGACGACTGGCTGAAGCTCACCAGTTCCATTCGACATCGAAGCAGAAGCGGTCTTTTCGCCTGGGAAAAACTCATCTTCCAAATCGGCGGTGCTGTTCTAATCGCCTCATTTCTGTTTGCAGACTTTGTCAACATCCCGGATGCCAAGTTGTTCTGGCTGCCGTTTTACAAACACGGCCTATCGCTGGCCAACTGGACGTTTATCTTAATAGCGATTTTCTACATCTCTGCTACCAGCAATGCCGTTAACCTGGCCGACGGTATGGACGGATTAGCCGCCGGTTGTGTCGGAATAGTCTCTTTTGTCCTGGTAGTGCTTTGCTATGTTGCTTCTGAAACGATGACACGTACAACCACCGTCACCTGGTCGAGCTATCTCCTGCTGCCACATATCCCCCAGGCCGGCGAGTTGTGCATATTTTTCTCAGCTATCCTGGGGGCTGTCCTGGGTTTTCTATGGTACAACTGCCACCCTGCGCAAACTTTTATGGGCGATGTCGGCTCACTGCCTTTAGGCGCTGCTATGGGCTACGGCGCTCTGGTTACGAGAAATGAGATTCTTCTTTTCATCATCGGCGGCGTATTCGTCATAGAATTAGCCAGCGTTGTCCTGCAGGTCGGCTATTTCAGATACACCGGCGGAAAACGCCTGTTTAGATGTGCACCCATCCATCATCATTTTCATCTGATTGGCTGGTCCGAGCCGCAGGTAGTTGTGCGTTTCTGGCTCCTGGCCGTCGCCTTCGCCGCACTGGCCCTTGCCACACTAAAAATACGATAAAATGCTCCCCAGGATGAAACCACCAACACCACGTCTTTCAGAACAGGGCCTAAAGAAAAAATTGTCATCTTAACCTAAAGTCTCTACTGGCTCAGGCCGAATAATACCAAGTTAAATTATCGTCAAAAGTTAGGTATCTACAGATAAAAATCCAAACAAGACGAAGTTCTATCGGGGGCTTCGCCTTTTTTATTGTCTAAGTTCGTTAAAGAGGCAGCAGCTATGCTCAGAGCAAAAGACATTATGAAGAAAGAAGTAATCAGCGTAAGAAAAGAAACCCCTATATTCGAAGCAACGGAGATTTTGGTAAGAAACGGCTTCTCAGGCCTGCCTGTAGTCGAAGACGATATGACCGTCTCCGGAATTATTTCGGAAAAGGATGCGATATTATTGTCCTACGAAGGCCAAAAGGTGGAAAATAAAACAGTTCGCGATTTTATGACGTCTCCCGCTGTTACCTTCGAAGAATATGAAAGTGTGTTGAGCGTTTGCGACTTTTTGGTGAAAAATATCTTCGGGAGGGTCCCCGTTACGTCAAAAGGAAAACTTGTTGGTATTATAAGCATACAGGATGTCATTGAGAGCATTTTGCAGCACCGACAACAGGCGTTAGCAGTTAATTGAGAAGCCGCTTCTTCTGCACAATCCAGCCCAAATCATAAATCGTAGTATTCTTCGCCGTGGATTTATCCGCCATTCGTATGGTGGATTTGGACGTTTTTCCTGTAACCATCAGAATCATCACGCATCATTTTGTCTAATCTTCTCTTGGCCAAAAAGATTTTGACGGCGGTAATCGCAAGACCCAGCCCAACGAAGAAAAATACTGCGGCAGCAAGAAACGCAAAAATCTCCGGCAGCGCCAAGATAACAACGCCGAAACCAATCAGCACCAACCCAACGGTGAATATTCCCGCCGCAACTTTCCTTGATGCCTGAGATACTGCATTTGTGTAAAATCGAAAATTCATAAGTAAAGTGAACTAAAGTGTCTAAAGTGAGCTAAAATGAATCAAAGTCTCAAAAGGTCTTCCATTCTAATTTTAGTCACTTTAGGCACTCCAAACTATAGGCACTCCGTTTAATACATTCCGCCTCCGGACGGCATCGCAGGCATCTTTTCCTTCTTTTCAGGTATCTCGCTGACTATAGCGTCAGTCGTCAACAGCAGCGAGGCGATTGAAGCGCCATTTTGCAGTGCAATCCTCTCGACCTTTGTCGGCACAATCACGCCGAACTCCACCATATCGCCGTATTCTTTCCGCAAAGCATCGTAGCCGAAGTTCTTCTTGTTGCTCTCCATAACCTTCTGGGCAACGATTGAGCCGTCCAGACCCGCGTTCTCAGCGATTTGCTTTATCGGCGCCACTACCGCCCTTCGCACTATATCAACGCCTATCTGCTCATCGCCGACAGCCCTGACCTTATCCAGCGCCGGCAGTGCCCTGAGCATCGCTACGCCGCCTCCAGGCAGAATCCCTTCCTCAACCGCCGCCCGACAGGCATGCAGCGCATCCTCAACACGCGCCTTTTTCTCTTTCACCTCCGTCTCGGTTGCAGCCCCGACATTAATCTGAGCAACGCCGCCGGCTAATTTTGCCAGCCGCTCCTGCAGCTTTTCAATGTCGTAGTCGCTGGTGGATTTATCAATCTCTGCCTTTATCTGGTCGATTCTGCCTTTGATAGCTTCCGTGCTGCCGCCGCCTTCGATAATCGTGGTAGTGTCCTTGTCGATAGTAACTCGTTTGGCTCTTCCAAGCTGAATCAACTCGATATTTTCAAGCTGAAGCCCCAGGTCCTCGAAGATGGCCTCGCCACCGGTCAGGATTGCAATGTCACTGAGCATAGCTTTTCGCCTATCGCCGAAACCGGGGGCCTTGACTGCCACACACTGCAACACCCCGCGAAGCTTGTTCACGACCAGCGTTGCCAACGCCTCGCCTTCGATATCCTCAGCTATAATCAACAGTGGTTTCCCCTGCTTGGCAACCTTCTCTAATAATGGAACAAGCGATTTCACAGAGCTTATCTTCTTCTCATGCACAAGAATATATGGCTTCTCTAACACTACTGTCATATTCTCCAGGTTGTTTATAAAGTGTGGACTAAGATAACCCTTGTCAAACTGCATGCCCTCGACCAGCTCGACAGTCGTCTCCAGCGATTGGCCCTCTTCGACGGTAATAACACCGTCCTTGCCGACCTTATCCATTGCCTCTGCCAGCTTTTTGCCGATTTCCACATCCTGGTTGGCTGAACAGGTCGCTACCTGTTCGATTTGTTTGCTGGAATCGACAGATGTGCTCATCTTTTGCAGTTCTTCAACTATTTTCTCCACCGCTTTTTCGATGCCGCGTTTTACCTGCATTGGACTAGCACCGGCCGTGATATTTTTCAGGCCCTCGTCAAATATACTCTCGCCCAGAATTGTTGCGGTCGTTGTTCCATCTCCGGCCACCGTTGATGTCTTTGAGGCCACTTCCTTGACCATCTGAGCACCCATATTCTCGTAGGCATCTTCTAGCTCAATCTCTTTGGCCACCGTTACACCGTCCTTTGTTACGGTCGGCGAACCATACGATTTTTCCAATACCACATTCCTGCCGCACGGCCCAAGTGTAATTTTTACCGCCTTTGCGAGTTTCTTTACGCCTTCTCGAATAGCAGACCGTGCCTCGGAACCAAAAGCAATCTTTTTAGCTGCCATATCTATATCTCCTTTGATTGGTTATTGGTTATTGGTAATTGGTAATTGGTAATTGGTTAAATTACCGGTTACCATTTAACCAGTTACCATTTCATTCAATTATCGCCATAATATCCGACTCGCTCATAATCATATACTCCTTGCCGTCTATCTTTACTTCTGTTCCGGCATAGCTCGTAAAAAGCACCATATCCCCCTTTTTCACCTGCACTTTTCTCAGCGTCCCGTCGTCGAGCACCTTGCCCTCTCCCACGCTCACAACTTTGCCTCTTTGCGGTTTCTCTTTAGCGCTGTCCGGCAGGACTATCCCACCCGCCGTTTTCGTCTCCGCTTCAAGACGCTGAACAAGCACCTTATCTGCCAATGGTCGAATCTTCATTTGTCCTTACTCCTTTCAAAAAACTTCTTACCTTATTTCCTGCTTTTTCTTCCAATTTATCCGCCGCAGGCGGATTACTCCGAAAAAATATCACTGTTGTATCTCTTTTTAAATAACCTGTTCAACTGCCCCAGCAGAATACCCATTTCTACCGGCTTATCAATAACACTAAAGACCTCAAGCTGCAGTGCCTGGCTTAGTATTGTCTCGTCCCTTGCGCTCGAGAGTAAAATACACGGTATCAACGGATAGCGTATCCGTATAATCTTTACAGTCGCCAGGGCATTTGATTTTTCCGGGTCCATATCAACAATTGTTGTATGGATTCGCCTTCGCTCGATAATGTTAACAAACTCGCTTGTGCTGTCAGCAACCAAAAGATTTACGCCTCTTGGGCGAAAAATACAGCGCAGCGCCTCCGGCCAGGCCCAGCTTGCACCGCTGGCCAGAATATTGATTTCTTCCGATTGTGACAGGTTCGAAACCATAACTTAATCTATATGTGCAAAAATCGTGCCAAATACCTTGCTGGATAAATTTACTTATATAAGTGCCTGTATTAAATGGGCTTACATAGTAGAGATTGGTGCCGCTGCAATCTGGCAAAATTGCAGCTACTCACGGCCTTCCTGCCACCCTGGCAGGCCTTTTACACTATACCCAACGGGTTCTGTGGGGGGATCTTCGCTTCCTTACCGCTGCGTCAGATGCTCATTCCACACAACCAAAAGACCAATTCCAAATATCATTTCTCCTCGACTCCATTTATCTGCAGAAAACCATGCCTTGCAGGAATCCAAGTCCGCGGTTAAATTATGTTTATGAAGTCCTACTTTAAATATTCAAAACTTACTGTTCTCTTCCTTGCCGCTCGTCCGAAGTTTTTGGTTGCAAGCGCTGCTCCCATTTTGGTCGGCTCATCGCTCGGCTACGCAGCTACCGGCGATTTCTCGCCCGTTCTTTTTATCCTCGCTCTCTTGGCAATAATGGCCTTGCACTGCGGCGCCAATGTAGCCAACGACTACTTCGACCATATCTCCGGAAACGACTGGGTCAACAAAAATCCGACCCCATTTTCAGGAGGAAGGCGATACATTCAGGAAGCTATTCTATCGCCCAAAGCAACTTTGCTGATTTGTTTTCTCTGGCTCACTATCGGTTCAATAATAGGAGCTATAATTTTTTTACTGACGCAGAGCATTTTTATTTTGGTTCTTGGCATTACCGGATTGCTCGGCGGCTTTTTCTATACCGCTCCGCCTGTTCAGTTCGGCTATCGATGTGCCGGCGAGCTTGTCATTGCGCTGCTATTCGGCCTGTTTCCTGTTTACGGCTCATACTACCTGCAGACAAACACTATCGATTTAATACCGCTTCTGCCCGCCTCTATTGTCAGCATCCTGATATTCCTGGTGATTTTAATAAACGAATTTCCGGATTTGCAGGCCGATGCCATAGTTAATAAAAGAACACTCGTAGTTCTCTTTGGCGTCCGATTCTCTATCCGGCTCTACCTGATTGCTCTGGCTGCCAGCTATGTCATTGCAGCTGCTATGTTGATTTTTCAACCAATGTTCTACGCAGGACTTTTTTATCTTTTTACATTGCCGGCAGCGATTGTTGCAATTAGATTTGTAAATAAAGAAGACTTAACCAAACCAGGCCAATATCGCGCCAGCCAAATCACCGTCCTTGTGCACTCACTTGGTGCATTGGCCTTAACCGCCGGCTTTATAATCTCCGGCTTATCGTTATAACAGCAAGGATGTCATTCCCGCCCCTGCTTGCGCAGGAGTGACAATATGTTTGTTCCATTACTTATTTAAACGCCAATTTCCGATTGACTCACCTGCCTGCGACGCTTACCTTATCAGTTTTATAATCTCATCGAGGTCGTTCGGGGCCTCTATGGGCGGATTGCTGAACTTGCCAAGTTTTTCCTTGTGATAGTTGACCGTTATATTCGGGTCCTTTAGCGGATGGCCTGTCAATACGCAGGCCACTCGCTCGTCAGCACTGATAACACCTTCGGCTCTGAGGTGCCTTAAACCTGCTATTGTTGCCGCCGAGGCCGGCTCACAGCCAAGACCATATTTCCCTATAACCGCCTTTGCATCGAGAATCTCTTCGTCAGTCACCGCGCGGACAACTCCGTTGCATATATCAATTGCCCGCAGGCACTTCTTCAAATTCACAGGCCGTGAAATTTCTATCGCTGAAGCACAAGTATGAGGCGAAAAGTTACGGGCAGTCAAATCCGCATAATAGTCGTCAATGATTGCCTGACCGACCCTGCCGGCATTCCAGGCAAGCTTTTTATTGTTGACCAAGTCGGCCAAGGTATCGGCTCCCGTTGCATTTATGATTGCCATTCGCGGTATCCGTTTAATCAGGCCAAGCTGTTTTAATTCATAAAAGGCCTTGCCAAAGGCGCTCGAGTTGCCCAGATTTCCGCCGGGCACTACAATCCAGTCCGGCATCTCCCAGCCCAGACCTTCGATGATTCGATACATTATGGTCTTTTGGCCTTCAAGTCGAAACGGATTGAGTGAATTGAGCAGGTACAAACCCAGCTTTGTGCAAACATCCTGAACCTGGCGCATACAGTCATCAAAGTCGCCGACTATCTGAATGGTTTGCGCACCATAATCCATTCCCTGGCTGAGCTTACCAAAAGCGACTCGGCCCGAGCCGATAAAAACCGTTGCTTTCAATCCGCAACTATGTGCATATAAAGCCACTGATGCTGATGTATTGCCAGTCGATGCACAGGCGCTCGAAGTTGCGCCGACTAATTTCGCATGGCTAAATGCCGCAGCCATACCGTTGTCTTTGAATGAGCCGGACGGATTCAGCCCTTCATACTGCAAATACAAACAACCCGGTTTCATATCAGCATATTTGGCCACAGCATCATTTTGCTGCAAAATTGTCTGGCCTTCCCCTATGGTTACCTTGTATTTATCATCGCAGAAGTCGAGCAGCTCACGAAACCGCCATACGCCGGAAAAATCCAGCCGATTGTCTCTATCTGCCCAGCGCCTACCAAAGTCACTCAATTTGCCGGGAACTTCAACCCTGTCCCAGTCATATTGCGCATCCAAAAGCTCACCGCAGGAAGGGCACTTAAACAGCACCTGCCCGCAGTCGAACCGCGCCCCGCAATCCGGATTAATACATTTCTGATATGCCGCATCAATACCCATATACAAGATTCCTTATCGACTTTCCGGCACAAAAAGATTATTATAACTACGCAGGGACGTGGTCAATATAAAAAAATTATCCCCAATACTCACAAACGAAACCAGGAATTTCTAGCTTATTAAAGGATAACCTGCCTAGCTACCTGCTCCGGAACCTTCTCATAACTCAGCGGCTCCATAGTAAAGCTTCCACGCCCGGCTGTTGCACTCCTTATTTCGCTGGAATAACCAAACATCTCAACCAGTGGCACACGGGCATCAATTACTCGCATATTTCCATGTAACCGACAATCCGTGATTATACCTCTTTTTGCGAGCAAACTGCACTGCACTGCACCGAAAGAAGATTCCGGAATTATTGCCTGAAGCATCATTATCGGCTCAAGCAAAATCGGGTCGGCGTCCCTCACCGCTTTTTCTATCGCGATAGCAGCGGCCTGCTCAAAGGCCAGAGATGAAGAATCCACCGAATGAAATGACCCGTCTATCAGTGTAGCTCTGACTCCCATAACGGGAAAACCTGCCAGCGGACCACAACTCAAAGTGTCCCTGATACCGGCCTCCACAGCAGGAACATATTCTCTCGGAATAACATCACCGCCGACCTTACTGCCAAATTCGATATCGCGGCTCCAGTGACCATCCTCGGTAAACAACGGCTCTACCTTCAAAACAACATGGCCATACTGGCCGTGACCTCCTGTTTGCCGCACGAACCTACCCTCCGCCTGGACCGATTTTGTTATAGCTTCCTTGTAGGCGACCTTTGGCTTGCTAACCCTGACATCAACTCCTTTTTCTCTTATCAGCTTGTGTTGGAGGATTTCCAAGTGCAATTCGCCCATTCCGCTGATAATTGTCTGTCCTGTCTCGCTGTCTATTTTACTTTCAAAGGTCGGATCTTCGCGCCTTAAGCCGGCCAGGGCATCTGCCAGCTTTGCCTTCTCTGCCGATGTTCTGGGTTCTATCGACATACTCACAACAGTTTGTGGGAATGTAATACTCGGCAGACAAACCGGGTTCCTCGTATCACAAATCGTATCGCCCGTAAGAGTTTCTTTCAGCCCAACCACTGCAACGATATCACCGGCAGCTACCGAGTCAAGAATTTTTCGCTCCTTGGCGTGCATCTCAAATATCCTGGTGACATTTTCCTTCTTGTCTCGATTTGCGTTTAACACTCTTTTGCCGGACTTAAGCGTGCCCTGATAAATCCTCAGAAATGTTAAATCACCGTGCGCATCCGTGGTAATCTTAAATGCAAGCGAAACAAGACTTGCGCTCCGGTCGCATTTAATTGATACCTTCTTACTTTCATCAGCCGGCTTATGTCCAACAAGGTCGGGTTTGTCCAACGGGGAGGGCAGATACGTCACAATACCATCAAGTAACCGCTGCACTCCAATATATTTCAACGCTGAACCGACAAACACCGGATGAAGATTGTTGGCTAAAGTCGCTTTTCTAATCGCTCTGTTAATGATTTCATCATTAAACGGTTTGTCGTGGATATACAGGTCCATCATCTGTTCATCATGTTCGGCTGCAAGCTCTATCATATTATGTCTGTGCTCATTTGCAGCCGGGCGTAATTCAGCGGGGATTTCAACCTCCTTAAAAGTTGCTCCCAGCCGCTCCGTCTTATAAAATACCGC
>Ga0315550_1002761_pt1 | contig 10681 bp, 7 predicted proteins | sample SalMarSW160190MG_2_FD_203100 | JGI IMG/M metagenome (GOLD analysis project Ga0315550, IMG submission 203100) | Salt marsh sediment microbial communities from the Plum Island Ecosystem LTER, Massachusetts, United States - Salt Marsh Sediment SW1601-90 ... | reverse complement strand
TTTATTGCAAATCGCATACAAACACTACACTTGTCATTCCTGCAAAACCTGTCCTGACCCCAGCCTGCCCTGAGCATGGCCGAATGGGTCGAAGGAGCAGAAATCCACAAAACAAAACCACAAAAAACTATGTATCCTACACTGCTGCCGACCAGCTTTTCACTTAATGAACCGGATAGTCAACGGATAGCGATAGTGATGACCATCATTGGCCTTGACCGCTGCAATCAGCAAAAAGATAAGATCAACAATGTAAACAGCCGCCAGCAGGAAAAAGCCAATGCAAAACAAAGGAATCAGAACTAATGACGCAAGCCCATAAATTGTCATCGATATCTGAAAGTTCACTGCTTCTTTGCCCTGCTCGTCCACGAAAGGAAACGCTTCCTTCTTTATCTGCCAAACAATCAATGGCGCAACTATGTTACCAAGCACAGGCACAGGAAGCCCGGCAAGCCCCGCCAGATGGCATATCATTGCCCACATTCGAGCGTCTTTATTGATATCCTTGCCGGTTTTTTCCTTTTCAACAACCTCGGGCTCTTTGGCTTCGACTTTTTGCTCAGCGCTGACTTCTTGTTCGGCAGGAGTTTCACCTTCGGGCTTTTCTGCGCTGACATCCGGTTCGACAGGAGTTTCGTCTCCCGGCTTTTCCGCCGGCTCCGGGGTCTCTTCTTCTTTTGCCATAATCCAGCTCCCTTCTATTTAATTTATTTTGGTTTGACTCCTGCCGACTGGCTTTACTTAGCAAAGCGGCAGGGACTCTTTTTTAACAAAGGCCGATAAAACCGTCAAGAGCAAAATCCGAAACTGCGAACCCTTTTCACAAGGGACTAAACGGCCTACCAACCACGCACCATTTAAATAACACAAGCTGACAGATTTGTTACAGTCATTCTCCGCCGAAAGGCGAAGTATCCGGCCTTAGGGTAGATATGACTCTTTCGGTTAAAGCTGAATTCTTCGCTTTACTACGTTCTCCGTAAGGAGTCCTTCGGACCGCCAAGAATGACAAAAGTATCTTATATTATCGGACACAAAATACTTATGATCGCCAAATCATCCTTATCGGTTAAATTGAGTGTATGTTTGAGTAACTAATCACCATTTTTGTGAGTACGCCGACCGACACCGCTGACATTGATTAGTCTTATACCGAGCCTGCCCACCGGCGTCTCCGGAGCAAACCTAACCGCACCCTTCTCGAACTCGACAATGAGCGGGTCAATAAGCAGGTTTCCACCCTCAGCCTTGAGCTGATAGCTGCCCGCCTGGCTGTAATTCTTTAGCTTACGACATTGAACTGTCCCTTCGGTGCTGAAAAACACATTATTCCGCAGTGTCGTAATCGCATCGGGATTCTCCAGCACGATATTACCTTTTGCACAGCAGCCACACCGCCATATCACTTTTACCGCGGTGTGACCAGGCGTAATAAGGAATCGCAATCACCTCGATACTTTTCTGCGGCATTTTCCCCTGGCCCTTGAGCGTCACGATACCACCCAACAATTCGCCGTGATATTCAGTGTGCAATTTTGCATCCGGCGGCAAAACCAGCTTTGATACTCCTTGCGGATTGTCCACCCCTTCGAAGCAATACACCACAGGCCCGCGCTGGATGGCTGTGCGTCCTGCGTTGTCTTTGACGTTTTCGTGGGAAACGACCCGGCGTATCGGCATCGGCAGGCCCAATTCTATTATATCACCCCTTTCCCACCTGCGGCTGATAGATGCAAAGCCCTTGTCGATATTCAAATCAACAGATTCGCCGTTGACCTTGAGTGTTACTTTCTCAGAGCTTTCGTTCAGGAAGCGATAAAGGTCGCTGGGCACAGGTTCATTCCGCGCCCAGCCGGGGATGCGAACACAAACCGTAAATTCCCCGGAACGTTTCGGCTCAACGATTATCTTCACGGCCCCATCCCACGGATAGCGCGTCTGCTGCTTCAGGCGCACGGTATTATTATCCATCTTGATTGTGGCGCTTCCGCCTATGAAAAGATTCACATACAAAACGTCACCTTGCTGCGCGTAAGCATAGCCGGGAAGTGACGGCATAAAGCGGACGATGTTCGTGGGACAGCAGGCGCAGCCGAACCAAGGGCTCCGCTGATACTTGCCGTCGCTGGCTAAAGGATTCGGATAGAAAAACTCATCTCCGCTTAGCGAAATACCCGAAAGAAAACCATTGTAGATAACTCTTTCCAGCACATCGATATACTTCGCATCGCCGCCCAATAAAAACATCCGATGGTTCCACATAGCGTTTGCTATGGCCGCACAGGTCTCGCAATAGGCCGTCTTATTGGGCAGCTCGTAATCCTCGCCGAACGATTCGCCGCCGCGCCTTGCTCCGACACCGCCGGTGATATACAGCTTCTTCGAGACGACATCCCACCATATCCGCTCGAGCGCTTCGACGTAACCGGTATCGCCCGTCAGGGCCGCCACATCCGCCATCCCGGAATATAAATACCCGGCCCGGACGGCGTGGCCCACCGCAGCGTCCTGCTCAACCACCAGCTTATGGTCCTGGCAGTAATCGCCATAAATCTCGCGCCTATCAGATTGGCCGCGCTCATCGAGGAAGAATTTCGCGAGTTTGAGGTATTTCTCGTCGCCGGTTACACGATACAACTTCACCAGGCCTATTTCTATCTCCTCGTGACCGGGCACATCATGTTTCTTATCGGGACCGAAAACCGAGTCGATGTAATCGGCAAGCCGGATTGCAACATTAAGAATTTTTCTTTTTCCGGTAGCCTGGTAGTACGCGACGGCGCCTTCGAAGAAATGGCCCGCACAGTAAAGCTCATGTTTATTGCGAACATCCGTCCAGCGTTTTTCCGGCTGTCGTTCGGGCAGAGAATAAAAGGTATAAAGATAGCCGTCCTCCCATTGGGCCGCCGCGATTTTGTCAATCACACCGTCAACGTATTTTTCAAGCTCCGGGTCGGGATGACTTTTCAACGAATATGCGGCTCCCTCTATGACCTTATAGAGGTCGGAATCGTTAAAGTAGATGCCTTCGAACTTTCCTTCCATCAGGCCGCCCGCCTTCGCAAAGTTATCGATTCGGCCGGTCTCTTCACACTTTTTGAAATCGTAGGGCACTGTTACCTTACGGTTGGTCTCCATCCGCGGCGCCCAGAACTCATCGGCGATAACCACATCGGTAAACGCAACAGCCCGCAATTGACTCGACTCCTGCATCTGGCAGCCTGCTAAAAATACGAACATCGCTACAATTGCAATCCACAGGATGCCTTTTGGTATTTCAAAAAAAAGTTTTCTTAATAATCGAATCTTTCCCATTTCCTTACGCTCCTTTTCTATTTTCCCGGCAGAACTTACCCATCAGCTCCATTGCCCTGTTCATCCTTTCAGCCGAGCCGTCCATCTTTGCGTAGGCATCCACTAATTCCATCAATCCAGCATCCGGCTCAACCTGCCCATATTTGTGTGCGACATTGACAATCGCAACATCAAGGCCGTACTCGGCCGCCTTTGCAAGGTAGGCTCTGCAGATCCCGATCCTTCGGCCAGGCAGGTCACGGACGCAGTTGCTAATACCAAGCGAGCAATGTACACCCTTGAACTGCACATCGCCTTTGATTTTCTTTATCGTCTCGAATGCCCTGTACGTATAACCCGGAACATTCGCCTCCATCGGCATATCTATCGCTAACGGAAACACGGTCGAGTCGAAGAATATTTCGCCGGGCGTAAAGCCGTATTCGCCGACCGCCCTGGCAAAAATCTGCTTAGCTAAGGAATACAGCTCATCAACCGAGTGCGAGCCGCCCGGCCCGGTCGGTGTTCCTTCGCCGACCAAAAGACCGATGAACGCAAAATCGAAATCTTTCTTTAGCGGCAATATGTCCTCCATCGTATAAACCTTGACCGAGTTTATAAGTGGCTGTTTAACCTGGCCGCCGGCATTATACCACTCCTTCAGGCCCGCTATCAGAACATCGTTGTTACTGCTGTCGATACAAATCGGCACGCCATTGCCCCACTTACGAACCATTCGGACGTACTCGACCATCATATCAACGCAAAGCTGTGGCTCGTCCTCACCAAAGGCATCGAGATTGACCGCCATATAATCGGCCCCGTCAGCAGCCTGTGATTCAATTAAGCCCTTAATATAATTCAATGGCTCGCTTGTCATCGAATAGGCATTGGGGCCGAGTTCCCCCAGCTGCTTCATTATCATGCCGGTCTTCGGAATCGAAGCGTGGATCGATTCGCCAATAGTAATCAGCGGTTTCTTCATCGTACTGTCCTTAATAACAAAAATCTAAAACGCCTGCTATTTTATTTATAGCCTGTATTTACAAACACTTATACAATCCCAGTGCCTCTTTTGTGTTCTATGTTAGTGTTGCAGTGACTTGTACAATTGCCACTGTTGGCTTTTTTGCGTTGTGGATAACCTGTTGATAACCCAAAATCCACCCCTCAAGCCACTTCTCAGTAACACAGATAAATGCCAGACAAAAAAGATTGAATTTTTGAACCGCTGCCTCTGCGACTTGCTCAAAGACCAAACTTTTTCCCGTAACTTATTTCTAATAAAGAGCTTACATTTACAGACAAAACCGCCTCTCAAAGTCGTCTAAATTTGACATCCTGCGAGCCCTCAGAATGCCCAGATTACGCTGGATTTGCAACAGACTCGTGAAAATTTATCCTGTTAGTGGATAAATCATGGAAAAATTTTTCATAATTCTTATATCAAGAGTAAATACACACCCTCCAGAATGTTTAGTGTTCCGATAAAACCGTAATTTTTCCGTCACCAAAACACTTCCTTAACCGCCGTGCTTGTGGATGGCTCGGAGCAACCACCCGTAACCAACAGTCATTTATCGTGTTACAGACCACCAACAGAACCTCTCAATACTCAACCGCCACTAAAGTTCGCGGCGTTATCCTGGAAAAATTCAACCTCCTCCGGTTACTGGAAAATTTCGCATCTCCATCTATCGGCAGAACCAGCGTCTTACGTGCCGTAACAGGCTTAGAGAATTCGAGAACCGCATCGACCGGCTCATCATTGAAATTCTCAACAATCAGACAATCCTCGCCAATTAAGTACAAGGCTACTTTGTTCGGGGCATCAAACCTTATTCCCAATGGCGCCAACAATTTGTCCCTGATGGGTTTGAGTTGCTCTCGATTCAGCTTAAGCAAGCCGCGAGGATTCCCATTGACCTTCAGGATGATTAAGTCTTCATCATCAAAATTCACATTATCTAACCGCCTGGCCAGGCCATCTGTCATAAGCACGGGCTTTTTAGCAGCGAGCATTTTCTCGAGTTTCTTGGTCAAGTTCGGGTCTTTGATTGCGTGTACCGAGAAAAACGCAGCCTTCGCATCAGAGCGAATCTCTGCGGTAGGCACAAGCGGCAATCCCAACATCCCCACGAAATCGAATATGTATTGCTCATCATAAGCATCGCTGTTTGCCGGCTTTGGAGCAAGAACGCCTTTGAGAGGTTTATTCCGCACAAAACCGGCGAGTTTGAATAATCCGGGAATCTCCGTCCGTAATTTATCAACATTTGCCGGCCCGGTATCCCGCAACAGTGACCCATAACAAAACAACAGCATCTCCTTGGCATCTGCCAGTACCGTCTGACGCGCCTGCTCCACGTATGTATTTTCCGTGGTCCCGTAAGGGTCAAACCACCCGCCGCCCGTTTTCGAGCCGCCTATCTCGCCCAGCCATCGCATAATGTAGTAAGCTTCGTACTGAACTTTTCCTCCCCAGCGCTTATCATCATAATCGCGCGTCTCGGTGCCGACCCAGATTCTATCGTAGTCGGCTGTTTGGCGTGAAACCTCATACCCGCGATTGTGGAAATTGTCGTACCATTGAGGATATTTGATTATGATTTTTACTTTCGGATTGACCGCCCTCGCCGGCCTTAATATCCTCTCACGGCTCACCCCGACCATAAGCTCACAGCGGTAATCGGCCCACGTCCGGCCGCCGCGTGCCTTTTCGCACTCATCGCATTGGCAATCGGTGAAAAGAAAATCATCAATCATAATCTCATCGAATATCGAAGCCGTGTATTCGAAGATTTCCTGCAAGCTCTTTTGCGTGCCCTTATTGGTATAACAGGAAATCAGGTTCCAGCCTGTCGATATCTTACCGACCTGCGTGGTCGTAACGCAGCCCGAAATCTCAAAGCCTTTTGCTTCAAATCGGGATTTCGCTCGTTCCAAGGTTCTTCTCTCGGCGGTATATCGGCTTCTGAAAGTTTCAATGAAAACATGGGTAACGCCGGTCTTCTTACACCAGTCGATTGCCTTACTTATGCCCTCCTCGGTACCCAAATGGTCACGCACATTCTGCGCCGTAAACAGCGTAGCTATCTTCAAAAGACCCTTATTTTCATTTGCCAAATCCCATAGCGATTGAGATTGACACCTCAAGGTCGCTAACAAAACCAACCCCGCAACAGCACATTTCAAACGCCTTGACTTAATCATTTCCATATCTCCCTGAATAATTGAACTCTACATTATTAAAAAAAGAGCATCCCGCCTTTCAGTCAAGGACCCTTTCCAACAGGCCGAAGCGGGCACATCCACCTTAAACCCCGACCTGAGCTCGTTAAAGGCTTGTTCGTGGTTGTTGTAATCAGCCTTTGTCGAAAGCCGCGATTTTCTCTTTCAGTTCATGGCAGGCCGCTGCCGGGTCACTGGCTTTCGTCACCGCAGCACAAACCGCAATCGCTTTGGCACCAGCTCTCAAAACATCTTCCACATTGTCTAATGTTATACCGCCGATAGCCACATTACAAACACCGGTATCGGTAAGTATCTCTGTGCCCTTACTGACATAGTCCAGGCCAACCGCCTTAGCAGCTGGTTTCGTCTCGGTGGCAAAGACCGGCCCCAGAGCAGCGTACGTAGGCCGCTCCTCGCAGGCGACACGCAATTGCTTGAGCGAATGTGTACTTTTGCCGATAATCAGCGGAGCTAACTGGAGCTTGCGTGCACATTCTACGGGCAAATCATTCTGGCCAAGATGAACACCATCGGCACCTGAAGCTACTGCAATATCAACCCGGTCGTTTATTATGCTAAGGACGCCGGCGTCTTTGCATATCCGCACAAATTCGACAGCAACGGCGAAATGCTTGTCGTCATCGATGGCCTTTGCACGCAGCTGGATGCAATCGGCACCGTCGGCTGCACACTTGCATGCCAAAGAAATAACATCCGCCGGCAGGTTGCTGGTAATTATCACGTACAGCCTGACACCTTGGAATTTCTCAAAAGCATCGCTGAAAAGAACAATGTCCTTCTCCAGAGTATAAGCAGCGTATCTCAGATTTTCGATCGTCTCTGCTACCAATCGGTCTTGCGTCTGGGTCATCTCAGCAAGCACCCGCAGCGCCTCGGTCAGGCGTTTGCAGCCGGCTGTAAAACAATCCTTTAGATTGCCCCGCGCAAGCTGCCGCTCGACCGTCTTTCCAAGACCGACATCACCGAGCGTATCTCTGCTTGAGATAAGCCGGCCGGCATCGAGCTTACCAATAGCTGCTGAAAGCTGGTGCCGGATCTGCTTGGCTCGTTCGGTAAGCGGCACCGAATTCAAAGAGAATCTGCAAAACTCTTCTACTACGCGAATCGCTTCACGAGCACGGTTAAAATTAGCATCGATAATTCTATAAACCGCCTGCTCCATAACGACCCTGATTATACGACCAGGAACGGATATTTAGTAGCCAAAAATTACACGAAACAGCCAAGAGCTAAAGTATTCAGCAACATCTAATTTGATTTCTTCGAGACATGGTTGTGGTAATATAAGATTTGTCTTTGCGCAAGTAAAAAAAGGCGGAGCCGACCCTCCTCCAGGGCGACCCCGCAAAAAAATAAAAAATATTAACAAAACCGGCTAAGCTGATTCTGAAATTTCTTAAAATCGGGCGGACATGTCCTCCTCCGATACGTTTTTAGGCCGTCCGCCCAATATAGCTACTTATAAACAAGGACGAAACATAATAAAACTGCAAAAAATATGCCAATAAAAAGGAATTAAGACGGAACACAACCACAGTTTGGCTTAACTTCTTATAATAAAATCTGTTACGTTCACAAAAGACGTTCCGGCCACAAAAATGATGGTGTTGTATTTTAACACTATGTTGTTATTTGTCAACACTTATTATTCCCATCCAGCCCAATTTTACACACCCAGTGCCATAAGGCGCTATATGGTAGGTTTGCTTATTCGGTGTTTACAAAATGCAACGTGGGGTGAATAAAATGAACAAATTCACCAAGTTTGCGGGATTTTCAAAGCTCAGCAAAGCTGTCTGAGTGTACTTTTGACGCAAGCATCAAGTTTGTCACCACTGTGTTACTTTTTGTAATATTTAGCAGAGCAAATCCGATTTGTCCAGCGGCAAAGCCAGTGGCCAAAAAGAACTTCCTTGCCGGTTCTCTGCTGGTCAAGCTGAAAAATTGTGCTCTTCCGCCACGCCACAATCTCATCAGCAATCCTCTGGGTCTGCTCTTCAGGCAGTTCCAGCCTGACCAGCTCAAAAGGATCCGTGTTAATGTCATAAACGCAGGCTGTTTTGTCTGTTGGATTATATATGAGCTTACGTCCGCCTCTTATAAAACCCGCAGGGCCCTCCTGCATCCAGTTGGAAAAATACACCTTGCGGCCATCAGGTATAGAACCAAGAACATTAACGCCGTCAAAGCCAACAGCTCCTGTCTCGAAACCTAATAGCTCTAGAAGGGTTGGCGCCAAATCAACAGAGCTGACTGGTTCGGCAACCTTAGCTCCCGGCTCTACCAGAAACGGAGCACGCAGGCAAAATGGAATGCGCAGGACCTCCTCGAAAGCTATCAGCGCATGCCCTGATTGACCGTGCTCGCCGAATGCTTCACCATGGTCTCCAATAACACAAAAAATCGTTTTATCTGTAAGATTCAGCCTGGACAACTCCACATCCAGAGCAGCTAAGAATTTATCGGTATAACGAATCGCCTGTCGATAGCGCTCCTCCACTGGCTCCTTGGCCGGCGTGTCGAACCACCCAGGAACCTCATAAGGGTCATGAGTAACCGAGCAAAGAATCGTAAGGAAAAACGGCCTCTCGTCCGCTTGTATCCATTCCGTGACCGGCTTTAACATTGAGAATTCATCGCACGCCAAATAACCAAGAAAGCTGTTAGGGTCACCCAGGTCGTCCCTGGCCCAGAATTTATCAAAGCCAAGATTGTACACCAGCCCGGGACGAGATTCAAAGTCGCCCATTGCCGATTGAAAAAACGCCGTCCGATAATTCAGCTTATATCTTAGAATCGTGACAATATCTGCATAGGGTCTTACAACAGGAACCGCCTCGGCAAGATCGTGGGAAGCAGAAGGAAATCGGCCGGTTAAAAGTGCAAAAAGCGCCTTTGTGGTATGGGTTAACGATGAGCGAGCATTTGAAAATTCAACCCCACCCTCAGCTAAAGTCGCAAGGTATGGCGTTAATTTATTTCGTTTGTCCGCAAGTGAGCTGTACCGGTATTGAATGCCTTCGAGGACAACTATGACTACGTTTCGGTTTAGCTGTTGTGGTTTTCTTGTAATCTCGAGCTGGTCGATGTTGGGAATTTTACGCTCAGGTTTAACCGACAAGCGATAATCGGATGTAACAATGCTGAATATCGCTCGCAGGTGGCAATTGTAGTACAGCCCCAGGGAGGCTACTTGCGGAGAGCCGCCTCTGGACACTGCGCCACGGGCCACAACACTAATAATAATAACAATGATAGAAATGACGACTCTGCTGAAAAAACGCCTGCGATTGTAAGCCGGGGACAATGGATTTGCCAAAACAATAAAGAAGAAGGTAAGAGCAACCGCACTGGGACAAAGCAGAATAATCGCTGCTCTTGGCATTTTTATAAGGTTAACACCGATAATACACAAAGTATTCAATGGCGACCGGACTAATGGCAAAAGAACTCTGGGTAGTATTTGTGTCCCTGTTCTGATTAGCCAGCCGGCATTCATAACCGACCATGTGCACACAACGGCGGCAATAATAGTGGCCGTGCGCAGGACCCCTTTCTTGGGCCATCGAAAACAAACCAGCGCCAAGATAACCTCAACAAACAACAGAAAGGAAATATCAGCAAGAACCCAGCCTATATATTCACTGACTAAGTTGTAACGCAGCGAATGGAATAATTTCACTAACATCGTACAAAATAACGCACCGAACATAATAACACTGTAAGCACGAGAGGCTAAAAAATAATATAGGCGGCGAATAGACAAAGCTTGTCTAATCTTGGGATTGGAATGCGAACGCTCATAAGTCATAGCACGCCAAGATACTAAAAGTGTCAATAAATAGCAACCTATTGCTGCTATTAAAAAATTCACGGTGGCAATTCTTAATAATAACTATTGATAAATTAAAGGTAGTATTATTAGTCATATAGTCGGTTAAATTGTTACATCTGCCGGATAGCCGGGCGTTAAAGCTTGATAGGACCGATAGTTAGGGAGAAGATATTCGAACGTATCCTTGTGGAAAAACTGTTATATTTCTTATTATATTCGGGTGTAAAACTCACAAAAACAGTAGCTGCTTAATATCGCAATGTTAGTTCGTGATGGTTCTAACACACTTACTAA
>Ga0315550_1002759_pt1 | contig 10684 bp, 9 predicted proteins | sample SalMarSW160190MG_2_FD_203100 | JGI IMG/M metagenome (GOLD analysis project Ga0315550, IMG submission 203100) | Salt marsh sediment microbial communities from the Plum Island Ecosystem LTER, Massachusetts, United States - Salt Marsh Sediment SW1601-90 ... | reverse complement strand
AAGAAACTGACGACTGCCGAGGTGGTGGAGACGATGAAGGCTTCCCTGGACAGACTCAGACTTTTGCTGCAGGCATTCTTTGCCCTGACTTTTCCCGCTCCGGAATGCGGCTGCGCAAATGCGCTCAAAGACGCAAGGATGTGAACGCTCCCCAAAAAGCATTGAGCATAGAGCAAGAGAGCATAGTGTAAAGAACGGCCGGGAAAAAAAGGAGACAATTATATACCCGTCGGCCATAGCATTTATTTGTGACTTATAAGGTAAAATAGATTTCATGCAGACGGTTCTCGTGGTCGAAGACAAGGAGTCGATGGCCCGGATGCTGAAGGAGACTCTGGAATCGGAGGGTTACAGGTCCATTATCGCACGCGACGGGGCGGAGGGGATCAGGCTTCTGAAGGAGAATCACGTGGACCTTGTACTTTCCGACCTGAAGCTTCCCAGGAAGGACGGGATTGAGGTCCTCAAGGTCTCAAAGGCCGAGAACCCCGCTACCCCCGTTATCGTCATGACGGCCTTCGGCACGGTCGAAACGGCTGTAGCGGCAATGAAAGAAGGCGCCTTTGATTTCATTACAAAGCCTTTCGATACGGACCATCTCCTGCTGCTGATCAAAAGGGCGCTGGAGACGCAGAGGCTCAGGGCCGAGAACACACTGCTGAAAGAGGAACTGGCCTCAAAATACGGTTCTCCCAGAATCATCGGCAAGAGCAAGGGGATTGAGGAGGTGGCGCAGAAGATCCGGAAGGTGGCCCCGGGTAAAACGACGGTACTTCTGCTCGGTGAGAGCGGCACGGGCAAGGAGCTCTTCGCAAGGGCCATCCACAATCTGAGCCCCAGAAACGGCGAGCCTTTCGTTCCAATCAACTGCGCGGCAATTCCCAGGGAACTTCTCGAGAGCGATCTCTTCGGCCACGAAAAAGGTGCGTTTACAGGGGCTGATACAAGAAAAACAGGCAAGTTTGAGCTTGCCGATAAGGGTACCATATTTCTGGACGAAATAGCCGAAATGGACCTGCCCCTTCAGGCAAAACTGCTCAGGGTCCTGCAGGAAGGCGAGATTGAGCGCGTCGGCGGTGTGGGGGCCATAAAAATCGATGTGCGAGTCGTGGCTGCCACCAACAAGGACATCGAGAGGGCGGTGGAAGAGAGACTTTTCCGGGAAGACCTTTTTTACAGGTTGAACGGTTTCCCGATCCTGATCCCCCCGCTGAGGGAACGAAAGGACGACATCCCTCTGCTGGCGGATTGCTTCATTTCCAAATATCGGGTCGAACTGGGATCGGGAGTGAAAGGCATTACTGACAGGGCAATGGAACTGCTCGCTGACTATCCCTGGAAAGGCAACGTACGTGAGCTCGAAAACTGTATTGAACGCGCCATGATACTTTGCGATGGCGACAGGATCACCGAGGACCACCTTTCGCTGAGCCGTCAGTTTTCCCTTGAAAGCTCCCTGAAGAATCTTCCAATGGACGGCGCCCTCGAGGATGCGGCGAAAGAGGCGACGCGCATTGCCGAAACGGAAAGGATAAGGCGCGCCCTTAAGGAGACGAAAGGCAACAAAAGCAGGGCGGCCGAACTGCTGCGTGTAAGCTACAAGACACTCCTCACAAAGATAAAAGACTACGGCATCGAAACCTGAGAGGCGGCTGAATCGGTACGCAACCAAAATTCCTTTTAAGGAACGGGAAACGGCAATGTGTTTGATATACGGCCTCAAATCACGCAGGCTGGTTACATGCCACAGGCAAAGGTTATGAGAAATGTATCGATCTGAAAGCAGTACTGCTTTCTTACCCGTATGTCGAAGTGATTCACCTTTCGGCTTATATCCTGCCGGGACTGAACGAATAGTTTCTTGACAGCGTCAAGTACTTATAATTATTATAAAAACGAGCTGGTTGTATTTCGTTAAATTCCCTGATTTTTCCCGTTTGCCTGTCTTGGGCGAATATTGACGGATCAAGTCAGGGCTGGAAGGCAAATAAAAACTCCGGAGGTTCGGGTGTCAGGTCATTCGAAGTGGGCTCAGATAAAGCACAAGAAGGCGCATACCGACGCAAAGAGGGGGAAGGTTTTTACGAAGATCGTGAAGGAGATTTCCATTGCGGCAAGACTCGGAGGCGGTGACCCCGGCGGAAACCCCAGGCTGCGCACCGTTATAGAAAAGGCAAAAGAAGTCAACATGCCGCATGATAACATCAAGAAAGCTATTATGAAAGGTACCGGGGAACTCCCGGGTGTAACATACGAGGAACTTGTCTACGAAGGATACGGACCTGCCGGTGTTGCCATCATGATCGAGGTCATGACTGACAACAAGAACAGGACCGTCCCTGAAATCAGGCACCTGATGGCTAAAAACGGAGGAAGCCTGGGTGAAACGGGCTGTGTTTCGTGGCTGTTCGACAAGAAAGGATACATTCTGGTCAGTAAGTCCGCAGCGTCTGAAGACGCCGTGATGTCCGCCGCCCTCGATGCGGGGGCCGAGGACATGAAGAACGATCCCGAAGAGGAGAACTACGAAATCGTCACTTCACCCGAAGATTTGATCGCCGTGAAGGACGCGATAGAGCGGTCGAATATTTCCGTGGAGTCGGCGGAGGTTACCATGCTTCCGAAGAACTATGTCGTGCTGGACGAAAAGGGGGCGGATCAGATGGTAAGGCTGATGGAGGCGCTTGAGGATCATGATGACGTGCAGAATGTGTACGCAAATTTCGATATCCCTGCTGAGATTGCAGAAAGGGTCGGACGGTAGGGGGATGGCCTTTATGTTCGCCTGCGGCCATTGATATGGTCATACGAGCCGATTTATCATAGAGGCAGCATGGGCACGTCTATCAGCGCTTCCTTGAAGAGACGTTTTATTGCCGGCCTGTTTGTCTCCGTCCCGGCAATCATCACCCTTCTTGCCATCGAGTGGCTTTTCAGGTTTGTCGACGGTATCCTCGGTCCCTTTTACAACAGGCTCCTCGGTCACCCGACCCCGGGACTGGGATTTCTGTCGGCCATCGCACTCATATTCATAGTCGGCGTTGTCTCGACAAATGTTTTCGGCAGAAGAATAATAGAGTTCTTTGAGCACATCTTCATGAAGATACCTGTATTCAAGGGGTTTTATACGGCTGTCAGGCACCTTGTCGATGCGTTTTCGCCTGACAACAAGAATGTCTCCTTCAGGAAATTCGTCATCGTGGAATATCCCAGGAAGGGTTTGTTCGCTTTCGGGTTCCTCACTAAAGAATGCACAGTCAAGTCCGCCGGCGACGGTACCGAGAAGTGCCTGCGGGCCGTATATATTCCCACGAACAACCTTTATCTGGGAGAGGTCATTCTTGTCGGCGAAGATGAGGTCTTCTACACCGATATTCCCATCGAGGAAGGAGTGAAGATAATCCTGTCGGGAGGGATCGCCGCACCTAACAGGATCGGAGAAGCGACAAAATGAAGACCGCATGTATCGTTCTGGCGGCCGGTCTCGGCAAGAGGATGAATTCGGACCTGCCCAAAGTCTTGCACAACATATGCGGAATACCGATGCTTCAGAGTGTACTGAATTCGGTAAGGAAGTTGAACCCCGAGAGGATTGTTGTAGTTGCGGGGGGGCATATCGGGAAGATAAAGGAAAGCATTCAGTCCCCCGGAGTTCTGTTTGCACTCCAGCCCAGGGCAAGAGGTACGGGCGACGCCGTCCGGTGCGCCCTTCCGGTTATCGGGGATTTCAATGGCGATGTCCTGGTCCTCAACGGCGACACGCCTCTTGTCAGGCCCGATACGATAAGGAAGTTCCTGAGACTGCACCGGAGAGACGGCAATGCGCTTTCGGTCCTCTCCTTTACGGCCGCCGATCCCTCCGCCTATGGAAGGATTGTCAGGGACTCTTCGGGAGGGATCGAGGCGATAGTGGAGGACAGGGACGCCGACCCGCGACAGAAGGAAATCAGGGAAGTTAACAGCGGCCTTTACGCGGTACGCCGTGATGCGCTGGCACTCGTTGGCCGGATAAAGCTGAACAGGGCCAAGGGAGAATATTACCTCACGGACATAGTTTCGGCTGCCCTCCGGAGGAAGATGAGGACTTCGGCATACCCGATCGGCACCGAGGAAGAATTCATGGGCGTCAATACAAAGGAAGAGCTGCGCAGGGCTGCCGAAACAATGAGAAGACGCATCGTCGCCGGCTGGACAAAAAAGGGCGTGGATTTTCTGGATGCCGGTTCGGTTTTCATCCATCACGACGCGTCTATCGGGAGGGACACGGTGATATACCCGAATGTCCATATAGAGGGCCGCACGAAAATAGGGAAAAAATCGACGGTTTACCCGAATGTAAGGATAGTGGACAGTGAAATAGGCAGGGAGGCGGTAATAAAGGACTCGACCCTGATCGAGAATTCGAGGGTCGGGGACCGGGCGTCCGTCGGCCCCTTTGCACACATTCGCCCCGGCTCTGAAATAGGCAGGCAGGCGAAGATAGGGAACTTCGTGGAACTCAAGAAAACAATCCTCGGAACAAATACCAAGGCATCGCACCTCTCCTATCTGGGAGATGCGAAGATCGGCAGCGGGGTCAATATCGGTGCGGGTACGATAACCTGCAACTATGACGGTGCAAGAAAGCATGTCACACGCATTGAAGACGATGTCTTTATAGGCAGCGATTCACAGCTCGTCGCCCCGGTAAGGGTCGGGAAAGGTTCCTATGTCGGGGCCGGCTCTACCATCACCGAGGACGTTCCCGCAGGCGCCCTTGCCATAGGCAGGGCCCGCCAGAAAAATATACGGGGGTGGGTACGAAAGCGGTCGAAGGGCAGAGTTATTGATGTAAACAAGAAGGGAAAGGACAAAAAGGACTGACTTTGTCCAACGGAAGTCGCTGCCGAGGCATTTCCGGGTCCTTGGGACGGATTTGACATGTGCGGAATTATCGGATACACGGGAAAAAGAAACGCTGTGGCTGTTGTTCTTGAAGGACTGAAGCGTCTTGAATACAGGGGTTACGATTCGGCGGGTGTGGCCTTTTTTTCAAAAAAGGGGGTCGAGGTTATCCGGTGCAAGGGCAAGATAAGGGACCTGGCGTCTATTGTCGAGACTGCGGACACGATCAGCAACACGGCGATTGGCCATACCAGATGGGCGACACACGGGAAACCGTCGGAAGAAAATGCTCATCCGCACCGGTCCGGCGGGATAGTAATTGTTCATAACGGGATCATAGAAAACTATCTCGACCTGAAGAAGAGACTGTCCGCAAAAGGATACAGGTTTCTCTCCGAGACCGATACGGAAGTGCTGTGCCATCTCATCGAAGATCATGCCGGAGGCCGTCCCATCGAAGAGGCGGTCAGAATGGCGCTGCAGGAAGTGAGGGGAGCTTACGCCCTTGCGGTCATCAGTGAAAAAGAGCCGGGAAAGATCGTGGGCGTCCGGAAGGACAGTCCTCTCGTCGCCGGACTGGGCGACGGGGAATACTTTATCGCCTCGGACGTGCCGGCATTTCTGCCCTATTCAAGGGACGTCATGTTCCTCGATGAGGAGGAAATGGTTGTCCTGACCGCAGACGGCGTGGTCGTGACCACGCTGGAAGGCGCCCCGGTACGCAAGGAGGTGAAGTCCATTACATGGAGCCCGTCGATGGCCGAAAAAGGCGGCTACAGACACTTCATGCTGAAGGAAATATTCGAACAGCCCCGGGCGGTCGGCGACACTCTCAGGGGCAGATTCTCGGTCGAGACAGGGACGGTAAATCTGGATGAATTCGGTCTTTCCGGGGACATGTTGAAAGAGATCAACAAGATTTTTATTGTGGCCTGCGGGACATCCTGGCATGCGGGCCTCATGGCAAAATATATGATCGAGGACCTTGCAAGAGTCCCCGTCGAAGTCGATGTCGCATCGGAATTCCGGTACCGGAAGCCGCTGATAAGGGCCGGGGACCTGATGATAGCCGTTACACAGTCAGGCGAAACAGCCGATACGCTCGCCGCCCAGAGGGAAGCGAAGAGGTTGGGGGCAAAAGTGCTGTCCATCTGCAATGTGGTCGGGAGTACATCGGCGAGGGAAGCGGATTTTGTTTTTTACACTCATTCGGGCCCCGAAATAGGTGTCGCTTCGACGAAGGCATTCCTCACCCAGGTGACGTCGGCGTATCTGCTGGCGGTGGCCCTGGGCAGGACGAAGGGGTACCTTGATGAAAAGAAATCGAAAGAACTGCTGGGGGAACTCCTGCTTCTGCCCGGCAAGATAGAGCGTGCCCTTTCCTCCGACGAAGGACTCAGGTCCCTGGCCGGGAGTTATTTCAAGGCGAGGGGCTTTATCTATATCGGCAGGAGCATCAACTATCCAGTGGCCCTCGAAGGCGCGCTCAAACTGAAGGAGATTTCATATATACACGCCGAGGGATACCCGGCGGGCGAAATGAAGCACGGCCCGATCGCTCTTATCGACGAGGAACTTCCCGTCGTGGTGCTCGTCTCGGGGGACGCACTGTATGAGAAGATGATAACCGGCATCCAGGAAGTGAACAGCAGGGGCGGAAAGGTGGTCACCATAGCCTGCGAGAGTGTGAAGGAGGTGTGTGAAATCTCGCGGAACTGCATCCTCGTTCCCGATTCAAACCCTTATCTCTCCGCCGTTCTCCTGACTGTCCCGCTGCAGTTGCTTGCCTATCACATCGGGGTCCTGAGGGGGTGTGACGTCGACCAGCCGAGGAATCTCGCAAAGAGCGTAACGGTTGAATGACAGGCAGTTCCTGGGGACTGCGGTAGATTTAAAGGCGGTGTATTTGTTATTCTATAATGCCTGGGGTAAATAGATGTCGAAAGAAGGTTTGATGCAGGATCTGAATTCTCAGCAGAGAGAGGCGCTTAAACATGTCGAAGGTCCTCTGCTGTTATTGGCCGGTGCAGGCAGCGGCAAAACAAGAGTCGTCACACACAAGTTCGCATACCTGGTCAAGAAACTGAAGACCTCACCCGATGCCATTTTTGCGGTCACATTCACGAACAGGGCGGCCGGCGAGATGCAGGAGCGCATAAGGAGCCTCGTTGCCCGGGATTTCAGACAGTGCTGGATCGGGACGCTGCACTCCCAGTGCGGCAAGATACTCCGTAAAGAGATAAAGGCCCTCGGGTATTCTCCCGGCTTTTCGATATACGACGAGGAAGACCGCTGCAATCTTATCAGGCACATACTGAAGGAATTCAAGATTTACGAGGCGTTGTACAGGGGAGTTTCATCGCGGATAAATGTCCTGAAGGCTTCCCTTATAGGACCGGAGGATTTTCTCGCTTCCGGCGACGGTTTCGGTTTCGACGAGAAATTGGCGAAGGTCTACGTCAGGTACCAGGACGAAATAAGGAGGAGCAATGCCCTTGATTTCGACGACCTCGTCATGCTCACGGTCAAACTCTTCACGGAGAGCCCGAAAATCCTGAGGAAGTACCAGTCCCGTTTTGAGTTCATACTCGTCGATGAGTTCCAGGATCTGAACCTCGCCCAGTACCGCCTAGTCAAACTGCTGTCGAAGCTTCACGGCAATATTTCCGCAGCCGGCGATGACGACCAGAGCATATATAGGTTCCGGGGCGCCGATATCCGGAACATATACAACTTTGAAAAAGACTTCCCGGGGACAAAGGTCGTCAAACTTGAAAGGAATTACCGGTCTACTCAGAACATACTGGACGTTTCCCGTGCCGTGATATCTCCAAACTCGGGCAGGAAGGCAAAGAAGCTTTGGACGGACAAGGGGCGCGGAGAGAAGATCCATTTCTGCTGGCTCGAAAGCGGCGAGGAAGAAGGCCGGCACATTGCAAAGATCGTCAAGGAACTGTTTTTGAAGGGGGCTTACTCATACAGGGACATATGCATATTCTACAGGGTGAACCTCCAGTCAAGAATGATAGAGGACGCGCTGAGGGAGATGGGCCTGCCCTATCATATAATGGGCGGCGTGAGTTTCTATCAGAAACGGGAAGTCAAGGACGTCATCGCTTACGCCCGGCTTGTCCTGAACCACAGTGACAATGTCAGCCTCCGGAGGGTCATCAACTGCCCGCCCCGCGGAATAGGGGCGGCGACCCTGACCAAGATAGAGAACGAAGCGAAGAAGAAGTCGGTGTGCCTCTACGATACGATGAAATCGTGCGTTCGCGGGAACGGGATTGTGACCTCCACGAAGGAAAAGCTGAATAATTTTGTCGACCTCATCGAAAAACTTTCTTCCGCTTCTTACGGTTCTGCTGCGGACGTGCTGAAGGCAATAACCGCAAAGACAGGATATGCGGCACTTCTCGATGAAGAGAGAAAGGAAAATATCGAGGATCTGATAGCGTCGGCAGAGGGGAAAGACACCACGGAATTTATCGATTCCATATCGCTGCTTACGAACCTGGATGAGGCCCCGGGTGAAAACCAGATTTCGCTGATGCCTCTCCATAACGCCAAGGGGCTCGAATTTCCCGTTGTCTTTATAACCGGGATGGAGGAAGGCGTCCTCCCCTATTTTAAGGCGATAGGAAACGAGGAGGAAATCTCTGAAGAGCGAAGACTCTTCTACGTAGGGATGACCAGGGCAAAGGATCTGCTGCTTTTGACGGGCGCCCGGAAGAGGAGGCTTTACTCAAGGGTTCAGGAGCAGGAGCCCTCAAGGTTCCTGAAAGATCTGCCGAAGGATTACTGCCGGTGGATCGAGAAAGTTACTGAACCGAGGCCTCCCAGGTACAGGATCGAGAAGAAGAAAGTCGAGCCGAGGAAGGTCGGACCTCTCTTTCAGTCGGGATGCAGGGTCAGACACCCCGTTTGGGGTATAGGCGTTATCCGCGATTGTTACGGCGACGGGGAAGATCAGAAGGTGATGGTAAATTTCCCCAATGTCGGGGTGAAAAGACTTTCCCTGAAACTCGCCAACCTTACGAAGATATAGGATTTTTCTGTGGATATTTCGATAGAGCATTTGTCACGGCTTGCCAGATTGTCGCTCCCGGACATGGAGATGGAGCTTTTCGGAGATCAGTTGAAAAGCATCCTGCTTTATATGGAGAAACTCAACGGGCTGGACACCGGCGGTGTTGAGCCTACATCGCATGTTATCCTTATCAGCAACGTCGACAGGGAAGACTCGCACCGGCCGTCCCTAGACAGGGAAGAGGCGTTGATGAACGCTCCCGACCGGACCGACGGGTTTTACCGGGTCCCCAAGATCATAGAATGACCATGCTGCGGTGCATGCTCAGGTCCAAGATACACATGGCCACGGTGACCGAATCCAATCTCGCTTACGAGGGGAGCATCACGATCGACGCCGCCATAATGAAAAGGGCCGGCATACTCCCTTACGAGCAGGTGATGGTAAGCAACCTCAACAACGGTGAACGGTTCGAGACCTACGTCATCCCCGCAGGAGAAGACTCCGGGGAGATATGCCTGAACGGACCGACTGCGCGCAAAGGCGTTGTCGGCGACGTGGTGATTGTCTTCTGTTACGGGTACCTGGATGATGAGACCGCTGCGCATCACAAGCCGAAAATCATTTTGCTTGATACGAATAACAGGGTAAAAAAAGAGAAGTAAACAGTCACTGATCCTTATTCAGCCGATCCTCAGTACTTTTGCGCCGCGGATCTTGCGCCTCTTGATTTCGAGCAGCACCTCATTCACTTCTTCCAGTCCGAACTCCTGCACCTCCGGTTTGATGGGGATTTCTGCCGCAAGCTCCAGGAATTCCTTAACGTCTTTTCGCGTTACGTTTGCCACGCTCTTTATCTCCTTCTCCAGCCAGAGGTCCCGTGCATAGTCCAGTTCAAGCAGCGAATTCTTGTCGGCCCCTTCCTTTCGGATCGCGTTGATGACAAGCCGTCCGCCCTTATCAAGGTCCTTCAGGACCGATACTACGGGCTTCCAGGCCGGTGTCGTGTCGATAGCGCAGTGCAGTTTCTCCGGGCACGCGTCTCCGATATCTCCCGTCCATGCCGCCCCGAGTTCCTTTGCGAAATCCAGCTCGTCCGGGGTCCTGGAGAAAACGAAGATCCGGGAACGGGGATACCTGTATCTGACAGCAGAAATAACCAGGTGGGCCGATGCTCCAAACCCGACGAACCCGATATTGTCCCCGTCCTTCATGTTGCAGAGGCGCAAAGAGCGGTATCCCACGGCCCCGGCGCAGAGCAGAGGAGCCGCCTCGGCATCTGAAAAGACATCCGGAACTGGGTAGGCGAAGTCCTCCGGAACCGTCATATATTCGGCATAACCCCCGTTGGCGTCCCTTCCCGTGGCACGGAATTCGTCGCACAGGTTTTCTTCACCGGAGAGACAGAACTTGCACCTTCCGCATGCGGAATGCACCCACGCTATGCCTACCCTGTCGCCGACTCTGTATTTCCCCGCCCCGCTCCCGTTTCCTTCGACCCTCCCCACGACTTGGTGGCCCAAAACAACGGGCAGCACCGGCGGAGAAGTCCTGCCCTCTATCTCATCCATGTCCGTATGGCATACGCCGCAGGCCGAGACCTTTACCAGTATTTCCTTAACGGCCGGAGCAGGGTCGGGCAGTTCAACAGCCTTCAGGGCCGGCTTATCTTCCCTGAGGCTCCCGATCTTTTCCAATACCATCGCTTTCATTCCAGGTCTCCTTTATTACCATGATATCAGTTTTCCCCCCATGAGTTTAGCCGGGAAG
>Ga0315550_1002758_pt1 | contig 10685 bp, 7 predicted proteins | sample SalMarSW160190MG_2_FD_203100 | JGI IMG/M metagenome (GOLD analysis project Ga0315550, IMG submission 203100) | Salt marsh sediment microbial communities from the Plum Island Ecosystem LTER, Massachusetts, United States - Salt Marsh Sediment SW1601-90 ... | reverse complement strand
GCCCGAGCACGACCGCGCCCACGATACCGGATCTCGCGTACGGAAGGATGGTGGTCCAGACCGCTTCCCAGCGCGTGGCGCCGAGCGCGAGGGCGGCCTCGCGCTGCGATGCCGGCACCGCGTGCACGACCTCGCGCGCGACCGAGCTGATGTACGGCAGGATCATGATGGCCAGGATGATGCCCGCCGCGAGCATCGAGCTGCCGTAAAACGGCCCGCTAAAGAATGGGGTCCAGCCGAAGAGCGCTTTGAGCGGCGGAACCAGGTAGCTCCGCATCAGCGGGATCAAGACGAAGATCCCCCACAATCCGTAGACCACGCTCGGGATTGCGGCAAGCAGCTCCACGAGTGTCGCGACCGGTCCGCGCGTCCACTTGGGCGCGAATTCCGTGAGGAAGATGGCGACGCCGACGGCGAGCGGGACCGCGATTACCAGCGCGATGAATGACGAGAGGAGCGTGCCGAAGATCATCGGCGCGGCGCCGTAGATGTCGTGCACCGGGTCCCACGTCGAGTTGAAGATGAACCCGATGCCGTACTTCTGAATGGAGGGCCAGGACTCGATGGCGAGCTGGCCGACGATGGCGAGGAGGAGGAACGGGCCGATGACGGCGAAGAGCGTCAGGACGGCCCGAAAGACTACGTCCCCCCAGCTCGGGGTGGCGAGGCGGCGCGCCGTGGTGTCGCGAGCGTCAGCCATGTACCCGAGTCATCCCTGGCTCGCGGCGCCCTGGTCTGGCATCACGTCTCCGGAGAGTGCGACTTGGTGGACCCGGTACCGAATGAGGAAACCACCAAGAATCCCGAGCGGGAATCACGCCCGGGACACGCCGATGTAACGGATGTGTAACGGGCGACGAGTCGGGCGTCCGACTAGACGCCGGCGGCCGGTGTGGGGAAGGTGATGCGGAAGGTGGTGCCGCGCCCGAGCGCGCTCTCCAAATCGATGCGACCGCGGTGACCGTCGACGAGGTGACGGACGATCGAGAGCCCCAGGCCCGTACCGCCTTGATCGCGCGAGCGCGCGGGGTCCACGCGGTAGAATCGCTCGAACACACGTGAGAGATGCTCGGCCGGAATGCCGGAACCATTGTCGCGGACGACGATCTGCGTGCCGGCGTCGACGCGGCGCGCTTCGACGTCGATCGTGCCACCCGGTGGCGTGTGACGGAGCGCGTTGTCGAAGAGGTTCGTGAAGATCTGGCTGAGTGCATCCGCATCCGCATAGACGCGTTTGCCGTCGGACTCGGCCACGCGGAACGTGACGCTTCGTGACTCGGCACGCTCGGCGAAGGGCTGCCACGCCGCGCGGGCGGCCTCCCCGACGTCGAGCTCTCGCACCACCGGCGTCCACCCCCCCGACTCGATCTTCGCCAGATCGAGCAAGTCGTCCACCAGGTGCTGCATACGGCGCGCGTTCTGCGCGATCACCTCGAGAAACTTCCGCTGCGTCGCGGCATCGGGCGTGTCGGCGAGCAGCGTCTCGGCGTATCCGGTGATGCTCGTCAGTGGCGTCTTCAGCTCGTGCGAGACGTTGGCCACGAAATCTCGACGGATGGCCTCGAGACGCCGGAGGTCGGAGACGTCGTGCATACAGATCACGGCGCCCCCGGTCGGCAGCGGGCGCGCGGTGGCGAGCACGGTGCGGTCGTCGAACACCAGCTCGCGGCCGAGGATCGCCCGGCCGGCCAGCACCTGATCCACGACGTCACGCGCCTCGGCGTTGTGGAACAACTCGCGGGCATTGGGGATCCCCTCGTCCGTGCCGAAGCCGAAGAGCCGGCGGAGCGCGCGATTGCAGACGGCGACGTTGCCCTGCGCGTCGGTGGACATCACGCCTTCCACCATCGATTCGATCAGCGTACCCGTCTCTTCGCGCCCGCGCCGGAGGGCGGCGATCCGGGTGGCGAGCTCCGCGTCCATCGCGCGAAACGCGCGAACGAGCTGCCGAATCTCGGGGGCGCTGCTCGCCGGATAGTGTGGCGCATTCCCGGCGGCGAGCGCGCGAGCGGCGGCGCTGAGCTCTCCCAGCGGGCGGGCGATGGCGCGCCCCATCACCGTGGCGAGGCCGGCGCCGACCAGGAGTGCCGCGAGGGCCGCGAAGAAGACCACGCGCTGGGCTCCACCGACGATGTCGCTCACCTCTGAGGCGGAGGAGGAGATCCGGACGAAGCCGGGCCACGCCTTGATCGCGACCTCGTACTCGTCGTGCTTGGCCGACGCGTTGTACCGCACACTCGCGCCGACGCCAGAGTCGCGCGCCATCCGGATCTCCGGCTCGTCCAGCTGGTTCGCGAGCAGCCGGAGACTCGCCTCGTCGAAATCCGAATCGCCCAGCGTGTTGCCGGTCGAATCGATGATCGAGATCCGGTGGCCGATGAGGGCGGCGATGCGGTCCGCCGCGGAGGGGATCTCCCAGAGTGCATGCGGGATCTCGGCGGCCGCGAGCCGCGTCTCCCCCGCGAGCTCGGCCACGACGCGTTGCTGGAGGTCGTGCCGTAGCCACTGGTCGGCGGCGATCATGAGCGCGCCGACCGTCACGACGAGGATCGCCAGGGTCGCAAGGAGGATTCGCGCCCGAAAACTCACGACACGGGCCCCTTGGTGCGATCGGCGACGCGGAAGCGATAGCCGAAACCGCGTACGGTCTCGAGGAGATCTGCGGCCGATCCGAGCTTGGACCGCAGGCGCTGGACGTGCATGTCCACCGTGCGGGTCTGAATCTCCGGGTTCGCCTCCCAGACCGTCTCGAGGAGCTGGCCGCGCGTCTGGACGCGACCGCGGCGCTCGGCCAACGTGACGAGGAGCTTGTACTCGGTGGCCGTGAGATCGATCTCCGTACCATCCACCGTGACGCGGTGGGCCGAGCGATCGATCACGAGCGGGCCGGCCACGATCTTGTTCCCCGGGGCGACCGACGGTCCGGCGAGGCGCCGGAGCACCGCGCCCACCCGTAGGACCAGTTCCTGCGGCGCGAACGGTTTCCCCAGATAGTCGTCCGCGCCGAGCGTGAGACCCTTGATGCGGTCGGGTTCGTCCCTGCGGGCGGTGAGGATGAGGACGCCGATGTCGCGCGTCTCCGGTCGGCGGCGGATCGCCTCGAGCACCTCGTAGCCCGACAACTGCGGGAGCATGAGGTCGAGGACGATCATGTCGGGCGCCTGCTCCTCCGCCGCCTTGATCGCCTCGGTGCCGGTGGCCGCGGTGGTGACGCGATACCCGGCCTTGGCCAGGTGATACGCGATGAGCGCGGTAATGTCGGGTTCATCGTCGACGACCAGCACGTGGTGGGGCATGAACGCGAATATAATCGTCGCGTTTCGTGATTGCGCGATGGCGACCGGCGGTTCAAATTCTGCGCGCCCGATGTCGTGGACGACACACCTGGACGGGAAGGGGCCGGCACGTGCGCTTGCTGCCGAGGAGCGAAGAGTTCTTCGATCTGTTCGTGGAGGTCGCCACGCGGGGTGAGGAGGCGGCCCGACTGCTGAGTGAGCTGCTGACGGGCAAGTCCGAGCGCCGGGCGTACTGCGCCGAGGCGATCAAACGGCTGGAAAACGAAGCCGACGAGGTCACGCACGAGGTCGTGAACCGCCTCGACCGCACCTTCATCACCCCCATCGATCGCGAAGACATCCACCTGCTCGCGTCCGATCTCGACGACGTGATCGATCGCATCGACGGGACGGCGCGGCGTGCGCAGATCTTCCGGCTCGGTACGGCGCCCGAGGGGATCGCCGAGCTGTGCGACGTGATCCGCCGCATCACCGCCGAGATCTCGGCGGCCGTCTCGGCGCTGCGCGACAAACGGGACATCATGGGGCACTGCATCGCGGCGAAGCGGCTGGAGGAGGAAGGCGACGCCGTCTATCACCAGATGCTCGGACGCCTGTTCGATCGGGAAACCGATCCCATCATGATCATCAAGTGGAAGGAGATCTACGACAATCTCGAGACGACGATCGACGAGAGCGAGGACGTCGCGAACGACCTCGAATCGATCGTGCTCAAGAACGCGTAGATGCTCGCCTCCCCGTGGTTCGTGCTCGCGATCGTCGCGGTCGCGTTCTTCTTCGATTTTCTGAACGGGTTTCACGACAGCGCCAACAGCATCGCGACGGTGGTCTCCACCCGCGTGCTTTCGCCGATCGCCGCCGTGTTCTGGGCGGCGTTCTTCAACTTCGTGGCCGCGTTCGGCTTCGGCACCGCGGTGGCCAAGACCGTCGGCAGCGGCCTGGTCGAGCTCAGCATCGTGGATCCCCTGGTGATCCTCGCGGCGCTGATCGGTGCGATCGTGTGGGATCTCGTCACGTGGTACGGCGGGATTCCGTCGAGCTCGTCGCATGCGCTCATCGGCGGCTACGGTGGCGCCGCGGTCGCGAAGGCCGGCGTGAGCGCGCTGATCCTGGGCGGATGGATCCTGCCGGTCCTGTTCATCTTCCTCGCGCCGATTCTCGGGATGGTGCTCGGGCTCACCCTGATGGTCGCGACCTCGTGGATCCTGCGGAAGGCCACGCCCCGCGGCGTCGACAAGCACTTCCGGCGGCTTCAGCTGCTCTCGGCCGCCGCCTACAGCCTGAGCCACGGGACGAATGACGCCCAGAAGACGATGGGCATCATCGTGAGCCTTCTCGTGGCCTCGCAGGCGTTGTTCGTGCACTTCCCCGTGCGGGCCTTCCACATCACGTCCGCGTCGGTGATTCCCGCGTGGGTGATCTTCGCCGCCAACGGCGCGATCGCACTCGGCACGTTCTTCGGGGGGTGGCGGATCGTGCACACGATGGGCTCGCGGCTCACCAAGCTGAAGCCGGTGCACGGGTTCTGCGCGGAGACGGCGGGCGCGGCGTCGGTCTTTCTGGCGTCGGCGCTCGGGATCCCGGTGAGCACGACGCACACGATCACCGGCGCCATCGTCGGCGTCGGATCGGCCCGCCGGTTCTCGGCGGTCCGCTGGGGCGTGGCCGGTCGCATCGTGTGGGCGTGGGTGCTCACGATCCCCGTCGCCGGCGGACTCGGCGGCATCGCCTACCTCGCGCTTCACGCGCTGCTGCGGTAGCCGGACGGGGCGCGGGACGTCCCACCGATTGCGCGGGGTGGAATCGACGGCGAAATTGCGGCACTCCATGACGTTCCGCGCGCTCACCCTCCTGCTCGCCCTGCTCGGGCCGGTTCCGGCATTTGCCCAGGACACGGCGCACGTCGTGGTGGTCGCGACGACCGACGTGCATGGCCACGTGACGGCCTGGGACTACGTGCACGACCGGCCCGCCCCGTGGGGGCTCACGCGCGCCGGCACGGTGGTGGATTCCCTGCGGGCCCAGTACCCGGGCGAGGTCGTGGTGGTGGACGCGGGCGACCTCATCCAGGGGAATCCCTTCGCCGCGTATTACGCCACACAGGCTCGGGTGCAGCCCTATCCCGTGATCGACGCGCTGAACGGCATCGGGTACGATGCCGTGACGCCGGGGAATCACGAGTTCGACTTCGGCCTCGGCGTGCTGGCGCGCGCCGAGAGCTCGGCCGTCTTTCCGTTCGTCTCCGCCAACATTTACGCGCTGCCCGGTGGCACGCTCGCATACCCGCCCTATGTGATCGTGCGGCGCGATTCCGTACGGATCGGAATCACGGGATTCACGACTCCGGGTGTCATGGTGTGGGATCGCAACCACGTCGCGGGGAAGATCGTGGTGCGGCGGATCGCGGACGTGGCCGAGCACGCGATCGAAGCGGTTCGCGCAGCGGGCGCGGATCTCACGATCGTGCTCTCCCACAGCGGACTGGACGAGCCGTCGTCGTACGATACCACGGGCGTGGGACCCGAGAATGACGCGTGGATGCTGGCGACGTTGGCCGATCGGCCCGATCTCGTGGTCGTCGGGCATACGCACAAGTCGATGCGTGACTCGGTGCTGAACGGCGTGCACTTCGTCCAGCCGAATCCCTGGGCCCGCGCCGTCTCGGTCGTGCACGTGGATCTGGTGCGCGGCGCGGCGCGGGAGCGGTGGCGTGTGGCCGGGATCCACGCGGATCTCGTGCCGCTCGACAGCGTGCCGCCGAGCCCGCGGCTGGTGCGTCGCCTCGCCGCCTGGCACGAGACCGTACGCACGTGGGTGAACTCGCCGCTCGCCGTCGCCGACGGCGATTGGAGCGCGCGCTACGGACGCGCGGGCGATACCCCGCTCGTCGAGTTCATCAACGCGGTGCAGCGGCGGGTGACCGGGGCCCAGCTCTCGGCGACGGCAGTGTTCAATACGAACGTCGCGCTCGGCCCGGGCGCCGTACGCATGCGCGATGTCGCCGGGGTCTATCCGTACGAGAACACGCTGCGGGCCGTCCGCATCGACGGTGCCAAGCTCAAGGCATACCTCGAGCGGTCCGCCCGCTACTTCAACCGGTACGTGCCGGGCGCGCCGATCATCAACGACAGCGTCCCGGGATTCAATTTCGACATCGTGAGCGGGGTACACTATGCGATCGATCTCACCCAACCCGTGGGATCACGCATCGTCCAGCTGACCTACGACGGACGGCTCGTCCTGCCGACCGACACCTTCACGCTCGCGCTCAACAGCTATCGGCAGGTGGGCGGTGGCGGGTTCACGATGCTCGAGGGCCTGCCCGTGGTCTACGACCACGGCGAGAGCGTCCGGGACGTGCTGACGGACGCCATCAGGCAAGCGGGAACGCTCGACGCGTCACGCTATCCGGCCAACGGGTGGCGCATCATCCCGCCCGACGCCGCGCAGGCCGTGCGCGCAGTCTTTGCGCCACCGGAAGCCGCGCGGGACAGCATTCTCCTCCGCGTGTTGACGACCAACGACCTGCACGGCGCCCTCGAGCCGACGTCGCCGGAGTGGGCCAAGGGGCAGATGATCGGCGGTGCGGCGGCGCTCGCGGCCTGGATGGACACACTCGCCGCGCGCTGCGGGTGCACCTCGATTCGGCTCGACGCGGGTGACGAGTTCCAGGGCACGCCGATCTCGAATTTCACCTTTGGCCGCTCGGTTGTCGCGACCCTCGATCGGATCCACATCGACGCGGCCGCCGTGGGCAATCATGACTTCGATTGGGGAATCGACACGCTGAAGGCCCGGATTGCCGAGTCCACGTACCCCTGGCTCTCGGCGAACCTCACGCGTGACGACGGCGTGGTTCCGTCGTGGGTGCACCCCTGGACGGTGCTCCAGCGGGGCGGCCTCAAGATCGCGGTCATCGGGGTCACGACGACGTCCACCCCGACCACGACAAACCCGCGGAACGTGCGCACCCTGCGGTTCGCGAACGATGCGGAGGCGGTGCGCGCGGTGTTGCCCGAGGTGCGGCAGCTGGATCCCGACTACGTGATCGTGCTCGCGCATGCCGGCGCGTTCTGTGACTCGACCTGCCACGGCGAGGTCATCGACCTCGCGCGTGGTCTCGATTCGGCGAGCGTCGATCTCATCGTGAGCGGCCACACGCACAGTTTGCTGGAGACGACCGTCAACGGCATTCCGATCATACAGGCGTACTCCCACGGCACCGACATCGGCATCGCCGACTTCGTGCGAACGGCGAGCGGCGCACACACCGTGCACCTCCACATCCAGGAGGTGGACGATACGGATGTCACCGCGGACACCGCGATCGCCGCGCTCGTCAAGCGGTATGCGACGAGCACCGAGCGCGAGATCCACCGGTCCGTGGCCACGTTACAGTTCGCGATGGCGCGGCACGACGGGGAGCAGTATCCCCTCGGCTACCTGATCGCGGACGCGTACCGCAACGCGGCGCGTGCCGATTTCGGTCTGATCAACAACGGTGGGATCCGCGCCGATCTGCCCGGCGGGACGGTCACGTTCGGCGACGTCTATCTGGTGCAGCCGTTCAACAACTCGATCGTGCGGGTGTCGCTCACCGGGGCCCAACTTCGGGCGGTGCTCGAGCACGTCGTGGCGCACGGCACGCCGTCGGCGCACCTCTCGGGGCTCATCGCGCAGTATGACCCACGCCGGCCGGTGGGGCGGCGGATTCGCGACGTGCGGATGCCCGACGGGAGCAGGATCGATCCCAAGCGCACCTATACGATCGCCGTCCCGGACTTTCTCGCCGATGGCGGTAGCGGGTACAAGATGCTCGTGGGCCTGCCGCGTACGGAGGCGGGCGTGAACGACGTCGACGCGGTGGTGGACTATTTGCGCCGCCTGCCGCAACCGGTCGACGTGTCGAGCGCCCCCCGCTTGATCATTCAGAAATGACCGTATCCCTCGACCTCCTCCGGCGACTGCCGAAGGCCGAGCTTCACGTCCACCTCGATGGCTGCCTCAGGGCCGCGACGCTGCTCGAGCTGAGCCGCGCGCGGGGCCTCGATCTGCCCGTGGATACCGCCGACGAGCTCGCGGCGTACATGCTGGTCCGCCACGCCCACAGTCTCGAGGAATACCTCGAGCGCTACGACATCACGGTCGCGGTCATGCAGACCGTCGAGGCGATGGAGCGCATCGCGTACGAGTTCGTGGTGGACGTGGCGCGGGAGAACGTGCGCTACGTCGAGGTGCGCTACTGCCCGGCGCTCAGCACGCCGGCCCTCTCGCTCGTAGAAGCGATCGAGGCGCCGCTCGCGGGGCTCAAGCGCGGGGAGGCCGAGACCGGCACCATGGCCCGGCTCATCGTGTGCGGACTGCGGACGCTGGACCCGAAGATCTCCCTGGAGATCGCGCGCGCGGGCGCCGACTACCGCGGCGACGGTGTGGTGGCGTTCGACCTGGCCGGTGCCGAACGCGGACATCCCGCGGGAGCGCACCGTGCAGCGTTCGCCTACGCGGCCGCGCACGGGCTGGCGATCACGTGTCACGCCGGGGAAGCGGCGGGCGCGGAGTCGATCCGCGACGCGATCGAGACCTGTGGCGCCGAGCGTATCGGTCACGGTGTGCGGTTGCGCGACGATCCGGCGCTCGAGGCATTGGTGCGCGATCGGGGAATCGCGCTCGAGATGTGTCTGACGTCGAATGCGCACACGCGCACGGTGCCCGACGTCGCGACGCATCCCGCTCGGCGGTACTTCGACGAAGGGATCCCGGTGACGGTCAATACCGACGGCCGTCTGATGGACGGCGTCACGCTGAGCGACGAGCTGGCCCTGGCGCATCGCGCGCTGGGCTTCTCGCGTCCCGAGATCGATCGGCTCATCCTGAACGCGTGTGAGCACGCGTTCCTACCGGCCGCGGAACGCGAGGTGCTGGTCTCGCGGGTGCGCGCCGAACTCCTGGAGATTGCATGACGACGACGCTCTTCCTGCTCCAGACGGGACAGTCGGCGGCCGAGCGCCTCGCGCAGGTGGAGGCGACCGGCCTGCACCAATCGTTTCCCGAGCGGCTTCTGGGGATCGTCGGGGTCGCGACGATGATCGGGATCGCCTACCTGATGTCGAATAACCGCAAGAAGATCAATTGGCGGATGGTGGGAGCGGGGGTCGGGCTCCAGTTCGTGCTCGGCGTGCTGGTGCTGAAGACGCCGGTCGGCCGCGGACTCTTCAACTTCGCCAACAGCGTGGTGGTGGGGCTTCTCGGATTCCAGGAGCAAGGCGCGCGCTTCCTCTTCGGGAATTTGGTCGACAACAACATTCCCTTGGGCGGAGGAGCGCACGGGTGGGCGGCGGCGGGTGCGTCGTTCGCGTTCAACGTGCTGCCGACCATCATCTTCTTCTCGGCGCTGATGACCGTCCTGTATTACCTGAACATCATGCAGTGGGTCGTCAAAGGCATGGCGTGGGTGATGCAGAAGACCCTCGGAACGTCCGGTGCCGAGACGCTCTCGGCCGCCGGCAACATCTTCATGGGACAGACCGAAGCGCCGCTCTTGGTCAAGCCGTTCGTCGGCAAGATGACCTACTCGGAGCTGAACACCATCATGGTCGGCGGCTTCGCGACGGTGGCGGGCGGCGTGCTGGCGGCCTACGTGGGGATGCTGAAGGGATATTTCCCGGACATCGCGGGCCACCTGCTCACGGCGAGCGTCATGAACGCGCCGGCGGGGCTCGTCCTCGCGAAGATCCTCGTCCCCGAAACGGAAACGCCGGTCACGAAAGATTCGCTCCACGTCGTGGTCGAGAAGAACGAAGCGAACGTGATCGATGCGGCGGCCTCGGGGGCCGCGACCGGCGTGCAGCTCGCGATCAACGTCGCGGCGATGCTCATGGCGTTCATCGCGCTGGTGGCGATGCTCAACTTCGGCTTCAGTTGGGTGGGTGGGCTCTTCGGCCACCCCGAGATCACGATTCAGTGGCTCCTCGGCAAGGCGCTCACCCCGCTCACGATCCTCATGGGTGTGCCGGTGCACGACGCGGCCCAGGTGGGCTCCTACATCGGGCTCAAGACGACGCTCAACGAGTTCGTGGCGTACGCCGAATTCGCGAAACAGCTGGGGACCGGCCTGACGATGAGTCCCAAGGCCATGATCATGACCACCTACTGTCTGCTCGGGTTCGCCAACTTCTCGTCCATCGCGATCCAGATCGGCGGAATCGGTGGCCTCGCCCCCGAGCGCAGGAGCGAGTTGTCGAAGCTCGGGCTCAAGGCGATGATCGCCGGGAATCTCGCGGCATTCATGAGCGCGAGTCTCGCGGGGATGCTGCTGTAAGCATGGGCGGACACGGGCGGGCACAGGCGGACACGGGCGGGCGAAGCGCAGCTGCGGTGCTGCGGGAGCGG
>Ga0315550_1002757_pt1 | contig 10687 bp, 16 predicted proteins | sample SalMarSW160190MG_2_FD_203100 | JGI IMG/M metagenome (GOLD analysis project Ga0315550, IMG submission 203100) | Salt marsh sediment microbial communities from the Plum Island Ecosystem LTER, Massachusetts, United States - Salt Marsh Sediment SW1601-90 ... | reverse complement strand
TTCAACACCAGCGTCGATGACACCTTTTAAGGCGGCAAAAATTCGCGTTCCCTTAGAGGGAATATGCAAACCAACATCCAAGAAAGCTCTATCTACACCATTAGCCATTGCCTTGAAACCGCACAGGAGGCCAGTTAGATAAGCGGATGGAATGTTTCCGCAGTTGCCCAGCCAACCGTAGGTTTTCGTCAATTCACGTGAATGAGCCGAAACAACAACCCTGTCCCCTACGGCTTCAGCTTCGATTACCTGAGCAATCGCATGATTCAGAGTGAGACGAATTACTAGACGAGGCACCCTGGACAGAACGAGGGCTCTACGGGATCGATAATTTGTTTTGCCTTCTCTTCTTCTGCGGAAAGGAACTCGGTATCGTGGTCCAGTTGCCATCATCGTTTCCTCCACAAACCATGGGTTCGGATGTAGCGTTCTAACTCCGCCTTCGATTCGAAGACTCCGCTTTCTGACATGTCATACAGTTTACGGTAAACAGTTTCTGTGATAGTGCGGGTGTCCTTTAATTCACTCAATCTCTTCCTTAAGGGTCTAATCCTACCCATCCAAGCTTGCTTCTTGGAGATTTTTGCCCGAGCAGAACCGCTTTTTCCTCCAGGTCCTCTCCTTAATCCTTTCTTCCTCTTTTCGCTCAAAACTCGGGCTCGAGCACGGCTAACTCCTTTCTGGGGAAGGGGCCTGACAACTTTTTCGTGTATCAACTTCCTAATCTCTTCTCGGGTAATGGCTGATTCAACATAATCTATCCTTTCCGGGTCTATCCAAACTCGGCCTTCACCGACCTTCAAGATTTCGGCAGCTAACCGACGCTGACTTTTCAGACTCAACTTTACTTCTCTCCATCAGACAGGCTTTCTTTCTCTTCTATTTCTTCTAACTCCTCGCCTTCCTTGAACTCTTCAGGCTCCCGAGCCGTTCTTGGATTTAAAACGTGTATTCCCTTTTCCTCAGCTAAGGCTAGGATTTCAACTCTTTTTCTGCCCCCCACCGTGCGAGCTATTCTTATAGCCTGCAATTCAGGGTCTATTCCCCCCAAATCCGCCACAGATTGAACTCGCGCCTCCACGAAACCTGACGGATGGAGACCTCTTGTTTTTTTGGGGCTTCGGTAACCGGTGGTTGGAGAGACGGGCCATCCCTTAACCTTTTTCCGCATTTTACTGTCTATGCCATGAGGCTTTCTCCAAGTATCCCCCACGCGTTTATATCTCCAGCTTTCTTGGCGCCTAAATCTGGGTTTCTTGTGTCTACTATGATCCTTTTTGGGGAATTTCTTTTCTGCGATTGTCTCCTGCTCTTCCTGTGTCATTCTTGGATTCCCTCATTCTTCTCGTAAACGTATATGCCGTCTAGAAACACCCGCGGATCTTTATTTCTAATTTTTGTTGCATTTTGGATGTTTGCGGCGGTTTGACTGACATCTTCAAGGTTGATTCCCTGTACGATAATGTCGTCTCCATTGACTGTGACCTTGGTGTCGCCCATTATCTTGGCTTTGCGCGGACTTCGTTCTCCAGTGAAGTTCTGGATGGTCAACGTTTTCCCTTGTATTTTGACTGTTATTGGGAAGTGGGAGAAAACGATTTTCAGTTTGTAGGTGAATCCCGCTGTTACTCCCTTTATCATGTTCTGAATGTGAGAACGAACAGTTCCCACGAGAGCAGCTTCCTTTTTGCGAGGCCAACTCGCCTGAACTGTTACTGTCTTCCCCTCTAGTTGAATGTTTATGGGCGCATGAGAAAAGTCTCTAGTCAACTCTCCCTTTTCACCTTTTATCGTAACGATTCTACCATCCAGCATACCCTCTACGCCCTCAGGAATTTCAACAGTTGTCACAGTTTCGATTGCACGCATCTTCAGTTTCTCCTAATAAACAAAGGCCAAAAGACGCCCACCGATCTTTTTTTCTTTAACCTCTTTATGGGATATAACCCCTTGAGAGGTGGAAAACACTAGCACGCCTATGTCTCTGGAGGGGAGAAATTGTTTTTCCCAGTTCTCTATTTCCTTAGAACTTACAGGAATTCTAGGTTTTATGGCGCCACATTTGTTGACTCGACCAAGAAGCTGTACTCTAAATTTTCCGGAGCGCCCATCATCAATAAATTCGAACTCTCCGATGTAACCGTTCAGCTGCATAACTCGCAAGACACGCCCCAAAAGTTTGGATGCTCGGTTAATTATGCATTCGCGTTTTCTTCGCATCTCATTGTTAATTATGGTGGTTAAACCGTTTGCAAGCGTATCCATCATAGGCAAATCTGATACATCTCCCTCTCACTCATACTTCCTGAAACCTAGGTCTTTAGCAATCTCCCTGAAGCATTGACGACAAAGATTCAAGTCGTACCTGCGGATAAGCGAGCCGTAGGAGCCGCATCGTCTACAGGGTCGACTGCCTTTACCGGACTTTCGTTCTGTCTTAGATTGCTGTTTCACTATGGATTCCCCATTTTCATATTATTTCAACATCAAACTCGTCTTTAATAAATAGTACCGCTTCATCGGCGGTCAGCAGATGGTCTTTTCCGATCTTAGACTTGACGCGGTGTCTAAGTTTAACTCTGTATCCCGCTCTGCCGAGGGAAACTGAAACATCCATGCCGTGGATGCCGAGATCAGGCATATATTTAGTGCCGGGAATGTCTATATGTTCTTTGATTCCGAAGGAAAAGTTGCCTTGACGATCAAAACAGTACTTTGAAAGCTTGTTATCGACGGCTTGGAGAGCCTTCCGGAGAAATTCTTCTGCCTTTTTATTTCGAAGAGTCACTAAGCACGCTATGGATTCGCCCTTTCTGATACCAAATTCGCGTATGGTTTTTTTGGCTTGCCTCCGAGAGGGCTTCTGACTTGTTATTTGCTGGAGAATCGTCGCCGCCTGTTCCAGAGGTGTTCCGGACTTTCCAACTGACATGTTGACAGTTACCTTTTCTATTCTAGGCTTAAGCATGGGGTTTTCAGTCAATTCTCCACGTGAAGGTTCAACTACTTCAGGCTCTGCTTTCTTTTCTTCAGCAGAAGCTGCTCGTTTAGCCGCTTTCTCTTTTGCTTTCTTTTTTGCTGCTGACTTTTTCTTTACAGGTTTAGTTTCTGTTTTGGCTGCTTTCTTTTTGGTTGCTGCCTTTGCTTTAGCAGGAACTGCCGGTTTAGCTACTTTAGGTTCTGCTTTCTTTTTGGATACCTTCTTCGTTTCTTTAGGAGGTGTAACCTTGGATTTAGCAGCTTTTCCTTTTGCCAAGTTAATCCGCCTCCGGTAGGGATATGGCAGGTTCAGTGTCGCCGAGGATGAAAACGAAGTCTAGGATTGTCTGGAATTCGTCCCCATTTATGCCTTTGATTGTGACAAGCAGGTCTCTACGTTTTTTGCTTGGTTTCTTTTCGATGGTAACTATCGTGCCATATTTGCCTATGTTTTTTCCGCTGATTACTATTACAGGCGCGCCTACAGTTAGCTTTGTGTGCCCAAGAAGTTCCCGATCAGGAACGCTGAGCTTCAAGACGTCAAGAGTGTGATATGTATCTTCTTCTGGATTCTGAGGGTTGCTCACTTGGATCAGGGAACTTGCTCCATCGTGAAGATCAAGGTGCACGTTTCCACCTTTTACAACGTGTTTGTTTTCTATTCGGCAAAGTTTGAAAGCCGCTTCGGCAGAATCGATTGGATGAAGAAAGAGACCCTTCTCATAAGGTAGGACCCGATAGGATTTCTTGGCGTCAACTATGGAGACGACATCCATCAAACCAACAAGAAAACGCCCATCACGTCTGACTTTTCCGTCAACCATAAACTTTTCTTGAGAAATTATGTTCTTGGCTTCCTTAGCCGTTTTTGCGAATTTAAGCATATCCCGGACGATAAGGATAAGCGGTAAAGAACGTGAAATGGAATGGGGACCAGGCTTGGGCATAACGGTCCAAACAGCCTCCTTTCGATGAATAGGCCACATTTTCGGCGCAGGTTTCCTCTTCAAACATCCACGTTCGCCTTTTCTTCCCAACTCATGTTCCTCCAGATTTTTTTGTTCTTTTACTTGTTTTCCTCTTCTGTTTCTTCTCTTCCTTCGGAGGCTCCTCTTCGGCTATTTCAGCTTTCTCAGCTGCACCCTTTCTTTCCAGAATTTTTTTGCGCCATTTATCATCAAGATTTAGGCGTGTTATCATTACCTTTGAAGGATGAATAGGAACAGAGATCTTGGTTCCATCCACCTTCTCACGATCCGCCCCCTCAACGAATATCCTGTAATTTTTCCGGTTAATCTGGGTGACCTTTCCTTCGGAGCCCTTATGGTCTCCCCTCATGATCATAACGGTGTCGCCTTTTCTCACCGGAACCGAGTTGGTGCCGTGAGAATCCTTTAATTTAGATGAGAGGGATGCAGAGAATCTTCTGTATCGCTCGGTAACAGGAGCTTGATACATCCTCTTTCTCTGTTTAGTAGGTTTTGTTGTCTTCATTCTTAAGTCTCCTATACGATGATGCTGGCAGCGCTGGCGATTCTAGGCCATTTCTCCGCCGCCTCCTTCGCGATTGGTCCCCGAATCTCTGAGCCCCGCATTTCCCCCTCAGGAGTCATTATGACAGCTGCGTTGTCCTCGAATTGAACCCAGATTCCGTCAACACGCCGAAACGGTTTTCTCTGCCGAACCACAACAGCATGAAATATCTTCTTTCTCATGTCGGGTGTCCCTTTTCTAACTGAGACAGTGACTAGGTCCCCCACAGAAGCTGATGGAACCCGACATAACCGTCCCTTGTATCCTACAACTTGAATTAGACGGACTGCTTGAGCACCCGAATTGTCGGCGCACTTCAAGATTGAGCCGTTTGGCAATCCTCGGGAAATCTTTGGTTTCTGACCGACAACGCCCTTTGCCATGAAAGCCCGGGACTTAGCTCTTGCCGCCACCAGGTCCTTCCTCCAGTTTCTCGATGACAACGAACGAGACGGTTTTGCTTATTGGACGGCATTCTGCTAATTTCACCTTGTCTCCTGTTTTGATTTCTAGGCAGGGGGGATTGTGTGCAGGTATATTGCTGCGTCTTCGTTCGTATCTTCTGAATTTTGGTACATATTTTAGGTAGTCGCGGCGGACAATGATGGTTTTTTCCATCTTGTTGCTGACTACGATTCCTTCCAGTGAGTGTCGCCTCAGGGCGAGGGATCCATGAAATGGACAGTTGACATCGTCACATGTTTTCTTTGGTGTTTTTGCAGTAAGGGTTGACATCTACCATAACCTCCTAGGTCGTTTCTTAATTCGATCTTCAGGTCGTCCCATTATAACTTTGCCGTCAATCTCCACAACTGTTCCGTCCGGCATGACAAAATCAAAAACAGCGGTATCCTTGACGATAACTTTTCTTTCGCCACCGTGCAATATTGTGAATGTGTTACGGGTTTCGTCAACCACTTCACCCGCGATTCCAACTACGTGTGGATTTGAACTTTTAACCACCTTAGTCTCAAGGCCGATAAATTCATGTTGAACTACGCTGGGTGTGACATTCATTTCTGTTCATTCCCTCGTTTTTCTTCGGATTCGATTGTAAGTATGCGAGCAATGGTTTTGCGGAGTTCGCGTATTTGGGCGGGGTTGTCGATGGATCCGCCTGCTTCAACCATTGTTTTCAGTCTCGCTAGTTCTGTCCTAAATTCGGTTGCCTTTTCTTTTCGTTTCTCAGGAGACATGTCGCGAATGTCTTTTAATCGTAAGATTGCCATTTTATTCTTCAGCCTCCTTCTTTTCTTTAGCCAAAGGAGCCTTTGCTTTGGCTACCTTCTTTTTGGACGTTTTCTGCTTTTTCTTAGCAGGAGTAACCTTGGGTTCAGCTGCCTTCTTTTTCGGTACAACTTTTTCTTTAGCTGAAGAAACTTTCTTTTTTGCTACTTTCTCTTTTTTAGCAGAAGCCGCTGGTTTAGCTACTTTTGCTTTCACTTTCTTTTTTGCCACTGGCTTTTTCTTTACAGGCTTAGCCTTTGCTTTGACTGCTTTCTTTTCGGATGCTGCCTTTGCTTTAGCAGGAGCTGTCGGTTTAGCTACTTTAGGCTCTGCTTTCTTTTTGTCTTTCGGCTTTTTCTTTGCGGATGGAGTCTTCTTTTTGGCTGCTTTTTTATCCTTTACAGCTTTTTGTTCAGCAGCAGGAGCTTCTGCTTTGGCAGCCTTCTTTTTAGTTACCTTCTTGTCCTCAGCAGGAGGAACCATTTTTTCGGCTACTTTCTCAGCTGATTCTATCTTTTCTTTAGCAGGAGTAACCTTAGACTTGGACACAGGCTCTTCAGCCACCACTTTTTCTTCAGTAGGAGCTGCTGCTGGTTCAACCGCTTTTTCTTCGGTTACAGGCTTTTCCTCCACAATCTCTCCTTCTGGTTCTTTCTCCAATTCTTCCTCAATTATCTGTACTTTTACCTGATCGGGAAACTCTGCATCAGGGGGAATCAGCCGAACTTTCACTCCCAAAATTCCAGGTTTCAGCTGAACATGCAACTCCGCTTTTCGCATGTATTTCCTTGGAGGCTCCCCGCTCTTAGGCAAGTATCCTGTCCGAAATTTTTCGTATCGAGCACGGTCAGTCCGTAACTTGCCGCTGATGATGATTTCTGCTCCCATTGCCCCTGCATCCATGATCTGGTTTAGACCCCAGAAACCGGCTCTTCGATAGTGGACGCCCCGTTTCAATGCTGAGGCAATTCGTGACGCCACAACATAGGCGTTGAGTTCTGGGATTTCGATTTCAGCTACTGAAATCTGGGGGCTGGGAAGCTGAAAGTTTTCTTCGAGAACGGTTGCGAGTGCTCTTATGGTTTCTCCGCCTCTTCCGATGACTATGCCGGGGCGCATGGTGTATATTACCAGGTGGGTTCCCAGAGGGGTTTTGGTGATGCTTACGCCACCGTATCCTGCCCGTTCGAATTCGTTTTGCAGAAATTCGTCAATCTCTGTCTTCTTTATTGAATCTTCTATGAAGTGTTTAACCACAGACATTAGGTTGCCTCCATCTCTTCCAGAACAAGCTCTACGTGAGAAAGGGTTTTGAAGCGTGGGGATGACCGCCCAAAAGCTCTGGGAATAAACCGTTTTATCTTCATTCCTCGGGAGGTTGAGGCATGAATTATTCGAAGCCGCTCCATGTCAAGACCCTTATATTCCGCGTTTGCCTCAGCGCCTTCAAGCACCTTCAAAATTTGTTGTGCAGCCTTAACAGGGTATCTGCCGGAGAAGGCTTTTTCTAAACCGTGACGGTGGGGCACATGTTTGTTGAATCTGCGGAAGGGAACAGGCTTTTTCTTTAGGATAACCTGATGAAGGAAATCTTTGGCTTGATCTAGGCTCATTCCATTTATTGTTTTGCACACTTCTCTTGCGTGTTTGGGAGATATTCTCAGTTCGCGTCCGCTAGATTTAACTGTCTTCTCAAGATCCATGTCCGTTATTGAGTAGCCCCATTTTGGCATATCTATCGTCCAAGTCAGTAACAAGCAGGATATTTAAGGCTTTATGGCGAAAAGAAAAAACGGGTCACTTCAATACGGTTATAAAATGAAGGGAGAATAAGGGAGTTAAATAGTTGGGGAGTTCGTTGAAGTTTTGGCTGAGGCAGAAAGATTGAAGACTGGAAGATTAGACGAAAGCTGTCTGTTTCGACGATAAAATCAATATTGAAGACTTGAGTTTAATAGAGTGTGAAAGTTTGAATTGGAATGGTTGGGAGAGAGGTTGGCGGTTCAGAGGCAGGTTGTAGAAGCGTTGATGAAGCCTGAAGCTTATGAAGAAGAAGCGGGGCAAATTGAACTGAAACAGACCCACATATCATGGGTTTTTTTGACTGAAAATTTTGTTTACAAGGTTAAAAAGGCGGTAGACTTTGGATTCTTAGATTTTTCAACCCTGGAGAAGAGACGGATCTTCTGCGAAAAAGAGCTGGAGCTCAACACACGGTTATGCGGGGACATGTACCTGGAGGTTGTTCCCATCAACAAATCAGACTGCATCAAAATAAACGGTGAAGGAGAAACCGTTGAATACGCCGTGAAAATGAAGAGAATTCCTGAAGAAAAGATCATGACTCGACTTCTTGAAGAGGGAAAGGTAGACAGAAAACTTGTTGACAGAATGGCGAAGATCATAGCAGAATTCCACTCTAAAGCAGAAACAGGAGAGAGAATAGGCGAGTTTGGGTCCTTGCCGATGATAGAAAAGAATTGGAGAGAAAATTTTGAGCAAAGCGAAGAGTTCATCGGCGAAACGATACCCATGGAAAGTTACAGAGTGATCCGTGAAAGAACAGAGGATTTCATGAAGGGAAACGCGGCTTTTTTTGCGAAGAGAGCGTCTGAGAACCGGATCAGAGAGTGCCATGGAGACATCCATTCGGGTAACATCTTTGTTGCGGACAGGATTTACATTTTCGACGCGATAGAATTTAATGAAAGATTCAGGTTCTGCGATGTTGCCTCTGACATTGCCTTCTTAGCCATGGACTTGGACTTTAAAGACCGACGTGACTTGTCCAAGTTTTTTGTGGAGAGATACGTCAAGTATTCGGGAGACAGAGAGCTGGAGAAACTTCTTGATTTCTACAAGTGCTACCGAGCTTACGTGCGCGGAAAAGTCGTCAGCTTCAGACTGAAAGACCCCAGCGTGGACAAAGAGGAGAAGAGCGCAGCAAAGAAAGAGGCAAAGGCATACTTTGAGTTAGCTACAGACTATGCGAGACAGCTTTGATCAGAAAAGCGTTCTATTTGATGAATTGTTGAGCCACAAAATCGGGGACTTTGACTGTTCCCATGATGATGGGTTTCTGGTGGCAGTCGCTTCCTCCAGTCATTTTTAGTCCATGTTTTTTTGAGAAGTTTACGTAATGGCTGGTTGTTTCGGCGGTGTTTCTGGAGTGCCAGCACTCTACGCCGTCAATGCAGCTTAGCATCGAATCTTTGATTATGGCTGTCTGTTCCTGCAGGGATTTAGTCAACTTTGCTAATGAGGTTCCGTGAGGGTCGTTGGGGTGGGCTAGCACTGCTATGCCGCCAGCGTTTCTCAGCAGACTCGAAGCCTCTTCAAGGCGAAGGGGGTACTTGGGAACGTTGCATTTTACGAGGTATTTGTCGAAGGCTTCCTGCCTGTTTTGGACAACGTTTTTTCTCACCAGATAGTCTGCTATGTGGGGTCTCCCTAGCACGCCGTCAGCGGAGTTTTGGATTTCGGTTAGATCGTTTTTTGTTAATTTTTTGAGTGCTTCTTTTTCGAATTCTGTGTTGAGTTTTTCTAGGATTTTTGCGGCGCGTTCTTCGCGGTATTCCGCGATTTGTTGAAGTTTGCTTGTTAAGGCTTTGTTGTTTGTGTCGAATTGGTAGCCTAGAAGGTCTAAGGAGACGGGTTTGCCGTTGCGGAATTTGGGGTGTGAAAAGGTTATGTTTAGTTCAACGCCGTGAACGTAGTGGATTCCGTTTTTTTGTGCTAAGGTTTTGGCTTGGTTTTGGCAGCCGATTGCGTCGTGGTCGGTGATCGACATTAACTCGATGTTTCTGGCTTTAGCTTCTTCGATGATTTCTTCGACAGACAGGTTTCCGTCGGAGCAGGTTTTTGAGTGGATATGCAAATCGATTATCATATAGCTGAGTCCAGTTACCTGACTTCTTTTCCGATTATGTACCAGTCTTCTGGGTTGTCGTATTCGGTGTCAACTGTCAGGTGGATTATCTCAAGGTTTGGATGCCTCTGCTTCAGGTCCTCCAAGTCGACAGGCTCAAACCTCTTCTTGTTGGCAATGTAGGCTTGCTTGGTCAAGGCGTTCGACTCGTAATTCTGTTTGGTTCTCCGCAAGATTCTCTTAATGGACGCGTCTTCAGAACAACTGGTCTGAAGTATAACGAAAGGTATCTTAGTTTTTGCGGCTATTTCAGCGGCGCGTCTCCGCAGTTTCTGGGTTACAAAAGTGGCATCCAAGATTACGCCTTTGCCTTTCTGGGCAAGATTTTCTGCTTGCCTGAACATTTCGTCGTAGACAAGCTCTCGTTTGCTCATGTTTCCTGCAACTTTCGCGTCAAAGACATCCTCATTTTTGAGGACTTCTAGGCGGATCAGGTCGGTTCTGAGAATTGGGTGTCCCTTGATTTTTGAGATTTCCTGGGATGTCTCTGTTTTCCATGTTCCGGGAAGTCCACATGTGATTAACAGAATGTCGGGGTTTAGCTTGGCTTCAACAAATTCGGCGAAAGGTTCCCTCATTTGGTTGCACCATTGCGTAAGGTGAAGCACTGAAAAAATAAACCTTTGCATCAGAGAATGGGTGGGTGCCAACGTTTGTTGTGTGCATATTGTGGCTTTGCATGGTTTTTGGGAACCACTGTTTTTATAAATGACTTACAAGATTTCACTTTGAAGAAGAATGGAAAAAATTAATGCTAGAACGTTAGGTTTCGTTTTCGTGCTGGTAGGCGTGCTGATTCTATTTCATCACCTCCTCGTTAGTGGAAGAATTTTTGACCTAGCCGATATCCTTCACCACGAATTCTTCGAAGCGATATTCTTCACGGCAGGGCTGACGCTGTTGTTAACCAGCCTTCTTAACCGAAAGTGACTGCTCACCCGAAAAGAGGCAATGGAATTTAGTTCTCCAAAGAACCGGAGAAGAAGTTGTCTTCAAGAATTTTTCAGAAAAAAGCTGTTT
>Ga0315550_1002756_pt1 | contig 10692 bp, 10 predicted proteins | sample SalMarSW160190MG_2_FD_203100 | JGI IMG/M metagenome (GOLD analysis project Ga0315550, IMG submission 203100) | Salt marsh sediment microbial communities from the Plum Island Ecosystem LTER, Massachusetts, United States - Salt Marsh Sediment SW1601-90 ... | reverse complement strand
CAGCGGAGTAAAAAGTGCGTCGTATTGTTTCGCACGTCGTCGGAGTACAAAGAAAAGCGTGCCCGCACCACCTCCGAATATAATTAGGAGGAAGCAAGTGGCAGGTATAACCATAATCAATAGGGCGTTTGCAGTATTGTCGGTTCGACTGGCGATCGCCAAAGGGACAAAAATCAGCACACAGATGAGGGGGATCGCAATAGCGGCCGCAATCACATAGATGATCAAAGAACGGGCATAGTCCTTTGCAATTGTTTTCCCCAATTTGAACACATGTTCCTCCGGCGTTGGTTGAGAGGTAATCAGCCCGTATCTGGCGGGGATGGTAGTGTGAAGGTAAAAGTGGTCCCTTGACCCACTTTGCTTTTCACTCCCACGTGCCCGCCGAGCTTCTCTGCGATGCGCCGCACGATGGAGAGTCCCAGGCCATACCCTTTCGTCCGAACCTGGTCGAGCCGCGTAAACGGTTTGAACAGCCGCGCTTGTGCCTCTGATGTGAGCCCTGGGCCGTTGTCGCGCACATAGAACTGCACCATGCCGGTTGGTTGAGTCGCTGCTCCTAACTCTACCCGTGGTGGCCTACCGCCGTACTTGATGGCGTTGCTGATGTAGTTGATCCACATCTCTTCGACCCACGGGCCATAACCGAGCGCCACTGGCCAGGTCTTGGGCAGCGTGACTAGTGTTTGATGTTCTTCGATCAGGTCGGCCAGTCGATCCGTCGCTTCGGCCACGATGCTTTCCGTGTCCAACGGCTTTATCTCGATGTCCATGATGCGCACGCTTGCCAGGAGCAGTAGCTCGTCGATGATACGGCTCATCTTGCGGCCGTTGCGCGCCATGCCTCGCAGGTAGCGGTGTAGTTCGTCGTCGGATATGTTGGCCCATTCCTGCTCCAGGGTCTCGGAAAAGCCGACGATTTGAGCCAAGGGGCTTTTCAGGTCGTGGGCCACGGTGTGGGCGTAGGCGTCCAAGTCCTCGTTGCGCGTTTGTAGTTCGGCAGTGCGCTGACGCAGCACCTGGAAGAGTTGCGCGTTGGCGATAGCTGCGGCGGCGAGGGGGGCGAGCACCTCCATCCACGCAAGATCGATGGTGGAAAACAGCCCCTGCTTCTTATTGACCGCCTCCAGGACGCCGATGCCGGTCTCTCGCACAAAGAGAGGCACGGCGATGATGTTTTGGGTACGGGTCTGGGTCTTTTCATCTGCCTTTCGGAATAGGCGAGCGTCGTCCTGTGCGTCGGATACGAGGACGGGTTGTCTGTGCTTGAGTGCCCAGCCGGCGATGCCCTGTCCGGACGCTAGTTGTATTCCCGCTAGGTGCTCAATATTTTTTCCATAGGCCGCTTGGCACCGGAGGGAACCGTCTGGCATCTGAAGCCAGATCGACGTGCCCTCTGCATTCATCTCGGCTACGGCGATTTGCATCACATGATTTAGCACGCTTTTTAGGTCATGCGTAGATAGCAAAGCCCGTCCTGCCTCCACCAGGCGCTCCATGCGCTGCTGTTGCCGACGTTCAGCGAGTTTCAGGCCCAAGAGGGCCTGGACGCGGGCCGATAGCTCGGCGGCCTGAACGGGTTTAGAAAGGTAATCGTTTGCTCCTGCCTTCAATGCCTCTAGCCGAGTAACCGAGTCGTCCTCGACGGTGAGGATGATCACGGGTAGCAACGCAAAACGCTCGTCGGCCCGCAAGTGACGGAGGAGCGTCATGCCGTCGGTGCCGGGCATGTTTAGGTCGAGGAGCAGCAGATCGGGCATAGTCGCCCGGCGATCCGCTCCTGCCACGAGGCGGCGCCAGCCACTGATGCCATCGCAGCGGTATTCGACCTGGTAACCCTGCTTGGAGAGTATGAAGGTCAGACTCTCAACGACGGCACGACTGTCATCGATAATCAGGATTCTGGCGTCCATCAATTCTCTTGAGCAGAACCTATTCGAATGCAGCGCACTAATGTGCCACGCTAATGCGACGCATCCCTTTGCCCATCGCAGTCGCCGGACATGAGGCGTTTGAGTGTTTCTTCAGAGAGGGGATGTGTCGTGGTTCACGACGGGGACCCCCTCCTTCGCTGCGACTGGTTCTAGTACAACCTCACCTATTATATCCGATGCAGAGACCGGTTGCAATGGGAGGTTGGTACCACGGTACTACAGTGGGCAAAATTGGGCCTTGTCTATTCCAGGTTGTACTCCTCTCGCACTCGGTCGGAGAGCTCGCATGTGAGCCGCATCACTCGCTCGGCCACAGGGACGGTAAGCGTACCCGTGCCGCAGGCCGGAGTGAGGAATGCCTTGGCCAGTAACTCCTGCCGGTCGAACCCCTTACGTTCAAAGAGTTGCAGCGCTTGCTCCAACACCTCCCGCGCCTCATCCAGCGTGATTGTTTCCGTTTTCTCACCCGTATTGGGGATCAGTCCCCAGGCCAGCATCCCACCGCGATCTAGGAACCGGCGCAGATCGTCTGGGTACAGCGCTAGATTCTCTGCATAGCCGTAGGCGTCGAAGGAGATGATGTTCACCGATGTGGCCAGTAGCAGGCTCCAATCGGTGTTGGCGCAGCAGTGGGTACCGGTCAAGCACCCCAGCCCGGTGAACACCTCCTCTAGCGCCGCGATGACGTCCTCGCGGGAGATGGCGGCATAGGCGCTGCCGAACATCGAGAGGAACGGCTCGTCGACAAAGACGAGAACGTGCGGGTGAAGCTTTTTTAGTTGTACCTCCTGCCACTGTGCGTGTCGTAGCGCGTTCTTGACGATTGTATCGCGCATCATGTCGTCATACAGCGAAGGACGCAGGTTTGTGTCGGTCACCTGCAGGCCAAAGCTGATGGGGCCGGTGACCTGGCCCTTGATCGCCCACGCGTTCTCCAGCGAGTTGCGTGACAATAGCTCGTACAGACCGGCAGCGTACGCGGAGCTGGGGCCGAAGGGGGTGGGGTCCTCTTCCAGGAACTTGGCGTAGAACCCCTCGGCTTTTTCCAGCCAGTCGTCGTCCAGGTCGACGCCGATGCGCTCTTCCTCGTCGTCGATCAGGACGCCGGGCATGTGTTCGCTGTACTGGACGTACATGTTCTCGCGGAAGGTGCGGCGCGGGAGTTGGGGCCAATAGGGGATATCGGGAAACGTCTCTAGCACAAAATCCACTGCCGCGGCGGGATCGGTGTGGGGGGTGCTGCCGATGCCCGTGGCTCGGCAGTTGGGTAAGCTTTGCGTCATTGAATGTTCTCCTTGATTTGTTCTGCGGCTTTGTATCCTGTTGCCAGTGCTTTCAGGTTCATGTCGGCGGTGCCTTTGGGCGCGCGCTCTCGGATGGCTTCCTCCAGAGATTTCCGCGATACGACCTTCGTTAGCCCGGCCAGCACGCCCAAACCGACGACGTTTGCGCCCAAGCGCTCGCCGGTCTCCTGTTCTGCCAGTTCCGTCATTGGCACGCGCGCGGCGCGCGTCGTCGGCGTGCGGCGCACAAAACTCTCGTCGACGATGAGCAGCCCATCCTTGCGCAGCCGTCCGCTGTAACGGTCGCACGCCTCCTGGCTCCAGCAGAGCATGATGTTGGCCTCGATGACCTTGGGGTAGTCAATCTCTTCGTCCGAGATGATCACCTCCGAGCGGCTGGCCCCGCCACGGGCCTCGGGTCCGTACGATTGAGTCTGCACGGCATTCAAACCATCGCGCACCGCCGCCTCGGCCAGCAGAATGCCGGCCAGGATGACGCCCTGCCCGCCCGTGCCGGCCAGTCGTATCTCGTGCCGGTTCGTCATCCAGCTACCTCCGCCGCTTGCGCGCGCTTGATGATTTGATCGTAAAGCTGCGTGTATTCTGGGATGTGGCGATCCACGAACACACCCCTCACGATCTTGGAACTCCTCTCTTCCTCGTCTAGCTTTTCGGCCTGGCTCTGCGAGATGCTGTTCTCTTTGAGACGGCGCATCATCTGGGGGGCAGTGCCCCACTTGTTGATCCGGCCTAGCGTCGTGTGACAGTAGCTCACTGCTTCGACCACCGAAAAGCCCGCCTTGTCGATTGCCTGGACGATGTACTTTTGCAGTTCCTTGATGTGGTAGACCGTGCTGCGGGCGACAAAGGCCGCGCCGCTCGCCTTTGCCAGCTCGACGACGGGGAATGGCTGCTCAATGTGCCCGTAGGGCGCCGTCGTGGCCAGAGCGCCGGTAGGGGTTGTGGGCGAGTACTGCCCGCCCGTCATCCCGTAGGCATAGTTGTTGACGATGATGCTGGTCAGGCCGATGTTACGTCGGGCGGCGTGGATAAAGTGGTTGCCGCCGATGGCCAGCGCGTCGCCGTCGCCCATGATCACGAGCACCTTCATATCAGGTCGCACCATCTTTAGGCCAGTGGCAAAGGCCAGTGCCCGGCCGTGCGTGGTGTGCATGGTATTAAAGTCGACGTAGACGGGCATGCGTCCTGTGCAGCCGATGCCGGAGATCATGGCCACGTCGTCGCGGTGGAGTTGCAGTTCGTCGATCGCCCGGACGATGGCGCCCAGGACGATGCCGATGCCACACCCGGCGCACCATACGTTGGGGAACTTTTTGCTGTGACGCAGGTAGTGGTCGTGAAGGCGTGACTCGCGGTCTGATCTTCTCATCTTGTCCACTCCTCGATGGCGGCCAGAATCTCGTTTGGCCGGAGCATTGTGCCGTCGGCCTTGTTGACGCGGTGCACTCTTTGGCGTCCGAGCACGCGCTCGACCTCCAGCGCCAATTGCCCCAGGTTCATCTCTGGCACGATGACGCGGTTTATGCCCTCGGCGGCGTGCTCCACGACTTCTTCGGCAAAGGGCCAGATCGTTTGCAGTTTGAGAAAGTTGACCTTGCTTCCCCGCTTCCGCGCCATCTCGACGGCGTGGTGGGCCGTGCGAGCCACCGACCCGTAGGCGATGACGAGGATCTCGACTCCATCCTCGTCTTGTTGGTTGTTCTCTTCGTACAGCAGGATGTCGGAGAGGCTGCGCTCGATTTTGAGCCGCATGCGCCTGAGCCAGGGTCGGATCTCGTCGGGGCGGTCAGTGGGGTAGCCCCGCACGTCGTGATGCAGGCCGGTGATGTTGTAGCGGTATCCCTGACCAAAGGGAACCATGGGGGGCACGTCGGTGGGATAGTTCTCGTAGGGCTTGTACCAATCCGGCGGGACCGTCGTTTGCAGACGGGCTTCTCTTTCGATGGTTGCCGGATCGGGCAGCACCACGCGCTCGCGCATGTGGCCGATGATTTCCTCCATCAGTAGAATCACGGGTATCCGGTATCGCTCGGAAAAGTTGAACGCCTGGATGGTCAGATCAAATGTCTCATGGACCGACGAAGGGCACAGTGCGATGATGGGGTGGTCGCCGTGGGTGCCCCAGCGGGCCTGCATCACGTCTCCCTGGGAGGTGCGCGTTGGTCGCCCAGTGGAAGGCCCCATACGCTGCACGTCCACGATGACGCAGGGAATCTCAGCCATCACCGCGTAGCCGATGTTCTCTTGCATCAGGCTAAAGCCGGGGCCTGAGGTGGCTGTCATCGCCTTCGCCCCGCCCACCGATGCGCCGATGACGGCGGCGAGGGAGGCGATCTCGTCCTCCATCTCGATGAACTTGCCCCCGATCTGGGGCAGTTTGAGCGACAGAATCTCTGCGATTTCGGTGGCTGGGGTAATTGGATAGCCGGCAAAGAAGGTACATCCGGCGGCCAGGGCGCCTTCGGCGCAGGCCTCGTCTCCCTGCATCAACTGGGCGTTTGGCTCCTCTTTCTTTGGCTTACTCACGGTTCTGTCTCCGATTCTATCTCGGTCACAAAGATGGCAAAGTCTGGGCAGTGCAGTTCGCACCAGCGGCAGCCCGTACACTTCTCGGGATGGGCGGCAAAGACGTTGATGCCGGGCCTGTGCTCCAACACATTGGCCGGACAAAACTCGATACACAGGTCGCATCCCTTACACCAGTTGGGAAAGACCGTTATGCGGTAACGGGGTTGCTGTTTTGACTGCGATGCTTCTTTTTCACTCATTCTCGATCTCTCAGGCGGATTATCCCACAAAATGGGTCTTTAGGCCAGTGATGTAGCATGGCCTCTTCTGGGCGGGCACAAGCCTCTATGCTAAACGAACTGCCATCCCGCGTCGTCCCCCCCTGCCCCTTCGGGGCACCCCCCCCGCGAGCGGAGGGGAGAGAGGAGGGGCGACTGCGTACCACCGGTCCGCAATGGTAGATGACGCCACCGTCGAGCAAGTGCTCTAGCTCCTCGTGCAGTGGGCGCTTGCTCACCGGTATCGCGTCGCTATTGATGAATGTCTCGACCATGTATTTGTAGGCCGCGTCCCGCGCGGTGACCATTGTGCCGGATAAGCGTACCGTGTCACCCACGTGGAGGGCGCGGACGTTTTCTTCAGGAATAGGTATCGTCAGTTTGCAGGTTGTCATTCGTGAATATAGACGGGTGTTCCCACGGACGCCCACTGGTAAAGCCATTCTGCCTCCGATGTAGGCAGGTTGACGCAGCCGTGGCTCGCCGGGCTGCCAAAATTGGTGTGCCAGTAGGTGCCGTGCAGGGCATACCCTTTGTGAAAGTACATGACGTAGGGCACGTTGCGCAAGTAGTAGTCAGGCCCGCGCATGTCATCGTAGCGCAGCTTGGTTTGTATGTTGTACAGGCCGGTCGGTGTCGGTGTCCTGCTCTTTCCTGTGGAGACGAGCGTCACGCGCAACACCTCTTCCCTTTCAAAGGCCACCAGTTGCTGGTGGGTCAGGTTGACGTCTATCCAGCGCCCGTGAAAGACCAGGGGGAACGGCGTCTCGGTCGGTGTGGGTGATGGGCCGGTGGGCGTGGGCGGCGATGAGATAGAAGCGGGCCTGTGGGTCGGGGCTGGCGTGAAAGTTGGCGTCCAGGAGGGAATCGGCGACGGTTTGATGGTCGGCGTAGGGCTGGCGGTCGGCGTGGTGACAGCGGTTTGTGTTGCGGTCGGGGAGCTGGCGAACCCCGCCAAGACCGTTGTCCGTTGTTCCTCCGGCAATGCCCACAACGCGCTGCCTGCAAGGATGATCAGCAGACCTAGGGTGGTGATGACGGTTAGTGGAGCAGAGGGTCGGTTTCCCTTTGCCATAGTTCAGGTACTGTTGCTAGAAATTCCCCAGTTTTTCCGCCAAATCCTGTGGCGTATCTGCGTCGACGGGCACGTACGAGACGCCGGCGTAGTAGGTCTCAAAGAAAGCGAACAGATTGTCGCCCCAGGCACCGGGGTTGACGGCGACGATGCGGCGAAAGTCCAGGTCGCCGATGCCGGCGTCGTCGGCGCTGCCCCCGATGGTGAAGCGACGCTTGTCCCACGCCGCATCGACTACGGCACGCGCCCAGGCCGCGCCGGCGTTTGGCGGCAGGAGCACGTAGGTGCGGGCGTAGGGCGCACGGGGGAGCCCGCGCGGCTGCTCGGGCTGCGGCGGTGGTTGATCCGGCAGCTCGGGTAGGGCGTCTAGTGCAGTTCTCAGTTGGCCGGGGCTCTCTGCCTTTACCGGCACGTAGATCGCGCCCGGATAATGGTTCTCGAAGAAGAGGAACAGGTTATCGCCCCAGGCGGCGGGGTTGACGGCGACCACGCGGCGGAAATCCAGGTCGCCGATGCCGGCGTCGTCGGCGCTGCCGCCGATGGTAAAGCGGTACCTGTCCCAGGCTGCATCCACCACCGCGCGCGCCCAGGTCGCGCCGGCTTTGGGCGGCAGGAGTACGTAGGTGCGGGCGTAGGGCTCACGCGGCTGGCCGCGTGGCGGCGGGACGGGATCGAGGTAGGGGCGCGAGTTGAGGTGGTCGCCGTTGGCGGGAAATCTGAGACCGTCGATCTTGAACGAGAGATGCAGGTGAGGGCCGGTGCTCGCGCCCGTGCTGCCGGCGGTGCCGATGGGCGCTCCGGCTTTGACGACGTCGCCCTCCTCTACCGGCACGTGAGTCATGTGACCGTAGAGCAGCGTCACCTGACCCACGCCTGCCACCTGGCTGGTGATGTACGCGTGATGCCCGTAGCCGGTCTCGATCATCTGCTTGCGGGTGACGACGCCGTCCAGGCAGGCCTTGATGGGCGAACTGGCCGGGTCGCTGACCTTGACGTGTATATCGACGCCGTTGTGCCCCCCGTGCAGCGAGTGGGCGAAGGAGGTATTGTAGTAATGCTGCTGGTTCTCGCCGTAGAACTGTGTATAGTGGCGGAACTCGGTGGGCCAGACGAGGCGCATCGCCGCCGGGTGCGGCATGCGTCCACGAGCGGCCACCCGTTCGGCGATCGGGCGGGCCTGGCCGCCGGCGTCTATCCAGGCCTGGGAGGCGTAGGCCGGATCAGGCGAGCGCAGGATAAAGGCGTAGGCGGCCTGCACGTGCGGCCAACTGACCGGGTTGCCCGGCCAGTTCTGGTAGCACCCATCGTACTGGGTGCAGGCAAAGTAGAGCTCGGCGTACTGGTCGCCCTTGCTGGTGGCGGACGTGCTGACGTTGACGTTGGAGAACTCGGAGATGACGAGCGGCTTTTCCGGGAAATCCTCCAGATACTGGCGGATAAAGCGCATGCCGCCCTCGAAGGCGCGCAGCCCGGCGGCGCTGTCCCAGTGAATCTGGCAGCAGACAAAGTCGGCCTCCTGCACGGCCGCGGCGCACCCTTGCAAAAAGTCGCTCTGGGCCACGACCGGTGTGGCTCCCGGCTGGCAAGGCGGCGGCGGGGTGAGCCCGGGAAATCCGGCCCGTACCTGCGGACCAAAGGTTTCTTTGAGCAGCTCTTGCACGGCGACGAACCAGTCGCCAAAGGCGGCCGGGCTGTTCCAAGAGACGCCATACCCCCGGTCGGGCCGGTTGGGCTCGCCGTGGATTTCGAAGTCGGCCACACCGGCGCGGACAAAGCCCTCGATTGCCGGGGCGAAATAGTCGACGAACGCCTGGGGCGAGGTGGGGGCCTCGCCTGGCTCTGGGCTGAGCATCTGCACCAGGAAGGTGTGGATGGAGTTGTCGCGGTAGATGGAGATATCGGAGGCCGGGTTGACGATGGCGCGCAGCTTGAGCGCCTCTAGCTGCGCCTGGCGGATGACGTCGAGGTCGGCTGGGGTGACGGGGCCATCCCCGACCAGCAGTCCGGCTTTGGCAAATCCCATGTCGTACCTCCCTGGCTAAGGCGTCTCACCCTCGATGAAGCACACGATGCCTTCTGCGATGCCCTGCGCGACCAGCTCTGGCCGCTCGGTAAGCATGTGGCGATCGGCGAACATAAAGCCCGTCTCGATGATGGCGCCTGGGGTTAAGCCGTTGATTTCGTAAAACATGTGATAGTGGCTCATATCGGCGGTGATGCTGTTGGCGTGAAAGTACATGTGCGTGTGAGCCTCGTAACGCTTTTTGAGACAGGCGACCAGTCGGTCCTCTTCCTCCGGCACCAGGCTGTTGGCGACGCGGGCCACTTTGAACCCGCTGGCCGGCGGGGTGGCGTTGCGGAACTCTATGCAGGAATCGGCGTGGATGGAGAGGAGGGCGTCGGCCCGGTAGTCGTGCAGCCGGTTGTCGAACTCTTCCAGCAGATCGACCTGGTAGCCGTTTGCGAGCAGGATGCTGGCGACCCTTTGGGCGACGTCAATGTTGATGTCGACCTCCCTCAGCCCATCCGGGCATATGGCGCCGGTATCGTGACCCCAGTGACCGGCCACGATGCCCACGTGCGGTGGGCCGGGAGTGGGCGTGGAGGTGGGTGGGGAGGTTGTGGGCGGCACCTCGGTTGGCGCGGCTGTTGGCGGCGGGACTGTGGGTGTGGCGGTGAGCAGGAGCGGTGGCGGGGCCGTATCCTGCACAGGCTCGGCGGCCTGCTGGGCTCCCAGAAGCCCGTAGAACATCGCGCCGATGGCGGTCACGCACGAGAGGACGACGACTGAGCGCCAGACAGCGAGGACGGCGCTTGAGCCCTCCTCGTAAGTGGTCGATGTGTGGCCGCCTGTGTGCCGTGCCACTTTAGATCCTCCTGTTACCTTCCCAAAAGCTCCAAAGCGCACCATTGGCGGGGAAAGCGTGACCAATTAACAGCTTTCGGGAAGGTTTTCAAATGGTGGCAAATCTGTAGATCGTCGTCGTTTGATACGTCTCGCCCGGCCTGAGCACGGTGGAGGGGAAGTGGGGGTGGTTGGGCGAATCGGGAAAGTGCTGCGTCTCCAGGCACAGCCCGTGGCGGTAGTGGTAGACCTTGCCCCCTTTTCCGGTGAGGGTGCCGTCCAAAAAATTTCCACTGTAGAACTGGATGCCCGGTTCGGTGGTGTAGACTTCCATCACGCGCCCGGTAGTCGGCTCCTGCAGCCTGGCGGCCAGGGTCAGGGCGTCATCGGATTTGTTCAGAGCCCAGTTGTGATCGTAGCCCAGGCCTAGGCGCAGTTGCTCGTCGTCCTGGCCGATCCTGGCCCCGATCGCCGTCATCTGCCGAAAGTCCATCGGCGTGGACGCGACGGGGCGCAGCTCTCCGGTGGGGATTTGAGTGCTGTCCACGGGGGTGAACGTGTCGGCGTCGATCATCAGCTCGTGGCCCAGGATGTCCCCGGCCCCGCCGTCGGCCAGGTTAAAATAGGTGTGGTTGGTCAGGTTGACGATGGTGGCCTTGTCGGTGGTGGCCTTGTCGGTGGTGGCCGTGTAATCGATTCTCAACTCGTCGTCATCCATCAGTGTATACGTGACCTGGGCAGCCAAATT
>Ga0315550_1002755_pt1 | contig 10693 bp, 7 predicted proteins | sample SalMarSW160190MG_2_FD_203100 | JGI IMG/M metagenome (GOLD analysis project Ga0315550, IMG submission 203100) | Salt marsh sediment microbial communities from the Plum Island Ecosystem LTER, Massachusetts, United States - Salt Marsh Sediment SW1601-90 ... | reverse complement strand
CGAGATCAGCCGTCTGATTTGCGGTGGCAATCTAATCATCGGTAGTGCCCATGATCGTGACTTGATTTACGTTGCTTCGTTGATGAGGCACTACTTCACCGACCGCAAGATTATTGAGACCTGGCAATTATGCGAAGAATGCGGTATCAACACGATGATTGGGCCAGTCAACAGCCCCTACGCATTCGGTGAGGACCCAACCATTCGAGTGTATAACCGTTATCGCAATGAATGGGGCGGACAGATTCAGTGGATTGCCCAGACTTATCCCAAGACCGGCGACCTTACCGGCTCGATTCAAACGGCAATTGACAACGGTGCCATCGGCGCCTTTGTACATGGTGGTATAGGTGACAATTGGGTCAGGTATAACCGCGTGGATCTGTTGGCCAAAGCCATTGAGTTTATCAGGAAAAACGGGCTGATTGCCGGTTGTGCGTGCCATTGTCTTGACGTGCCAATGGCTCTGGAAAAGGCGGGAGTCAAGGTGGATTTCTATATGAAAACGCTGCACAGCGGCGATTATTGGTCTGCCACTCCAAAAGCCGAGCGTCCCGAGCGTGGGCTGCCACCTCATGACAATATGTGGTGTACTAAGCCCGAGGAGACAATCGAGTTCATGAGAACCGTCAAGAAGGCGTGGATTGCCTTCAAGGTTTTGGCTGCCGGAGCCATCCATCCGCGAGAGGGCTTCAGATTCGCGTTTGAAAACGGAGCGGATTTTGCCAATGTGGGCATGTTTGACTTTCAGATCAGAGAGGATGCAATCATTGCGAGGAATATATTGTCGGGAAAAATGAACAGAAAGCGTCCCTGGAGAGCATGACGAGAACCTATCATATAGGCTTGTTCTTAATCAGCGTAAGGTTTCCGTCTCTTGCCGCCTCCAATATCGGCCCCATATAGTCGTCTATCATCCGGCTTCTGAGCGGCACAGGCATATTCTGGAGCTTCATCTTAAGCTGCGGATTCTTGGCGGCGGCCAGCGCTCGGTCAATATGCTGCCGACTGAATCCCTCAACATCGCTTAGGCGCGTGGGACAGCCAATCCTTTGGGCCAGCTCAAACATAGCCTCGGCCACAGCGACTCCAAGGTCCCTTCCTTTTAGGGTTTCAATATCGGCCCCTGTCAGCCCCGCCTCCTGATAGATTTTGCCGACGATGCGCAATGGCCGTTCAATGGCCGGGGCAAAAAAGACGGTGTAGTATGGGTTCATAATAGCACAGGCCCGACCGTGTGGCAGTATGTCCACCAGGGAGAAACTGGTCAGGTGTCCCCCGTTGGTTCCGCCTATCATAATGGAATATCCGCCCAGGTCTGTGGCCAGGCAGAGTGCTTCCCGCGCCTCTTTGTCCTTCGGATTGTCGATTGCACGCGGCAGGTAATTGACCGCCAGGCGAATACATACGCCGGCGATTTCTTCGAGCTTGTCGTAGTAAGGTTTGCCGATGGCTCCGTAAAGGACCTCCAGCGAGTGCGAAATGCCGTCGAGCGCCCCGTCGGCGGTCAGGCCCGGCGGTGTACTATACGTCACCTCGTAGTCGAAGACCGGGAGAGCAGGAATAATCGCATCATCCACAATCAGCTTCTTCTGGCCTGTTGAAACTTCTGTAATATTCGAGTACTTGGTCAGGTGGGCTGCCGAGCTGGCAACTGTCTGAATAGCCATGTGCGTCGTCAGGGACTTGCTCTCCGAAGGACACCTTCCGGTGCTTTCCTGTAATGCTTTGGTGACAAGCCCCGTCCCAAAATACTCATCAATCTCACCATTGAGAGTGCGAAGAACTTCAGCGGCCTTTGCAGCGTCGATTGTGCTGCCGCCACCGAAGCTTAGTACCACATCCGCCTCAGACTCCTTCAGGTGGTCGGTAATTCGAAACAGGTCTTCCCGCGGACAGTTAGGCCTGGCACCTCTGATTTCTGCGACAAGCTCGACTCCTGATTCGGCCAGCGAGTTACGTATGACCCCCACATAATCATCGCTGCCGTGAAATGTGTCACGAACCAGCGCTGCTTTCTTCCCCACGGCGGTAACTTCTTCATCCCGTCCCGTCTTCGATGGGCGGGGTTCACCTATTCCTGGGAGGACATTCGGGCCGAACAGATATGAGTCCCCTTTGAACTCGTGCAACAGAGTTCGTGCTTTCTCAAAATCGGTCATGTTTTAGCTCTCCTCTACTTATATCGCAATAACATTATGCAAAATTGATTTTGGCAAACTTTTTTAACGCCCATGCTTTCTCCTGGACATTTGGTCAATTCATTTCGAGCCCACCGTCCATGTTCAGCGTCTGCCCGGTAACGATTGCTATTTTTTCACCTAATCGCTGCTCCATAGCATTGTGTCCTATTTACACACCTTATCATACGAAAAGCAAGCCAGTTTCTCAAAACATCTCTGCGTTTCTCGATAACATTATTCATGCAAAGCTGTAGTAGTTGAAAAGTGCTGCAAGGTATCTTCACAGTCTATGAGCGAATCCCGATGAGACTTTCGAAAATTCGATTGCCGCGATTGCCCCTTTGCCGATTGAGTGTATCCTGCATAGGGGACATTAATCGGAAAAAATTGCGAATCAAGCGCTTGACTGTGCCGGTATATCATATAAAATCAGCAGCAGATGTATAAGTGAGCTAAAGTGAACTAAAGTGAGCTAAAGTTGCTCAGTTGTAGAAGTCCGTTGATGCGGCGCCGGATGACGCACTTGTTTTTAGGTGTCGAAGCTTGTATCGAAACTGGAAGCTCGATGTTGGATGCTCGAGGAAAAGCGAGTTTGGGTTCCCGCAAGGCGGGGTCCCTTCAAGCTTCTATAACAAGCATCGATACGAGCATCGACAACCTTAAACGTAGTTCAATTGGTCCGTTTTTAAATGAGTTCTGCAAAATTGAGGTTAGGCATGCTTTGAAAAGAAAAAAATCGTTTTATGTTTTTTTCTTTTCAAACAGTAAGTCATTGTGTAATAATCAGTTAGGTGATTATTTAAGAAAATCAAAAAAACAGATTTTCTTAAATAATATATGCCTAACCTCAATTTTGCAGAAGCCTTCTGTTTTTAATACAAGGGAGGATTGAATTATGGATTTGAACGGCAAGATAGTATTAGTCGCGGGTGGGGCGGGAGGCATCGGATTAGGAATCGCCAAGGCCCTTGCGGCCGAAGGCTGCAAAGTCGCACTTGCTGATGCCAACAAAGAGGCCCTGGTAAACGCCGCCAAAGCTGGAGGCGGTGACTCCGCGTTTGTCTGGCGGACCTGTGACATCACTGAGCGCGAGCAAGTCTCGAAGCTATTTCAATGGCTTGGCGACGAGCTCGGGCCTATCGACATCCTCGTCAATAGTGCAGGTATCAATGTCGGGAATCGGATGATGTCCAATATCGACCCGGCAGACTTCGACCGCGTTATGGAGATTAATACGACAGGGACGTTCAATTGTATTTACACAGCGCTTCCCGTGATGCGCCAGAGAGGTTCTGGATTAATCGTCAATATTGTATCCCTGGCGGGCAAACGGGTGATGCTTTTGGCGGGTTTGCCATACTGCGTGTCGAAGTTTGCCACGAGTGCCCTTGGGACTTTTGTCAACCTGGAGGAGTGCGGAAACGGTATCAAGGTAACGAACATCTATCCGGGTGAGACGAACACCCCGATTATAGACAAGCGTCCCACGCCGCCGCCGCCCGAAAAACGCGCGAAGATGCTCCAGCCGGAGGACATTGCCGCCTGTGTGGTGACAGTCGCCAAGCTGCCGCCTCGTGCAGTCGTTCCGGAGCTAATAATAACGCCTCCGCATATGATGATTGGCTGAGATATTATAGATAGTGGATGAAAAATGGCCGAGGTGGCGATTGTACCCGGGACGCTGCGACGAACCTGCCGAGCCGTAGCTCTGGCACGGCTGGTCGCGGCGAATAGGAGCCGGTACTGTGAATATTTATGGTGTAGAACACTTGGCGCTAAGAGAATTGTGAGGACTTTGCTATGGCTAATGCTGCAAGGCATCCTGTGGATTACCGGATTTGTCTTTTCGTAGTGCTGACGGCCGCCTGGTTCAACTGTGGAAAAGCTGTTGGCCAGTCATCCTTGAAGAGTGGGGCCGGTTTGGAGGTGGGTCAGAAGTCGTTCGGTCAAATGCCGGACGGCCAGGAGGTGACTATCTACGAGCTGACGAATGTAAAAGGGCTGCGAGCGAGGGTCATTGATTATGGAGCGATATTGGTGTCACTGGAAGTACCGGATCGGGACGGCAAATTAGCCGACGTGGCGCTTGGATTCGACGACCTGGACTCCTACATCAAGAGAAGTCCTCTATTTGGTGCCACCGTGGGTCGCTACGCCAATCGCATTGCAAACGCCAGGTTCACGCTCGACGGCACCGAATACAAGCTGACCGCCAATGCCGGCAAGAACCACATCCACGGTGGAAGAAGCAAGAGATTCGATAAGGTCATGTGGAAAGGCCGCCCGTTCCAGAGCAGTGAGGAGGCCGGCGTGCGATTTTCGTATCTCAGCAAGGACGGCGACGAGGGTTTTCCCGGTAATCTAAATTGCATTGTGACCTATACCCTAACGAACGGCAATGAGCTAAAGATAAGCTACGAGGCCACCACGGACAAGCCTACGATTGTCAACCTCACCAATCACAGCTATTTTAACCTTGCAGGGGCGGGCAACGGTGACGTTCTGAACCATGAGATGCTCATCAACGCTGATTACTATACCCCGGCAGACAAAGCACTAATCCCGACCGGCGAGATTCACAGTGTAAAAGACACTCCTCTTGACTTTACAAAGGCCAAGACAATTGGAGCAAGGATCAGCCAGCTTACGCAAACACGCGGGTACGACCATAACTACGTGCTGAAAAATTCAGGAGGTGCGCTTGTCCAGGCCGCTCGGGTCTATGAACCTGCAAGCGGGCGGATTATGGAAGTGCAAACCACAGAGCCGGGTATGCAGCTCTATACCGCAAACGGTATGAGTGGAATCAAGGGCAAAGGCGGCAAGATTTACGACAGGCATTATGGTTTCTGTCTTGAGACTGAGCATTTTCCTGATTCGCCCAACAAGCCGCATTTTCCATCTGTAGTATTGCGGCCGGGTGAAAAGTACAGTACTATGACCGTATTCACATTTTCAACACGATAGGTAAAAGGCAAAACCGATGAGCAGACTCACTCGCAGAGACTTTATCAAGAACTTAACGGCTGCCGCCTGTATCGGATTCGGCTCGGCGCCGCATGTCAGGGCCTCATCAAAGATTCTGGGGGCAAACAACGACATTCGCATCGCCATAGTGGGTCTTCGCAAAAAAGGTAAAGAGCACATTGACATATTCGGCAAAGTGCCGGGCGTTCGCATAGTCGCTCTTTGCGATGTTGACACCCAGTTCCTGGACTTCGAAGCCAAGAAATTCAAGGACCGTAATGAGAAAGTCACCACGTACGTTGACTATCGCAGGTTGCTTGATGATAAGGACATCGATGCCGTTATTATTGTCACCCCCGACCATTGGCATGCCCTGATGATGGTTTGGGCCTGTCAGGCAGGCAAGGATGTGTACGTAGAGAAGCCGCTCTCCCATAACATCTGGGAAGGTCGCAAAATGGTTCAGGCGGCCCGCAAGTACAAACGGATTGTGCAGGCCGGCTCACAAGACCGCTCCGATGTAGGGCTGCAGGCGGCCGTGGCATATATTAAACAAGGCAACCTTGGCTCTATAAAACTCGTCCGGGCAATCAGCTACAACCTCCGTGAGAGTATTGGCAAAGTCAATGGGCCTCAAGCCATCCCTTCATCGGTGGACTACAACCTCTTCCAGGGACCGGCTCCACTGGTGCCATTGATGCGGAAGAACCTGCACTATGATTGGCACTGGTTTTGGGATACCGGTACCGGGGAGGTCGGCAATCTCGGTGCCCACAATGTTGACGAGAGCCGATGGGCGATTGGCCAGCAGAGAATTGCCCCCAAAGCAATCAGTATTGGTGGGCGGCTGGGCTTGGACGATGACGGGCAAACGCCTAACACGCAGATAACTTTTTTTGACTATAAGCCGGTTCCGATTATTTATGAAGTTCGCGGCCTGGGACGGAGAAAAGGCCTTCGCGCCACAGACCACTTCAGGGGGACTAACTTTGGCATGGTGGTCAATTGTGAGCATGGCTATTTTCGCGGTGGTAGAGGTGGCGGCTGGGCGTACGACAACAACCACAAAAAGGTCAAGCAGTTCCCCGGCGATGGTGGCATTGGACATCAGGCCAACTTCATCAAGGCGATGCGCAGCCGAAAAGTCAGTGACCTTATAGCCGATGTTCTCGAAGGTCATATCTCTGCTGCACTGTGCCATATGGCCAACATATCCTATCGGTTGGGACGCAAACAACCCGTCGAGAAAATCGCCGAAGCGATCGCAGGAAACAGCATCCTGGCGGAATCTTTTGAGAGTTGTCTTACCCATCTAAGAGCCAACGAAGTGGACCTTGGAAGGGAACCCTTGACCATAGGGCCTTCTCTGATGTTTGACCGGACAAGTGAGAAATTTGTTGGCGAGTTTAGTGACTGGGCAAATATGTATGTACGCCGAAACTACCGCGAGCCATTCATAGTACCGGATGAAGTATGAAATTATTTTACTCGCCGCGATGCTTCGCAGCAGGTCAGTGGAAACGTCATGAGCGCCGCAACCGAATTCCTACAATAGACGCTCATTCAGACCTAAAATTGAAATATAAATATTGCCGGCGGTGTAATACGTAGGAGATTGTAAAGGATGAATCGTCGAGAAGTGCTTTATTCAATTGCCGGCGGCTTGGCGGCAGCCACAATCGGAGATATGGGAAGAATATATGGTGAAGAGCAAGCCAAAAGATCGCGGCTTGGCATTGCAGATTTTTCCTACAACATTCGGCTCAGAGCAGAACGCACCGGGCGAATGAAGGGAAAACTTGCTGACCCGCTGAACTTTCTCGACCATTGTCATAAGATTGGTGCCGGCGGCGTTCAGATGAACATAGGGATTCGAGACGATGTCTATACTCGTAAACTTCGCGAAAATGCTGAAACTTATGATATGTTCGTTGAGGGCTCTGCGTCTCTGCCCCGTGATATGTCCGGCGTCGAGAGATTCGAAGCAACGGTGCGGACAGCTAAGCAGTCGGGAGCTAAGGTAGTCCGCATCGCTATAGGTGGACGACGATACGAGCAGTTCAGCGAAGCCGAAGAATTCAGAGCGTTTGCGAAACGTACCTGGAAGTCGCTGCAATTGGCTGAGCCGGTCGCGGCCCGACACCGTATGCGACTGGCGATTGAAAATCACAAAGACTGGCGCATCGGTCAAATGCTGGATATGCTCAGGCGCATTGGCAGCGAATACGTCGGCGTGTGCGTCGACACGGGTAACAGCTTTGCACTCTTAGAGGACCCAATGGCGGTTGTCGAGGCGTACGCACCTTACGGCTTTGCAGCCCATCTAAAGGACATGGGCGTGGCCGAATATGAAGATGGCTTTTTGCTTGCCGATGTCCCACTGGGGCAAGGCCTGCTTGACCTGCCTCGAATGGTCCGGATTCTTCGCAAGACGAGGCCTGAAATTCAATTCAGTCTGGAGATGGCAACCCGAGACCCGCTGAAAGTCCCTTGCCTGACGGAGAAGTACTGGGCGACGTTCGAGGATGTGCCCGGCTCTGATTTGGCTCGTACTCTCAGATATGTCCGCGCAAATGCGTCGCCGGAGCGCCTGCCAAAGGTAAATCATCTGCCGCTGGATGAGCTGGTCAAGCTTGAAGAAGCTAATATCAAAAAATGCCTTGCTTACGCAAAGGAGCACTTGAATTTATGAGTGATGATATAAAGACATAGAGTTATGCAAAATAGAGGTTAGGCATATATTATTTAAGAAAATCAGGTTTTTTGGTTTTCTTAAATAATCAAATAAACGTTTACCGGGCAATAACTTATCGTTTGAAAAGAAAAAAATTACAAGACAATTTTTTCTTTTCAAAGTATGCCTAACCTCGATTTTGCAGAAGGCTTATAAAGACAGTGTTTGGAGGTCTGTTATTATGAACCCGGTAGTGATATTGATTATTGGCGTTACCCTGCTTATTGCGATGATCATAGTACTGCGTGTCAATGCGTTTGTTGCATTGATAACTGCTGCAATAATCGTCAGCTTGCTGGCCCCCGGCGATTTAGCGGGTAAGGTCTCTCGCGTGGCCGAGGCGTTTGGCTCGGTTGTCGGGGCTATCGGTATTGTGATTGCGCTGGCCACTGTTATCGGCAAGTGTCTTATGGATAGCGGCGCTGCCGACCGCATAGTCCGGTCATTTCTCAAGGCGCTGGGCGAAAAAAGAGCATCAATGGCTCTTATGGGAAGTGGCTTCGTACTCTCAGTTCCTGTATTCTTCGACACTGTTTTCTACCTTCTGGTGCCGCTGGCTCGTTCGCTCTATCGGCGAACACAAAAGAACTACGTCTTGTACCTTACAGCGATTGTCGCAGGTGCCGGTATCACGCATACATTAGTTCCGCCAACTCCGGGTCCTTTGTTCATGGCCAACAGTTTTGGCATTGACCTTGGAGTAATGATAGGGATGGGAGTGCTTGTGGGCCTGCCCACAGCAGCCCTTGGCCTGGTGGTCTGCAAGCTGATTAATCGGTTTGTGGATATTCCGATGCGTCCTTACACCAGCGAGGCGGAACCGGAACCGCTCGATGACGACCAGCTTCCCGGGTTCTGGACTTCGATCGCACCCATTATTTTGCCGGTCATCCTGATTTCAATGAACACGGTGACAAATGCGCTGGTCGGGGGCTCGCTGATAGCTCAAATCACGGCTGTTTTGGGCAATCCCAACCTGGCTCTGCTGCTCTCGGCGGCGATCGCGATGTTTGTGCTTGTTCGCAGTCGAGGATTGTCTCTCAAGGAGCTCTCCGGGAAAATGGACACAGCTCTCATGAGCGGCGGCATCATTATTCTCATAACGGCCGGTGGTGGTGCTTTCGGCGCAATGCTCCGGGCCGCCGGCGTCCAGGACGTGGTGAAGGGATTCGTCGATACAGAAGGCCAGAGCTTGGGACTTACAATCCTGCTTCTGGCTTTTGCTGTCTCAACGATCATAAAATTTTCGCAGGGCTCAGGCACAGTAGCCATGATTACGACCGCTTCAATGTTTGCGGCTATGGGCATATCGGAAGAAATGCTCGGCTGCAACCTCGTGTACTTAGCCATGGCTATCGGGGGCGGCTCGCTTGTCGGGGATTGGATGAACAACAGTGGGTTCTGGATCTTTGCGCGGATGGGCGGTCTGACCGAAATCGAAACGCTCAAATCCTGGACTATCCTCACCGCTGCTCTCGGACTTATTACTCTGGCTTTTACGCTGCTCTTTGCATCTGTACTTCCGTTGGTCTAAGAACATCGGTTCTGTATTACAACGCCGTTCTATGATTGGCAGGTCGAAAGATTGCAATTTTCGGAGTTGAGCTGAAGACCTTGAAAGCCCGCGCCTTGTTTATAATTCCAGTTACAGCTATCTTCTTACCTCGACCTTGGCCAGCTTCTCGTAAAACTGAATGATCCCGCCATGGTCGTCTGCGCCCTTGCCGTCCACTTTCAAGGCCTGCATAACCTCCATCACTGCGCTGGACAGGGGAACAGGAACTCCTACCTCATGGGCGGTATCCAATGCGTTGGCCAGGTCCTTGATGTGCAGCTCGATGCGGAATCCCGGCTTGAAGTTGCCTTCCAGCACCAGCGGCATCTTGGCATCCAGGACCGTACTGCCGGCCAGTCCTCCGCGAATCGCCTGGAAGACCTTCTCTGCGTTGACGCCTGCCTTGGCTGCCAAGACCATTGCCTCGGACATCGCAGCGATGTTCAGGGCGACGATGATTTGATTGGCCAATTTTGTCATATTGCCGCTGCCAATCTCGCCCACCCGTGTCACGGAAGCACCCATCACACTTAGAATGTCCTCAACCTCATCGAATGTCTCTTGCGGCCCCCCGACCATAATTGCAAGCGTGCCTTCGATAGCCTTGGGCTCACCGCCGCTCACGGGAGCATCAAGCACAGTGACTCCCTTTTCTTTGGCCTTTTCTGCTACCTCCTTGCTCGCCAGGGGCGCGATGGAGCTCATATCTATGAGGATAGTGCCCGGCTTGGCCCCCTCCAGGACACCGTTCTTACCCAGCACCGCTTCCTTGACCTCTGGGGAGTTAGGCAGCATGGTTATTACAATCTCGCTCTTTTCGGCTACCTCTTTGCTCGATGAGCCCGCCTTCGCCCCGGCCTCGACTACCTCTTCGGCCTTGTCGGGCACAATATCATAGACAGTGAGAGTGTAACCCGCCTTGAGCAAATTCCGGGCCATAGGCTTGCCCATTATCCCTAATCCAATAAAGCCAATCTTCTTCATCGTCAAACCTTTCGTGTCTGGTTAATTAGTTAATTGGTTAATTGGTGAGTAGTTAAATGGTTAATTAGTGAGTTGACTACTCACCACACTCACCACTCACTACTCACCACTCAACGAGCTAAAAATTCTCCAACAGCTTCCAGCCGCCTTCGTGAAACTGTGCAAGTGTTTTTTGCGCCACCCCGTATGTAATGAAGTCCCTGGGCTGCATTCCCTCAGGTTCGTAAGCCTGAACAAACTCAGGCAATGTTGAGAGTCTCTCAATTACAT